>JAABUX010004725.1_pt1 | contig 17110 bp, 11 predicted proteins | sample 5561851 | NCBI WGS metagenome assembly JAABUX01 (sample SAMN10711883, study PRJNA513361) | rock metagenome | isolation source: Antarctica rocks | place: Antarctica: Victoria Land, Richard Nunatak red sandstone | collected 2016-01-03 | reverse complement strand
GGCGAACCCGCCCACCGTGGGGTCGAGCAGGTTGTAGCGCTGGAACGAGAACCACAGCGTCAACGCCAGCGGCACGATCATCCACAGCAGCAGCACCCCGACCGCCGGCCCCACGAGCGGCAGCGTGTTGGTCCGGCGGTCCTGCTGCTTGGGTCCGGCAGCTTGTGCGACGGGTGGGGCGATGGTCGTGGACATCGTGCCTCCTATGCTTTCTTGGGGCCTACTTCGGATAGCCCGCCTGCTTCATGGTGCGCTCGGTCGCGGCCTCTGCGGACTTCAGCGCCTGCTCCACGGGCACGCCCGTCAATGTGGACGCGATCGTCTGGCCCACCTGCGTGCCGATGCCCTGGAACTCCGGGATGGCGACGAACTGCGCGCCGGTGTAGGGCCGCGGGTCCTTCGTGCTGCCATTGGGGTTGGCGGTGTCGATCGCCTTCTGCACGAAGTCGGCGAATGGGGCGACCTTCTTGTAGTCCGGGTTGTCATAGGTGCTCTGCCGAGTGCCAGGTGGCACTGCGACCCAGCCGTTCGCCCCGGCGACCAGCTTGATGTAGTCCTTGGAGGTCGCCCAGGCGATGAAGGTCTTGGCGGCGTCCTTCTGCTTTGACGAGGCGGGAATGCCGAGGTTCCAGCTCCACAACCAGGTGGGGCCGCCCACGAAGTCCCCGGTCGGCATCGGCGCGAAGCCCACCTTGTCCGCGACCTGGCTCTGCTTCGGGTCGAACAGCAGTCCAGCGGCCACGGTGGCGTCGATCCACATCCCGCAACGGCCGCTCGCGAACAAGGCCAGGTTCTCGTTGAAGCCGTTGCTGGTGGCGCCGGGCGGACCGTACTTGCGCAACATGTCGCTGTAGTAGGTGATCGCCTTGTTCCACGCGGGCGAGTCGATCTCGGTTTTCCAGCCTTTGTCGAACCACTGGCCGCCGAATGCGGTGACCAGGGGGGTCACGAAACCCATGTTCTCGCCCCAGCCGGGCTTGCCGCGCAGGCAGATGCCATACACCTGGTTCGGCTTGTCGGTGATCTTCTCGGCATATTCGGCGATCTGCGCATAGGTGGGCGCGGCCGGCATGGTGATCCCGGCCTTCTTGAACAGGTCGGTGCGGTAGTAGGTCATGGCGCTCTCGCCATAGAACGGCGCCGCATACAGCTTGCCGTCATAGCTGATGCCCTGGCGCACCGGCTTCAGCAGGTCATCCACGTCATAGTTCGCCGGCAGGCCCTCCATCGGCTCCAGCCAGCCCTGCTTGGCCCAGATCGGCACCTCGTAGTTGCCGACGGTCATGACGTCGAACTGGCCGGCCTTGGTGGCGATGTCGGTCGTCAGCCGCTGGCGCAGCACGTTCTCCTCCAGCACCACCCAGCGCAGCTTGATGTCGGGGTGCTGCTTCTCGAAGTCGGGCGCCAGCTTCTGCATCACCACCATGTCGCCGTTGTTGACGGTGCCGATGGTGAGGGTCGATTCGGCATGGGCGCCGGGCGTGGCCAAGACGATGGCAGCGGTGAACGCAAGGAACGAGTGCAGCTTGACCATCGGACGTTTCCCTAAACTTTTCACATTGGCTCGCGGCCGACATGAAGTATTGTGCAGAACCTTCCAGGTCGCGCAAGCCGCGTCAAGCAGCACTTCAGGACGGCGGTGCCCCGGCCTGTGCATTGGCGGCAAATAGGAAACAAGCTCTACGCAGCCGGCATGCCCGCAAGCCGTCCCGCGGCCCGCTCCGTGGCTGTCCTGCGCCGTGCGATGAACGGGGCGATCCTGTTTCGCACTGCATCCACGAGAGCCGGCGGCGCGGAGCGGGGCGAACCGGCCTGGTAGGGCGGCTCGGGATCGTACTCCCTCACCCTCCTCACGATCTTGCGTGCCCTCCGCTATAGGGCCAAACGCATCGGGACTATACGGTCGGTCGAAAGTCGGGTGCCCGCAAGGCGGTCGGGCAGCGCCGGAGATCGACAGGGCGAGTGATGGAATTTTCGATATGAGATGCGGGTTGGTTTTGACGTGATAGGCCGCCGGACAGCTCTTGGAGGCATCCTGATGGTCGGTGCGCGCCTTATCACGCGCGTCTTTGACCTCGTGACAATGCTTGTTCTGGCACGCATTCTGCAACCGACGGATTTCGGCTTGGTTGCTATTGCGATGACTTTGGTCTCCATCGTCGAGGCGGCGTTGGAGCTGCCGCTGAACCAAGCCTTGTTGCGCCTCCCCGTGATAACCGCCGCGCAATACGACACGGCGTTCACCTTGAGCGCCCTGCGCGGTTTGCTGCTCACGCTGATTGTCGTCCTGGCATCATGGCCGTTTGCAGGCTTTTACGCCGATGACAGGCTGGTGCCGTTGGTTTGCATGCTCAGCATAGCGCCAACTGCCCGAGGGCTGACGAGCCCTCGCCTCGCCAAATATCATAAGGAGATGAACTTTTGGCGGGACTTCGCAATCGAATTGGCGGGAAAGTTGATCGGGTTCACGGTTGGGCTCGGGATAGCAATTTTGACAAGGAGCTACTGGTCCATCGCTGCGGGAGTCGTCGCCTACCCTTTGGCGATGGTGATCGGATCGTACGTCCTTGCGCCATACCGTCCGCGACTCAGCTTAGCGGAGTCGCATCTGTTTTCTGGCTTCATTGGTTGGACGACCGCTGCCCAGATAGTGAGCGCATTGAATTGGCAGTTCGAGCGCCTGCTCCTGGGGAAGTTGCAGGCCACGTCCCAACTCGGGTTGTTCGCCACGGCCAGCGATCTCGCGAACATTCCAGTTCTGGCGCTGTTCAGCCCTATAATGAGGCCCATTCTCGCTGCGTTCTCTCAGTTGAGGAATGAAGACGGGCGGCTGGCCAGAAGCTACCAGACGGCTTCGTCCGCCATAGTCATGGTCGGCGTCCCGCTTTTGGTTGGGGAAAGCTTGCTCGCCGAGCCGATCGTCCTCCTTATCTTGGGCGAGAAGTGGCGCGGTGCAATTCCGCTGTTGCGGTGGCTGTCGGTCAGCCTTATTCCGGGGCTCTTCGCCCTGCCGGCGGTTCCTTTGGTGATGTTTTTTGGTAAAACTGAAATAATCCTCAAACGTAATTTGGTAGAGTTCTGTATCAAAACACCAATTTTAATAATTGGCGTCTTAAACTTCGGGTTCGCCGGTGTCATATTTTCACGTTTCCTATCAGAGGCAATTTCTGTTGTTTTCTGGATGAATGTTGTAAGGCGTCTTGTTGGCCTATCGATTGCGGATCAGCTCCTGGCGTCATGGCGCGCTGTCCTAAGCACGGTCATAATGATTGCGCCAGTGTTGTTGTGCTTGCGCCAAATCCCAGTTGGAGGTGGGACATCTGAGATAGCCCTGGGTCTGATCATGACCGCAAGCATTGGCGCAACTGTATATGGTGCTGCGCTGTATACGCTCTGGGTATTTTCTGGTTATCCGTCTGGAATCGAATCATTGTTAGTGAACAAGTTAGGATCATCCATCAACAAAAGGCAGAAACCGACTTAGGATCGAGAATACTAACCTGAAATAATTAGCGGATTTGGTAATTTCCCAGCCTTTGCAGCTTGAAGCCTGATAATGTCTAAAGGTTGTGCGTGAGAGAGCGTGGCGCAGGGATCAGGCGTGCGGGCGCACTGACGCCAACCCCGTCTGAGGTCAGGCGACACGGACCTAACTTGGGCGCTCAAGCTCCGGCATACGGTTGAGCGCATGGACGGCGACCGCCACCTCGGCCCGCTCCACTCAAGCGGGGCCGCGCGCATACGCCCAGAGCGCAAAGGCATAGTGCAGCGCCGTGTCCTTCAGCGCGTCGAACCGCCCGGCGGCGCCGCCATGGCCCGCCCCCATGTTCGTCCGCAACAGCACCGGGCCGCCGCTCGTCGCCGCGCGCAGGCGGGCCGCCCACTTCGCCGGCTCCCAGTACGTCACCCGCGGATCGGACAGGCCAGCCGTGGCGAGCACCGCCGGGTAGGGCCGGGACGCCACGTTGTCGTAGGGCGAGTAGCTGGCAATCACGTCGTAGGCGGCGGCGTCCTCAAGCGGGTTGCCCCATTCCGGCCACTCCGGCGGCGTGAGCGGCAGGCTGGTGTCGGACATCGTGTTCAGCACGTCGACGAACGGCACTGCGGCGACGACCCCCGCCCACAGGTCCGGCCGCATGTTCAGCGCCGCGCCGACCAGCAGGCCGCCCGCCGACCCGCCCATGGCGACGATGCCGCCGCGCCGGCCGAAACCCTGGTCCGCCAGGTGCTCGGCGACCGCGATGAAATCCGTGAAGGTGTTCGGCTTCTTCGCCCCGCGCCCGTCGAGGAACCAGCCCCAGCCCTTCTCCGACCCGCCGCGCACGTGCGCCGTCGCCCAGATCCAGCCACGGTCCACCAAGCTGAGGTTGCGTATGGAAAACGACGGTTCCATCGCGATCCCATACGACCCGTAGCCGTACAGCAGCAGCGGCGCGGACCCGTCGGTGGGCGTGCCGCGGCGCATCAGGACGGTGATCGGCACCTCCGCCCCATTGGCCGCGCGGGCGTGCAGGCGGCGGGTGACATACTGCGCGGGGTCGTGGCCGGACGGGACCTCTTGCTGCTTGCGGAGCACCACGGCGTGGGTGCCCATATCGAAGTCGAACCAGCGCCGGGGCGTCGAGGGGGACTCGTAGGTGTAGCGCAGCGTGGCCGTGTCGTACTCGTGGCCGCCGCCAAGGCGCAGCACGAACGCCTCCTCGTCGACCGCGATCACGTGCTCGCGCCCGGTGCCGCGTTCCGTGACGACGATGCGGTTGTTGGCGTCCACCCGCTCCAGCCGGGCGAAGTGCCCGGCGTAGGCGGTGGTGCCCACGATGAAGCGGCCGGGCTCATGGGGAACCCAGTCCCGCCAGTTCGCCCGGCCCGGCGCGGCCTCGGGCGCACTCACCAGCTTGAAGTCCACGGCGCTGTCCGCGTTGGTGCGGATGATGAGGCGGCCGTCCCAGTGCTCCAGGTCGTAGCGCACCCCAGCCTGGCGCCGCTCGACCAGGCGCGGCGCGGCGGTGGGATCGTTCGCGGGGATCAGCCACGCCTCGCTGGTCTGCTGGTCGCCGCAGCCGATCACGAGCCAGGTCCGGGAGGCGGTCGGCGCGATGCGGAGGAAGAAGCCGGGGTCCGGCTCGTCGTAGACCAGTATGTCGCCGTCGGGGCCGCCGGGCACGGGGCGGCGGTAGATGCGCGCCGGACGGCCGTTGTCGTCGCGGAAGGTCCAGAACAGCCACGACCCGTCGGCTGACCAGGCGAAGTTGCCGGTGCAGTTCTCGATGGCGTCCGGCAGCAGCGCGCCCGTCGCGAGGTCCTTGATCCGGATGCGGTAGACCTCCGAGCCCTGGGTGTCCTCGGCGTAGGCGAACAGCCGGTGGTCCCGACTGTGCCGGGCCGCCGCCAGCGCGTAGTACTGGTGGCCCTGCGCGAGCGCGTCGGCGTCGATCAGCACTTGCTCGCCGTCGTCCTGGCCGCGTGGCCTGCGCGCATGCACCGGATGCTGCGCATTGGCGGCATAGCGCGTGTAGTACTCCCACGGCCCATCGGGGTTCGGCACGCTCGCGTCGTCCTGCTTCATGCGGCCCTTGATCTCGCCGATGATCTCCTGTTGCAGCGCCGCGGTTCCGGCCAGCACGGACCCGGCGTAGGCGTTCTCCGCCTCCAGGTGGGCGCGGATGTCGGGGCGCAGCGCCGTGGGGTCGCGCAGCACCTGCTGCCAGTTCTCGTCCTTCATCCAGGCGTAGTCGTCGGTGCGGACGCGGCCGAGCTGCTCGATGCGCTTCGGCTGCTTGGGGGCGGGAGGCGGCGTCGGTGTTGTGCTCATGGATGCATGAGAGTGGCCTGCGGCCCGGTTGGTCAAGGATGCGACATGGCGCGGCTTTTCACCTGTCCCGAGTGGCAATGCCGTGATGGTCCCCTTACCCGCTTGGAAGCCGTGCCTACGTCGTCAGTGGCGGCGCCCTCGTTGACCGGGTGCCGCTTAGTCCCCAAGCTGGCTGCTCAGGGTTCTGGGCGTGGAGGTGGCAATGCCGGATATTGGATCGACACGCGGACCCGCCGACCGGGGCCGCACAGTGTGCGTGATCGGCGCGGGCATCAGCGGCCTCGTCGCCGCAAAGGTGATGCGCAGCCGCGGCTACGACGTGACGGTGGTCGAAAAGAGCGGCGACCTCGGCGGGGTCTGGGACCCAGCCCGGTCCTATCCCGGCGTGCAGACGCAGACGCCTCGCGACCTCTACTGCTTCAGCGACTTCCCGATGCCGCCCGACTATCCGGAATGGCCGAGCGGGCAGCAGATGCACGCCTACCTCGACGCCTACGCGCAGCGCTTCGGCCTGCGTCCGTGCATCCGGTTCCAGACCGAAATCCTGTCCGTCTCGCGCCAACCCGGCGGGCACGGCTGGTCCGTCACGCTGCGCGGGGCCGATGCCGCCGAGCAAACCGAGCCGTTCGATCTCGTGGTGGTCGCAACCGGCCAGTTCAGCGTGCCGAAAACCCTGCATCTGCCGGGCGAGGACGCCTTCGTCGCGGCCGGCGGCTCGATCCGGCACTCGTCGCAGTACGGGGATGGCGCGCTGGCAGCGGGCCGCGCCGTCGTCGTCGTCGGCTACTCCAAGTCGGCGACCGACATCGCCATGAGCGCCCTCGCCGCGGGAGCGCACACCGTGTCGGTCGTCTACCGCCGGGCCACCTGGAAAATCCCGTACTTCTTCGGCGGCGTGGTCAACTTCAAAAACATCCTCTACTGCCGCGCCTCGGAGGCGATGTTCATGCCGTGGGGGCCGAGCCGCGCCGGACGCCTCGCGCGCAGGCTGATGGCGCCGGCGATCTGGGCGAACTGGCGGGCGCTCGAAGCGCTGCTCGGCGTGCAGTTCGGGCTCAAGAAGGCCGGCCTGCGCCCGGACACGCGGATCGAGGACGGCATCCACTGCGCCACCAGCATCGAGACGCCCGGCTTCTACAAGGCGGTGCGCGACGGGCGCATACGCATGGTCAAGGGCAGCCTCACCGGCTACGAGCCGGGCCAGGCCATGGTTGAGGGCGTCCGGGTCGCCGCCGATGTCGTCGTGCTGGCGACTGGCTGGCTACAGGAGCTGCCATTCCTCGACGCGGAGACGCAGGCCAAGCTGATCGAATCCGACGGCCAGTACCGGCTGCACCGCATGATGGTCAACCCCGACCTGCCCGGCCTCGGCTTCGTGGGCTTCAACTCAAGCTTTGCCAGCGCCTTGTCGGCGGAGCTTGGCGCCCACTGGCTGGCGCGCTACTTCGACGGCGAACTCAGCCGGCCCCCGACGGACGCCGGCATGCGCGCCGAGATCGCCCGCACGCTCGAATGGAAACGCGGGGACCGCAAGGTGGCGGCGACCTATGGCGGGCTGTGCATAGCGCCCTTCCACCACGCCCACTTCGATGAGCTCATGGAGGACATGGGCGCCAAGAAGAAGCCTGCCAACGTGTTGGCGGCGCACCTCGCGCCGATAAGCCCGAGCGCCTATGCGAAACTGCTTGAAACAGCGCCGGGCCGCGACCTGGCCACCGAGGAGGCCGCACGATGAAAACATCAAGCGCGAACCAAGTGCAGGTTGGGCTCGACCCCGGCGTCACCCCCGCCGGCGCCGGCCTCGACGAGGTGGTGTGGAGCATCCTCGGCCACACCTACTACCTAAAGGCAGAGGGCGCGAACGCCTTCGCCTTCGAGACCTACGATCCGCCCGGCACCTTCGTGCCCCCGCACGTCCACCCGACCCAGGACGAGTTCATCTACGTGATCGAGAACGAGTTCGACCTTTACCTCGACGGCCAGCACCACAAGGCGCACGCCGGCGAGCTGGTGCGCCTGCCGGCCGGAATTGCGCACGGCTACTACAACCTCAGCAGCGTGCCGACGCGGGCGATGTTCTGGGTCGCCCCCGGCCGACGCCTGCGCGAGCTGTTCGACGTCCTGCACAACATGAGTGACCCGGAGCAGGTGGTGCGGGAGTCCGCGCAGCGCGAGGTGCATTTCCTGAACCCGGCCGACTACGCCTTCGACCCGCTCGCGTTGAAGGGAGCCGGCCAGCCTTGATCAACCCGGCGCTGGAAGCCGAGTATGACAACCGGGCAAAGGTGCCGGGCCACCCCGGCATCATGCAGTTCTGGAAGCAGGACGCGGCGGCATTCCGGGCCGCCCACCCGCATTTCGAACTCGACCTCGCCTATGGGGACAGCGCCCGGCAGCAGCTCGACCTGTTCTGGCCGGACGAGCGCCGCGATGGGCCGGTTGCCCTGTTCATCCACGGCGGCTACTGGCAGGCGCTGGACCGCTCCTGGTTCAGCCATCTCGCACAGGGCTTTGTCACGCACGGCGTCGCGCTGGCCGTCCCGTCCTATGACCTGTGCCCGCAGGTCACGCTGGAGGCGCTGACAGAGCAGGTGCGCGGCGCCGCAGCCTTCCTCGTCCGCCGGCATGGGCGTCCCGTCTTCTCGTGCGGCCATTCCGCCGGCGGCCATCTCACGGCCATGCTGCTTGCGGCCGACTGGGCGGTCCATGGCCTGCAGCACAGCGCCGTCCATGCCGGGTGCGCGATCAGCGGGTTATTTGACCTGGCCCCGCTGCTGGCCACCAGCGTCAACGGCGCGCTCAGCCTCGACGCCGGCACCGCCCGCCAGCTATCGCCGCTGTTCCTGCCCGCCCCAGGCTTGCCGTTCCGCGCCGTGGTCGGCGAGGCCGAAGGAGCAGAATACATGCGCCAGAGCCGCAGCATCGCCGAAGCCTGGGGCGGCGCCTGGGACGTGCTCCCCGGCGCGAACCATTTCACCGCGATCGCCCCCCTGGCGGACCCGGCCTCGCCGCTCATGGCGACGATGCTGCGCATGATCCATGCCGCACCCCGCTGACGGCCGCCCGAGACGGGGCGGAGCGCCAGGGTTGCGCGTGCTCATCGCGGGCGGCGGCATCGGCGGCCTCGTCCTGGCGCTGATGCTGCACGCCCGCGGCGTCGCCTGCGAGGTGTTCGAGGCGGCGACGGAGGTGCATCCGCTCGGCGTCGGCATCAACGTCCTGCCGCACTCCATTCGCGAGTTGGCCCGGCTCGGCCTGCTGCCGCGGCTCGACGCCCTCGCGGTCCGCACCCGCCGCCTGACCTACATGAACCACCTGGGCCAGCGAATCTGGACCGAGCCGCGCGGCACGCACGCCGGCCACGACACGCCGCAGTTCTCCGCCCACCGCGGACGCCTGCACCGCCTGCTTTGGGATGCAGTCATTGAGCGGCTCGGAGCCGGGGCGGTGCATGCCGGCCGGCGGCTGACGGGTTTCAGCCAGGACGGTAGCCAAGTCGCCGCCCAGTTCGCCGCCCCCGACGGCATGGTGCGGAAGGTCCGGGGCGACGTCCTCGTCGCCGCGGACGGCATCCATTCCTGGCTGCGTGCGCACCTGCACCCGCTTGACCCCGGCGTGCGCTGGAATGGCATCCAGATGTGGCGCGGCGCGGTCGACTGGCCGGCCTTTGACGGCGGCGACGCCATGGTGGTCGCGGGCGACGGCGTGGCCAAGCTCGTCCTGTATCCAATCGCGCCGGGGGCCGCCCCGGACCGGCGGCTGACCAACTGGGTGATTTATGCCAGGGTCGCGGACCCCGGCACGCCGCCGCCCGGACGCGAGCACTGGTCGCGCGCCGGGCAGCCCGAGGCATTCCGCCACCTGGCCGGACGCCTGGCGCTGCCCTTCGTCGATGTCGAGAGCATGATCGCCGCGACGCCGGAAATTTTCGAGTACCCCATGTGCGACCGCGACCCGCTGCCCTGGTGGACCAGCGGCCGGGTGACGCTGCTTGGCGATGCGGCGCATCCGATGTACCCCGTCGGCTCCAACGGCGCATCGCAGGCCATCCTGGACGCGCGCTGCCTGGCTGACTGCCTGGTTGAGCAGCCTCCCGCCGCGGCGCTGCGGGCCTATGAGGCGGAGCGCCTGCCGGCTACGACGGGGATCGTCCATTCCAACCGCATCGGCGGCCCGGAACGGGTGATCGACCTCGTCGCCAGCCGCGCGCCGCTGGGCTTCGCTCAGGTGAACGAGGTCGCGACAGAGGCGGAACTGGCGGAGATCACCCAGGGCTACGCCCGGCTCGCCGGCTTTGCGGTGGCCTCTGGGCTTCCATCCCAGCAAGCTGGGAGTAGGATGCCCCGCGGCGAGCGTTGAAACCAAGCAGCGAGCACGACAGCCATGGCCGACAAACCGAATTTTGTCTTGGTGCCGGACACTGACGCAGGCGCCAACAGTCCACGCCACCCGGCTCCCACCGTTCTCAGCCGGCTCCGCGACGCGGCGGTGTCTGCCATCTCTGCGCTGCCGCAGCGTCCGGCAACATTGACAGCCCCACGCCCAGCCACGCCCGCCGCGTCGGGACGCCCCCGGCTCATTTTCGGCTTCGACGCCACCGCGTCCCGCGAGCCAGCCTGGGCCACGGCCCGCCAAGTCACTGACGCCCTCGTGCGCGCCCTGCCCGGCGAACTCGACGTCGCCCTTGCCGTCCACGGCGGCTCCCGCCTGCACACCTTCACCGAGTTCACCGCCGACCCGAACACGCTGCGCGACCGCGCTGCGACCATCTCCTGCATCGCGGGCCACACCCAACTGCTGCCGATCCTGTCGCGCTCGCTCGCCTCGCCCGGCGTCCGGGTCGTCGTCTATACCGGCGACGTCTACGAGGAGTCCCTCGCGCGGGGCCGCAAGCTTGCGGACAAGCTTGGGCGCCAGGGCATCAAGCTTATCGTCCTCCACGACACCGCCGACTGGGCTGCACGCCGGGACGCAGAACTGTTCCTTGACCTCGCGCGCCGCACCGGCGGATGCGTCCTGCCGTTCGACGCCAGCGCCTCCGGACGGCTACGCGACCTGCTCGCGGCGATCGCCGTGTTCGCCGTGGGTGGCGCGGAGCTGTTGCAGGACAAACGCGGCGAGCTGCCTGGCGCTGTCCTGCTGCTCCAGCATCTTGGCCCTCACTGAACCCGGCCGGACGCCGGAACGCCCTGCCCGTTCACGAACGCTGTCCAGGCCGCAGCCGTCGCCGCCTTGGCGGGAACGCCAGTGAAGCGCCAAGCGCCATCGCCGGCATTGTAATCCCAGACGATGACGTGATCCACCACCCCGCCCTTGGCGACGAACGCTGCCAGCCGTTCGCCCAGGTAGGCCGGGAACGCCGGATCGTCGGACAGCCCGGTCTTGTTGTCGTCGCCGCCCACCCCCGTCTCGCAAACCGCAAACGGCTTCTTGTGCGCCAGCGCGAAGTCCAGCGCCTGCACCAGGCCCCAGCCGCCGCCCACAGTGCTCCATTGCGTCGCGCCGGGATAGTCCCAGAAATGGATGCGGTTCGCGTCGCTGCGCGCCCACGCCATCAAGTCCGGCGCGTCGGGCTTGCCCGACCAATCGTGGAACCCATGCGGATACAACGAGCTGTAGATGTCGGACGCGATGATGTCGACATAGCGGTCGCCGGGGTAGGCGTCCGGCATGCTGTGCGCCGCCCAGTTGATGTCGGCCGGGTTCCAGACGACCAGCGCCTTCACGCCGGGCACGGCATGCACGATGTCGGCGACATGGGCGAACGCCTGCCGCCAAAGGTCGAGCGTGGCCGCGTCGTTGCCAAAGTTGTCCGGCATGAAGTTGCCGTCGAACTCGTAGGAGATGCGGAACCGCAGCTCGGGGAAACCAGCGTCCCGCCATTTGGCGACTACGTCCCGGTAAACCTGGTCATGCTTGCCCGCGATCACCTCGCGGAAAGCGTCGTTCTGCCGGTTCCAGTAGGCGTTGGTGGAGAGCTTGATGCCGATGACCGGCTTCAGGCCCTTGGCCCGGCCGGACTGCATCCAGGACCAAGCGGTCCAGCCGGCGTTGCCGGGCCATTGCCCCCAGTCCTGGCCGTAGTCCACGAACGCGCCGAAGAACGCCGGCTGGCGCCGCAACTGCTTGACCGAGGCGTCCCAATCGGCCTGGAACTTGGCCATCTCGGCCGGGTCGTTGCCGTTCGGGTTGCGGACATACAGGCCGTAAGGGAACGGCGCCGCCGGGCTAGAGGGCGGTGCCGCATGGGCGGGCACAGCGGAGACCAAGAGGGCAGCCAAGGCTAGGCAACGGAACAACACGCGGACTCCAGTTCAGAAACAGCCACCCGTGGGGAAGGTTCAATGCACCGCCGCATACATGATGCGCTCCTGCGTCGCCTCGCTGGCGGTGAACTCCTCCACGACGCGCCCCTGGCGGAACACCAGGATGCGATCCGAAAGATTCAGTATCTCCGGCAAATAGGAGGAGATCACCAGCACCGCCAGGCCGTCATCAGCCAACCTATTGATCAGTTGATGGATCTCGACAATCGCGCCCACGTCCACGCCGCGGGTCGGCTCGTCGAAGATCACCAGCTTGGGCCGCTGCACGAGGGACTTCGCGATCACCACTTTCTGCTGGTTGCCGCCCGACAGCTCGATGGTCCGCGCGTCGTCGTTGATGCTGCGGATGTTGAGCGCGGTGTGCCAGTGCTTCGCCAGCCTCGCCATCTCGCTCAATTTGACCACCGTCGTATGGTCCCCGGCGGCGGCGAGCTTGCCGAGGTAGACGTTCTCGCCAATCGACATCGTTTCAAAGAAGCCGTCCATCTTGCGGTCCTCCGTGACGTAGACGATGCCGTGCTCCACCGCCGGGCGCGGCACGCGGAAGCGGACGCTGCGGCCCTCCAGCCTGATCTCGCCGCCATGGAAGAAGTCCCGCTTGGCGACGCCGGCGACCACCTTCGCGGTCTCGGTCCGCCCGGAGCCGATCAGGCCGAACATGCCGGTGATCTGCCCGCTGTACAGCGAGAAGGAGTTGTTGCGCACCAGCGAACCCATCGACAGGTTCTGCACGCTCAGCACGCGCCGCCCCCGTGGCCGCGGGCTGCGGTGCTGGGTCGCCGCGTCGCCGTAAATCTCGCTGGACAGCGAGCGCCCCACCATCGCGCGGATGACGGAATCGCGGTCGAACTTGCCCGTGACGTCGCTGGCGACCGTCTCGCCGTCGCGCAGCACCGTGATCCGGTCGGCGAGTTCCAGCGCCTCCTCCAAGGCGTGCGAGATGAAGATGACCGAAACGCCGCTGCCCTTCAACCGGCGAACGAGCGCGAAGAAGTGGTGCTTCTCCTCCGGCGTCAGCGAGGCCGTCGGCTCGTCGAAGATGATGATGCGCGCCTGCATTTCCACGGCGCGGGCGATCTCGACCATCTGTTTTTTCGCGGCGCCGAGCGAGGCCACCGTCGCTGCCGGGTCCACCGGGAAGTTCAGCGATTGCAGGCTCTGCTGCGCCGCGATGTTGATGCCGCGCAGCCGGTTGAAGAACCGCTCGCGGCCAAGGTAGATGTTCTGCGCGACCGTCAGGGCCGGGGCCAGGCTGGTTTCCTGGTACACCATGGCGATCCCCGCCCGCAGCGCCTCGGCGGGCTGCGCGAAGGCGACCGTGCGGCCGTCGAGCAGGATTTCGCCGCGGGTGGGCGCGACGGCGCCGGCGACGATCTTGGTCAGGGTGGACTTGCCCGCGCCGTTCTCGCCGAGGATGGCGTGGACCTCGCCGGCTTCGAGCGTGAAGTCGATGGCGTTGATCGCCGTGACGCCGCGGTAGGCTTTGGTGACGCCGCGCAGTTCGAGCAACGGCGCGGTCATTGGTCGACCGCCATAGGGTCGACCGAAAGGATGGCGTTGCCGCCCTTGCTGGCGACGAGCAGCGCGCCGCCGTGCTCTACGACGCTGGTCACGCCATGACGCAAGCCGTCCGCCCGGCTGTGCCAGCTTCCCAGGGGTTCGAACGTCCCGTCCAACCGCACAACGAGGCCGTAGGAGCGCGTGGGCGCCCATGAGTTCAGGGTCGCCATGTGCTTCACCCCGCCGCCCTGCAACGGCTCCAGGAAGGAACGGCCGCTGACCAGCGCCGGGGCCATCCAATAGTCCTCGTGGATTTCCGCCATCATGCGGCGTCGGTAGCCCGGCTCGCGCAGCACGAACTCCACCATTTGGCTGCGCGGCGCGAACACGGCCAGCCAAGCGCCGTCCGCGGCGGGGACGATGCGCCCTGGGTAGCCCGGCAGGTCGTCCAGCAACACGGTCGGGCGTGCCCCAAGCCGCAGCAGCCGGTGCCGCCAGCTTTCGCTCACGACAACGCCGCCGTCGGCTTCGACCAGCACCCCGCAGGGCCAGGCGAGGTCCCGCGCCAGGCACGTTGACGCCCCGCCGTCCAACCCGACGCGCCAAACCGAGCCGGAAGCCCCCCGCTCCATGAGGTCGTGACGCCACCGCGAGGGTGGGTGCGCAGCCGAGCCGTGCGCGACGACCAGCGATCCGCCGTCGAACGCCAGCGCGGTCGGACAGGTCCCGCCGGACTGCAACAGGGCCGGTCCGGACGCGCCGTGCAGCAGCACCCGGCCATCGTCCAGCCCCACCGCCAGCGTCCCCCCCGCATCCGCCGCGAGGCACGTCACCGGAGCGTCGAACACCGCGGCCACATCATCGGAGGGGTTGCCCGGCGAAAGGCGGAACACCGTGTCGCCGCTGGAGTAGAGCACCCCGGCGGCGGTGGCGACGAGGTTGTCCGGCGCGTCGGCGACCCGCAGGACCTCGCCGTCGTCCAGCCGCCGGTTGGCCCGCAACGCGCCGTCCATGGCCGGGATCGTCACGGCGGCGGCGCCCCGGCCCAGGAAGGCGTCGTAGCGCGCCCGCAGCCCGGCCATCATGCGCGCGGCCCCCAGTAGCTGTCGTTGCACGTCCAGTTCACGTCCGCCCCAGGAATCCGGTAGCGGCCGACGCGGTTGTTCAATATGCCACCCAGATAAAGCCAGCCGCGGTGCTCGCGCATCGAGGTGATCATCGGATGGTTGCGCCCGGTGCGGTCCCACAGCGCGTCCAGCACCTGCCCGCGGTCATTGATCTTCACCACCGAGCCGATGTTGATGTTGGGGTACAGCCACTCGTCGGCCGCCACCCGCCGGGCCATGCGGCGGCGGAAGCCCGGCATGCGCAGGGCAAGGTCCACGACCGGCGAGCGCATCCCCACCAGCGCGAGCCAGTAGTTGCCGTCGGACGCGCGGTTGATGTTGTCGGGGTGCCCCGGCAGGTTGGCGATCACCGTCTCCGTGGTCCCGGCGCGCGGCCCGGCGATCCAGTAGCGGCTGATGGAGCAGGCCCAGGTTTCCGCGAACAGGAACGACTGCCCGTCATGCGCCATGCAGATGCCGTTCGGGAACCGCAGCCCGCGCAGGATCGTGCGGGTGGTGCGGTGGGCGGGGTCGTAGCAGATGAGCCGCCCGTTGCCGCGCGCCTCCAGCGCGTCGACCGGCCAGGTGTGCATCTCGTAGCGGATGGTGGCCTCGCTGAAGTAGATGCGGCCGTCTGGCGCGATGTCGAGGTCGTCGGCCAGGCGCAGGCGGGTGTCGTCGTTGACCGAGAGCCGGGTGCGGTTGGTCTCGTCGGTGACTTTTTCCACGGTGGCGTCGGGACGCACTTGGTAAAGCCCCATGCCGCCGACGCAGACCAGCAGGTTGCCCGCGCGGTCGAACGCCATGCCGAGCGGGAAACCGCCGATATGGGCGAAAATCTCGTGGCGCGTGTAGTCCGGGGCGAAGAAGCGGTGGATGTCGCCGTGGCGGGACCCGGTGTACATGTGGTCGTCGCGGTCGAAGATCACGTCCTCTGGCCCGTCGACCATGTTCAGCCCGATGACCTCCACGTCGTTGAGCTTGTCGTTGACCGCATAGGGCGACCCTGAGCCCTCCTGCGCGGAGGGCGCCGGGGCCAGCCGTTGGTAGGCCGGCGAGATGTAGACCTTGCTCAGCAGCTTGTGCCGGTTCTTCAGCCACTTCACGTCGACGACGATGGCCAGCAGCAGGAACGCCCCGAGGATCAGCGGGCCGGCGCCGGAGTGCAGGCCAAGCCGCACCACGCCGTTGACGATGGCGAGCACCGTTATTGAACCCATCAACGCCTTGGCGGTCGAGCCGCGCCCGCCGCCGAGGCTGTTGCCGCCCAGGATCGCCGCCGTCAGCACGCTGAGTTCAAGCCCGGCGCCGGTGTCCGACCCGGTGCTGCCCAGGCGCGACGCATACAGGAACGCCGCCAGGCCGCAGAGCAGCCCGGCGATGACGTAGGTGGCGCAGATCGTCCGCCGCACCGAGATGCCGGCGTTGTAGGCGGAGCGCCGCGAGCCGCCGACCGCCATGACGTGCCAGCCCGGCCGGGTGCGGCTGAGCAGCACATGGCCGCCGACGACCAGAACGCCCAGCACGACGAGGCTGAACGGCACGCCGAGCACCGCGCCGTCCCCGAGCCAGTCCCACAGGCCCGAGTCCACCGTCGCCGTCGAGATCGGCACCGAGTAGTGCAGCAGCAAGGTGTCCACCATGGCGCGTACGATGATCAGCACGACCAGAGTGGTGAGGAACGCCCGCAGCCGCAGGTAGCCGACCAGCACGCCGTTCAGCAGCCCGACCGCGCCGCACGCCAGCAGCGTGCAGGCGAAGCTCACCGGGGCGGGCAGGCCGAGCAGGTTCATGCAGATGAGCGCGACCATGTTGCCCAGCGCGAAGTTCGACCCGACGCTGAGGTCGATGCCGCCGCCGACCATCACCACCATCTCGCCGAGCACCACGCAGCCGAACTCGCCGAGTTGGCGGGCGCTCGATTCCAGGCTGGCGGGCGAGAGGAAGTCCGGGATCAGGCTGCTGAAGGCCACGAGCACGATCAGCAGGAAGGCGAACGGCGTCGCGTTGTCGACCCAGCCTTTCGAGAGCACCTCGCCGACGACGTGGTCGGGGAACAGCGCGTAGCGCCAGCGGACCAGGGTTTCGCCCAGGCTGACCCGCTGTGGCGCGGCGGCCTGCGCCACCGGTGGGACCGCGGCTCTTCCGTCCGGCATGTTCGACCTCCTGATCATCGGGGGCCAGGGCACCGCCCTAGCCCCAAGCCCCCCGGCTGAGGGGCACGGCTATGGCCCGCAGCGGCTAGTACCTCTGCACAGTGGTTTTGACCGGTTGGCGCCCGAGGCGGTTAGGTCCGGCAAAGGCTGTTTCCAGGCAGAACGGTGCTCGGGACGAGGACTAGGCAAGGATAACTCAAGAAGATCAGG
>JAABUX010004723.1_pt1 | contig 17117 bp, 22 predicted proteins | sample 5561851 | NCBI WGS metagenome assembly JAABUX01 (sample SAMN10711883, study PRJNA513361) | rock metagenome | isolation source: Antarctica rocks | place: Antarctica: Victoria Land, Richard Nunatak red sandstone | collected 2016-01-03 | reverse complement strand
GATACGCCTGTGCACCTGCTCAAGCGCGTGCAAGTCTGCTCCTTGCTGACATCTGAGGGGTCCTTGGCACGCCATGCTGCCGCGACCCTGCACCGCTCTGCCTGCAGACAGAGCCGGTCTTGCATACGCGACCTGCGTGCCGCTGCGCAGGAGCGCCAGGTCAACTGGGTGGTGCGCGAGTATGGCAACTCTGCGAGCATCCCGACGAGCGTGCTGCTCAGCTTCTTGCGCCAGGAGCTGCAGGCGCGCCACTGCGCTGGCGCGCTGCTCCAGCGCCGCGCGTGCCTGCGCGACCCCACGCCGGCGCGCGGCAGGCTCAGAGCCAGCCTCCTGGCACCTGCCCCTGCCACCGCGCCGGCTGCTTTGCGTGACGGCTGCTTTGCACTCAGTCGCGCCTGGCACTGCCTGCAGGGCGTGGACCTGGCGGAGACGCAGTGCTCTGCGCCGGCGGCCGCGCCGGCCTTTGGCCACGCGGAGCACCCGCTGGCGGACCGCCACTTCATCCACGCGGTCGCGCGGCGGCCAGGCCAGGACAGCATGGCCGGCTTTGTGCCGGGGCCCTACTTGCCGGGCCCGGGCTTTGGCAGTTCGCACTTCCCCACAGGCGGCAGCCGCTGAGGGCGGCTGGCCACGGGCGCCGGGCGGCGCGCCTGGTCGCCTCGGTGACCACGTTCACTGTGCGCCCGAACGCGTGCCTTGTTCGGCGCCCGGTGGCTGCGACCAGCAAGGGCCCGCGGCTGGACCCAGTGCCGGGGCGACTGCGCCGGGCACCTGCTGCCGAGGCGTGTGTACTTGTTGGGGCAGGGACAGAGGCAGCATAGGAGTCCAGAGTGTGAGGCGGCGCACAGTCGGTTGTCTGTTTAGGCGTAGATGCAGCTTTGCAGCGCGCAGCGCTCGTGTGAGAGGCCGTTAAAGTTGTGGGAGTGTGGGTAGGTGTGCGTTTGCGTAGAAAGCATGGTCTGCTTGGTAAGTGTGTTCTGGGTTGCCTGGGGCCTCCCTGCAAAGCTTTGCCTGCATGGTGGTGGCCGCATGTCTGCTGCATATTCAATGATGAGCAAGCATGTGCCAAGCGCTCTGGGCGAGCTGCACCACGTCTGTAACAAGACAGCAAGGATAGCGTTGTTTCTTCCACTGGACACAACAACCTCCGGCAAGCACTCCGTGAAATGGCCAGAACAGAGCAGGGCCTAGCGGCAGCAGTGTGCTACTCAGCATTACACCGCTCTACAGAGCAGGCCCCGCGGCCCGCCTGCGCCTGCAAGGTGCCCTTACCTTGAGTTCATGCATCCCACACGGTTGGCGCACAGTGTCCCACGACGACCTGTCAGCTGCTCCAGCAAAATACGCAGCCGTGCAAGTCCGCTCAAGCAGGGGCCAGCTCCACGGCTGCAGGGCAGTCTTGCAGCTCCATGCACGCTAGGAGGGCAGCACAGCTGCGGCTCCTGCTTGGGAGCTCGTCAGCCGCTGTAACGCTCCCGCAGCTCGTCCGGGGGCTCCTCCTCCATGATGTCGGGGTGGCGCCTCAGGTGCTCGCGCACGGTGGTCTTCCTATCCGCCTGTCGCGCGGAGGCGCAAGCAGAGCTTTGCTCGCCGCTGTCAGCACTGTCAGGGTCAGCACGTCACGAGGACTAACATGCTTCCCCAGGGCCCGCAGCGCGCCCAAGGCTGCACCCACAGCCAGCATATTATATGGAAGCTTCACATCCCGGTGGTCGCTGCAGCCGCCGCCTCTGGTGCCAGGCGTGAAGGCTTTGGCCCGCCAACCTCCAGCCAGCAGACTTGCTGACCAGACAGGAGCAGGGTTTCCAGCCAGACAGCCACGTGGCTCGAGCTTTCAATAGACCAGTACACACCTAGCACCCAGCACAGCGGCAGGCGCGCCAGGAATGTGTCGTCCAGGAAGCTGTCCAGCGCGGCCGGGCTGCCCAGGCCGCGCGCGGCGAGCACGCAGTGGCGCAGGTAGCAGCGGCAGGGCAGCACATCCGTCCTGCGCGGCCGCAGGTCCCCGCTCGGTTCTGGCGCGGCCGCAGCACGCACATATGCCCGCTACACGCCGTGCGCCTTGCACTCCTGACCGCTGGCACATATACTTGGAGACCTACACCGCACACTTGCGGACCCCCCCCCGCTCAACGCACAGCCCTGGCCCCGAGCCAGCACCGCCACCCAGAGCGCGCCCCTGCGTGTCCACCCCTCGGCGCGCGCTGAGCGGCGGCGAACAGACAGAGGCGGAGCGCCGGCGGTCGCACCGCCACACGCGGTCGATGCCGAGCCGCCCGTACCGCGCCCGCCACTCGGCCGGCGGGCACCGCCGCGCCCGGTACGCCTCGTCGCTCCAGGCCGCGCACAGCACCTGCGGGGCCCGCCGCCGCCGCCTGTCAGCGCGTGCGGGTGCAGACTGGCGCGGGCGCCAGGGCGCCGCGCGCGACTGCGCCTGCGCCAGGCAGTGCCATGGAAGCACAGCGCCCGGGTTGTGCGCGCAGCGGGCGGGGCGTGCCGCCATGCGGTCCGGCGCGCCCGACTCGCCGACCGGCTGCACCGCGACAAAGCGGAACTCGTGCTCGCGCTCGGTGAAGGCCGCTACGGACGCCGGCGTCGCGGGCACCTCAAACAGGACGACCCAGAGCGCGCGGCCCGCCTCGCCGCCCGCCTCCTCGCAGCTGAGGCTGCTGATCTCGCCCGTCGCCGGGCGCGCGATGCCGCGCGACCAGAATATTGCTGCACTGCGGCGCGGACGCAGCTGAGCGGCGTGCTGGGCCGAGGCACCTCTGCCCCCTTGGCTCCCTTTGCTTGAATGGGCTGCTGGTGGCCCCTTTGCGGTTGTGCGCACCGGCGGTGTGCGAAAACACGCGGCGCCAGCCCCGGACGCGCGCCAGGCGGAAGTTGGCGAGGTCTGGGAACGTGGACCGCGCGCTCTTCTGGCTCAGCAGCGAGCCAAAGCCGGCGACGGTCATCAGCCCCTGGTCGCACTGCGCGGTGCAACACACGTGTGCCGGGCTGTCAGTGGCGGCGCAGCAGGAGGTGTTATTGCACTGAACAGGACCTTTGCAGGGCACCAGTTGGGCAGCTCAAGCCATGCTGTGGACGTACTGCCAGCCCAGTGAAGTGCTCGTCCAGCTCATCACCGGGCTGCAGCGTCATGGCCACTTTATCAAGTAACAGGGCTTGACTGTGAAGCTGAGCGGATCTGGATGCTTTGTGGTGAAGCCAACCAAACCATAACAGCCTCAGCAAGCGGTCGTACACAGGCCCCGTCCTGCTCTCCACTGCCAAAAGAACCTGTGCAGGTTCTTTTCTTGGAGGTTGCTTTCCTTCCATGCGCGAGGAAGGTGGGGGACACTGAGAGCAGAATGGTCCATGAGGGTCAGGGGGTCGTGCTGCACTGCTGAGGACGGCAGCACTGACCGCTAGCGCTTTCTCCCAGCTCAGCTCCAGCGCTCGGCGATGGCCAAGCTGGAGGAAGCCTGGCCCCTGTGGCCCAGCGACGCCAAGCCGGTCAACGTGCTGGACGTTGAGGTTGGGTGCAGCGCGGAGAAGCTCTTTGAGCTGCTGTGGACCCCCGGGTCGGCCTTTGTGGTGCGGCGCCCTCGTGCCCTGAGTCCTCTCCAGTCCTGCCGGGCTTACAGTGTGTATGAACTGAGCACACCTACAGGCTGAGGCTTTGTGTTGCAAATGTTGTACTGCACGCAGGCTTGGCTCTGTTACGGTCAGCAGCTAATGCAGCGCAAGTGGGCATCTTGCTGGCCCATGCCCCGGTGTGTGCACAGAGCAGCTTGCTTCTCACAGCGTCGCTGCACAGTGCACCTGCCATCCTTCTCAGTATAACCCCGTGCGGCGGCATTGTGCAACGCCCTGCTGTCTGCACCCAACCTGTCCCAGGTCTATAGCTGACTGCTTGCAGCTGAACACGGCGAGCTGGGAGCTGGACTGCAGAGCTCGGTGCTGCACGCTTGGGTGCTTGCCAATGTGCGCCCGACCTCTCTCGAGCGCAGGCGCTGACCTGCACGCGCGCGCCTCAGGCCAAGTCGCACGACGTGCGCGGCAACAAGGATTACCTGGAGAGCGGCTGGGTGGGCAGCGACGCGGAGGCCGAAAAGGTGATCGCGTCCTACCAGGAGCAGTATGAGGCGGCGACCGGCGGCGAGGGCGGCGGCGGCGGCGGCGGCGCGGCGCCCAAGAAGGGCGACGCGTCCGGGCCCAGGAAGCCCAAGGAGCTCAAGGGCAGCCTGCGCTTCACCATCTGCTCAAGCGTTGGCATGGGGCTCAAGGCGCGCTCGAGCACCCTATTTTAACCCATGGCACGGTCGCTTGCCGGCAGCGTGGAGTGGCGCCAAGTATGCCCTGTACTGCCCATCCGCCTGCGGATACGCTAGCCTGATGAGGAGCATGCTTGGAGATGCCTGGCATGTTTGAGCCAGCTGAGGCGGAGGGCTCGTGGGGCCGCGGGCCGCATGCTGATGCTCAAAAGTGTGTGGCGCGCAGTTCAAGACGGAGGAGCTGCAGCGCTGCGTGGAGGTCAGCGAGGACGGGGGCGCGGAGGTGACCGTCACGGTGGCCACCACCGCCACATACGGCGACCGCTTCCGCGTCGTCTGCCGGCACAAGTGCGGCGGCCCTGGCACCGCCGGCCCTGTCTGTTGGGACCATGTCGCAGCCAGACGCGCTCGCCAATGGCGCGGTGGCGTCCGGCAACCCAGCGCGTGCACACCCTTTCCTGCGACTGGTTGGCTGCCCATGCGATGGCATGTGCGCCGGGTGTGCTGGCTGTGTAGCTCGCCTGGTGCCACCTGGTCTTGTAGGCCGCCGGCAGCCCTGTCCCGGACATGCACAGCAGGGCCTCGAGCCAGCGCTGCCAGGGCGCCGGGTGTGGCAGCGCGCGCTGAGGCCGCGCTGTGCGCGCTGCGGCAGGACGGCCGCGCTGGGCGCGGAGCGGTCGTCGTACAAGGTGGACGTCGCCGTCGTGTACATCGCGCAGGTCAATGGGCTGGTCAAGAAGGCCATCGAGCGCGGTGCGCTGCCGCGCAAGCTGTGGACCGCAACCGGCGCAGCAGGGCTGTGTCTGCCGTTCACGTGGGTTGCAGCGCGCAGCAGCATTTCTCGAAGTAGCGTTTCGGTCCTGTCTGCTGTGCAGCATGGGGCCCGCTCGCCCGACGGCTGCACCTGGCCTGGGGGGCGGATGCACACCTTGCCGGGCGTGCACGAGTGAGTATCTCTCTGATGCAGTCGGCATTTGATCCACAGAGCTTCTAATCAGAGGCGGGGCCCTGGCACGCGCTCTGTGACCTTCTGGTGTAGCACCGATGCGCGCGCGCTTGCCGCGCGCAGGCTCGAACAGCGGCCTGCAGAAGAACTTCCAGGTGATCGAGGAGGCGCTGGGCGGCTTCGTGAAGGTCTCGCCCGCCGGCAGCGGCGGCGGCGGCGGCGCGGCTGGCGACGGGGTATGGTCCCACCCGCGCGGTCGCGCGCTCATGGCTGCACCTGGCCCGAGCTGGAAGGGTGGCAGTCTGTATGACATTCGACTTGGAGAGCAAGCTCTGGCAGGCTCCCAGGGCAGCGCTGTCGCCCTCTTGCGAGGGCCTGTGCGCTCATTACAGCCAGGTGCAGCAGTGGTCCATCAAGACGTTCAAAGATTTTCAAAAGTCGACGCCGGGTGTGCATCCCAGGCGGCGCGGAAGAAGGCGCGCGTGGAGGGCCCGCCAACGGGTGGCAGCGTGCTGGGCTTCCTGTCGCCGGCGCTGGTGCACGCGCTGGAGCCGCTGGCTGCCACGCTGCGCGGCGCCACCATGCTCGGCAGTGCGCCCCCCGAACGTGCTTGTCTGGGACTTGTGCCTGCTGCCCATAGCAGGCACATCTGCTGTCAGTGCTCGTGCCATGAGTGCAGCAGTATTGGTGAACGCTGGTTAGCCATCCGGAGTGTTCCCGCAGGTGCTGCTTGACGATGCATGTGTTCAGGGCTGCGAGGCTGCCCGCAGTGTCATAGGCAGGGTTTTGGCTGTGTTGGGGGGTGAACTGCGTGTGCCGGCACTGCGCTTCAACGTACGCTCTTGCCAATTTTAGTGTCGCACGAAGGCACAGAGGCTCGGTGGGACAAATGGTCGGGAACGCGCTCCTACTTGGCTGTGAGCGGGCGCGCAGGCAGCGAGCTGCCCGAAGAGGGTCACAGCCTTGTGGCGGCAGCGCTGGCGGCTGCTCTCACGCTTGTCGCGATGGTTGCCGTGCTCGCCCCGCTGCGGGGTCTGCTGGCTGTATGCCGCGCGCGCCTACCTCGTGCGCAACCCCCTGTGCCTCGGGACCGGTTGCACAGTGCGTATGAGGGTGGCTTCATTCGAGGTTGTCTGCCAGGCTTGCCAAGCCCTGTGTGCATTGTGCTGAGCGCATGGTAGTATGTGATGCTTGAGGACTCTTTATTTTGCAGGAAGGGCAGCAGAGGGAACGATTTCACAGTGCTGAGCGATTGCTTTGTACTGCGTTGCAGGGGCAGCGGGCGCCGTGTGCGCGGCGGCGGCCACGCGCGGGCTGCCGCAGACGGCGACGCAGGCGCTGGCGGCGGTCCTGCTGCTGGCAGGGCTGCAGTGGGCGCTGACGCACGGCGTGGCAGCCGCGAGCGTGTTTGGCGTTGGCGCGGCGCGCTTTTTGGCGGCCGTCGCCGCGCGCGCTCGGCAGCGCTCGGCCGAGGGCGACACGCCGTCCAAGGGCAAGCGGTGCGCGCCGCGGGCGCCTGCCCGTCTGTGCAACGCGTGCGCTCCGCGAGGCATGCGTTGGTTGCACGGCAGCTCTTCTGCGCGCGTGCATGCGCTGCCAGGTGGGCGGGACTGCAGCACCAATGGAGCATACCCTATGGTCATACCCAATGGAGCGCACTGCACAGCTGGCAGCGCCATGTTTGGCTCTTGCAGGTATGGTGGGTACCGCGAGGCGCTGCAGGCGGCCGACAGCGACATCGGCAGCGGCGAGGCCGGCCTGCGCGCGCCGGCGCCCGACGCGGAGGGCGGCGCCGACGAGCTGCGCTCGCGCGCGTCCGCGCGCGAGCCGCAGGGCCACCGCGAGCGCTTCCGCGAGGGCATCAAGGGTTTCGGCCGCCTGGTCGCCGACAACTGGAAGGCGCGGAGCCAGGCCCTGCCGCGGTGCCGGCGGCGATGCGAGCACCTCTGCACACAGCCATGCTTGCCAAAAATGGTCTGTGGGGTTTCAACCTGGCCTGCAGATCTTGCTGCGCAGGGCTGACTGCCACCGCCGCACCACCTGCGCAGGACACGCAGCGGCGCATGCAAGGGACGCTGTCGCCGGGCGCGGGCGACGAGCGCGGCGCGCTCTCCCCGGCCGGAGGGTCCCGCGAGGCCGTCGACGCTGCGGCGGAGGGCGATGCGTCTGGCCGCAGCCCGCTCAGCGGCCGGTGCGGGCTGACGGGGCGCTGTGGCTGACGGGCCTGCTGTCATCACAGCCTGCGACGCCGTGTTCGCTCTTCCCGCCCACCGGTCGCTGCTCCTCTGCGGTGGGTCTGCAGCAGGAGGGCGCTGCTGGCAGGCTCGCCCGGCGCATTGGATGCGCTGTAGCAGTGCGTCTCGTGCTGCGCGCGTTGGCCCAGCAGCTGCCTCCTGGACGGGTCCAGATAGTCTGCATGCAGGATGCCTGGTCTTCCGAGCACCTGGCTGGGCATCGGCGCACACCACGGCAGGGGCGCCGAGGTCTGCACCTTGTGCGTGGCATTACCCACCACAAAAGCTAGATTGTCGTGCTGCATCTAATCCTTGAACCCCTCTGCTACGCAGGTCGCGCCGGCGCCGTATTGCCACGCGCAAGTCCGGCGCCGCCGACGATGGGGTGCGCACGCTGCGCCATTCCGGCCGACGCCTTGTTGGTGTCGGCAGCAGGAGGGTGCTCTGTGCAGGTCGTGTTGTGTCACAATGTTGTGTCACAAGCAAGAGCGGCATGGCCATTCGCTGATCCACGTAATGTCGTGTGTGCGGTCGCCGCGGAGCTCTGATGTCAGAGTATGCCACAGAAAGCGCTCTGTCATGCATGTGCGTAAGTACTATTATAAGGGTTGCATCGCTTTGCAGAGAGACGCTGGACAGGGCTGTGGCATGCACTGGCGGGCCTAAACCATTGCTCAGGCCCCAGCGTGCCTGTGTATTGGCGTCCTGTCAGGCACCTGCTGGCCGGGCTGGCGCAGGCAACCAGGGGCTGCGCACTGCGCAGGCGTCCGTGGGGGAGGGGGAGGCGGGCGCCACGCCCACGTCGCCCTCGTTCACCAGCGCGGAGGGCTCTGCTGCCGAGGAGGAGGAGGAGGGCGGTGCGCGCCCAAATCCTACCATCGCCCTAATCCTAACAGTGCTGCGTGCTGTGCTGCGGCCTGTTTCTGCTGTCAGGTGGGCACCGCGCGCGGTCTGGGGTGATGCGCTCAGACCATTTGCCTGCAAACGGGTGTGTGGCGTGGTCCTGTAGCGCCAGTCCTCCACAGGCTTGCCGCAGGGAGCAGGCTGATGCAGCCGGGCCGGGTCATGGAGTGTGGCATACACAAGGGCTGCACATACGGTTAGGGTCTGTCACAGCACAGAAATACGCGCCTGACGGCCTCGCGTCCGCGCAGACGAGCTGGACGAGGAGATCTTTGAGAACGAGCGCTACGTGCCCTTCCGCGGCTGGGGCCACTCCTGGCCGGGGCATTTCCTGCCCACCGACCGCGTGGGCCACTGGAGCCTGCGCGGCGCGGTGGACGGCCCCGACGGCGCCGACTTTAACACTGTGGCACCGCAGCTCAAGGAGGCGCGCCCGCCTTTGGGAGCAACACCCTCGAGCAATGCAGCATGGCAGGCCACAAAATTTATACCAAATGGTCAAGAACCATCAGATACCGCAAGTGCAAGCAGCTTAGCAGGGCGCGCATGGAATTAGTTGCCGCGGGAAGACGCTTCCTCTCGTCTTCTGATTCGTGGAGATTATGGCGTTCAAGGGGAAACCTATCTGAGCAACTTCAGGCAGGCGTGAACACACCTGAAACCGTTCTTCACATCTCCTGCTCAGGCGCTGCGTGCATGCGCAGGGGTGGGAGTGGGCGGACGAGGACTGGAAGATCGACATGGCGGGCCTGGAGGAGGGCGCCGTCGACGAGGAGGGCTGGTCCTACGCGGTCGACTTCAACTGGTTCAAGATCCCGCCGCCGCCGGGCGCCGGCAAGTTCCGCCGGGTGCGCGGCCCGGGCCGCCTGGGGTCTGGGCGTGACCCTCCAGGGCGCTGCCGGCGCTCCTGCGCGCGCTGCACTCCGGTTGACAGCCCTTACCACCTGAGTGTGCCTTCCCTCCGTGCCCTGCCCGTTAGGTACGGTCTGATGTGCGGAGCAGCGTGCCTGTAGCTCACAAGCACTGGCGGGCTTGCAGATAGATCGCATGAGCGCATTCTGGAGCCCATGTGCCCGCTCCTTGTGCAAACAGCATGCGAATGATGCGTGCACTAGTCGCATGGGTCGTTGCCGACCGCGCGGCGCCGCGGCCGCGCGCAGGTGCGCGACTATGTGCGCCGCCGCCGCTGGGTGCGCCACCGCGTGCGCACTGGGAGCGCGGCGGCCGCCGGCGCGGTCGGGCCGACGCCGCTGCTGCCGCTGGCGCACATGCTGGGCGACGCCGCGGCCGCCGTGGGTGACGTTGCAACAGACAGCGCGCGCCGCCTGCGCGAGGCCGCCGCCGCCGCCGCCGAGGGCGCTCAGGTTGGCGGGCCACGTCTTTAAATACCACACTGCGTGCCTGCATCGCTGGCGCCGGCGCTGCATGTGCAAAGCAAAACAAAGCCAAAGGCCCCAGCTAGGCGGCTGGGACAGCGCAAGGCAGTGATGCCAGATTGAACACTCTTTGTGAGTAGCCCGCCCCAGTGGTGCCTGTCTGTCACCGGGCATGGACCACGCGCGCAGGGCCTGCTGCCCGACGTGCCGCTGATCGACAAGCTGCTGCCGGGGAAGTCGCCGCTGGGCGGCGGCGCCGCGCCCTCCGCCGCGGCCGACCCCGGCTCTGTCGCCGCGCACGGCGTCCTGGCCGCGCCGGAGGCCTCGACTGTGGCAGGCGCCGTCGACGCCGCGCCGCACCACGTGGCGCCCGGTTCGGCCGCGCTGGCGGGCGAGGCGGGCTCGCCGCCGGCGCCGCCGGCCGGCCCGCCGCCTGTCGCGAGCGCGGCCAGCGCTAACGTACAGGCCGAGCAGGGCGGCGTCGCGTACGGGCTGAATGCGGGCCCGGCCGCGGCGGCCGCGGCCGCGCGCACCACGCGCGCGGCCGAGGCGGAGATCGCCGCGGCCGAAGCGCAGGGCGCGCCGTACGTGTACGCCGGCGCGCCGCCAGCCGCCATGGCCGGCGCCATCGACCCGACACTGAATGGCGGCGGCCCCGCGCTGGGGCACGGCTCGAATGCCCATGCATTCTCGCCGCTGGGCACCGGCGCGCCCGGCCTGGGCAACCCGGCCCTGTCGCCAGGCGAGCAGCCGGCGCCGGCGCCGCCGCCGTCGCAGTTTGCGGCGCCGGAGGCCGGCGCGGGCGGCGCGCACGCGCCGCTGGCGCCGCCCGCCGAGCCGCTGCGCGAGGACGCGGCGCCGGCGGGCGCGGCGCTGGCGTCGCCCAAGGCGTCCGGCGGCGCCGACGGCGGCGGCTCGCGCCTGGCGGCGCGCCTGAGCCAGCTGAGCGCGCGCGGCGAGGGCCTGCTGCAGAGCATGAAGCAGGGCCTGGGCGGCGGCGGCAGCGGCGCGCCCGGCAGCTCCACGCCGGAGCGCTCGGCGGGCAGCGGCGCGCGGCTGGGCGCGGGCGGCCGGTCGGGCGACGGCGGCGGCGACGAGCGCCGCCTGGGCCGCCTGGGCGGCAAGCTGGACGCGCACTTCAAGGCCGCCAGCTCCGCCATGGCCAACAAGCTGTCCGACCTGAAGGCGGGCCGCCGCCGCACGGACGGTGCGCCGCCGGCGGGCTGGCCCGGCGCCTGCGGCCCGCCGTGGACCCTACTCGCTGTTCACCGCTGACTGCTGCCGCGCGCTGTTGCGTGGGGAGGGTGTCTGTGCAGCAGGCGGTGCTGCAGTGCTGCTGCAAGTGAGGTTGAGTCTGCTGCTGCAGTGCTGGCGGCACAGACATTAGACACAGCATGCATTGAGACTGACAAGGAGTCAGTGCAACCAAGGCTGAGATCGACCCCCTGGTCCTGCCCGACAGGCGATCAAGCAGGCACGCCCGTGAGCTCGCCGCCCAGCGGTACGCTGTCGTCGCGCGAGGCCGCGGCAGCCCCGAACAGCACCGGCGCGGCGCCGCCGAGCTAGACGGGCTGCTCATGCTGCGTGCTGTACGGTGCGATGCACCAGGGCCGGTTGGGGCACAAGCAGATGCAGCAAGGTGCCCCGTAGCTGTCTCGTGTGGGGACACTACAAGCATGCCACGACATGCAAGATGCACCATGGAAAGCTGTGCAATGCACAGAGTGCATTGTCGGAGTGACTGGTTTTGAGGCTAGTGCACGTTTGCGCGTGGACAAAGTTGGTCTGACAAACAGGACTGGATTTCTGGGCACGTGTTTTAAGAATACGTTCTCACATGTTGCGCATGAACAAGCTGTCACCCCATTCTTGATCAACTTTTGTAGGGTTCAATGCCACAGGTGTTGCCTGTGGTAGCGCCCGGTAATATGAAGGCCTTGCTCTACTCCTTGCTTGTCCTCCTCCCACTCGTCCCTCTCTTCTTTGCCTGCATGTGAAAGGTGAAGGTCGTTGCAACAGTGTGTTCCCTTGACGTCATTTTACGACTGCGTTGAACAGAAAAGCAGTGGGTTGCCATAAGGTGCATGTGGTTGACTGTACAGGAAGGTAGCTTTGCTTGGCTTCCAGCTTGTCCAGCATGAGTGCGAGACCTTCATAACTTCACATTTTTACAGGGTGGCATCAGCCTTGTAGCGCTGTCATTCACACTTGTCGCCCTCCTTGCAGCAAAATTGCTCACCAAAGCAAAGCTCAGTGGACTAGCAATCCTGGGTTTGTCAGTTTTGTAACTAGTATAAACTGGACCGGCTGGCCGCTGTGGGAGCAGAGCGCAGCGCAGGCAGTCCCGCCAGTTCCGTCCACGCGCCTCCCGAACAAAAAGTGCCCGCTCAGTTTCTGCACACAAAACACACAGCGTTCCGCGCTTCCCCGCGTTGCAGCTCATCCTGCTTGGTCACCAGCGCCCACAGCTTCCTGCATACTTCTCTTCAAAAGGTCTGCTCTTGCGCAGCTGTGACCGGCCAGCCCCGGCTGGCCGGCACCAAGCTCCGGCCAAAAATAAAGCAGGCCAAGGCCAACCCAGGCCATGGCTGTGCTGCCAGCCCGGCAGTGATGATACACACATTGTCAAACCGCTGAGCAGCTCGGAGCATTTGCGGCACCCGCTCAGCTCGCAATGAAAGCCCTGTGCTATTGACAGATATGGGAGCCTCACTGCGCGTAAGCACGCAGGCAGGCAGGCAGGACTTTGCTCTAGAGTGACGCCCAGCGTACGCAGCCATGCGCTGCAGGGGTGCAGGCGCGCTGGGCACACGCTGCACACCCGCCAGCGGCCCGCAGCCGTATGCACACATATGTGCCAGTTCTATGCCAGATATGCAAGCACCCTGCACGCATTGCGCGGTGTACCAGCTGCCAGCCGCATTGCAAGAGAGCGAAGCGGCGCCCCCACGCCGGCCCCTTGGCCCAGCGCGGGGCGCTCGCCTGCCCACGTTTGCTCGCCGGCCTTGCTGCGGCCCACTACGGCGCACGCTCGTTCCACTGGGGCAGGCGCTCACGCAAGCACGCGCCTCCATGAGGCCGCGCGCTCACGCAAGCACGCGCCTCCAGAACCAGTGCGTGCAGAACGCAAAGTGCACCTCCTCCAGCGGGATGCCGTTCGTCTCCGGGAAGAAGCTGCGCGCCCGCGCGGCACGCCCTCAGGTACGCCGCTCAAAAGGCGCGGGGCCGCGGCAGCGGCCTTGCGAGGGCGCAAGCACATGCACAAAGGAAAACACTACTGAAAAAAGGTGCACGCGCGGTTGCACAAGGCGAGGGGGTTAACAGCTGACCACCGAAAGCGGGGCGCGCACAAGTACACCGTCAGCGCCATGATGACCAGCCAGGCGGCGAAGAAGAGGAAGACCTGCGGCCCGCCGAGACCATGTCAGCCCCCGGATGCGCTCGTGGCGCACGTCACATGCTTACGGCGCGGGCACAACAGCAAGGCAGCACATCAGCACAGCTGGGCGCAATTATGTGTCGCATGCGAGCAGGGCGCCGGGCGCACCCCGTAGTGCATAGCGCAGAGCATCGCCACGAAGCACTGCCCGATGATGAAGGTGAAGAGCATGTTAACCCTGCGCGCATTGGCCCTGCTCTCCGCGCAGCCCTCCACCAGGCGCGGGAGGGCAGACTCCCGCACCCATGCAAGCACAGGACAGGCGGCAAACACAGAAAGCAGAGAGGTGGACAGCATGTCTGTGACAAAGCCGTTGGCAGATCCGCCACCTCCAGCCCCCAGCCCGCAGCTGGCTGAAAAAGCGCAGGCACACTGTCAGCGTCTGCGCAATGCCGGCACATGCGCAGGCGCGCCGGGCGCCAGAGGGGCCGCACCCGGTGTTGAGCGCGGCGCCGGCCGCACGCGTCTCCAGCGGCTGGATCTCCACCGGGTACAGCCACCCGACCGGCCCTGCCGCCCGGGGTTGCCGTGAGCCGCCGGCGGCCGCAGCCAGGCGCAGCCCCTCCATGCGGCCCCGCCCGACAGCCTATCACACAGCATCGCAACCACCCAAACAAGATCCAGAGAGGACGCTGCAGGCCTTGGTAGCTCGCGCGCGACGCGCGATGCGCACCATCTCACCTTGACAGCCGCAGACGCAGGGCATGCACCCGACATGCACTAGGCATGACCCACGGGACTTTACACACGCGACTCTGGGCAGCTCCGCAGCCCGCATGGCGGAGGGGTGCCGGCCGCGCGCGCCGCGCGCACCCCAGGACCAGGCGTGGCCGGACACGAACAGGCAGACGAAGACGACGACCACGATGGACACGTCGACCGGCATGTGCGCGGAGTAGAAGCGGCCCAGCAGGCCGGCGATGACGACCTGCGTGATCAGCATGTGCACCGCGCCGCCGATGAGCACCTTGCGCCGGCCCCAGCGGTCCACCGCGTAGATGACCAGGAAGGTCGCACACACGTTCACTGCGCGCGCGCGGCGCGCGGTCGGGCTCGCGCGCCCGGGCGCGCCGGCCGGCTGCATGGCGCAGGCCTCAAGCCCGGCAGACGCCAGTGTCTCAAGCACCGCGGCGCACCGATGTTGACGATGACGGTGTTGAGCAGCGCCGCGTTGCTGCCCCCGAGCGAGCTGCGCGGTCCCAGACACAGCTTGCACCTTGCACACTGCTCACAAAACACACAGCAACAGCAGCAGGATGCGCATGGGGTCCCTTTGTTTGCACACTCACGAGGCAGAGAGACGCGTGCTCTATGTCATCACATGGGCACGGGCTTCTGCATGCACTTATGCCGCATGCCAAATGCGAACCAAAAGCTCTTCACGCTTTGTGCAACCACCAGGAGGGCGCACCTGAAGAGGATCGGCGCAAAGAAGATCACAGCGTTGATGCCTGCGCAGCGCCGGGCAGCGCCCGTGAGCGAGGCCACGTGCACCGCGCTCTGAAGAGCGGCGCTGCTGCGCTCGCTCGTCGCAAGCCGCTATGCAGTACCCATGGTGCGATGCCTGCGTCCGCGCCCCACAAGGCACAGGCCCGCAGGCAACACTCGCCGGGTGGAACCCACAAGTGAAATAGGGCAGGGTTGAGGGGTACTTAAAAAGCAAGCCAGAGCTCCCGCGCGCGCGCCGTCAAATTGCTGGTAGAGCATGAAGATGGAGGAGATGAGGAACTGTGGCCGGTAGCGCTTGGCGGTCATGAACGTCAGGATCGGGCGGTGCTGCGCCCGCGACACGTTGGCCGCCTGCGCGCCAGGATCACACTCACCTACAGCATGAGAGCAGCCCACCAGCACGAGTCAGCCTGGCGGCGCTGCTGCTAGCAGACAGGCTCGCTGCGCGCGCGCATGCGCCCCTGACAGACTCACTGTTGGGTCGTCCGCCCCTGACAAACTGATCAGTTGGTCGTCAGGCCTGCAGGCAGAGGCCGAGCCGCACCTCCACGATGTCCTGGTACTCCGGCTCCGCCTCGGCGTCCGTGTTCAGCCCGCGCACGCGCCGCAGCACCTGCATCAATGACGCGCGCCAGCCTTAACGCCTGGTGAGCCAGCTCACCACGGGCCGCACCACAGACGTGTGCATAATCTGCTCAGTGCCCTCCAAATCACCAGACCCCTTTCAAGACACACTGAAATGTGCCCAAGGGTACACGTGCACTGCCCAGGATACTTGTGCATGTTTTATAGACGAGGTGAGCCAGCCAGGGCAGGAACTGCGCCCCCGCCCCGCGCGGCTCTCACAGGCGCGGCCAGCAGGGCGGCGCGGGGCGCACGTTCCGGGCCTTGTCAAAGTGGCCGCGCTCCGCGTAGCTCGCGGGCGTGTCCGGCAGCAGCAGCCCCGCGCAGAGGATCACCAGGCCCGGCGCCGCTGCGCGGCCCCGCGCGCGCTCAGCGCCGGGCGCAGCGCAGGTGCGCGCGCCAGGCAGGGGCTCGGCGCTGCCCTCGCAGGACTGCTGCGGCTTGCTGCAGGAGCAGGGGCAACCAGACGCAGGCCAGTGGTGATGCTGCGCTGCAGGTGCACGTGGCAGCATGCCGCTGTCGTGTGCGACCGGAGAAGCGCGGCCTGCGGCAGGCGCACCGGCGCACGCCCACGAGATGCGCCAGCCAAAGGCAAGCTCCGACACGCCGTAGTTGATCAGGCTGGCGATGAGGATGCTGCGTGCGCCGCGCGCGCGCCGCCGCGTCAGCACACCCATGCACATTTGTGCTTCTCTGCGAGTGCCGCGTGCGCCCGCGCTGCTCGCCCGCTCGAGCGCAAGGCGCCGCCGAGACAGAGCCAGGCAGAGAAGCGTGCGACTGCGTGTCAGCGTGACAGCCTGGCAGCATGGCTAGCCTGTCAGCGTAATGGCTTGGGTCGGTGCGCTTGGGCGGGGTCCCACCCGATCGTGATCATGAGCTGGAAGAGGACGTTCATGGTGCCGCGGCTCTGCGCCGGCGCCATCTCCGCCAGGTACAGCGGCACAACCTGCAAACGGCGACGGCGGCACATCGCGGATCAGCTCGTTGCAGAGCGCAACTGACAGCGTGGCAGCTTCAAAACAGCCCTCTCCAGGCGGGCATGGCAGCTGCAACCACATCAGCGCATCATTGAATCTGAACCGTGCAAACTGCAGGACCCATCATGGCCTCTCAACAAGGCAGCCAGTCCCGCGGCCCTGCCGCCACACGACAGGCAACGTGCGCCACAAGCAATCGGGGCGGGAGCGCCGCTCTCGTGCCTCACAAGGGCATGAGCCATGCGCAGACAAGCACAGCCCAGCCGAGCACAGAGTATAACTCAACAGGCACACAAGGCACACAAGGAACAGCCTGCCGTGGGGGCGCACCGTTGTGCCGCCGCCGACGCCCAGGCCCAGCACCAGGCGGCCGAGGACAACCATCGAGAGATTCACCGCGCCCGCGCTCAGCGCCGCGCCGATCACGAACATGACGCCCGCCAGGATCAGCACGCTCTGCATGGCCGCGCGCTGCGGATCAGGCGCGCCCAGGCGATGCACAGCACGCCTTTTGCGGAGGCCCCAATCCCCGCACCACAAGTCTGCACCCTCTCGTGTGCCGCACACGACACTGCCGCGGCCTCCCGCGACGCGGTTGCAACGCAGGCGGCCCGCCCCCGCCGCGCGGACCTTCGCGACGCCCTTGCTCAGGGCGTTTGCAGGCACGTTGTGTGACGCATAACCTCGCACGCAACCTACCGTCGCATGCCCGGCCGGCCCTCCTGCGGCCATGACAGCGGCACGTGTGGCCGCCCACGCGCGCGCAGGCGTCTGAGAGGACGGGCTGCGCGCAGGCCTGCCGCGCCGGTAAGGCGTGCGGTCGTGTGCAGACGCGCGCGGCCGCGCTGGGCGCGCCGGTGCGCAGCGCGGCGCACCCGGCGGCCAAAGCGGCGCGCGAGGTCGGCGGCCACGA
>JAABUX010004721.1_pt1 | contig 17121 bp, 15 predicted proteins | sample 5561851 | NCBI WGS metagenome assembly JAABUX01 (sample SAMN10711883, study PRJNA513361) | rock metagenome | isolation source: Antarctica rocks | place: Antarctica: Victoria Land, Richard Nunatak red sandstone | collected 2016-01-03 | reverse complement strand
CGGGTGCGGACAGGGTTGGTCATGCGCCGGGCATAGGCGAAAACGGCGGCGGCGCTAAGTCTCCTCGAGTTGCAGGAAGCGGCGCGCCAGCAGCTCCTCCAGGTCCAGCTCGCCTTCCAGCGCGTGCAGCACCCGATCGTGGATCTGGCCGGCGCGGTGCAGCCGCAAGATCTCCGCGCGGCCCGCCGCATTGGCCGCCAGCACCACCGTGAAATGCTCGGTGCGGGCGTCGAGCAGGCCGCCATTCGCCGCGTCGAACCGCTCCGACGCGCGGGCGCGATAGCCATATTGTTCCAGCAGGCGCGGATGACGTTCAACGCCGTCCGGGCCGAGCGACCGCCGCTCGACCTCGGCGACCTGCGCTTTGGCCATCCGCGCCCGCGCCGCCGCCTCGGACAGCGTTTTGGTCCGTTGCTGGGTGAAGCTCGATAGGTCGAACATCCGGATCAGCGGCGCCAGCGTGGCCCCCTGCACCAGCACGGTCACCAGGATCACCGCGAACGTCGCCAGCACGATGAAATCGTGGCCGGGGAAGTTTTGGCGCAGCGTCAACGCGGCGGCGAGGCTCACGACGCCGCGCATGCCGGCCCAGCTCATCACCAGCGGTATGGCAAGCGGCGGGTAGGGGTCGCGCCGCCGCAACGCCGGGATCAGCGCGCGGGGCAGGTAGGTCGCGGGGAAAATCCAGACGAAGCGCGAGACGATCACCGCCGCCAGCGCCACCCCGATCCCGGGCAAGCTCGTCCACAGGGTCGCCATGCCACCGGGGCGCAGCAGGATGTGCCGCAGCGACAGGCCTATGAGGATGAAGACCAGGGATTCGAGCACGAACACGACGACCTGCCATACGGCACCCGTCTGGGTCCGAGTCGTCGCCGACAACGTCTCGTGCTGTCGCCAGCCCAGCACCAGCCCGCACGCGACCGTGGACAGGACGCCCGATACGCCGATCGCCTCGGCGCCCGCGTAGGAAGCCCACGCCGCGAGCAGGCCGGTCACGATCGCCAGCTCGGCCGCCTTGAGCCGCTTGGCCACCTCGACCAGGGCGAAGCCGAACGCCACCCCGGTCAGCACGCCACCGATCGCCAGCACGAAAAAGCTCGCCACCGCCTGCCGCGCGTCGAACGCCCCGGTCAGGGCGGCCGCCACCGCGACCCGGAACAGCACCAGGCCGGAGGCGTCGTTGACCAGGCTTTCGCCTTCCAGCAGCACGACCACGCGCGGCGGCAGCGGCAGGCGTTGCAGCACCGCCTTGGCGGCCACCGCGTCGGGCGGCGAGACGATGGCGCCAAGCGCGAAGCAGGCGGCCCAGGGGAGGGAGGGCATGATCCAGTGCGCGGCGACGCCGACGGCCAGCGTGGTGAACGCGACCGCGCCGACCGCCAGCTGCAGGATGATGCGGAGGTTGTCGCGGAAGTCGCGCCAGACCGTGAAGTAGGCGCTCGACATCAGCAGCGGCGGCAGGAACAGCACCAGGGCGAGGTCGGGATCGAGCGTGATGTCGGGCGTGCCGGGGACCAGGGCGAGCGCGATGCCGCCCAGGATCAGTGCCGCGGCGGTCGGCATTTTTACGCGCTGCGCCAGCAGTTCGAGGCAGATTGCAACGGCGAGGAGGAGCAGGACGAGCTGGAACTGGGCGACGGATGACATGCGGCCGCCTTAGCACGATCCGTCAGCCTGGGAGGCTGAGCGCTGCCGTAGTTGCGCCGAAATTCACTAGAGGATGATCGGACCGAGCTGAAGTAGACGTTCAGCCGTCATTGCGAGGAGCCACTCGGCGACGAAGCAATCCAGAGCCACACGTGCGGCTGGTACTCTGGATTGCTTCGTCGCAAGCGCTCCTCGCAATGACGGCGAGCTCGTTCCTCGATTGTAACTCTGATTCAGATTGAGACGGCATTGCTCTAGCCGACCTTGATGCCGCCTTTCACCCTTCGCTCCAATAAATTAATGCAAAATAAACAGTGTTGCCGTAACCAGAAAGCTGTACTTTATGATTCTAAACGAAGTCTCATAGTCCCACGCCTGGGCGTTGGTTAGATAACGGTCCTTTCCCTTTATATAAGATAGTGTTCTGTATACTTCCCCGTCTTTTGTTGTGGGTTGCTGATCCCAGAATCATAGGTCAAACCCGTGGAAGCCATCGACGCGCCGAAAACAATCCAGCTTGCTATAGCGAGACTTCTGATAATTCTAAGGTACCAAGGTATCCTGCCCCAAGGCAAGGTTTCGGAGCTCATGGAAGAGACGTTATCATATTTTGTGTTTCGTTCTGATTGTCCGGGGAATCTCCGAAGTAGCGCACAGGCCATAGCTTAGACTGAGCCGATCATCCTGAGTCCACCGTCCGCATCGCCTCAATCCGCCCGAACAGCCGCAGCAGTGTCCGCGCCGCCTGCCCCCGCTCCGACCGCAACCGAGCGTCGCGATGCAGCAGCAGCGCCGCGTCGCGGTTCGCCATGTGCAGTAGGTCGTCGTCGCCGGCCGGGTCGGCGATGCGCCAGCAGCGTTCGCCGCTTTGCCGGGTGCCGAGCAGGTCGCCGCCGCCGCGCAGCCGAAAATCCTCGTCGGCGATGCGAAAGCCGTCCTGGGTCTCGCGCAGCAGCGTGAGCCGCTTCTTGGCCGTCTCGGGCAGGTCGTCGTCGTGCAGCAGGAGACAAAAACTCGGGGCGGTGCCGCGTCCCACCCGTCCGCGCAGCTGGTGCAGCTGGGCGAGGCCGAACCGCTCGGCGTGCTCGACCACCATGATGGTTGCTTCGGGTACGTCGACGCCGACCTCGATCACCGTCGTCGCGACCAGGATGCGGGTGGCGCCCGACGCGAACGCGGCCAGCGCGGCCTCGCGCACCGGCATGTCCTGGCGGCCGTGCGCCAAGCCCACGTCGGCCCCGAACCGGTCGGCCAGTGTGGCGAACCGCGCCTCGGCGGCGGCGAGGTCGCTCTCCTCGCTCTCGGAGACCATCGGGCACACCCAGTAGGCGCGACCGCCGCCGGCCAGCGCCCGGGCCAGCGCGTCGGCGATGTCGGGCAGGGCCGCGAGCGGGTGCAGCGTGGTGCGGATCGCCGGCCGGCCGGCCGGTTTGTGGGCGATGCGGCTCACGTCCATCTCGCCCCACTGGGTCAGCAGCATGGTGCGCGGGATCGGTGTCGCGGTCATCACCAGCACGTCGGCGTCCTCGCCCTTGCGGCCGAACATCAGACGCTGGCCGACGCCGAACCGATGCTGCTCGTCGATCACCGCGAGTGCCAGGTCGGCGAAGCGGACGGAGTCCTGGAACAGCGCGTGGGTGCCGACGGCGATCGGGATGCTGCCATCGGCGAACCCGCCCAAAACCTCGTCGCGCGCCGAGCCCTTGACCGAGCCGGTAAGCAGCCCGACCGGCACCGGCGAAAGTTCGGACAGGGTCCGGAAATGCTGGCGGGTCAGCAGCTCGGTCGGCGCCATAATCGCCGCCTGCGCGCCGGCCTCGACCGCGCGCAGCATGGCCAGCAGCGCCACCAGCGTCTTGCCGCTGCCGACGTCGCCCTGCAGCAGCCGCAGCATTTTTCGCGGCGCCGCGAGGTCGGCGTCGATTTCCGCCAGCACCGCCGCCTGGTCAGCCGTCGGCGCGAACCCAAACCGGGCCAGCGCCGCGTCTCGCAGCCGCCCGTCGCCGGTGAGCGCGCGGCCAGGGCGGGTGCGGTCGCGGGCGCGGATGATGGCGAGCGACAGCTGGTCGGCCAACAGCTCGTCATAGGCCAGGCGCCGGCGCGGCTGCGGCCCCGGCGGTGTGTCAGGCGCGTGCATCGCACGCAGCGAATCGCGAAACCCAAGCCAGCCCTCGCGCGCCAGCAGCGCCGGGTCGTGCCACTCCGGCAGCTCGGGGATGGCTTCCAAGGCGCGGGCCATCGCGCGGCGGACCTGGCCCGGGAACAGCCCGGCGACCAGCGGCCACACCGGCTCCACCGCTGGCAACAGTTCGGGGCGGCCGGCCGGCACGATGTGGTCTGGGTTGGCGATCTGCCGCCGCTCGTCGAACTTGCCCGACACCAGCACGCGGGCTCCGATCGGCAGCTTGTCACGCGGCCAGGCGCGGAAGAAAACCAGCTCGGCGAAGCCGCTAAAATCGCTCACCACCACGCGGGTCGGTGCCCGGATACTGGTCGGCGGCTCGATCCGCTCGACGCTCACCTCCAGCGTCACCAGCGAGCCCGGCTCGGCGTCGGCCACGAGCACACGCTCGCGGCGGTCCAGGTGCCCCGTCGGCAGGTGAAACAGCAAATCCAGCACGCGCGGCCCGCCGGCGGCGCGGGCCAGCAGGGTCGCGGTCGCCTCGCCGACGCCGCGCAGTGTGGAAAGCGGCGCTTCGAGGGGCGCGAGATAGGGCGGCTGCACGGGCTGACACGAACCAGCGCCGACCGTATATGGCAAGGGTGACAATCGAGCCCGCCGCGACGCCCGCGCACACGCGCCGGCGCCGCCTGCTATTTCGCGCCACCCATCGCGGCACCCACGAGACGGACCTGCTGATCGGCGGCTTCGTCGCGGCGCGGCTCGACACGTTCTCCGACGCCGACATGGATGTGCTGGAAACTTTGATGGAATTGCCCGACGTGGAACTCGCCGACTGGCTGACCGGCCGCCTGCCGATCCCGAAGGCGCACGACATCCCGATGCTGCGCGCCATGCGCGACGCGGCGCAGGAACGAACAGTTTGAGCGCCGCCACTGTCTACGGCGTCCCGGAAGGGTTTGACGCCGTCTTGCTGGCCCGCCGCGCCGCTGAGGCGACCGGCACCCTGCTGCACGTCGCCCGCGACGACCAGCGGCTCGCGCGCCTGGCGGACGGTCTTTCATTTTTTGCGCCCAAGGCCGAGCTGCTGCGGTTTCCGGCGTGGGACTGCCTGCCGTACGACCGGGTCAGCCCCAACGCCGAGATCGTCAGCGAGCGGATCGCCACACTCGCCCGCCTGCTGGAGCCCGCGTCCGGCCCGCGCATCGTGCTGACCACGGTCAACGCGCTGGTGCAGCGGGTGCCGCCGCGCCACGTCTTTCGCGGCAGCTCTCGAACGATCGCGGTCAACGGCACGCTGAAAAGCGAAGAGCTGGCGCGCTTCCTAGACGCCAACGGCTACGGCCGGGCCGCGACCGTGATGGAGCCCGGCGAATACGCGATGCGCGGCGGCATCATCGACATCTTCGCCGCCGGGCAGGGTGACCCGGTGCGGCTCGACCTGTTCGGCGACACGGTCGAGAGCATCCGCCCGTTCGACGCCGCGACCCAGCGCGGCGGCACGACCAAGCTCGACAAACTGGTGCTGCGGCCGGTCAACGAGGTGTTCCTCGACCGCGACAGCATTTCCCGGTTCCGCACCGGCTGGCGAGAACTGTTCAGCGACGCCGCCGCGACCGACCCCGTGTACCTTTCGATCAGCGACGGCCGCCGCCACCCCGGCATGGAACACTGGGTGCCGCTGTTCCACGACGCGATGGAGACGCTGCTCGACTACACCGGGGTCGACACCTCGGTCAGCCTCGACCACCAGTGGGACGAGGTGCTGGCCAACCGCCTCGAAATGGTCGCCGACCACTACTCGGCGCGGCACGGCGTAGTGCGCGAGGGCGAGACGCCGTATCGGCCGCTGCCCGCGTCGCGGCTGTATCTCGACCACGCCGAGTGGGACGAGATGCTGTCGTACGGGCCGCTGTTCGCGTTCACCCCGTTCGCGCGGCCGGACGGCGCGGCGGGCGTGGACGGCGGCGGGCGGCCCGCGCCGGTGTTCGCGAAGTCGGCCGGCATCGACGTGTTCGCGCAGGCCCGGCCGCAGTTCGAGACCTGGATCACGCAGGGCCGCCGCCCGGTGGTCGCCGCCTGGAGCCGGGGCTCGCGCGAGCGGATCGGCCATCTGCTGACCGAGCACAAGATCCGCACCGAGGCCGTCGACGACCTCGCGGCACTGGACCGGCTGCCGCCGGGGATCACCGGGCTGGTGGTGCTCGGGCTCGATCGTGGCTTCCTGTCCGACGCCGTTGCCGTGGTGTCGGAGACCGACCTGCTGGGCGAGCGCATCAGCCGGCCGCCGCGCAAACGCAAGCGCGCCGACCAGTTCATCGCCGAGGCGACCGAGATCGCCGACGGCGACCTGGTGGTGCACCAGGACCACGGCATCTCCCGCTACGACGGCCTGGTAACACTGCACGTCAGCGGCGCGCCGCACGACTGCCTGCGGCTGCTGTACGACGGCGACGACAAGCTGTTCCTGCCGGTCGAGAACATCGAGATGCTGAGCCGGTTCGGCTCGGAGGGCGGTGGCGTCGGCCTGGACAAGCTCGGCGGCGCGTCGTGGCAGACGCGCAAAGCCCGGATGAAGCAGCGTATCCGCGACATGGCGGGCGAGCTGATCCGCACCGCCGCCGCGCGAAGGATGCGCGACGCCGAAATGATGACGCCCTCGGAAGGGGCGTGGGACGAGTTCTGCGCCCGCTTCCCGTTCGCCGAGACCGAAGACCAGGCGCGCGCCATCGCCGACGTGCTGGAGGATCTGGCGGCCGGCAAGCCGATGGACCGGCTGATCTGCGGCGACGTCGGCTTCGGCAAGACCGAGGTCGCGTTGCGCGCCGCCTTCGTGGCCGCGATGTCGGGCACCCAGGTCGCCGTCGTGGTGCCGACCACGCTGCTCGCCCGCCAGCATTTCCGCGTGTTCTCGGCGCGGTTCGAGGGGCTGTCGGTGAAAGTGGCCCAGCTGTCGCGCATGGTCACGGCCAAGGAGGCCGCCGAGGTGCGCGCCGGCCTGGTCAACGGCGACATCAACATCGTCGTAGGCACCCACGCGGTGCTGGCCAAGGGCGTCACCTTCGCCGACCTGGGCCTGGTGATCGTCGACGAGGAGCAGCACTTCGGCGTCGCCCACAAGGAGCGCCTGAAATCGATGAAGGCCGACGTCCACGTGCTGACGCTGACCGCGACGCCGATCCCGCGCACGTTGCAGTTGGCGCTGACCGGCGTGCGCGAGATGAGCATCATCGCGACCCCGCCGGTCGACCGGCTCGCGGTGCGGACGTTCATCATGCCGTTCGACGCGGTGGTGATCCGCGAGGCGCTGCAACGCGAGCGGTTTCGCGGCGGGCAGGTGTTCTGCGTCGTGCCGCGCGTGGAAGACCTCGACCGGATGGCCGAGCGGTTGCGCGAGATCGTGCCCGAGGCGCGGCTGATCCAAGCGCACGGCCGCCTGACGCCGACCGAGCTCGAGCGCGTGATGACCGAGTTTGGCGACGGCAAGCACGACATCCTGCTATCGACCAACATCGTCGAGAGCGGGCTGGACATGCCGGCGGTCAACACGCTGGTGATCTACCGCGCCGACATGTTCGGGCTGGGCCAGCTGTACCAGCTGCGCGGGCGGGTGGGGCGCGGCAAGCAGCGCGGCTACGCGTACCTGACCTGGCCGCAGTCGCACCGGCTGTCGGCGGCGGCGGAAAAGCGGCTGCACGTGATGCAAACGCTGGACACGCTCGGCGCCGGTTTTACCCTCGCCAGCCACGACCTCGACATCCGCGGCGCCGGCAACCTGCTGGGCGACGAGCAGAGCGGGCACATCCGCGAGGTCGGGATCGAGCTGTATCAGCAGATGCTGGAGGACGCGGTTGCCGAGATGAAGGCTGAGCGTGGCCGCAAGCGCGCCGACGACCGCGAGTGGACGCCCTCGATCGGGCTCGGCCTGCCGGTGCTGATTCCGGAGACGTACGTGCGCGACCTGCCGGTGCGGCTCGGGCTGTATCGCCGGATCGGCGCGTTGTCGGACGACGCGGAGACCGAGGCGATGGCGGCCGAGCTGGTCGACCGGTTTGGCAAGCTGCCCGAAGAGGTCGGCAACCTGCTGTCGGTGGTAACGCTGAAACGGCTGTGCCGGGCGGCGGGGGTGGAGAAGCTGGATGCAGGCCCTAAAGGGATGGTGCTGACGTTTCGGGGCAACAAGTTCCGCAACCCGTCCGGGCTGGTGAACTGGGTGACCAGCAAGGGCGGCATGATCCGGCTGCGTCCCGACCACAAGCTCGCGATCGTGCGGGACATGACGGTCAACGAGCGAATGCGGATGGCGCGGGACGTGACGAGCAACCTGAACCGGCTGGTGGAACAGGCGAAGGCGGCTTAGCGGAGTATCGACTTAGCCTGACTCAGGACACCGGCGATGTCAGCTCTTACGGTCCTTTAAAAGCACGAAAACACAGAACGCGCGTCGGTCGCGGACAGCCACTTCCTGGAATGCAACTATGGTGTTCTTGATCGAGAGCAGCTCAGCCATCACGTCTGACTTCAGAAACGTCGTACTCGGGTCATAGTCGGCGTCGTGTCGCTTCACCTGGATGTCGACGAACAGAGCAGCGAAGTCCTGGATGTGGTCTGGAAACTTGGCAACGGTGGTTTTCTGTTTGCACTGACTTTTCACAAACCCATGTTCAAGCGATCGGTAGACTTGCCGCCACGCTGGACTGGCTCTGTCGATCCGATCGCTGCCGACCATAAGGTCGGCACATTCTCCCGCGAGACAATGAAAGAGGGTATAATAGCCAGAGCTAACTGCCCGGCTTAGACTAGCCCGCGTCGGATTACCGCTTCCTGATCCAACCAATAGGTCTGCAGTGGCAAGTAGTTCATGCGGGCTCAAGATCGAGCTTTGCCAAATCGCCCCGAGATATGAAGCTGACGACTGGAAACCCATCGTCGTCTATCTCGGTCAAGCTCTTTCGAAGGTATGTTAGAAAGCTGGCAAGCCCTCTATCCTTCGACGTCGTCTCACGCTCCTCGAACGCCACGTAGATCCGGTATATTTTATCGCCGTCGATGTCAGCGTCAGTTCCGACGAATACAGAGTTTACGATGTCCGGAAAACGTTCCTTGGCGGCGCGGGCGATCAGACCCGCAGCACCCTCCGTTTTCTCGTCTACCCGAAACAGGTCACGTGTGTTTTCCATGGTTCCCGTTAACACGGTGTGCAGACCGTTGCGCCTAGGCTACCGCGCGTTCTTCCGCCCCGCCGCCGACAACTGCTTCGCCCGGTTCGCCTGCGTCTCGAACATCCAGCCCGGATATTCCCTCGGCAACACGCTCACCCGGTCCAGGACATCCAGTTCCCCGTCCGTCAGCTCGACGTCGCTCGCGGCCAAGTTGTCGTCGAGCTGGTCCAGCCGCTTGGCACCGATGATGACGCTGCTGACAACCTTCTGGTGCAGCAGCCAGGCCAGCGCGATCTGCGCCACCGACGTGCCGCGCGCCTCCGCCATCGGCCGCATCGCGTCGATGCAGTCGAACGCGCGCGCCCGGTCCACCGGCGGGAAGTCGAACTCCGCGCGACGGCCGTCGGCGGCTTTCTGGTCACGGGAATACTTCCCGCTCAGGAGGCCGGCGGCCAGCGGACTCCAGACCATCAGCCCGACCGTCTCGCTCCGCAGCATCGGCACGATCTCGCGTTCGAGGTCGCGGCCGGCCAGGCTGTAGTAGGCCTGCAGGCTCTCGAACCGCGCCAGCCCCTGGTGGTCGGCGACACCGAGCGCCTTGGTGATCTGCCACGCCGCCCAGTTCGACACGCCGACATAGCGGGCGTGACCGTGCTGCACGATGGTGTCTAGCGCCCGCACCGTCTCCTCGATCGGCGTCGCCGGGTCGAAGCCGTGGATCTGGTAGAGGTCCACGTGGTCGAGCTGCAGCCGCCGCAAGCTCGCCTTGATCGCGTCGAGGATGTGGACGCGGGAATTGCCGCGCGAGTTCTGGCCGGTACCCATCGTGCCGTAGCCCTTGGTGGCGACAACCACGTTCTCGCGCGGTACCTTAAGGTTCCGCAGCGACTGGCCGACGATCTCCTCCGAGTGCCCGTCGGCGTAGACGTCGGCGGTGTCGATGAAGTTGACCCCGGCGTCGATCGACCGCCCGATCAGCCGCTCGGAATCCGCCTGGTCGAGCGCGCCGATTTTGGTCCACATGCCCTCGGTGCCGCCGAACGTCATGGCGCCCAGGCAGAGTTCGGAGACGAATAGGCCGGTGCGGCCGAGCTTGTTGTAACGCATCGCTTCAGTCTCCGTCTGAGATTACTAGCCCTCCGGCGTCCAGCCGTTCTGATACAGGCACTCCCGCCGGACCGGCACGCGCGCCGGATCGTTGGCGTCGACCGTACCGTAGATCGGCGGCTCGTACTGACCGGGAAGTTCGAAGCAGGACACATACGGTCCGTGCCGGCGGCAGATCTCCTGGCCCGGCAGGTAGAAGCCGCCGCCGATTTGCTGGGTCACCGGCACCGGCGCGAACATCGTGTAGCTGCGGGCGACGCAGGTCGCGTTGACCGCCGCGAAGTCGGCGTCAGTGGCACCCGGCTTGATCCAGTGCTCGGCGCAACCGCCGAGCAGCAACGCCGCAAGCAGGGCCACCCACCGCTTCATCTCGCTAGTGTAGCCGGGGCGACCGCAGGAAGCGGGTGCGGTCGGCGCTGGTGACGCGCACCGTCATCTCGTTGTCGTCGCGCTGGAGCCGGAGGCGGACCGAGGTGCCGGGCGCGCCGCTCGACCACAGCTTGCGCCACAGCACGCCGAGGTCGCTGACATCGTCGTCGCCAAAGCCGATCAGTCGATCGCCGGCCTGTACGCCGGCGCGCTCGGCCGGGCCGTCGTCCGACGTGCCGCCGACGATCAGGCCGCCGTCGTTCTCCATAACGAACAGCCCGAGCCAGGGTCGGGCGGGGCCATTGACCTGGCCGATCGTCAGCAGGTCGTCCAGTATCGGTCGCAGGATCGACACCGGTACGACCATGTTCATGTCGTGCCGCTCGCGACCCTCGCCCTGCTGCAGGATGAGCGAGCCGGTGCCCATCAGCTTGCCGTCGGGCCCGATCAGCGCGGCGCCACTCCAGAACGGGTGCGCGGGGGCGGTGAAGATCGCGTCGTCGAGCAGGTATTCCCAATAGCCGGCGAACTCCTGCCGCCCGACCACCTTGGTCTCGATCGCGTGCGACCGACCGCCGTGGGCCGCCAGGATGCCGCGGGCGCCGACCGGCAACGTGTCGCTGTCGCCCAGCTCCAGCGCCGGCAGGTCGAGCCGGCCCAATGCCTGCACGAGGCCAAAACCGGTGACTTGGTCATAGGCGAGCGCGTGGCCCGCGATCGCGCGGCCGTCGGCGGCGATCAGCCACACCGTCTCGGCCTCGGTGATCAGGTAGCCGATCGTCAGCACGAGGCCGGGGCGGATCACCACGCCGCTGCCGCTCCGCTCGGTGCCGAGCGCGCTCGCGGTGAACGCGTCGTCGGGAACGTTGGCGCGCAGCCCGACCACGGCGCGCAACGCGCCCTCGAGGTCGAAGCCGTAATTGTCCGGGTCCGGTTGCAGGTTCGCAGGGATTTCCCACTCGCGCTCGGCCATTGAGGGCAGACACTCCTCTGCGGCCGCCTGTCGGTCCCGCGTCACATGCATATAAGGTGCAATCCGGCGGGCATAACAACTTTCCCGCCGGATTGCCTCAGTTTAAGGCGCGGTCAGACCTCGACCGTGCCGCCCGGCGAGTGCGGCATCTGCAGCTGGCCGTTTGGCGAGAGGTGGTCGACCACACCGGGCAGGTGCTGGGCCAGCGTGCCGAGGAAGCTTTCGGCCGGCATGCCCGCCTGCTGGGACATCTGCTGCACCTGGTCGTCGCCGAGCGCCGCGCGCAGGTGTTCCGGCGCGATCTGCTGGTTGGGGCCGTTACCCATCCAGCTGTCCACGACGCCGCCCTGGCCGTTGTTGCGGAGCCCGTTGAGCAAACCCATGATCCCGCCCATGCCGCCGCCGCCCTGGCCCATCAGGCCGCCGGTCTGCCCGCCGCCGCCGAGCAATCCACCCAGCATGCTGCCGCCGCCCTGCGCATTGCCCTGGCCGCCGCCCATCAGGGCGCCCAGCACCGAGCCGAGTTGCGGCGACGCGCCCTGGCCGCCACCCATCGAGCCCAGCAAGCCGTCGAGAAGTCCCATGGAAGCCTCCAATTGGTTGTGACGCGTTACAAACCACCGAAGGGTCGTGACGTTCCCTGGTCGGTTAGGAATCAGGAGCGACAATGTCCAAGACGCAAGCGACCGAGCAGCCCAAGCCGCCGCCGAACCCCGATGCCGATGCGCGGGACACGGCGGGCGACGCGACCGCCTTGCCGGACGACGATCGGATGGCGATGGAAACCGCGGCGGGACGCCACGAGGGCGAGGACCCGCCGCAGAAAAAGTCCAAGTGAAGCCTTAGGCGGCGATCGGCCGCTTCATCCGGTCCGAGAACACCTTGCGGAACTTGGCGACCTTCGGGGCCACCACCGCGCGGCAGTAGCCGGCGAACGGGTTGCGGTTGAAGTAGTCCTGGTGCTCGGCCTCGGCCGGCCAGAACTGGGGAAGCGGCGCGATCTCCGTCACCAGCGTGGCCGAGTACATCCGCTCCGCCTCGATTTCGGCCATCACCTGCCGCGCGACCGTCGCCTGCTCGTCGTCGGCGGTGAACACCACGCTGCGATACTGCGTGCCGGCGTCGGCACCCTGGCGGTTCTTGGTGGTCGGGTCGTGGGTGGTGAAGAACACCCGCAGCACGTCGGCGTAGCTGACCTCGGCGTCGTCGAACGTCACCTGCACGCACTCCGCGTGACCCGTGGTGCCGCTACACACCTGCCGGTAGGTCGGGTTCTGGGTGGTGCCGCCCGCGTAGCCGGAGACGACCTTCGTCACCCCGCGCAGGTCGAGGAACACCGCCTCGGTGCACCAGAAACAGCCGCCGCCCAATGTCGCGATTTGCGTCGCCATGCGATCCTCCTTGGCTCTAACGATCGAGGCGCAGATGGCGACGGTTCGGCCGGAGTGCGAGACCCCCGGCGTGATCCTGGCCGGCGGACGCTCGTCGCGGATGGGTCGCGACAAGGCGCTGCTGCCGTTCCAGGGCCGCCGGCTGCTCGACCATGTGGTGGACCGGATCGCGCCCCAGGTGCGGCGGCTGGCGATCAGCGGCGACGCGGCACGGCTGGGCGAGTGGCCGTTCGCGATCCTGGCCGATCCGGTCGCCGGTCAGCCGGGACCGCTGGCCGGCGTGCTGGCCGCGATGCGCTGGGCACAGCGGTTCGGCGCGGCCCGGGTGCTGACGGTGCCGGTTGACACGCCGTTCCTGCCGCCGGACCTGGTGCGGCGGCTCGCGGTTATCGATCCGTCGCGGGTGGGATGCGCGCGGGCCGGCGACCGCCGCCATCCGGTGATCGCACTCTGGCCGTTGGTGCCGGAGACGGTCCTGGACGCGCTCGAACGGGGCGAGCGCCGGGTCGGTGTCGTCGCGTCCGCTATCGGCGCCGAGGACGTGGAGTTCGACGCCGCGGCGCTGGTCAACCTGAACACGCCGGACGACGTCGCGCATTATCCGGCCATCGTCTCGCGCTGAATTTCGAGTTCCAGCCAGCGCTCCTCGGCGCCGGCGCGGGCGGTCTCGGCGTCGGCCAGCTCGGACGTGACCCGGCCGAACTTCACCGGATCGCGCGCATACAGCTTCGGGTCGGTCAGGATGCGTTGCAGGCGCACGATGTCGGACTGCAGGCGCGAGATCTCGGCCGGCAGGGTTTCCAGCGCGTGCTTGTCCTTGAACGACATCTTTCGCGCGCTCGGGCCGCCTGGCTTGCCGCCGCCGTTGCGCGCCGACCGCGTCTCGCCGCCGGCGGCACTGCGGGCCACCAGCGGCGCGCCGCGCTGCGCCAGCATGTCGCTATACCCGCCCGCGTATTCGATCCAGCGGCCGTCGCCCTCGGCCACCAGCACGCTGGTCGCGACCCGGTCGAGGAAGTCGCGGTCGTGGCTGACCAGCAGCACCGTGCCCGGGTATTCCGCCAGCATCTCCTGCAGCATGTCGAGCGTCTCGAGGTCGAGGTCGTTGGTCGGTTCGTCCAGCACCAGCAGGTTGGACGGCCGCGCCATCGCCACCGCCAGCGCGAGCCGGCCGCGCTCGCCGCCCGACAGCACGCCGACCGGGGTGCGCGCCTGCTCCGGGCCGAACAGGAAGTCCTTCATGTAGCCGATGACGTGGCGCGGCTGGCCGGCGACATGCACCTGGTCGCCGCTGCCGCCGGTCAGCGTCTCGGCCAGCGTCCGGATGGGGTCAAGCTGGTCACGCCGCTGGTCGAGCGTCTCCATCTGCAACGCGGTGCCGACGCGCACGCTGCCGACGTCGGGTTCGGTCTTGCCGGTCAGCAGCCCGAGCAGCGTCGATTTGCCGGCGCCGTTCGGCCCGACGATGCCGAGCCGGTCGCCGCGGATCACCCGCAGGTCGAGGCCGCGCACCACCGGCGTCTGCAACCCCGGCCAGGACTTGCCGACATTTTCGGCAACCGCGACCAGCTTGCCCGAAATCTCGCCCTCGCTGGCCGCCGCCTTGACGCCGCCGGTCGGGCCGCGCGCGGTTCGCTTCCGCTCGCGCAACGTCAGCAGGTTGCCGAGCCGCTTCTGGTTGCGCTTTCGTCGCGCGGTGACGCCGTAGCGGAGCCAGTCCTCCTCCATGACGATCTTGCGCGCCAGCTTGTGCCGGTCGGTCGCCTCCTGCTCCAGCGTGTCGTCGCGCCACTGCTCGAAATGGGAGAAGTTGCGGTCGATGTGGCGCGTGGCGCCGCGGTCGATCCAGGTGATCGCGCGCGATAGGGATTCGAGCAGCCGGCGGTCGTGGCTGATCAGCACGAGGGCCGAGCCCATTTGCGCCAGCTCCGCCTCGAGCCACGCGATCGCCGGCAGGTCGAGGTGGTTGGTCGGCTCGTCGAGCAGCAACACGTCCGGGTTCGGCGCCAACACGCGCGCCAGCGCCGCTCGCCGCGCCTCGCCGCCGGACAGCCGGGAGGGGTGTTCCTGCCCGGTCAGGCCGAGCGCCTGCAACAGGGTCTTGCCGCGATGCGGATCGTCGCCCAGGCCCAGCCCGGCGGCAACATAGGCCGCGGTGTCGGCGAAACCGTCCAGGTCCGGCTCTTGCGGGAGGTATCGCACCGTGGTGCCGGGCTGCACGAAGCGGCGGCCGGAGTCGTGGTCGATCAGCCCCGCCGCCACTTTCAACAGCGTCGACTTGCCGGAACCGTTGCGCCCGACCAGGCACAGCCGCTCGCCGGGCGAAACAGACAGCTCGGCGCCGGCCAGCAACGGCGAAGAGCCGAGGGTGATATGGATGTCCTGGAGCAGCATCAGCGGGGGCATGCCGCGTATATAGCGGGCGACAGCGCAATCGCGACTGGCTGGCATGGACATTGCTGCGGCGCGTCACGACGACCAACGCAGGCGATGCGATAGACGCGGTATAGACTTGCCACAAACGCGCGGCTTCTTCATGTTTCGGTAACGCGGCCGTGAGGCTGCGACGCATTTGGGCTGACGACACCAACCCCGGAGATGTTCCTTATGTTGATCCGACGCTCTCACCTGCTGGCCGCCGCCGCGTTTGCAACCATCGCAGGCGTAGCGGCGCCGGCACTGGCCGCAGACAAGACGATCAAGATCGGCATCGACGCCTCGCTCACCGGCGGCGACGCCCAGGGCGCCATCCTGCAACGCAACGGCGCGATGATGGCGATCGACGAGGCCAACACGACCCACGCGATCAAGGGCTACACGTTCGACTATTATACGCTCGACGACGGCACCGCGACGGCCGGCCAGTATGACCCGGCGCAGGCGGCCATCAACGCGAGAAAGTTCGTCTCCGACAAGGAGGTGATCGGCATCGTCGGGCCGCAGATGTCGGGCGCCGCCAAGGCGATGACGCCGATCCTGAGCCAGGGCAACCTGTCGATGATCACCCCGTCGGCGACCAACCCCGACCTGACCGACGCGAAGTTCGCGGCGCAGTATTCGCCGGCCGGCAAGACGGTGTTCTTCCGCACCGTGGCCACCGACGCCTACCAGGGCCCGTACATGGCGAACTACTTCGCCGAAAAGCTGAACGTGAAGACGGTCTACGTCATCGACGACACCGGCGCCTACGGCGAGGGCCTGGCCAACGCGTTCTCAGGTCAGGCCGAGAAGAAGGGGATCAAGATCCTCGGCCGCGACAAGATCGACCCGAAGGCGGCCGACTACGCGTCGGTCCTGACCAAGATCAAGTCGTTGAATCCCGACGCGCTGTACTACGGCGGCACGATGCAGGCCGCGGTCAAGCTGGTGAAGCAGAGCTACGAGATCATGCCGACCATGATTAAGGGCGGCGGCGACGGCATCCAGGACCCCGAGATGTTCACCGGCGCCGGCTACCCGGCGGCCGAGGGCTGGTACGCGACGGTGGCCGCCCCTCACGTCAACGAGGACGCGAAGCTGGCCGGCTGGGTCGCCAAGTACAAGTCGGCCTACGGCGCGGCCCCAGACGACTACGCGGTCTGCGCCTACGACGCGGCGACGGCGATCATCGCGGCGGCGAAGACGGTCGCGGCGTCGGGCAAGCCGGTTAACCGCACCAGCATCCGCGACGCGCTGATGACCACCAAGGTCAACACGCTGCAGGGCCCGGTCGCGTTCGACCCGAACGGCGACATCGCGAACAAGGTCGTCAGCGTGTTCAAGGCCCACAAGGCCGACGCGCCGCTCGACGACCTCTCCAAGCAATACGGCTACATCGGTGTCGCACCGCAGTCCTAAGCTGAACGACCGGCGGATCGGGCTGGACGAGGATGACCACGACCGATCTGCTGATCCAACAGTTGATCAACGGCGTCAGCCTGGGGGCGATGTACTCCCTGCTGGCGCTGGGGTTCACGCTCGTCTACGGCATCCTCGAGCTGATCAACTTCAGCCACTTCAACGTGTTCATGGTCGGCAGCTTCGTCGCCTACTTCACGCTGCAGCGGTTTGGGCTGGCCGGTCAGACAACCATCCTGACCGGCCTGCCGCTGATCGGTGTGATGCTGGTGACGCTGGTCGTCAGCATGGTCGCGGCCGGAGGCTTAGGCGTGCTGATCGAGCGGGTGGCGCTGCGGCCGCTCCGCAACGTGCGCGGTCCGGCGGCGATGATCACCACGATAGGCGTCGGCTACATCCTGTTCAACCTGGTGCTGCTGTGCTTCGACGCGGACGGCAAGGACTTCCCGAACCCGCTGCCGCCGATCCACTGGGCGATCGGCGGGGCAACGCTGCGGCTGCGCGAAGTCC
>JAABUX010004720.1_pt1 | contig 17123 bp, 12 predicted proteins | sample 5561851 | NCBI WGS metagenome assembly JAABUX01 (sample SAMN10711883, study PRJNA513361) | rock metagenome | isolation source: Antarctica rocks | place: Antarctica: Victoria Land, Richard Nunatak red sandstone | collected 2016-01-03 | reverse complement strand
TGTGCATCGCGCCCCACTTCCCCTATGCTGTCCTTAGTCGCTCTACTATCCCGTGTGCGTCGGCGCGCACTCACACCTGACGCAGTCGGCCGGTGGTTTGCCATGTGACCGCAGTCGCGGGCCAGGCCAGGCCAGGCCCTGCCGCTGCATGTGAACCTCTATCAGGGAGAAGAAAGGACCGGAACCATGACCTACGATCCCAAGGGCCGCAGCAGCGCGATCACCAATGGGCTGACCCGCGCGGGCGCACGCTCCATGCTCAAGGCCGTCGGCTTCAACGACGACGACCTCGCCAAGCCGCTGATCGGCATCGCCAATACCTGGATCGAAACGATGCCCTGCAACATCAACCTGCGCCGCCTCGCCGCGCAGGTCAAAGACGGCGTGCGCGCCGCCGGCGGCACGCCCATGGAGTTCAACACCATCGCCATCAGCGACGGCGTGACCATGGGCACCGAGGGCATGAAGGCCTCGCTGGTCAGCCGCGAGGTCATTGCCGACTCGGTCGAGCTGACCGCGCGCGGCTACCTGTTCGACGCCGTGGTGGCCCTGGGCGCCTGCGACAAGACCCTGCCCGGCCTGTCCATGGCCCTGGTGCGCCTGGACATCCCCTGCGTACTGCTCTACGGCGGCACCATCATGCCCGGCCGCTACAAGGACCGCGATGTCGATATCCTCTCCGTCTACGAGGCCATCGGCGCCACGGTGGCCGGCCGCATGGACCCGGCCGACCTCAAGGAGCTGGAGGACGTGGCCTGCCCCGGCGCGGGGGCCTGCGGCGGCCAGTACACCGCCAATACCATGGCCACGGTGATGGAGATCATCGGCCTCTCGCCGCTGGGCACGGCCAGCATCCCGGCGGTCGACCCGCGCAAAGACAACATCGGGCGCCAGGCCGGCGAGTTGGTGATGGAGGTGCTGCGCCAGGGTCTGCGCCCTAGCCAGGTGCTGACGCGGCAGGCCTTCGAGAACGCCATCGCCGCCGTCGCCGCCACCGGCGGCTCGACCAACGCCGTGCTGCACCTGCTGGCGCTGGCCCGCGAGGCGGGCATCCCGCTGACCATCGACGACTTCGACGCCATCAGCCGCCGCACCCCGCTGCTGGCCGACCTCAAGCCCGGCGGCGTCCACGTCGCCGCCGACGTCGACCGCGCCGGGGGTATCCCGGTCATCGCCCAGCGCCTGGTGCGGGGCGGCTACGCCGACGGCAACCAACGCACCGCCAGCGGGACCACGCTGGCCGTGGAGGCGGACAAGGCGCAAGAGACGCCAGGGCAAGACGTGATTCGCCCGCTGGACCGGCCGATCAAGCCTGTCGGCAGCCTGTGCATCATGCGCGGCAACCTGGCGCCGGAGGGCTGCGTGGTCAAGATAGCGGGACACGAGCGGCTGCGCCACCGCGGGCCGGCGCGCGTGTTCGACCGCGAGGAAGACGCCATGGCGGCCATCGTGGCGCGCCGCATCGTGCCCGGCGACGTGGTGGTGATCCGCTACGAGGGGCCGCGCGGCGGACCCGGCATGCGCGAGATGCTGGGCGTGACCTCGGCCATCGTGGGCGAGGGGCTGGGCGAGTCGGTGGCGCTGCTGACCGACGGCCGCTTCAGCGGGGCCACGCGCGGCCTGATGCTCGGCCACGTCGCGCCCGAGGCAGCGGTGGGCGGCCCCATCGCGGCGCTGGCCGAGGGCGACACCGTGGTCATCGACGTGGAGGGGCGGCAAGTCTACGCCGAGCTGTCCGAGGACGAGATAGCGGCGCGTCTGGCCGCCTGGCAGCCGCCCGCCCCGCACTACACCAGCGGCGTCTTCGCCAAGTACGCCGCACTGGTACAGTCCGCCTCCGAGGGCGCCATCACGCCCGCGCCGCGGCTGTGACAACCGAGGGGGACGCGGGCGAAGCGGGGAACGAGAGGGACAGGGTCGGGTACGACGCGCTCTACAAGCGGGCGCTGGGTACCGCCAGGGGCCTCGCGCAGTTCCTGCAGGCCTTTGACCCGGCGACCGCCGACCTGCTGCGCCTCGACACGATCGAGCCGCGCGGGACCGAGCTGTTCGACGTGTTGCCGGAGTGGTACCGGCGCATCGCCGACATCGTGGCCCGGGTCGAGGCGCGCGCCGTGGAGCGGGAGTTGCTTGCGCTCCACGTCGAGGTGCAGAGGAGCAGGAAGCGCAGCCTCGGGAGGCGCATGCTCGACTACTATACGCTGCTGCGCCGGAGCGAGAACCTCACGGTCCTGCCCTACGCGGTGCTGCTCTATCGGGACGAGCCGGCGCTGGGGTACAAGACCTACGAGGAGACCTTTCGCGGGCGCACCATTGCTACCCTCACCTATTTCCAGGTGAGTTTGCCGGCCCTGGACGCGCGCGCGTACGCCGCCGGCGACAACGCCCTGGGCCGGGCCCTGGCAAGCGCGATGCGGTTGCCGCGGGCGGAACGCGCGCGCCAGGAGGTGTATCGCGCCGCCGTCGCGGCGATCCTTGGCGCGCTCGGCGGCGGCGCGATGGACGAGGACGCGGCGCTCACTCTATGGTCGCTGGTGCATACCTATCTGCCCTACCAGATTGAGCAGCGCGACGAGATCGGCGTACAATGGAGTGAGGAGGAGGAGGCAATGGTACAACAACTAGATCGGCGCTGGATCGCGGAGATCGAAGCGCGGGGCGAGGCGCGGGGTGCGCTGCGCGCCAAGCGATCCTGGCTCAAAGAGGACATCGCCGGGCGGTTCGGCGCGTTGCCGCCGGAGGTCGCCGCGCGCATCGACAGCGTCGAGCGCGAGGACGAGCTTGACGCTATCAGGGGACGCCTCGACGCGGCGGCGTCGCCCGATCAACTCTTCGCATAGATTGTGATTGTCTCGAGCGGGGCCGAGCAATGACCGAGAGAGGATAAATGTCTCAGGAGCAATGGACCGCGGTCGATCACTATATCACGGATCTGCTTGCGCCGCCCGATCCCGCGCTGGATGCGGCGCTCCAGGCCAGCGCCGCGGCCGGCCTGCCGCCGATCAACGTGTCGCCGACCCAGGGCAAGCTGCTGCTATTATTGGCACAACTCCAGGGGGCGCGCGCCATCCTGGAGATCGGCGCGTTGGGCGGATATAGCACGATCTGGCTGGCGCGGGCGCTGCCCGCCGGCGGCCGTCTGGTCACGCTGGAGGCCGACCCCAAGCATGCCGACGTTGCCCGCGCCAACATTGCGCGGGCGGGCCTGGGGGATGTCGTGGAGGTACGCCTCGGGCGGGCGCTGGAGACGCTGCCGCGGCTGGCCGCCGAGGGTCGCGGCCCGTTTGACCTGATCTTCATCGACGCCGACAAGCCGAGCAACCCGGAGTACGTCGCGTGGGCGCTCCGGCTCTCCCGTCGCGGCAGCCTGATCATCGTCGACAACGTTGTGCGCAACGGAGCGGTGGCCGACGCCGCCAGCGACAAGCCGGACGTCCAGGGCGTGCGTCGCCTCTACGAACTGCTGGCCGCCGAGCCGCGCATAAGCGCCACGGCGATCCAAACCGTGGGCAGCAAAGGCTATGACGGCTTCGCGATGGCGCTCGTCACCGCCGACGAGTAGCGTGGCGGAGTGGTAGCTTTTTCCTATTTCCGCTTCCGCAACGGCGCCAGGAGCGCGTCAGGGTCGACCTCGCCCTCGATCAAGGCGCCGATGTAGTAGGCGATGAGGGCGCAGAGCAGGACGATCACGGCCCAGCCGATGCCGATGGACGCCCAGACCAGTCCGAAGACCGTGCCCAGCGCCGCGAACAAGATGCGCGCCGGCATGCCCCCTCCTTTATCAGCGCAGTTGACGATCAGCGCGGTTGACGCCGCACCCGCGGTTCCTGACGGCGGGTCCCTTGACGACGGGCGCGCGGTTCTGTCTCGACCTCGACCTGGATGTCGCGCACGGTGAGGCCGGTCAGGCACTGCAGGCACTCTGCCACGGTCTGCTGTACCCGTGGCCTGGTCGCCTCCTCATCAATGAACCGGTGCACCGTGGCGCTGCAACTGACCGTCAGCGTCCCGCCACGCGGCCTAACACGGGCCATCAAGACATCGTCGACACCCGAGACGCCGCGTACGGCGCGCGCCACCGCATCATCCAACGAGCGATATGATATCTCGCTCTGCCCCGTCCGCCCCGTCCGCCCCAGCTCATCGGCGCGCAAGATGAGGCTGCGCGCGCCGCGGCCACGCGGCCACAACTCCAGCAGCAGCGCGATGAGGGCCGCGATCAGCACGATCACGGCGATGGCGAGCGTGACGCCCGCGCGGTTCGGGCTCGGATGCGCCAGATCACGAGCGATCCGCGACACGGGTTGGTAGGGCAACCAGCCTCCAACCTGGGCTGGCGACAAGATCGCCGCGCGCAGCAGCAACACTAGCACCGGTCCCACCAGTGCCAGCAGCAGCGCCAGCAGCGCCAGCGCCCTGTTGAGCACGTCCATGCATTCTCCTCAGTAGTTAGTAGTTAGTAACTACTAACTACTAACGCTTAGCGCACCTGGCGACGACCGCTGCGGATGGCCTCCTGCTCACCGTCAGGGAAGATGACCTGGGTGACCGTGATATTGACCTCGGCCACCCGCAGACCAAGCAGACCTTCGACCTGACTGACGATAGCCTTGCGCACCGCCTCGGCTACCCGCGGAATCGGCGTGCCATAGACGACGCCCATAGTCAAATCTATTGCCGTCTCCGTCTCACCGACCTCGACCGAGACACCGCGCGTCGGGCCGCCGCTGTTGGCGCCGGTGACGGTCTCCATGAACCCGCCGATGGCGCGCGACGCCCCGACGCCCAGAGAGACGCCTTCGACCTCCTGTATCGCCATCCCGACGACCTTACTGACCACGCTTTCGGCGATCGTCGTGTTGCCGCGCGAGGTCTGCAGCGGGCTGCGTTGTTCTTGCGCCATCGCATCTACTCCGTCCTATAGTTGCCAGTTGCCAGTTGCCAGTCGCCAGTCGCCGGCGCCGGTTGCCGGTTGCCGGTTGCCGGTTGCCGGTTGCCAGGCGTCAGATAAGAACGCCCGCATCAACGTTCTGGCATCACGGCATTGTACCACGAGACGGGGATCGGGTTCGAGTCATCCTCAAGATTCATCCTTACGGCGGATGCGGTCTGGCCTCGCCGCCGCCTATGCTTGTGACGACGGCCCGACGACCGTCCACGCCAGACCGCGACGAGGGTACGGCGACAGTGTGAGATCACAGCCGAGATAGACCTGCTGTGACAAGAGGAGTTGATGGAGAATATGACCCGATGGCTAGAATAGGACCTGGCACGACCACCCCGCCCGCGGGAACCGCGGGGGCCGATCCGCCCGCCCGCTCACCCTTCGCCCTCCTTGGGCGGTTCGCCGTGCGTTTTCGTTATCCGATCGTGGCGGCCTGGGTCGTCGCCGCGCTGCTCATCCCCCGCATCCTGCCCAGCCTCTCCAGCGTGTCTGACAACAATAACAGCGCCTTCTTGCCGGCCGACTCGCCAAGCGTGCGCGCCGCCCAACTCGCCGCTCCCTTCCAGCACGGCACGCAGCCCACGGCGCAACTCGTCGCGGCGCGTAGCGGCCAGCCGCTCACGACGGCGGACGGAGCCGCCATCGCGCGGGCCGAGGCCGCGGTAAGCACGGTCCCCGGCGTGGCTCAGGTGCGCGATCTGGGGGTGTCGGGCGACGGCATGGCCCGCAAAGCGTTGGTCGAACTTAATGCGGGGGCGTTCGGCGGCGGCGGCCAGGCCAAGACGCAGGTCGATGCGATCCGCGCGACGTTCGACCGGGTGGGCCTCCCGTCCGGCCTCTCACTCTACCTCACGGGACAGGTGGCGAGCAGCGTGGACAACCAGCAGGCCAGCAACAGTACCTTGCAAACCACGGAGATCCTCTCCGTCGTGTTCATCCTGGCGCTGCTGCTGGTGGTCTACCGCTCCCTCCTCGCGCCGCTGCTGACGCTGCTCCCCGCCGGTCTGGCGCTGATCATCGCCGGGCCGGTCATTGCCGAGGCGCACAATATCGGGGTGCAGATCTCGCCCATCTCGCAGATCTTGCTCACCATCCTTGTGTTGGGGGCCGGGACCGACTACGGCATCTTCCTCGTCTTCCGGCTGCGCGAAGAGTTGCGCCGCGGCCTGGAGCCGCGCGCCGCCCTGGTGACGAGCATGTGGCGCGTGGGCGAGACCATCACCTTCTCCGCTGGCACCGTAATCGGCGCCCTGCTCTGCCTCTTGCTGGCCAGCCTGGGCTTCTACAATGGCCTGGGGCCGGCGCTGGCTATCGGCATCGCCGTCATGTTGCTGGCGGGGCTGACCCTGACGCCCGCCCTGCTGGCGATCTTCGGGCGGGCGGTCTTCTGGCCCAGCGCGGTCCGTCCCACCGTCGCGCGCGGCGGCCTATGGGGACGGATCGCCAGCGGGATCATCCGCCAGCCGGTGGGTACACTGGCTGGCGGCCTGGTGGTCTTCGGCGGCCTGGCGCTGGCCGTGACGCGCTACGCGCCGGCCGGCTTCGGCGACAACGGGTCCACCAGCGCCACCAGCCAGTCGGCCCAGGGCACTACTGTCCTGACCGCCCACTTCCCCGCCGCGCAGGCCAACCCCACCAACCTGCTGCTGCGCTACCCTGTCTCGGTGTGGCAGCATCCATCCGTCCTGACGCAAGCAGACCGCGCGTTGCGCGCCGAGCGGTCCTTCGCGTCCATCAGCGGGCCGCTGAACCCCAATGGCGCGCCGCTCTCGCCCGCGCAGCTGACCGGCTTGCGGGCCGCGCTGGGGCCGGCCGTCGCCCTGTCGCCCGTGGAGCCCGCGGGCGCCTCAGTGTCTCCACGGCTCTATAACGCTTACCGCGCCACGGCGCAGTTCATCAGCCCCGACGGGCGGACGGTGCAGTTCTACGCCACGCTGGCCGCGGGCGCCCCGTCGAGCACGCCGGCAATGCAGTCCATTCCCGCTGTCCGGCAGGCCGTCAGCGCGGTGGCCGCCTCCACCGGCGCCTCCGCGAGCGGCGTCGCCGGCCAGGCCGCCGCCGCCTCTGACATCAGCGACACCTCGAACAACGACATCGTGCATGTCGTGCCGGTCGTGCTGCTGGTGATTGCCCTGCTGCTGGCGATCGTGCTGCGCAGCCTGATCGCGCCCCTGTACCTCATCGCCAGCGTGGGGCTCTCCTACCTGGCGGCGCTCGGGCTGGCCGTGGTCGTCTTCATGGGTATCGAGGGCAGCGCGGGCGTCGCCTTCATCCTGCCGTTCTTCATGTTCATCTTCCTGATGGCCCTGGGGTCGGACTACAACATCCTGGTGATGACGCGCATCCGCGAGGAGGCGCACCACGGCAGCCTGCCCGAGGCGGTGACGCGCGCTATTAGCGCCACGGGCGGGACCGTGACCGCCGCTGGGCTGATCCTGGCCGGGTCGTTCGGCGTGCTCACCATATCGGGCGGGGGGCAAATTCAGCAGATCGGCCTGGGCATCGCGGCCGGCATCCTGATGGATACCTTCCTGATCCGTACCCTGTTGATCCCCTCGACCGTGGTCCTGCTCGGACGCTGGAACTGGTGGCCGTCGGCCCTGTCGCGCACGACGGCGGCGGCGCCCACGGTAGATCGGGCCGCGACGGGCGAGCAGTGGACGACAGACGCCGCGTCGTGACACGGCGCCGGATCGGTCGGTTCCGTCGCGCCGCAGAGTCCTGACGACGAGCCGGGTCCTGGACATCTCTGTCCAGGACCCGGCTCGTCCCTGACCCTCCTGACCCTCCTGAGACCGCGGACGCGGGCGCTCTACGCGTTGGCGACCGGCTCAACGCTGCTCAAGGCGGCATCGATCTCGGCGCGCGTCTCCTGGTCGAGACGCCAGTCGGCGGCCGGCAGGGCGTCCATAATGTGCGACGGCTTGCGCACGCCGACGATGGCCGAGGTCAGGGCCGGATTGGCGAGCACCCAGGCGATGGCCAACTGCGCCACGGTTCGGTCGAAGCGCGCGGCGATCTCCTTGAGCTTGGCGACAATGGTCAGGTTGCGCCGCAACCCGTCGCCGATGAAGCGCGGGTCACGCGAACGCCAGTCGCTCTCTTCAAAGGTCGTGTGTTCGTCGTAGCGGCCGCCCAGCAGGCCCGAGGCGAGCGGGCTATAGGCTACCACGCCGATGCCGTTCGCGCGGCAGAAGGGCAACACCTCTTTCTCGACATCGCGATCAAAGAGGCTGTAAGACGGCTGCAGCGAGTCGACGTGGCGCACGGTGAGCGAGACTTTCAGCAGCGGCGCGTCGTAGTTGGACACGCCCGCGTAGCGCACCTTGCCGGCCTTGATCAAGTCGTCCATCGCCCGCATGGTCTCCTCGGGCGGCGCCTTGGCGCCGGTGTCCGGCCAGTGCATCTGGTAGAGGTCGATATAGTCGGTCCCCAGCCGCCGCAGGCTGGCGTCGGCCTCGCGCATGATCGAGTCGTACTGCCCGTTGTTCGATATATCGCCCTGCGCGTCCCACACCAGGCCGCACTTGGTGGCCACCACCACGTCCTTGCGCCGCGCGCCCAGGGCCCGGCCCAGCACTTCCTCGGAGTGGCCCAGTCCGTAGGCGGCCGCCGTATCGAACCAGTTGACGCCTTGGTCCAGGGCGACATGCACAGCCTCGACCGACTCCTGGTCGTCCTGCGTGCCCCAACTTCCAGCCCAGCCGCCCTCGCGGCCCAGGCCGCCCATAGCCCAGCAACCGAAGCCGATCGTCGTGATCTCCGGACCCTCTTGCCCCAACCGTCGCCGTTCCATGCTTTCTCCTCTGATCTGCTTCGACCACCGCCTACTCGCGCCGGTGACGCCATCGCGCATCGTACCGGAGTCGCAACCCCCGTGCCACCGGTATCCGGTGGATGACGCGTCTATGTGCGCGTATGATGGTGGTGGATGGTTGCGTCGTCGCCGGGGACAAGGTACAATCCTAACCAGCTTCAAGGTGGCCCCGGCCATTCCCCCACGCGGCGCCCAACGGCGGCCCAAGGGGGAGTGGCCGGGGCCACCTTGCCGCGTCGTAGACGCTCTTGTTAACAAAGGAGTAGGGAGACGTTCTATCCATGGGTTTAAGTATCACCACCGGCGCCGCGCTCTTCGCCATCGTCTGTTCAATCGTCGGCGTCCTGTTCGGCGCCGGCCTGGTGCGCTGGGTGTTGCGCCAGCCGCAGGGTAACGCGCGCATGCGCGAGATCGCCGGGGCGATCCAGGAGGGCGCCAGCGCCTACCTCAACCGCCAGTATCGCACCGTTGCGGTCGTGGCCGTCGTCATCACCGTCCTGCTGGTTCTCTTCAAGCTCGGCGCGGCGGACAAGAACCAGATCTGGCAGTATCCCCTGTCGTTCCTGATCGGCGCGGTGAGCTCAGCCGCCGCCGGCTACATCGGCATGAACGTGGCCGTGCGCAGCAACCTGCGCACGGCGGAGGGCGCGCGGCAAGGGCTCAACCGCGCGCTGCAGGTCGCCTTCCGTGGCGGCTCGGTCACGGGCATGCTGGTGGTTTCGCTGGGCCTGCTGGGCGTCAGCGTGATGTATCTGATTAGCAACAAGAACCCCGAGGTGCTGGTGCCGCTGGGCTTCGGCGGCTCGCTGATCTCGGTCTTCGCCCGTCTGGGCGGCGGCATCTACACCAAGGCGGCCGATGTCGGCGCCGACCTGGTGGGCAAGGTGGAGGCTGGCATCCCCGAGGACGACCCGCGCAACCCGGCCGTGATCGCGGACAACGTGGGCGACAACGTGGGCGATTGCGCGGGCATGGCGGCGGACCTCTTCGAGACCTACGCCATCACCATGATCGCCCCCATGCTGCTGGCCTCGCTGATCTTCCGGGGCAGCCCCTACCTCGACGCCGCGGTGGTGTTGCCCCTGCTCCTGGGCGGCATCTCTATCCTGGCCTCCATCGTCGGCGTCTTCTTCGTGCGCATCTCCGGCGGCGGCAACGGCGGCATCATGGCGGCCATGTACCGCGGTACCGCCGTGGCCGGCGTCATTGCCGCCGTGCTGTTCATCTACCCCATCTTCCACTTCTTCAGCAATATCCAGAACATCCCCGGCACGCCCGCCGTGGCCGTCGCCGCCGGGCGTGGCGCCGCGGCGGCCGCCCTGCCCAATAACCCGGTCAGCCCCCTCGGCCTGTTCATCGCGGCCCTGGTGGGCCTGGTGATCACGGGCCTGATCGTGGTGATCACCGAGTACTACACCTCGGCCTCGTTCAACCCGGTGCGCCAGATCGCCGTGGCCTCACAGACGGGCCACGCCACCAACATCATTGCCGGCCTCGCCGTGTCGCTGCAAGCCACCGCGCTGCCCGTGATCGTGATCGCGGCCGGCATCTGGGTCGCCTACTCCGTGGGCGGCGGACTCTACGGCATCGCGCTTGCCGCGGTGGCCATGCTCTCCATGGCGGGGATCATCGTGGCGGTCGACTCGTACGGACCGATCACGGACAACGCCGGCGGCATCGCCGAGATGAGCGAGTTGCCGGCCGAGGTGCGCCACATTACCGACGCGCTGGACTCGGTGGGCAATACGACCAAGGCCGTGACCAAGGGCTACGCCATCGGCTCAGCGGCACTGGCCGCGCTGGTCTTGTTTAACGACTACACCAATACGCTGCGCAACAACGGCATCACCACGACCTTCGACCTCAGCCAATTCAAGGTTATCGTGGGCCTGCTGATCGGTGGCATCCTGCCCAACATCTTCGCCTCGCTGTCCATGCAGGCGGTCGGACGCGCTGGCGGCGAGGTCGTCAAGGAGGTGCGGCGGCAGTTCAAGGAGATGCCGGGCATCATGGCCGGCACCCAGCGCCCCGACTATGGGCGCAGCGTGGACATCGTGACCCAACAGGCGCTGCGCGAGATGATCCTGCCCGCGCTGGTGCCGGTGCTGGCGCCCCTGGTGGTCGGCTTTGTCCTGGGTCCGGAGGCCCTCGGCGCGACTCTCGTCGGCTCCATCGTGGTCGGCGTGTTCATGGCCATCTCGATGACCAGCGGCGGCGGCGCCTGGGACAACGCCAAGAAATACATCGAGGAGGGCCACTTCGGCGGCAAGGGCAGCGACAGCCACGCCGCCTCCGTCACCGGCGATACGGTCGGCGACCCCTACAAGGACACCGCAGGCCCCGCCATCAACCCCATGATCAAGGTGCTCAACATCGTGGCCCTGCTAATTGCCCCCGCGCTCGGCAATGTGTTGCTGAAGTAATTAGCCGTTAGCTATTAGCCGTTAGCTTCCCACGGTATGTGTCGCCTTGCGTATACTTGGGTGGCGATTCCTCAGCTACAGACAGAGAGACGCTCATGGCTAATGACTACCGCATGAAAGGCTAATGGCTAATTACTAATGGCTAATAGCTATTTGGTCACCGGCGGGGCCGGCTTCATCGGCTCCCACCTCGTCGACCTGCTCGTCCGCGAGGGCGGGCAGGTCGTGGTGCTGGACGACCTCTCGCAGAGCAGCGGCGAGAATCTCGACCCCTACCGGGACGACGACCGCGTGCGCTTTATCCGGGGCTCGATCCTGGATGAGCGCGCCGTGGCCGAGGCCATGGAGGGCTGCACGCATCTGTTCCATCTGGCCGCGGTGATAGGAGTGCGCTACGTCGTCGACGACCCACTGCGCGGCATGCTGACCAATACGCGCGGCACGGAAGTGGTGCTCGCGGAGGCGGCGCGCCTGGGGGTGCGCGCCTTGATCGCCTCGAGCTCGGAGGTCTACGGCCGCGGCGTACGCACGCCCTTCAAGGAGGACGACGACGCGCTGATCGGACCAACCTCCGTCCCGCGCTGGTCCTATGCCCTCTCCAAGGCCCTCGACGAGCACCTGGCGCTGGCCTATCACCGCCAGCGGGGCCTGCGGGCCAGCATCGTACGCTACTTCAATACCTACGGGCCGCGCTGCCTGCCCGCCGGGTACGGCGTCATCGCCCGCTTCGTAGAGCGCGCCCTCACCGGTCGATCCCTGATCGTCCATGGCGACGGCGGCCAGACGCGCTCGTTCACTTACGTCGACGACGCGGTGCGTGGAACTTTTCTGGCTGGTACCATGGAGTCAGCCGTAGGGCAGGCGTTCAACCTGGGCACGGCGCGCGAGACCTCCATCGAAGAGTTAGCGGCGCGCCTGCAAGAGGTCCTGGGCGCTGAGATCCCCATAGAGCACATGCCGCACGAGCAGGAGTATGGACCCGGCTTCGAGGACACGCGGCGCCGCGTGCCGGACGCGACCAAAGCTGCCCGGTTGCTGGGCTTCACACCGGAGATCGGTCTCGACGAGGGGCTGCGCCGCACGGTCGAGTGGTGGCGGGAGCGGCTCTAACGATACTATGACATGATATCGTGGCTAGGTCAAGAGGTAAGGTGCGCGAAAGATGCGTATAACGACGTGGGTGCGGGCGCTCGACTACTTCGTCGAGGCCTGCTGGTTGCTGGCGCTCGTGGCCGTCCCGATCTATTTCGACACGTTGACCGTGCGCATTTTCGAGCCCGACAAGATCGTGCTCTTCCGCAACATCGTGATGCTGATGGTCCTGGCCGTCTTGCTGCGCGCCATCCTGACCCTTCCCGCCGCCCTGGCTAACCGCGCCTCGACGTCCTCGGCGTCGGCCTCCGATTCCATGTCCATTGATGGCGGGACAGACGTGGCAAAACCTGTGCCGTGGTGGCGAACGGAGTTCCTACGCCGCCCTCTGCTGGTCCCGGTGGCCGTCTTCGTGCTGGTCTACACCGCCGCCACGATCCACTCCGTCCTGCCCGGCATCTCGTTCTGGGGCTCGTACGACCGCAGCCAGGGCCTCTTGACCTGGCTGAGCTACATCGCCTTCTTCCTGATCCTGTCCTATCAGGTGCGCCGCTGGCCGCAGATCGAGCGCATCATCAGCGCGCTGGTGTTCGGCTCGATTCCCGTGGCGTTCTACGGCGTGATGCAGCACTTCCAGTGGGACCCGGTGGCCTGGGGCGCCGATACTAGCACCCGCGTGGCCTCGACACTGGGTAACTCGATCTTCCTGGGCGCCTATGTTATTATGTGCATGCCCTTCGCCGGGTATCGGCTGTGGCAGGCCGTGGAGCGCCTGCGCGCCGACCGCTGGGCTGCCAGAACCTCCGCCTCCCTGGCCACGGCCGATCCGTCCCTGGCGACAGCGGGGCGTCGCGCGGGCGCGGGTGGCGCCCGTGGGGCGCAGGGTCAGAGGCGCGGCGCCCCGGCCGGCCGCGCCGGGCGACAGGCGCAAACAAACGTTGGACGCCGCGACACGATCACCATCGGCGCCGGCAACATCCCACCTATCGTCCCGGTGATCGGCTATTCCTTAGTCCTGATTCTCAACTTCGCCGCGCTCTATTGGTGCGGCAGCCGGGGTCCCTACTATGGCCTCCTGGCGGCCGCCTTCGTGGTAGGCTTCCCGCTCATGATCAAGTTCTCCAACCCCTATCCCGCCATGGCCGGGATCGCCCTGGCCATCGCTATCTATCTCTTCCCGCAGGCTATCAACGTGCTGAACCACCCCTCGTCGACGACGACCGCGGTCGCCGCGTCGTCGACGGCCCAGGACGCGGGGCACCTGACCGACCTCGGCGTCAACGGCACCAGCGAAGTGCGCGTCTTTATCTGGAAGGGCTCGATCCCGCTGATCGAGCACAACTGGCTGCTCGGGTGGGGCCCGGAGACTATGATTTACGTCTACGCGCCCTACTATCCGTCCGGGTTGGGCCACATCGAGCGGTCCAACGCGGCGCCGGATCGCAACCACGACCTGTGGCTCGACTTCCTGGTCTTCTCCGGCGTCCTGGGGCTGGCGGCGTGGCTGGCCATCCTGGGCTCCGTCGCCGCCGTGCTCTACCGCTTGCTGCGGCGCACGGCGTCGCGCCGCGTGACCCTGCTCTGCGCGGCGATCATCGCCGCCGTGCTGGCCCATCTCGTCGAGGGGTCCGTCGGCATCCCTATCGTCTCCACCCTGATGATCCTGTGGACCTTGTTCGGCGTGCTTGCGGCCGTCTATGCGCGGCCTGAGTTGCGCGGGGGCGACGCCGCGCGCCGCGTTGCCATGGCCGGATCTCCCGATGTACTGGAGGCAACGTCGGCTCCACAGCGCGAAGGCGTGCTGGTCGGGGCTGGCGCGGCTGGCCGCGCCAGCGGCAATAGTCGCGTGCAGGGGCAGCAGCCGCGTCGCGCCGGCGGAGGCAACGGGGCAGGTTCGCGCGGAGGGGCGGGTCAGCGGACGCGGCAGGCGCCGCGTCCGGCGACGTACGGATCGTCGTTCGAGCTCCTGACGGCGGGACAGCAGGGCGGGTTGCTGGGCCTGATCGTGCTGCTGCTCGTGGCAATTGTCGGTGGCGGCCTGCTGTTCACCAATAACGTACAGGTGGTGCGCGCCGACGCCTCCTACAAGGCCGGTCAGGGCTACGACAACGCCGCCAGCAACTGTCTAAGTCAGATTCAAGGCGCGGTGCAGCAGGCCGGAGCGCAGCAGGCCCTAACCCAGCAGAGTACGTGCCTCGGGCAAACGGCCACCAACCAACAAGTGCTGAACTATACCGGCAGCACCCTGCTACCAGGCGCGCTCACGGCCTTCCAGGACGCCATCGGCGCGCAGCCCAACCAGGACATGTACGACCTCTGGATGGGCAAGACGTACCTTGACCAGGCAACCTACGACCTACTCATGCAGCAGATCAAGCCCGCCCAGGCCGCGCAATACAGCGCCGACGCGGACACCCAGTTCAGCAACGCCGAGCACACCCTGATGGTTGCGCACGGGCTCAACCCCTACAACGCGGACCACCCCATGAACCTGGCCCGCATGTATACCATCTGGGCCAGCCAGCACGACCCCGGCAAGTGGGCGCTGGCCGACCAGTACTACAAGATCGCGACCGGCCTGGCCCGCAACAACGGCCGCTGGTCCGACGAGTGGGGCCGCGCCGACCTGAGCCAGGCCGCGCGCACTGGGCTGACCACGGCGCAGAGGCAGCAGATCACGGCCCAGGCGCTGGCCGCTTTCAAGCACGCCGAGAAGGCCGACGACCTGCTGGGCGACGCCCATGCCTGGGCCGCGCAAGCAGATCTGCAACTGGTACGTTATAATCCCACCTCCGCGTCCGCCTCCGGATACAATGCGGACGCGGCGCGGGAGTCCAGGCTAGCGCTCCAAACCGGCGGCTTCGAGGCCCCTCAGTTTGCGCCGCCCACGGGCGCGGGAGTGTCGCCGACCATTATCGGCGGCCTGGTCACGGCGCTGTATAATGGCCACGACTATAAGGGTCTGGCCGCGCCGTTCCGGTTCACGACGCCCAACGTGACGCCGCCCGGCGTGGCGTCGCCCATCACGCTGGCCATCTCGCCGACCCTCGGCCTGCAGGGGCCGCAGTCGCCCTACGCGGTCACGATCGCCTCCGCGCAGGCGACGTTGCGCCAGAAGGGCCTCTTGAAGTGACGCGCTACCTGGTCGTCTTCAGCATTGCGCTGATCGGCGCGCTGGCGGTGACGCCGTTGGCGCGCCGGGCGGCGCTACGCTTCGGCATCGTGGACAACCCCGGTGGGCGTAAGGCGCACGCCGCGCCGATGCCGTACCTTGGCGGCCTGGCCATCTACCTGGCGTTCATGGTGTTCCTGTTGGGCCTGTTCGCGCGCAACGGGACGGGGACCGATACGACCCCACTCTTGCAAGGCGTGGCCATCGTGGTCGGCGCCACCCTGATGGTGGCGCTGGGGTTGGTCGACGACCGCTTTGCCCTGCCGCCGCTGATCAAGCTGGCCGGCCAGTTCATCGCGGCGGTGCTGCTGTTCGTCGCGGGCGTGCATTTCCATTTCAACCACTTCCCCATGCTCGACGCGCCCGTCTCGGTGTTGTTCGTGCTCGGCATCACCAATGCCTTCAATCTGCTCGACAACATGGACGGCCTCTCCGTGGGCACGGCGGCCATCGGCTGCCTCAACTTCTTCGCCCTCGCGCTGCTACAACCCGGCAACAAGCAGGTCATCGTGGCCACCATGGCGGCGGCGCTGGCCGGCGCCTGCCTGGGCTTCCTGTACTACAACTTTAACCCGGCGCGCATCTTCATGGGCGACGCGGGGTCATTGTTCCTGGGCTTTATGCTGGCCGTGCTCGGCCTCAAGATCAATATGAACGGCTTCGCCAACCTGCACGCCGTCAACTTTTTCGTGCCCATCGTGGTGCTGGGGGTGCCCATCTTCGATACGTCGTTAGTGGTCGTCTCGCGCCTGCGCCGAGGGGTCAGCCCCGCCCAGGGAGGGCGCGACCACACCTCGCACCGCCTCGTCCTGCTCGGCCTCACCGTGCGCGAAGCGGTGATGGCCGTCTACATCGCCGGCTTTGGGCTGGGGCTGTGCGGCATCCTGCTGACGGTGGCCAGGCTCACGGGCGGCCTGACGATGGTCGGACTGCTCGTCGCCCTGGGGCTGGCCATCGGGTATAAGCTGGAGCAGGTCTATCGGAGCCGCCAACCGGCGGCCGGCCATCAGCTTGCCGTTCCTACCCCCATGGCCGGGGCGCCGGTCAGAAACATGGCGACGCGCCCACGGGACCCACGGGCAACCAGGACCACTGGCGCCGCTGGAGCCGTCACCGTCCCTCGAACCAAAAAGGGCTGACAGCCGCCGGCTGATAGCTCGTAGCTGAAAGCTATGTACCATGACGACACTGGAACAGCGCATCGCCGACCATGACGCGGTCATCGCGGTGCTGGGGCTGGGTTACGTCGGCCTGCCCCTGGCGGTCGAGTTTGCCGAGGGCGGCTTCACCGTCGTCGGGGTCGACCCCGACGCGCGCAAGGTCTCCCTGCTCAATGATGGTGAGAGTTACGTCGGCGACGTGCCGACGGAGCGCCTGGCGGCCCTGGTGCGGAGGGGCCGGCTGCGCGCGGTGGCGGACTACGAGGCGCTGGAGCGCGTCCCCGATGTCGCCTTTATCTGTGTGCCCACGCCCTACACCAGCGCCAAGGTGCCCGACCTCTCCTATATCGAGGCCGCGGCCGGCGCGATCGCCGCGCGTCTGGCCCTCGAGCAACTGGTGGTGCTGGAGAGCACCACCTATCCGGGCACGACGGAAGAACTGGTGCAACCGATCCTGGAGCGCGGGGGACTGCGCGCCGACCAGGACTTCTACCTGGCCTTCTCGCCGGAGCGC
>JAABUX010004719.1_pt1 | contig 17128 bp, 19 predicted proteins | sample 5561851 | NCBI WGS metagenome assembly JAABUX01 (sample SAMN10711883, study PRJNA513361) | rock metagenome | isolation source: Antarctica rocks | place: Antarctica: Victoria Land, Richard Nunatak red sandstone | collected 2016-01-03 | reverse complement strand
TCTTCGGGTCTTACACACTTTAGGTGAAAGCTCTTCTGTAAGATGCGGGAGACGTTTCGGTTTGCGCTCAAAGAGAAGGCGATGTCTATGAGATAAACTCATCATTCACCTAAAGTGTGTAAGACCCGCTCTTCACCTCACTTACCAATTGGGTCACAAGACGAATGCATTCCGTCGCAAGAGTCGATGTCAGTCGCGTTTCTCCCAAATGAGCGAGAGACGGGGCTGCTCTGGTTCCACAATGTGTTCTTTCTCTGCACCAGCAGCGAGAGCGACTGGTGGCGGATCAAATAAGGGCAACTGAACGATGAACGGATCATGGTGCCGACGGTGTGCAGGAGCGTCCTCTGGAGTTTTCCAGTAGAGCAGCCACTCACCCGGTCCCAAGTCAAACAAGGTGAGTTGTGGTGAGCGGAACGGAGTATCAGCCAAGCGAGGATGGCCCACCGTTTGCAGGTGTTTGTGGTTGTCTTGCTGTTCCACGCTGTATTTGGAGAGCGCGATGGCCTGATACTCAATTTTGAGCGTGCCTTCATAGATCCAAACGGTGACTGGCGCATGTGGCAGACCCCGCTCCCCGTAGAACTTCCAGTTTTGGAAACGCAAGAAACCATGTCTATCCAACTGTCTGGTAAAGCGGGTTGCGAACAAAATGCGGTTGAGGACCGACTCAGGATACACGGTCCCTTTCTGCTCACCCAGGACAGCGGCGGGACTATGGCACCCGTCCTCACGCTTTTCGTGCGCCCAATGGCGCTGCATATTGTAATCACGCATCCAGGTGCGGTGAGTGGCGATCATCTCTTCCCAGGTGCGTGCCCGTGCGAACTTGGCATCCGCCATTTTTCGGACGATATTGAAGTGCGATTCGATGTAGTTTTGCCAGGCTTGTCGCTTCTCGATTTGATCTTTTTTGATCCCCAAAGCGGCATACACATCCATTGCCTGATTGCAGCGAAAAATCCCACCGCCATCACTTACCAGAACTGATGGCGCACCAAAGGCTGAGAGTGCTGCAAAAAGTACCTCCAAATAGTCCCACTGATTTTGGGTGGAAGAAATTTTACTCGCCAGGCAGGAGCGGGAGTAATTCTCTAACACGCTGATCAAATAGACAGGTTCTGGAAACCCCAAGTTATGCTCTTCGATGTACCTCACGTCCACGGACCAGATCTCGTGCTTGAAATGAGCCTTGAACGGCATCTCGCGTCGCTCGCGTGGAACTCCTCCCGAAGGTTTCGGCACGCCGTAGAGCTGGCGATTGAGGGCGAGGAGCCGCCCGCACGTCGCCTGTGAGAGATGGATACCGATCTGCTCCAGAGCAGCACGCACGCGATACGCGCCAAGCTCAGGACTCTCCCGAACGCTCTTTCGGACCTCGGTGATCGCGTTCATGGTCACTTTGCGAGCAGGAGACCGTGGGGCACTCGTCGGTCTGTCATCCAGTCCTGCATGCCCTTCTTCGGCCCAACGCTTGAGCACCTCATACACCCGATGTCGAGGGGTTTGCAAGTAGGCACTGATAGTCGTATTTGACCACCCTTCCGCATGCAGATCGACGATGGCCCGCCGTCTCTGATACCCGTCGGCGGTCTCTGCGTAGGGTGGATAGCGCCGCCCGGAAATGGAAGGCTTCGGTCCATCCGCCAGGATACGTTTCACGGTGTGGTCGGATGGTCTGCGCTCAAAATGGAGAAAACAGATCGTGGCAATCTCATGAGGGGTAAAGCCTGGGTACTCCGCTTTCAGATTGACAATCAATTGGCGCATGTCTTCGGGGAGACTCCGCCCGGCCTCAGGAGAAGGAGTACGCTCTTTGTGGGACAGACTTGCCATACCCACTTGCTCAAACTGCTGTGCATGATATTGCAGCGTGCGTGGACTGTCCCCGATCTCTTTGGCACGCTCTGCAGCGCTTTCCTGAAAAAGCACAACAGGGCGAATTTTTTCGTAGAGCTGCTGCTCCGGCCAAAGTGTATATTGCTGAATGTCTTGCCAGTCGTGGGTGCGTTCGCGGCGTTTCCTCTTGCGGGCAGGCATGATGCCCCTTTTTTCGTCGTGGTACCTCTCCCCTGTTCTCTACGTCGGTTTGTCCAGACAAGAGTAACGCCTCCCTCTTTAGCGGTCAAGAAATAGCCATTTTGGGCTATATGCCTCTTGCTTCTCATACATCTAATTTGGATATACGCATGTTTTAAGCGCAAGTTACGAGTGCAACAATACGTACCCCAGGTCGTGATTAAGTATGATCCACGGGCAGATGCCGCACGTACCGTGTCGTTCCTGTATGTCGATCCTGCGGCCCGCAAACCTCTTCTTCAGCGGCTTGGCCTGCGCATCTTTGAGCTGGCTTGGCGTATCGGGTATCAACGTCAGGCAGGGTACCTGAAAGAGATGCCACTCTTCTATGCTTGGGCGGGAACCGTCATTCAGCGCGATCTCGCACACCGATACCAACACCTCCCACAGGAACTGACGCCTGCCCATCATTGGACGAACAAATGGAAGGCACGGGCCGGATGCTAGGGGGTCGAAAGTTGAGTGATGATGTTCAGCTCCCAATGCAGAAAGGAGAGTTTCCTTTGCAAAGTCAATTCCACATAATTAACGTTCAGAGACGTATGGCAGACTGGAGCTTTGAAAAGGCGCAGACCTGGGAAGATTTACTTGCAGCACACGAAAAATGGATGAGAGATTACAATTTCCAGAAGCATATGGCACATGAGAAAAGGGAAGATGATTGTCACAGCCCGGCTGCTGTATTGGGTTGGGTCAAGGGCATGCAACCAGAAGCAGACCTCATCTATCGAGCCTTCGAGGCGATCTGTGAAACCAGAACGCTCACGAAGGCAGGCTATGCCAGATTTCGCAACTTTTTGCTCTATGGTGAGCAGGGATTGGCAGGCAAAAAGGCACTCATCAACATCTTCCAGGATGTGCTAATGTTGGAGTATGGGGAACATCCCTTATCCCGCTACTCGGTCGAATGGCAGTCCGATGAGACCCACTTTCTGCGTGTGGGCAATCCGCGCCTCTATGATCATCCCTATCACAGTCCTCAGTTGCCGCTGTGGGAACCTGGCGAAGTCGAGTGGTTTGTGATCATCCGTACTGATCCGCCAGTGCGCCGTCGCAGACGCAAGAGCCGCCTTGTAGTGGTGCAGCGCCCACTGTTTCTTGACGGCACCGAGGGGTGAACACAAGCATGTGTCTCTGCGCACTTGCCGTACTCCCTGTATTTTCCTGGGGCGCTTCCACAGATCAGTTAAAAGTTGCTAGAGATCCCCGCCAAACCATACCCGCCAAGTGCTAGGGAAAGCTCGCCTCCGTGGTGGATCTCATGTTGGAGCACATACCAGATCATCCACTGCCGCGTGCGTTCGCCGAAGAATTTCTTCTCTCCTTCGCTCAAGAATGCTGGAGGTGGGAAAATCTGTCCAAGATCAGCGGGAGTCCAACAGGCCAGGGCCTCTTCAATCATGTGCCAGGTGGCCTCAAGTCCGGCAACCAGTTCGGCGGACGCAAGCGCGGGCGGCACCTCGTTGTCCCCAGGGTCCCAGCCCATGATAGGGGCAAGATCGGGACTCCCTTCGCCCATCCACCCGTGGAACCACCAGACCCGGTTGGCGACCATATGTTGGGCCAGCATCCCGATCGTCCATTGAAGTGATGCGGCGGGTAAAGCCAGTTGTTCGGATGAAAGCGGCGCGATGATTTCGACGAGGCTCTGCTGGTAGGTCCCCCAGCCTTTGTAGAACGTCATGAGTGGGAGTGGTTGTTCCGTCATGTGTCTGCTCCTTGCTTTTCATGATATACTCCTCTCGCTTACTTTGCGCAAAAAGAAGCCATCAGGAGAACTATCTTGCTCGATCATGCCTGCAAAGGGGTCTGCTGTTCACGCGCTTTCCTTACATGATCCCCTGCAGTCCATACCCGCCGAGGGCTAAGGACAGTTCGCCTCCGTGATGGATCTCATGTTCCATGACATGCCAAATAATCCACTGCCGGGTATGCGCAGGCGCTTCCTCTTCCCCACGGCTCCGTCGCCATTCCTGATGAGAGGCCGGAGGTACAATAAGCTGCTCCAGATCAGCGGAAGTCCAGCGGGAGAGGGCGGAGGAGATCACATGCCAGCTCTTCTCAAACATGGCGACAAGTTCAGCTGCCTTGTACACGGTTGGCTCGTCATGGTTCTCGTCCTCGTTCCAGTCAAGGTTGGGATCTCCTTCACCCATCCAGAGGTGGAACCAGTTGAAGCGCGCACCGATCATATGGTCGAGGAGCCCTCCAATCGAGTCCTGGGATATGACAGGCAATACTAATTGTCCTGAGGAAAGCGGCGCAATCGTTGCAATGAGGCGTTGTTGGTAGTTCTCCCAGTAGGAGCAGAGCGTGATGAGCGAGAAAGTCGGTTCCGTCATGTGTATCTTCTCCTTGTTTCTGTGATGTCTTCCCCTCCATGGGGCTGGAATGAGTATAACACGCAAGAGGATCCAAAAACTTCTTGTATCTTGCTTTTTCTCTTCTGAGGAATACTCACGGAGAAAGTGCAAGCGAGTCGATTATTTCATTGCAACGGGTACTGTCGAAATGTGTCACTCATCATGGGTCTCCCGATATATTCATACGAGTCGATGTCTTTCCTTCCCTCTTAGCTGGCTAAGGATTTTGTTGCAATCATTACTATCGGTATGTGCAAACCATGTCGTAGGTCGGTTTCTCACGTCCTCAAAATGGCTCAAGGTGGGATTTTTCGGATCGACCTTGAGCGCCATCCAGGTGGACTCCTCCGTTTCTGGATCGACCACGAACAGGCGATTAATGGCATCCTGCTCTTGGAGCGTGAGTTGCTCGGCGACCAGGGTGTGAAGCGCGCTGGCGCTTTCAGCGCGAAGACGCTTGGCGGCCAGCTCAAACGTGGAAAATGCCGGCAGCTCGTAGCGCTGACGAATGAGTTGCTCAATGGCAATATTGATCAGATCAATCAGGTCATCTTTGCTTTCGCAGGCTTCGCGCATGGCCTGTTCCAGAGCTTCGCGCATGGCCACACCGTCCGCAATGATCTGTAAATGGGTGCGAAGCACCTGAAGGTGTCGGCGTCGGGTTCCTGAGAGGTCATAGCTGATCAGATCTGCACCCGTGACCGAGCACTGCATCTGATCGGCGATATGCGAGACAATGAGCATGGGGACAGAGGTGAGGGGGACAGCATATCCCAGGTGCTGGAACGTTTTGAGCAGCACCAGAAATGCGACCAGCGCCGGTTTGCCAGTCGTGTGTTGTTGGGCGAGGAGACGTTCATCGAGGGTTGGCGTGTAGAGTTCGCGCAACTCTCGATCCGTCGGCGTCGCCTTGAGCTGCCGATAGGCAGTTTCGTCGATCCTGGGCATGATGCTCCCCCTTCTAGTCCTGACGACGTTCCCACTCGCAAGCTTTGCGTTTGGCTGCCTCGCGGTTATCAGCAATGTAGCGCTCCAGGCTGCGCAAAGAGGTATGTCCGCTAAAGCGTTTGAGATCGACTTCGGTATACCCATGAGCTGCACGGACGCTAATCGCCGTATGGCGCAGTCGATGTAAATCCCAATCAGGGGTGTAGGTCTTCCAGAGAGTGTCAGCCTGACGGTAGGATAAGCGTGCGTATCCGTCTGCAGTCAGATCAGCACGTCGAGGCAAGCGGGCTTTGCGATGGGTGGCAAAGAGTGGCCCCGAAGTTGGGGAGCTGCGAGTTGCCAGATACTTGTCGAGAAATGTTCCGACCGTGCGGGAGAAGAACATCTCACGTGAGCGACCCCCTTTGCCATGCAGCCGAATCGAGCGATCAGGCCAGGAAATGTCGTCGATGTCGATGGCCAGGGCTTCCTGGCAGCGCAGACCTCCATCATAGATGAGCCAAAAGAGCGCACGATCGCGTGGATTCTCGATCCCACGTAAGACAGACTCGACCTTCTGAGCATCAAGGGCACGAACTGCTGCTGCTCCTTCAGGTTTGCGCTCGATGCCTTCGAGAAATGCTTCCGTGAGCCACCCCTGATCGGAGAGGAAGCCGCTGAAACTGCGCAATGCCGCCAGGCGTCGATTGTATGTCGCCGGAGCAAGTGCTTCCTGCGTAGCCAGAAAGGACCGGGCAACTTCATCAGTGAACACGGCGATTGGGGATTGGCCGATCTGGGTGAGTAAGGGCTTGAGATCTTCGGCATAGCTTTCGCGTGTTCGCCGGGCAAAGGAGGAGCCGTCGAGGAAGTGCTCGAATGCGCGTTTCACCGTGATCGATGGGAAATGAGCGGACTTGTCCATATGTTATTGCACCTAATGCGGAATCTCGTGTATACTTGTACGCGGAGCCAGTGTACTGTTTGCGTGGGAATCTGGCAAGGTATCGCACCTAATGGGCTATTAGCTGCGATAGTAAGAGGGCCAATTCGCAAAGAGCTTCGCTCTCCCTCAGTATTACCCAGTTCAGGTTCTCCCCATCGATCATCACAGGAGGTAATCCGCACGTCCTAGACGTTGTTCCCATTCCTCCAGACATGCCCTCTCGTTCCTCTGTCCTAGAAACCGGGATTGTTCGCGTCTCATCAGGACATTCTTCCCAGCCAAAACAGGGCCGTCGTCACCTGCCGGTGGGAGCGCGCGCAGAGTATGCTCTGTGGAGATGAGATCGGCTCATCTCCACAGAACAAGACATCCCATCGAAAGGAGTCTCCCTTATGTCTGTGACGACAACGCCTGAGCACCCGGTCAAAAAGTGGCGCGTGATTGTCTTTGCCCTGGTCGCGGTTGTGTATGCCCTGCTCTCCCTGGTCCTGAACGAGGGCCTGTTTGCCTTGGTAGAACCCTTGTTCAACGTGCTTTCACCCGCGGTCCAGTCTCATGACGCCGCCATGAATGGCCTATTAGGTCGTATCGGCAGGCGTTGGCATTAATCTGTTCAACATTGCGGGCCGCACAAGACTTGCGGGTGGATGCAGAACCGGAAGCACAGCTACGGCTTCACAACTGCGAACCAGCTATGGCCAGCCCACACCAGCCGCTGGGGCTCCTATGGTCAGCACTTGGCCTGTCTGTGTCTCATCGGCTGCCTTCTCCATGCCGTACCACTCCCGTGTCACGAGAAACAACGTCTTCCTATCTGAGCTACCGAGCATACATGCGAAACATCCTCGGTCTAAGGCAATCGTCTGCACCACCTCGCCCCCTTCGCGGACGCGCACACAGCGCTTGTTTGGAACGTCAGCACACCACACGGCGCCCTCAGCATCCAGACAGATGCCATCGGGAACGCCGCCGCCCAATTCGCAGAGAGCACAAGGACTCGTGGACCAAGCGAGAAAAGGAGCCTGTTCTGGCAGTGTGCTCCTTAGCTCACAATCAAGCGCGAGCGTTGGAAGCTCACCAGCGACAATCCCAGCAAGATCGCATCCAGCACGGCAATCACGGCTATAAAAAGGCCCAGAAACTGGGAATACGAGAGCGATGAGATAAAGGTCGCGGGCAATGCTCGCAAGGCTAAAACACCTCCGAAGATCAGCACAAACGTCCCAATGCCCAAGATTTGCTGCGCCTGCCGCACCGTTGCTGATCGCAGCGAGATCAGCACTCCTGCACTTGCTCCCAGGACGCAGCACAGCAGGCTCAAAGCCAGAACTTCCAGGAACACGTCTAAAGGATGATAGAACGCCCATCTCCCGTGTCCACTCAACAGGTTGACCACTACCAGGCCGAGCAGCAGGCTCACGAGAGCCATGCCCCAGGCATATCCGACCGTCACGATCACCTTTCCCAGCAGAATCGCTCGATCGCTGATGCGACTGGCCAGCAAGGTTTCCAGCGTGTGTCGCTCACGCTCTCCGGCGATGGCATCGCCAATAAAACTCAGAATGACGGAGAAAGGAATCCAGAGAATCACATACATCTCGATGGGTGAGAGTTCAAGCCACCCAAGCCCGAACTGCAATGGGAGATAGACACCCAGAATGCCGATCAGGAGGACGGGGCGTATCCATGCCCTCCACCCTCCCTGGAAGAGCAGATCCTTCGATTCTTTCCACATCATGGTCAAGAGGTCATTCATGTGCTTTCTTCCTCCATCAGTGCCAGGAAAACATCTTCCAGGCTGGCCTTGCCCCTGCGTACTTCCTCCACATCTGCGCCTGCGTAGACCAGCAAACGTACGAGCGGGCCGATCTTGCTCTCGCCGCGCAGTTCAATGAGGAGATGACTGTTGTGCAGGTTGGCATGGGCGACCTCTGGCCGCTCTCGGAGCGTAGCCAGCATCTGCTCGGTGAAGCCATCTCCCACGATCTCTGCCTGGGGGCCTCCCGTCCTCGCCCGCAGTTCATCGGGAGCACCAACCGTCACGAGTTTGCCCTGGCGAATCACGGCGACCTGAGCACAGAGCTTTTCGGCCTCGGTCAGATTGTGGGTGTTGAGGAAGACTGTCACTCCTTCCCGCGCGACCAGGCTGGCCAGGTCATCGCGCAAAGCCGCAGCCGCCAGCGGATCAAATCCGGCAGTTGGCTCGTCCAGGAAGACGAGTGGCGGGTGGTGCAAGAGCGCGCGGGCGACCGCGAGTTTCTGTTTCATACCTCGGCTCCACGTGCTCACCTGATCGCGGCGGCGCTCCCAGAGATCCAGGTGGGTAAGCAGTTCTTTGATGCGGGCCTGGCGCGCGGGCGCAGGCATCCGGTAGATGCGTCCGTACAGGTCGAGGTTGTCCTGGGCACTCATGCGCTCGTAGAGTCCCGCAAATTCCAGCAGCGCCCCACTGCGGGCGCGGATGGCCTCGGCCTGGGTGCGCGTATCAAAGCCCAGGACTCTGGCTTGTCCCTGCGTTGGTTCCAGCAGGCCCAGTAGCAGGTGGATGGTGGTGGTTTTGCCCGCTCCATTTGGTCCCAGAAAGCCAAAGACGATCCCGGCAGGTACCTCCAGTGAGAGATCATCAACGGCTTTGACTGTACCAAAAAAGCAGGAAAGGTGTTCGGTGCGAATAATTGGTTCTGGCATAACGCTCCTTTCAGCGTATAATACAGCTCGTTCCTTACGGGTTACCCGGTCGAACAGCGTTACCAGAGAGCGGGAATTGGGGTCACGACATTTTTCCCTCCCACGTATCCCCGTTCAGCGAGGGCTGGCTACTCATGTTCCCCACTACGAGGCCAGGGAAGCCCCCATGGACGATGTTTTGAGCGAGCAACGGAAACCTCGCCACATCCTCCGCGCTCGGGGCTGCAGGACGACGACGTCTCCTCAGCACCGAGCGCGTCTTTCGCTGAAATCCTGGACGCACGCGGGAAAAACTGTTGTGACCCCTATGTGATCCGTGAGGATCATTGTGCCCGTGTTCCCTTCGAAGAAGCCATGGTCAGAAGCGGTCTTGTCAGGCAGTTCCTCGTGTCGCCATGTGCGCATAGAAACAAAAAGCTCCCGGAATGCGCGTCCGATCACACGCAGATTGGCTCCTGTCGCTCGCCCACCCCGGCGAGGCAGATGGCGAACCCCAACTTCTCTGAGGGTGTATTGGAGACTTTGAGCCTGTAGAGCAGCTCGGCGTTGATCATCGCTCCACGTGTTTCAAGCGGGTGGTGCTGGAGAAAATCGGTGCGCAGGAGTTTGAACGCGTAGTCGATATCGCGCACGCGCACGCCCAGGGCCAGCCTGACCACGAGCTTCCAGCCTCAGGCATTGAGCTTGCGCATCCAGGTATCCTGGCACTTCACGCGATACCCAATCACCGCATCGTACTCATCTATCAGGGAGAGGAAGTGCTTCAGCTCGCGTATATCAAACTGGCCATCAGAATCCATAAAGAATGTCAGCTCTTTGGTGGTAGCGGCAAAACCATCGGCCAGTGTCGCACCATAACCCTGATTGCGTTGGTGCGTGAGGACACGAATACGCTTGTCCAGCTTCTGTAGGGCAGAGAGGACGGCTCCGGTGCGATCCGTGCTGCCATCATTGACCACGATCACCTCAACGTCCCTGGTCAGGTTCGCCAGTTCGTGCGTGACCTGCTCGACGGTCGAGGCAATGGCTTGTTCTTCGTTATAGGCCGGGAGAACGACCGAGAGACTGTGTGTGGTGAACGATGCACCTACAGGGGGCAGCTTCGACGAATGGATAGGCGTGGGCATTGTAGGCACATCTGGCAGGCTGCTTTTCCTCCCGTGTTGAAAAAAAGCTTCGAGTACATGCTGTTTCTCGTGAGATGACTGCACAAAGACCCACAGGCGCATACCCAGGTACGAGACCAGAATCGTGCCCCCGATGGCAGCCACTTTGGAGCTATTCGTCCAGAGTGTCGGGTTGAGATGCGCAGGATGCAGGATGTTCCCCATGAACCACAGGAGAAGGTCGTTGCAGACAATCGCGGCCAGTGTCACCAGGATAAAGCGCGCTCCTTCACGCGCGTTGGGCCGTCCTGTGCGTTGGAATGTCCAATATCTGTTGAAGACGAAGCTATTGAGCGCGCCAAAGGCGTAGGCAATGGTATTGGCGAGCAACAGCCTGGCAGTGCCCTGCCCTGGCCAGAGCCAGAGCAGGCAATTGAGCACGAGGAGATCGATGGTGGTATTCAAGCAACCAACCAGCCCGAAACGCACGAATTGCCAGATTGTCCTGTTCCGTGTTTTTCGTTTGGAGGCGACATGTACCTGTATATTGCTTGTTTCGCCCGGCAAAGGTGTGGGCGTTGGTAATTCTAGAGTTGGCATAACGTGCAAAGGCTCTCTTTCTCTCATTGGCTCAAAGAATGTTCTGCTTTTCATGATTTTTGCCGAGACCGTGCGGCCTCATCCCAATCCTGCCTGGCCTCAATCGTAATGCTTCGTCTGTGCCCAGAGCACCGCGAATGGTACCTTCACCTTCGGCTGCCGCAAGATGAGGATAGGAGCCTGATTCTCAAAGTCCACACATGCAGCGCAGGAAGTTCTGGCGACCCGCGTCACCGAACTGAACCCCTGTGCAGCGTCCTGGGGAGCAATATTGATCGTGATGACGACCTGGCCGCTACACCCTTGCGGTCCCCAGAGATAGAAGGCGTTGTGTCCGCTGATCGGCGGGGGCAGATGATAGTGCCCACCAAATTGCACGAGTGCCCCAGCCTCGCCATAATTGGAGGTGAAGATGCAGGCCACCCGCTGCTCATCCGGTGGCAGGCGGTGATACACCTGAGCAATCAACGCGACCTGTTCCTGCCAGCCAAAGCGATCCGCCAGGGATTGTGGCAAGCCGTAGACATCGCCTGCCTCCTGCTGCGCCCCTGAGCTGCTACTTGGGCCATAGATATGTGCATAGAGGGTGGGTGGCAACACCGGCATCACCGCGGGGGCCAGCAACACGCCACTCAAGGTCAGCACCACGGCATAGGCCGCGACCCATCTGGGCCAGCGCAGCCGCCACTGTCCGAGCAGCATCGCCCCACCGGCAAACAACGGTGGGTAGGCTGGTGCCAGAAAATAGGATTTCCCCTGAATTGCGATAAAGAGCACGAAGAGGATGAGGTATGCCCACCCGAAGGCCCGATAACGCGCCCCGCGTTTGGAGAAGAAGTACCACAGTCCTGCCCCCCACAAGAGCACCGAGAGGGGATTCATGACGAGGATCTGGTTGATCAGGAAATCAAGCGGCGACCCACCGGCACTATGATTGTGGGAATAGCCCGCCCAATACTGGATCGATGCCCAGCCACTCTCGGCATTCCAGAGCAGAAAGGGCAAGAAGAGCGCGAAGGCGATCAGGCCTCCAAACAGCGTCCAGCGAGTGAACAGCAGGCGGCGTTGTGGGGAAAGCAAGAGTCCGACGACCAGCGCGAACCCCCAGAAGAGGATGGTCTCCTTCGTCAATAATCCCAGGCCAGCCACCAGACCGAACCAGAGCCATCGTCGGGGCTGGTCGTCGCGCAGCAGGACGATGAGGATGGCGGCGGCTAGTGCCCACCAGAATTCATCGAAGACATCATAGGTGTAGATTGAGCCGGTTCCCAGCAGGACGAGGGCCGTCGCCGATCCCAGGGCAGCCAGTCCCTGCACCCACCCCGTGCCACCGAGGAGCCGGGCCATCAGTCCTGTCAGGATGATTGTCCCGGCACAGACCAGGGCCGAGATCACATGGATGGCCCATAAGGCATTGCCGGTGAGCAAGCGCGGAATCAGCGTGATCCAGGGAACCAGGGGCGGGACATCCACATAGCCAAAGGCGGGATGCTGGCTCATGGCCAGCACATAGAGTTCATCGCGGAAGTACCCGTAGTTGTCGCCAACCAGGACATGAGTCAGGAACGAGATGCCAGCGATGATCAGCACGGCGAGAGCGAGGTCGGCGCGGCGAAGCAGGGTGGTAATGTCGGCACGCAGGGATGAAGCAGTGGGCATGGTTAACACTTGTGACGATTGAGAAACGCCTGTCAGCATGAGTCTCATGAGAAAAGATCCTTTCGCGAAAAACCATCAAGCCACTGCTCGACGCAGCAGCAGATACGAGGGAAGCCCGGGAGAGTGCCATCAAGGGAAGCAGCCCTGTGTTTCTTTCCCCTTGCGGTTCTCGTCAGAAAGACGAGAAGTACTCCGTTTTGCCGGATGGACAGCACTGGTGAGAGATCCATCTTCCCTGTGCTGAGTATAGCCTGCCAGAGCAGGACGACACCAGTCCCATAGGTCACGAATCAGGGACCTATTTCTGGTGCCTCTCTGCTAGAACCTGTGTAGGTCTGTCGAGAAGACCTATGACCAGCGTCATAGGTCTTTCAAGCACACCCATGACTGCAGACACTGGCGAGCGAGAAGGGAAGTCGGGTATACTACGGAAAACACGCGCATCTCTCACCGTTGGGGGCACACCCATGATAGGCAAGCAAGGGAAAATCATCCAAACACCATCCATCCCAGTAGCGGGCTGGTACCAGCGGTGGGCCCCCTGGGTCGCCTCTGGTTTCGCCTGCGCTGGCTATCTCTCCGGGGTCTTGACGACGCCGCATCTCACTCTGCTCAGCTTGCTTCTGCTCACGGGGACCTATGCTGCCTGGCTCGTGATCTATCATCTCGGAGTACAACGGCTCAAGGTCCGCTCCCATCCAGGCTGGTTGCTAGCCCTGTTCTGCTTGGCCTGCGCCTCCCCATTCATCCCCGAGCCTCCCACGAACTACGATTGGCTCCTGCTGCTGCCGGTCATCACGACTGGCCTGATGACGGCGATTAAACCAAGATATATCGGTCTGCTGCTGGCATGCGTCCTGTGTCTGAGTTCCTACCTCGCGCTCCGCCGCATCATCCCGAACTGGGATGATGTTAGCGGCCAGGTGACCCTCCCACTCTCGTTTCTCTCCACCTATGGATACGTGGCGATCATCCGCGAACTCGCGGCAGCCCACGCGGCGAAGGAGGTCTCCAACGCCAAGCTCACAGCGGCCCACACGCGCCTGCAGGAGTATAGTGCTCAGGTGGAGGAACTTTCGGCCATCCGCGAGCGCAACCGCATCGCTCGTGAGATCCACGACACGCTGGGTCACGCCCTGACGCTCCTCTCGGTCCAGCTGGAAACGGCCACCCAGCTCGAAGCACGCGGCGATCCCCGTCTGCACGAGGAACTGCTGCAGGCACGACAGGTGACGAAAGCCTGCCTGAGGGACGTCCGTCACTCCGTCGAGGCACTTCGACCTGACGAAACCTCCGCAGGAACACTTCAGGAGCAACTGCTCAAGCTGGTGGCGGCATGTGAAACCACCAGCCCCGAGACCCGGATCACGCTCGATCTGGAAGAGGCGACACACCCGCTGAACCCAGAAGTGTGCCTGACGCTCTACCGCTGTGCGCAGGAGGCACTGACCAATAGTCGTAAGTATGCGCACGCCACCAAGGTGCTGCTGCGCCTCTCCACGAGCGGTGGAGAGGCGGGACAGGTGGAACTGACGGTGCTGGACAACGGCCAGGGGTGCGAGTCCTCGCACAAGCAAATAGTGTCTGGCTTCGGCCTGCGGGGCATGCGTGAGCGCGTCGCGCTGCTGGATGGGACACTTCAGGCTGGCCCCCAACCTGGGCACGGCTGGCGCGTCGAAGTGGTGCTCCCTCTCATACTACGGGGGCAAGCGGAGGACAGCACCACGGGAGCACGCGAAAGCAGAGAGAAGGTCTAGTTATGGCAGATCGTCTCCGTGTGCTGATTGTGGATGACCAGCGCCTGCTGTGCGAGGGCTTTCGCAAGCTGATTGAGCTGGAGCCGGACCTGGAGGTGGTCGGCATGGCTGGGGATGGCGAGGAAGCGCTGGCCATGGTTGAACGCCTCTCGACCCAGCGTTCGGCTCCCGATGTGGTGCTGATGGATGTGCGCATGCCGCGTCTGGATGGCATTCGCGCGACGCGTGCCATCATCGAGCGCTGGCCCGAGATCCGCGTGGTCATCCTGACGACCTTCGATGATCGAGAATTGATCCAGGCTGGTCTGCAAGCGGGAGCGCTGGGCTATGTGCTCAAAGACATCACCGCCGAGCAGCTCGCCATGACCATTCGCGTGGTCGCCCAGGGGCAGGTCCTCCTGCATCCCGATGTTGCCCACAAAGTCCTTGCCTCCTTCTCTTCTGCACCCATCGAGCCCGCCATGATCGCTCCCACCACTCCTGCCTTCGTTGGCGAGAGCGACCGGACGCAGTTGACCGAGCGCGAGCGGGAGATACTGGTCTTGCTGGCGCGAGGGGCTTCCAATCGCGAGATTAGCGAGACCCTCTACATCGCCGGCGGCACCGTCAAGAACCACCTCAGCAACATCCTGGGCAAGATGGGGGTGCGCGACCGGACGCAGGCGGCCCTCAAAGCCAGAGAACTTGGCTTGCTGTAGAGAAGCACTGGTTGCATGGCGAGCTTTCCACATGAGCATGCACTTCTCACCTTTCGATACGCTGACCCCAAATGGCCCATTTTTGTACGAATCCTTGTACTATCCCTAGAACTCCTCGAACCACCCAATGCCACTGGAGATCGTGGAGCGCATGTGCTTGACCTGAGCATCGAACTCAGTCAGTTGCTCACGCGTGCGCTCCGCATCGCCGTAGATGTGCCGGTGATTCACCTGGCGCTCGAACGGCTGCCGCTCCTCACCCTCGTCGTCCTGTTTCTGCCTCCGTGGCTGGCGCGCCTGCTCTACCGCTTGCTGTAACTCCTGTAATATGCGGTGATCCGGTGCCAGGAAGTCTCGCGCCTGCTCTATCGCCGCTTCCGCTGCCTGCAAGCGTTCGAGCAGCCGCTTGCGACGGATAGCGAGAAAGGTCGCCACGATGTGGTCGCGGTGCTTGTGGTCCTGGTAGGTGTCCCACAGGAACGCCTTGAGCGCGTTCTCTTCCTGGCTGATCTGTGCGCCTGGCTCGTCGAGCTGCTTTAGCTCACCAAGCACTCCTTGCAGGTGGTCGATCTGTTCTTTCAATAGCAGTCGGTAATTAGAGGTAACGCTAAGATCCGTGCGAAAAGAGGCAATAGCGCACTTCTGTTCTAGAAAATAGCCTGATAAAGTTTATTTGATGCAGGGTTCGAGGAGCGACAAAGGATATTTCGTGCAAATCTCTTCAGCAGCCCTCACTTTCTACCATACCCACTAAACGGTCTTGGGAAAGCGGTTTATGGTCCTATTGCTCATTTTCGCACGGATCTTAGAGTTATCTCATGCTGAGTCAATTCTCTTCCTCAGGAGATGGATACCCACAATGCAGGAACCAGCCGAGAGCATCTTGAGTCGTAATGCTGGGCAACGCCTGGATGATCGCCTTCTGGAGTGCCTCACGGGTGCGAGCACTGACCCGTCGCAAGATGGTCTTGAGCTTGGAAAACGCTTCTTCAATCGGCGAGAAATCAGGCGAGTAGGCAGGCAGGAACAAGAGGTGGCAGCCTTTGGCTTCGATGGCTTGCTTCACGCGATGCCCTTGGTGAATCGAGAGATTATCCAGGATCACGATTTGGCCAGGGCGCAGGCTGGGAGCCAGGATTTGTTCGATATATGCCTCAAAGACGGCAGCATCCGCCGATCCATCCAGCAGGAATGCTTCTCCCATACCTTGCAGAGACAACGACGCGATCAAAGTCAGGTTCGCCCCGTAGTTGCGCGGAACCTTGCCGATGGCGCGCTCGCCTCGAGGCGCGTAGGCATACAGCGGAGTCATGGCGATATGAGATCCCGTCTCATCCACGACCACCAGATCCTGGATGGGCAACTGATGCGCTTGCTCTCGCCAGGCGGCGCGAGTCGCTTCATTTTGCTCGCTGGCTCTTAATGTCTTTTTTTTCGTGTCCAGCCCAGAGACATCCTGGCGCGACTGATGGAGGCCGTGCTGACTTTGAGGCCATAAGTGGTCTCGAACATCTGGCAATGCTCTTCTCGCCTCGCATCGGGGTGAGCTTCGAGCTGCGCGAGCAAGTAGGCCTGCAACACGGCTCCTTTTTTGGCAGGCCGACCTAGGATCGCTTTTGGCTCGATATGGCCCGTCTCTCGTCGAAGTTTGAGGTAGCGTTTGATCGTGGCCACCGAGACCGCAAAGGTCTTTGCGACCTCAGCCTGGCTGTGTCCGGCATCAATAGCTCTCAGCACTCGTTGCCGCAAATCTTGGGAATACGCTTTCATGCTTCCAGTTTATCACCGCTCAACCCTTTTGTACAGCGCTCTAGTGATCGGGCCGGATATCTGAACACAAGCTGCTAGTCTCTTTGCAACAACCGTTTCTGCAATCCTCTGAGCGGCTTCTCTTGAATCGATGGTGGTGTGGACTTCAATGTAATCTATCATACATTTACTTTTTCCTACAATTGAAATAGTTTCGTGAGAGCCTTTATCCTTGTCTCATTAGGCCAGAGAGTACGCATAGCTTCGTTGTAACGCAAGTTTGAGCCTAATTTTTGCACTGCGGTTGCTGCAAGTTCGGCTCTTTGAGGGACTACCAATGTTGGAATTGCCTTATTTATCTCTTCGAATCACGCCCATGCTTCTCTAGGTTGGTCAAGATGAAGATGCATCAACCCTTCAAAATTGGTGATTGTGAAGTGGTTAAAGTGAGTATATGCAACATAGATATCATCTTCTGGTGTCTTTGATTGTACTTTCGTCCTTACTCTACTACAGTTTATTGACAGGGTCTGACGCCACTTCATTGGCAATGCAT
>JAABUX010004718.1_pt1 | contig 17134 bp, 20 predicted proteins | sample 5561851 | NCBI WGS metagenome assembly JAABUX01 (sample SAMN10711883, study PRJNA513361) | rock metagenome | isolation source: Antarctica rocks | place: Antarctica: Victoria Land, Richard Nunatak red sandstone | collected 2016-01-03 | reverse complement strand
CGCCTCTGGCGGTCGCGTGAGGACAGCGTTGGACATCTCGTCCACGGTCGCTCACGGGGGAGCCTGCCGTGGCCACGCCGTCGTGCACGCCGTATTGTCTCACGGTCGAACACGGCCCAACGGGCGTGTGGACCGGGGCGGAATACCGTCCCAAAGGCAACGTGACAAGCCACGCAGCGACCCCACGACTCAATACGTAGAGGGCCGCTGCTTCTCCTGACAGAATGACCAAGCCGGCTGTGCCGACGATCGCCCCTGGCCTGGTCAGCGACCTGCGGGCAACGGAGCCTCGAGCCGCTCGATGAGACAGTCGGCCAACCCCTCAAGCGCGTTGACCATGGCCGCGGTCGGCGCGTAATCGATCGTCGCGCGGCCGACGTGGTCCGCCTCGGTGACCTCCTCATCGAACGGTACCACGGCGACGATCTCAAAGCCTTGCTGCGCGCAGTACGCGCGGATCGCCGCCTCATCGCGGTCGCCGCGCACCTTGTTCGCGACGATCCAGATCCGCTCGAGCCCTAGCTCGCGCGCGAGCGGAACCGTGCGCCCCACCGTCTCCAGGGATCGATAGTAGGGCTCGGTGACGACGAGGAGCACGTCGACGTTGCGGACGGTACCGCGCGTCAGGTGCTCGATCGACGCCTCCATGTCGAGGACGGTAATATCGCCGGGACGGCTTGCCGGCAACTCTCCCATGACACCGCGCACCGCGGCGTGCTGACCGCATAGTCAGCCTTTGCCGGCCCCCAGCAGTCCCGTCATCGTCAGGACACCGACATTGTCGGGGCCGCGCACCCCGTACTCCCGGAGGACATCCTCGAACGGCCGGGTCAAGTGCAGCGAGGCATGGCCCTCGGTATCGACGCGTTCCGCGAGAATGTCGTCGCGCGGCACGCGCTTGAGTTGGTCGATCTGGTCGGTCGTCAAGCCGAGCGCCACGGCAAGATTCGGATTTGGGTCGTCGTCCAGCGCGTTGACGCAGTAGCCCCGCCGGGCAAAGACGCGCGCAAGCGTCGCCGCCGTGGTCGTCTTGCCGGCGCCCCCTTTACCAGATACCGCGATTCTCATCATTAGCCTCCTTTGACTGTTGTGCATGATAGCATAACGGGCGGCTTATCCCTCATCCGCAATCTGTCCGTCTCTACCCTCCCTGTCTATGGCCTGTGCATCGAGGATTGTCGAGGAACTACATCGGTACTACATAGCCCAGGCACAGCGTGACGTGTGAGCCCTCGCGGATGGACGTCCGCATCATGGGCAGGCTCGTGCGCCCGGTCTACACCATGATGGCGCGCTTGGGGGCGACGGGCGCCTCGACCGCGTTCGTCGGTTCGTCACGTCCGTGTGCGAGTCGCGCCCCGACCGCAGCGTGGTCGCGCCCTCCTAGCCGTTGACCCGCTGGCGCAGCGTCACCATGCCGTCGCCGGCAAGATCGTCCAGGGCGACCGTCCGCCCAGTCATGGCCAGCAGGATAGCGATCAGCGGCCCCGTGACCTCCGGCCCGTCCCCGCTCGTCCACGTCGTATCGGTGGCCCGCAACCGCAGGCCCGCGACGCGCGTCTTGGCCGGGATGACCAGGTTCGATCGCTTGTAGAAATCGGTGACGGCCGTGAGGTGCTCCACGGGATGTGTCCCATAGCCGTCGAGCGCGCGATGGACGTCTTCGCCATGCACTACCACTTCGCCCAGGAGCGTCATCACCGGTCCTGGGGGGTGCGACCGCGCCGTGACGCGGGCCTCGAGCCGGTCGATCAATTGGGCGTTGGAGCAGGCGTCGGCAATGCGGCGGACGCCGGCGTCGTTGAGCCGGTTCAGGCTAAAGCCATTGGACATCATGCCAGAGAGAAAGGAGCCAAGCGTGATCTCGGAGAGGCCGATCAGGTGGGCCACCACCTGGCGGACGGTCCAACCGGCGACCAGGGAAGGGCGGGTCCAGGCCTCGTCGGGGAGGCTGCGGAGGTACGCGACGAGCGTACGGCGCTCAACATCGATCGCGGGCCAGGGGTCCATGAGGCACCGTCCTTTGTTACGCATGGACGACGAATAATGTCGTGACCAGGGGGCGTGGCCTACCGTCAGTGTACACGGCATCGCTCCCCGGTGAGAGCCCCGTCGCCTCTCCCCTCGTCACGTCGGCTCGCTCCCTGCCATAACCAGCGCCGCCTCTCTCTACAATCCCACCTCACGGTCGAACAGCCAGTCCGTGAGGATGCGAGGCATCCGCTGTGCGGCGTGATCGACCGCGCGCGCCACCGCTGGCGTCAAGCCCTGGAGCAGATCGTCGACCGCGGCGACCTGACAGCCGACGATGAGGACGTGCGGCGGCCGCGCGCCGATGCCCTCGGCCAGTGCCAATGCGTGCGACGGCTCCGCGTAATGGGTGTCGGCGAAGAAGTCGCGCAGGACCTCGGCCGGCCAGCGCGCCGGCTCGACGCGCTCCGGTTCTAGCAGGAAGAGCGTGCCGGGCGGGGCCTCGCGCTCGACCGCGTCGAGGATCACTAGCGCGTCGTACCCCGCGAGAAGTTCTTGGACCAGGTGCAGGCCGCCGATGCCAGTCTCGATGATGGTGACGGTGGCGCCGGGAACGCATGGCGGGCAGGCCAGGAGCCGTTGCGCGACTTCGACGCCAAAGCCATCGTCACCGCGCAGTAGGTTGCCTACTCCGGCGATCAAGATACGCCGCGTCACTCTCTCCCTATCCGGAGCCGCCATGGCTGGTCGCTGTGATCGCACGTCAGCCTCGTCCATGACTGTTCCCTACCTACGCGCCTAGGTGCGGTGGGGGCTACGCGCCGCGTCGTGCTGCCCCCAGAGTTGACGCAGCCACGCGGGCACCGTGGCGTCGGGGCGCAGTTCATCGCGCGGGTAGTAGCCTTTGATGTCCAGCACCAGGGTGCCAGGCCAAGCATCCAGGCCGATCACGCGCAGTGTGTCGCCCGTGCGCTCGATCAAACGCGGGCAGCACAGCCCTAACGGGTTCGGACGCCGCGGGCTGCGCGTACTGAAGAGACCAACCTCCGGCATCCCCTCGGCCGCCTCGACCTGGTGCGTGAGGGGATCGTCGGGACGGCGCGGCGCGGTGCGATCCATGTACAGGACGACCACGAGGTGGCTGAACTCCTCGATCCCCGTCAGGCCGGCGACCCACTCGGGATAGACGGTGATGACCGATTCGGCAAAAGGATCGAAGTACGCCCCCTCGGCGGTGGTTGCGTCGTCCGGCAGGCCTGGTCGATAGACGACACCGATGGCGCTGACCGTGAAACGGGGGCGCTGGCCGGCCGTACTCTCTCCGCTCACCTTATCGATCATCGCCTGTCAGGACCTCATGCGCCTGTCAAGACGCCTGCCGAGGACGGCTGGCCGCCTGTCGCCATCGCCGCGGGTCCAGCCACGGCCACGCGGACGACGGGTCCATCGGTCGCTACGGGGAGCGACGTGAGACCCGTTCCCCGATGCCCCCTGCGTTGTCCGCCGCGCGCGTCAAAGCGGCAGCCATGCCAGGGGCAGACGATCTCGTCGCCATCGAGCTGCCCGATCGATAGGACGAGCGGGCTGTCGGGACACGCGTCGTGATAGGCGAAGACATCGCCGCCGACGTTGCAGAGCAGCACCGCGTCGCCCGCGACTTGGAAGCCGCGCAACGCGCCAGGCGGGACATCGTCGAGGGCGGTTACGTCATACCAGGCCGGCGCGGGCACCGCCATTGGCGCGGCGACCGGCGCGGGGGCTGGCCCTGGCCGCGCCGCGATCATCGGTAGGATGCGCTTGCCCCGCAACGCCTCGCTTCCGGACTTTAATGGCGCCGGTCCCGGCGGCTTCCGCGTTGGTGCGTCCGGTGGCGCCAGGTCGTAAAGCAGGAGCACGGTGCGGATCACCCGATCATCCCGCGCCTGCGCCCAAATCGCCTCAGCGCCCGGCGCCTGGAGGATCGTCACCAGCCGCGCCAGCGCCGCGCGATGCAGGGCATCGACCCCGTCGAGCAAGGCGAAAACGCGCGCGCGCACACCGTCGTCGGGGTACGCCGCGACATCCTGGATCAGTCCGTCGATCCACTCGCCCAGTGCCGTCAGTTCGTCAGGCGGCGTGAGCGTATCGGGGGGCGGTACGCTGTTCATAGGAAGTACGTCCTCTAGGTTGTGCCTGTGTCAGGGCGGTCATTCAGGCTGGGATCTTGCATGCCCCCGGACCGTGGCGGTGACAGGAGCACCCCGGCCCGCATTCCCCGTGCGCCGCGCCGGTCAACTCGGCGAAGTCGTCGGCGAAGGCGCGGCCACCCTCCCGGTTACCCAGGTCGTTGAGTCGGTAGCGGGCGTCCTCCCCCGCCGCGGCACGGTCGAGGTAGCCCTCGGCGGTGAGGCGCTCCAGATGGTCACGCAGCATCCACGGGTCGGCGCTGAGGAAGCCGCCGAGATCGCTCGCCGCCGCGTCGGGCATGATGCCCTCGCCGCGGAGCCAGAACAGGACGCCAAGGATCTCATCGCGCCAGCGTAGGGCCTCCAGCGCCGCGCCTCCGTCATCCGTTCCGCCACTCGCCATCGGGTCCACCCCCTTTCCTACATACAGTCCCACACGGTCCCACACGGTCCTCCAGCGCCTCTATCCTTGGTCGGCGGCCGGACCATATTGGGCGCGTAACTGAGCGCTGATGCTCTCGACCGCGCGCCCCACGCGCGGCGAGAAGCCCTCGCCCCAGCCGTCGTCCTCCGGTTCGATCTCGATGACGGTCACCTCTGGGGGCAGCGCCGCGAAGTGCGCACAGATAACCAGCAGGTTATCGAGGCTGATAACGCCGGTCACCGCCTCGGCGACCCGCCCCTGCACCAGCGCGGGCGGTTCCGGCTCGTAGCGCCACTGCCGCTGGTACACCCCGCCAGGCTCTCGCCCCGGCCACTCGGGCCGCGCTACCGCGCCGACGACGATGAGGAGCGCGGGGGCCGCCTCCCGCAACCGGAAGACCGCGTCCATCGGCCCATAGCTGAGATCCTCGACCTCCACATCCGGCGGCCAGTCCAAAGACAACAGGGCGTCGACCACGGCGTTCCCGGCGGAACAATCACGCAGGTTGCGATATCCCACGCCCGTGATGAGCGTGCGCAGCCCCGTCAGCCCCGTCAGCGCCGGCGCACGGAGGCCATCCTCATCCCGCATCGTACCCCTTGCTCCCGCTCCAGCATAGGCGCCATCCGCTCCATCGCATCCGCGCGGACCGTGCCCAGGCGCCCTGGCTACTCGACGCCACAGGCGCAGGTATTGACCTCCCGGACAATCGTGCGCTCGCCGGTGTAGACGTGCGTCGTGCAGGGCATGCAGGGGTCGAACGAGCGAATGGCCCGCAGGATGTCGATCCCCTTAAAGTCCTCTTTCTTCTCGTAGGTCTCCAGGAGCGGCGTGTTCAGTACCGCCTCCTCGTACGGTCCCATGTTGCCGAATGGGTCGCGCGGCGACGCCATAAACGTCGACGGCGTGATGATCTGATAGTTAGCGATCTTCCCGTTCTCGATCACGGCGTGGTGAGTGAGGTAGCCGCGCCCGGCCCCCCAGAACCCCACGCCGACCTGTGTGCCGCGACGCGGCAACTCGAACGGTGTGCTGACCGCCGTCTGGCCGTCGCGCAACAACGCCAGCCCCTGCAGCCAGTTGTTCATCGCCACCATAGCGGTGTAGGCGCAGGCGTAGGCGCGGCCCCGGTTGCGCTCGAAGGCGTTCCAGTCCTGGGGGACATGCCACTCCAGTTCGAGCTCGGGCGTCATCACCTTGGGCAGACGCATTTTGAGGCTGTGACCCGTCGCCTCGATGAAGTCATTCCGCGGTATCTTCCGCGCCAGGGCGGTGTTCCACATCCGTGAGTAGGGGCCGGTCTCCATGGCCATGCGATCCCAGCGCGGCGCCGTATCCCAGGTGTATTTCTCCTTCCAGTTGATGCCCTGTGGCCGCGGCTTGGTCTCCTTGTTCCACGGGTGGTGGGGGCTCAGGGGCGCGCCGGCCGGGTCGGTCGGGAAGGGCAGGCCCTCCCAGCCCTCGTAGAAGGAGTGCTCGACGAATTCTTCGAGGCCAATATTGATGTCCTGCAGCTTCGTCGTGCGCAGCTCGCCGTCGACGATGACGCCGGGGGTGGCCCAGCGCCCGTCGCCCCATGTGTTGCAATTGGCATAGGTCGTGTCGTAGAGATCGGGGTTGTCCCAGAGGCCCGTATCGATCAGGTTCTTGCGGCGGGCGCCGACCTTGGCGTACGCTGGATTGGCGCGCAGGAAGAAGTCGAACACGTCATCCCAGAGGAGCGCGACTTTCTTCGCATAGTCGATGAGCTTGACGAGCCGCGAGTAATACTCGTTGAAGGTCGTCAGCGTCACCGTCGTGCTGACGCCGCCCGGCACGATCGTCTCAGGGTGCGGGTACTTGCCGCCGAGGATGACGTAGGCTTCGCGGGCGACGCGTGTCATGCCCAGCGCCTCGAGATAGAGGCGGCCGGAGAGGGGATTGAGGTCGGTCATGATCGCGCCGATCGTGGCGTAGCCATGGACGGCGCCGTGCTCCGTCGGGGTGCGCTGCGCCTGTTCCCACAACTCGGGATTGGTCGCCTCGACCGCGGACTGCGAATAGTCGGGACCGGCCAGCAGAAAGAGGTGCAGCGGGTGGTCGTAGAGGAACTCCGCGGCCAGCAACAGGTTGCGGACGATGACCCCAAGCGGAGGGGGCTGAATGCCAAAGGCCATCTCTAGCGCGAGCGCCGCGCAGGTCGAGTGGACGCCGCCGCAGACGCCGCAGGCGCGGCTGCTGATGAAGATGGCGTCGCGCGGGTCGCGCCCCTTGAGGATAACCTCATAGCCGCGGAAGAGGGTCGCGACCGCGTTGGTCTCGACGACGCGGTGGTTGTCCAGGTCGGCCACGCTGTGGAACGCGAGCGCCCCCGCCACACGCGTGACCGGATCGAAGTTCACCTCGGTCAGGTGTCCATTGCGCGCCAACAGGTCCTTGATCTGACCCTCCGTCAGGTCCGTACGCGGCGTGTAGCCGTACGGGTTGGCGACGCCCTCCTTCAGGTAGGGTTTACCCTCGGCGTCGAATTCGACCGGCAGATTCTTGAAACACATGCCGCGTTATCCCTTCCTTAGCGCCTCTTCGGCGCGCGCGAGGTGATGATCGACCGACGCGAGGCCCTCGCCCACCGCCGTCAGGCCCCCGTTGATCTGCGTGATGTGCGGCTCGAGGGGGGCGGTCTGCTTGTCGATGGCGCGCAGGCCCATCGTCACCTTGGCCAGGTTTTTCTCGATACTGCCGAGCGCGTTGCCGATCTGGATCAACGCCGCGGCCAAGGCGGCGACCAGCGTCAGCACCTCGGCCACGGACAGGATGGTCAGGAGTCGCCGCATCGTCATACCCTCCTCATCACTGCGCGGCCGCCGTCGACGCGCTCGCTGCTGCCGCCTCGTCAGACGCGGCCGGTTGTGCCCCGGTGAGGGCGCCATCGATCGCGGCCGCGTGCGCGTCGATCGACTGCGCCGTGGCCAGGATCTGGCCAGCCACGCTATTGGTCTGCTCCAGCATCCAGATCGAGGCGGTGTTCCCGGCGATCTTCTGCCCGGCGTCCCAAATGTCGGCGGCATAGTGGTCGATGCTGTTCGCGGCGCGGATGATGCGCAGCAGCAGCGCCGCCACGACGCCAACCACCACACCACCGATCGTTAGCGCCGCGATCCACCAGCGGGTTGTCGTGTCCATTGATCCGATTCCTCCTCCTCACGGCACGCTGCAGGCGCGCCCTATCCCTACGTGCCCGTCGGCCCGGTGCCGTTCCCTGCCCCCGCGTGCCCGTCGGCACGGTACTGCCCGTCGGCACGGTACTGCTCGTCCGCGCCGGTGCGGCCCGGCCGCTCGCCGCCCGCGTATTGGAGTTTGTCGTAGAAGAAATGCATGGCCTTACCGGCCGCTGTCGGCTGGTGCTGGTGTCGGGCCCAGCCGCTCGGGACGGCGGCCTGCTTATCCCACAGGGGCTCGCGGTTGCGGTCGTTGCGGCTGAGCTCGCGCAGCCGGCGGATGCCGCTCCCCATCACGCGCGAGGCGGTGCTCGAGACGAGGGAACCGGGCGCCGCCTTGTAGAACGGCGTGAACTTGTCGGGGAAGCCGGGCATGGTGCAGCCGATGCAGATGCCGCCAACGTTCATGCAGCCGCCCACATGGTTGATGGCCCCGCGTCCGGTGATGTTGCACTGCACCACCGGCCCCCAGCAGCCCACCTCAACCAAGCACTCCTGGCCACCGTAGTGGTCCGCGAACACGCCCTCCTCGTAGTAGCCACCCCGGTTGCAGCGGCGGTGGACCGTCTCGCCGAAGAGCCAGGCCGGGCGACCCAGCTCGTCGAACTCCGGCAGGGGACCGAGCCCCTGCAGGAAGAGCAGGACCGCCGCGACGGTCTCGGTGAAGTTGTCGCCCTGCGGGGCGCAGCCGGGCACGTTGATGACGGGCAGGCCAAAGGTGCTCTGGTAGTCCTTGCCCAAGAAGTCCATCAGGCTCATCGAGCCCGTCGGGTTGCCGGCCGCCGCGGGGATGCCGCCCCAGGTGGCGCAGGTGCCGATGGCGATCGCGGCCGCGGCGCCGGGCGCCAAGCGCGCCAGCCACTCGTTCATCACGGTTGGCCGGCCCGCGCCGCTCTCGTTCAGGCCGCCGGTGCCCATGGCCGAGAACCAGCCGTCGCCCGAGAGTTTCTCGTCGGGGACCGAGCCCTCCAGGACGATGACGTAGGGCGCGTCGAGCTTCCCATGCCAGGCGTCCTCGAAGTGCTTGACGAAGGCCTCGCCGGCGTCGACCGCCAGCACCGGGTGGTGCAGGATCAGCCGCGGGATGCCGGGGACCGCGCCGGTCAGCAGGGCCTCGATGGGCGGCTGCGTCGCACCGAGGACGGAGATGGAGCAGCCGTCGCAGCTCATGCCGGCCATCCAGTAGACGTAGACCTTCTCCAGCGGGCCGAGCTGGAGCGCCTTGCGCTCCAGGGTGAGGGCTTGGGCCGTGCCGGTGACGTTGGCCGCCTCCGGTGCCGGCGCCACCTGCGGCAGGTCGTGCCCCCCTTCCGGCGGGGCCGCCGGCGCGGTAACCAGCTCCTGCCAGCCCTCCTCGACGACGCCGTCCGGCACGCCGTGCTCGTCCACGCGCCGCTGCATCGATTCGTCGCGCCGCGCGCGGTCAGGATCCTCTTGCATCACTGGCCCTCCTGCATGTCCGCATGCTCGACTGCTCGCCGTACGATACCGTCGCTGCGGCGGCGTGACCGGCCTGTTCAGGCCCGGCCTTGGCACAGACCGGGCGTGCCGCCCCACGCGCCGCGGCGACCACCGCCGCGGGCAGCACGCCATCGCGCACGATCCCTCCGATGGTCGTCCCGCCCGCCCCGCGCTGTCCGATGATGGCTCCCGTCATGCCAGGTGCTCCGCCCACTCGAGTGGAGCGTCGTCACCCGCGAGATCCTCCACCCACGCCAGGCCGTGGGGCTGCGGCGGCGTGAGGTCGACCAGATCCGGTACGCGCTCGCGCGTGAGGCGCCAGATCGTCTCCTGCAGATAGGGCCACAGCTCATCGAAGCTCCACTCTTCGCGCGCGAGATGTGTCATGGCGAAGGCGGCCCGTAGATCGCCCTGGCCCGCCGACACGACGGTGGCGATCTCGTCCGCCAAAGCCCGGCATCCGCTCACGAGTAGATCGCGGTCGGGCTCGCGGATGACCGGGACCGCCGTCGCGTAGTAGCGCTCGGCCGCGAAACGCTTGCGCTCCTCGGGAACCTGAACCTCGCGGATCAGGCCGTCACGCAGGGCGCGTCGGACGTGCTCGAGCATCGTCGGCTGCGAGAGACCGAAGGCCTGGGCGAGTTGCGCCACCGTGCGCGGCTGGTCGGCGAGGGCCGCGACCAGGCGCTCGCGCGTGGTCAATGCGGGCGCGTGCGGCAATGACGATGCCGTCCCAGCCGTCCCGGACGTCACGGGCACGCGCATCTGCCTGATCCAGTGCAGCCCTTTCCACTTCGGTGCGTGCTGTGCGTCCACGGTCTACCTCTTAGGGGCGCGGCTAATTAGGCACGGGGCTAAGTGATATGATAATCTCTTATAGCACCTCTCTTACCTGTGTGTCAAACGGGGCCATAGGGCCCGAGGGCAGGCGGCCTGACAGCGACCCGGTCTCAGCTCGCGTGGGGGAGGGTCGACGCTGTGCCAAGCCGGCCGTGACCCCGCACACCGTGTGGGGATGGAGGTGCGGCAGCCGGGAGTGATCACGGGCGACCCCCGAGAACGGTTCATGACCTGAGGGTGACGAGGATCATGATGCGGACGCTACTTTTCAAGATTCACAACCCCTCACGGGAAACGCGTGTGACCCTACATCGCGCGTTGCGCGCCTACACCAACGCCGCCGCTGCCGTCCTGGATGGCGCGGCGCGCGAGTGGGATCAGGTGCGTGCCGAGGCCGAGCACCACGGCGCCCTCGACACGGTGCGTGTGCAGCAAGCGCTCATCCGGCGCTATCACCGGCGCACCCTGCCCTATCCCCTGCACAGTAGCCTGCGCGAATCCCTGTTCGCCGATCTGGCGGCGCAGTTGCGGAGCTACGACGCGTTGTGCCGTCGCTGGGTGGCCGAGCGCGAGCGGGTGCGCGCGCGCATCGCGGCGGACGGCTGGGACTTGGAGCCCCTCGATCCCAGGGCCGAGGTGGCCCTATCCGCGCTCGGCGCCCCTCCCGCGTGGCCGACCATCCCGCGCGCGCGTCCCGATTACGATAACTTCGACACGGCCCTGTCCGCGCTCACGGCCGTCCACCCCGAGTTCGACCACATCCCTGTAGCGCACGGGGCGCCACCAACACAGCGCCTGATCCACCTCCTCGACCGCGACCCGGACCCGCGACGTCGGCCGTCGCCCTCTACGAGGCAACGGCTGACGTCGGCGATGGCGACGGGGACACGCCCGCTATTCTTCTCGCGCGCCGATGGGGCGACCCGACGACGCAACTTCGCGCTGTTGCGGACGGAGCGGGATAATCGCTTCTACGCGTTGCTCTACCTGCTCCCCAACAACGACGCGCGGGCCAAACCGCTGGTTGCCCCGCACGAGCGGCGCGGCGCGTGGGTCGCCGTGCATCCGAGCCGGGCGATCGTCGAGACGATGCCCCGCCCGTCGTGCGCCATTTCCTTGCCCCTGGAGTGCGGAGAGTGGCACGTCCAGACAGCGCTGCAGCGGGCGCTGGAACGACCCGAGATGGTGCGCGTCGCGCGCCTGATCCACCGGCCCGTGCGCCGCGCGGGGGCCGGGCGAGGCCACGAACAGTTTTTTCTCGCCATCACCTTCGCGTTCGAGCGGCCGGACCAGCGGCCCATCAGGGCGCACATGGGCGTCGCGATGGATGAAGAGAGCCGCGTGGCCTGGGTCGTCCGTGATGCGGAGTCGGGACAGGAGTTGGCGTGGGGCGTCGATGAGACCCTGTGGGGAGTGCGGGAGCGGTGGATGCGCGCGCGACGACCGGGGATGCACACGGGCCACGCGACCTCCCGTACCCACCACGGACAAGCCGAGCAGGTCAAGGAGGCCGTGCATCTAATCTGTAACCGGTTGATCGCCGTCGCCGCCGAGAACGATGCGCAACTCGGTCTGCAGGACGTCATGCCCCTGCGTGCGAAGAGGGTCATCCTGCCGCGCGACACGAGTGGCAGGAGAGTGGCGCGCACGGAGGCGTGGCACGCGGCCGTCGCGGACCGGCACTATCGCCGCATGACCTTGGTGGGGGGCAAAATGCGCGAGGTGCTCGGGTACAAGTTGCCGCAGGCGGGCTTGCCCCGGCCGCTGTCGGTCGGCGGTATCAGCCCCCGCGATTGTGCGGCGTGCGGCCGGCGTGGAACGGCGGGGGACCGATGCGCGTTCTGTGGCGCCGTCCTCGACATCCGGAACGCGGCGCGGGTCGTCACGGACCGCGTGCCCGCTGTGCTCGCACACATCCACGCGGCGCGCGCCGAACGTGTACGGGAACGGGCAGACGCGCAGCCGGAGCACGGCGACGCGGTGTCGGACGATGGATTAGTAGATGGCGCATGGGAGGTGCAGGTAAGCTAAGCCGACCGTTCTTCGCTGTCTAACCAGGGATACCCGGGCTATCTAGTTGCAGGTCCGGGATCTATGCCGCGCGAGTGCTACGGGGGCACACCTCCACGGGAATCGACGGTGTGGATCAAAGTAGGTTCGACCGTCAAAACCGCGTGCTGTTTGCGCTAATGCGGGAACAGCAGGGTACTGGCCTCGCCGGACGGTCGCTCACCGCAGCCCACTGTCCGTGCACTCACCGCGGCTCGTCTCAGCACGAGACAGGCGGCGAGCGACGCAGGCAGATCCGGAAGGTCCGCAGACGCGCAGAGCGGCGCGGCATGCGGGCGCGGTGAACGAAACGACTACTGCGACAACGAGAGGATCAAGCCTGAGGTAGCAACCGCCCCCAAAGGGGGCGACTTGTGCGTGGGTTTCGTTGGGGCGTGCTGAGGTACGGTATGCTGTGGCCTGACGATGGCACAAAGGGGGGAGCGGCATGCGGTGTCAGCGGTGCGAGGGACGCCGATTCACGAAGGCTGGGCGCGATCGGGCCGGCCGGCAGATCTACCAGTGCGAAACCTGCGCGCGGCGTCAGACTGACCACTCCGCCTCGGCCTTCCGCGGCTACCGCTTCCCCGACGACATCACCGCTCTCGCCGTGCGCTGGTATCTGCGGTTCCGGTTGCCCTACGCCGATATTGCGGAATTGCTGGCCGAACGAGGCGTGCATGTGGACGCATCGACCGTCTACGACTGGGTGCAGCATTTCACCCCGCCCTATAAAGACGCGGCGCGCCCCCATCGCCAGCGCGTCGTACCGAGTGGGCGGTCGATGAGACGTCTATCCGGCTGGCGGCCCGTTGGGTCTATGCCTATCGGGCCATCGACGAGCACGGCCAGGTGATCGATGTCTACCTGAGCGCGACGCGCGACACGGCGGCAGCTACGGCCTTCTTCGTGCGGGCGCTCGCGCGGACCGACGTGCGGCCCCAGCTCGTCACGACAGATAAGGCGCCGACCTACCCGCCTGCGCTGCGGCCCGTCACGCCGGAGGCGGAGCATATCATGGGCAAGGCGGAGCAACAGGGGATCGAGCGCGATCACCAGCATCTCAAAGGGCGGACGCGCTGTATGCGCGGCTTCCAACAACTGCGCTGCGCCCAGGTCGTGTGCGACGGGCATGGCTTTATGCGCAACCCGCGCGATGGCTTCTACCGATTGGGCCAGCCAATTGGCGACCCACGTCTGACGCAGGCCCCAGGCTTAATGCGCGCGTGGGAGATCTCACCCAGTGTCTTGCCGCGGCATAGCTGTCCCGGTCAGCCGCCGACGATGGCGTCCTCGCAGCGCCGCTTGAGTGTCGACCTCAGCACGCCCCAACGACACCCGCCACCATCAGCCATCGCGCCTGAGCACGGGGTCTAGTCGGGCGGCGTGATGTAGCGCGCGGACTTGGCCGGCAATCGGACAGACTGTGTACGCGACGAAGGGCGGATCCGTCGGGGGTGGACGGCGTCATGGGGATGCCCACCCCTGACGGATCCGCCCTCGTCGCGTACCGTTTTGGGCTCACGCGCTACGGGGCGACCGGATAACCCTCCTCGTCCAGGGTGGCCTCGATCTGCTCACGCGAGACCTGCGTCGGGTCGTAGCTGACCTGCACGGTCTTGGTCGGGATCTCGACATGGACGTGGTCGACGCCGCGAAGCACGCCGACCGCACTCTCGACGGTGCGTTGGCAGTGCTCGCACGAGATGGCGGGCGCGGTCACGGTCATGGTTTCGGTGGTCATCGGTTTCTCCTTCGGGTGATGCGACACACTATACTATGGGTATGGTCCGTTATAAACGGACGCGGTTCAGGCGCAGGCTGTTGCTGACGACGGTGACGGAACTGAGGGCCATGGCGGCGGCGGCCCAGATCGGGTTGAGCAGGCCGAACGCGGCGGCGGGGATCAGCACCACGTTGTAGGCGAAGGCCCAGAACAGGTTCTGCCGGATGACGCGCATCACGGCCCGCGAGAGGGCGAATGCCCGCGGCAGGGCGCGTAGGTCGCCGCCCACGAGCGTGATGTCGGCGGCGGCCATCGCGGCGTCGGTCCCGCTCCCCATCGCCACGCCGACGTCGGCGCGGGCCAGCGCCGGCGCGTCGTTGACGCCGTCCCCGACCATCGCCACGCGGCGGCCGGTCGCCTGGAGCCGCGCCACCTCGGCGTCCTTCTCGTCGGGCCGCACCTCCGCGATCGCGCGGTTGATCCCGACCTGGCGCGCGACGGCCTCGGCCGTGCGCCGGTTGTCGCCCGTGAGCAGCGCCGGCTCCAGCCGCAGCCGCCGCAGCGCCGCCACCGCCTCGGCCGCGCCGTCCTTGACCGCATCGGCCACGGCGACGACGCCTATCACCTCGCCGTCCATGACGATCGGCAGCGCCGTCTTGCCCTCGGCCTCCAGGCGATCCAGGGTCGGGGCGACCCCCGCGACCGCGACGCCCCGCTCGACGAGCAGGCGCCGGCTGCCCATTAGGACGGCGCGGCCCTCGACCGTGCCCTCGACGCCGCCGCCGGCGGTCGCGCGGAAGCCGGACGGCAACGCCGCGGGGGCCAGGCCGCGCGCGTCCGCCGCGCGGACGACGGCCTGCCCGAGCGGGTGCTCGCTGGCGCGCTCGACGCCTGCTGCCAGGCGCAGCACCTCATCGGCGGACCACCCGTACAGGGGCGCGATGTCGGTGACGGTCGGCTTACCCGTCGTCACCGTGCCGGTCTTGTCCAGGACCACGTCGGTCAGCCGGCCGATGCGCTCCAGGCTCTCGCCACCCTTGATCAGGATGCCCAGGCGCGCGCCGCGCCCACTGCCCACCATGATCGCTGTCGGCGTGGCCAGGCCCAGTGCGCAGGGGCAGGCGATGACCAGGACGGCCACCGCGGCGACCATCGCCGCCGTTGCGGCGTGACCGGTGAGCAGCCAGCCGGCGAAGGTGAGCAGGGCGAGGCCCAACACGACGGGCACGAACACCGCCGAGATGGCGTCGGCCAGGCGCTGTACGGGTGCCTTGGAGCCCTGCGCCTGTTCCACCAGCCGAATGATACCGGCGAGCGCCGTGTCGCGGCCCACACGCGTCGCGCGCACGTGGAGCAGGCCCGCGCCGTTGAGCGTGCCGCCGGTGACCATGTCGCCCGGCGCCTTGTCGACGGGCAAGCTCTCGCCGGTCAGCATCGCCTCGTCAGCCGTCGAGCTGCCGTTCGTGACGACGCCGTCCACGGGGATGGTCTCGCCGGGACGCACCAGGAGGATGTCGCCGACGACGACCAGCTCCACCGGCAGGTCACGCTCGGCCCCATTGCGAACCACGCGCGCCGTGCGTGGTCGTAGGCCGGCGAGGGCCGTGATGGCCTCCGTAGCCTTGCCCTTGGCCGCCGCCTCCAGATACTTGCCGACGTAGATCAGGGTGACGATCAGCGCCGCCGTGTCGAAGTAGGTGGCCTGGCCGGGCAGGGCAACCGTCGCGACGAGGCTATACAGGTAGGCGACGGACGACCCGAGCGAGACCAGCGTGTCCATATTCGCGGACAGGTGACGCGCGTTGCGCAGCGCGCCGCGGTGGAAGGTCCAGCCCACGCCGAGCCAGACCGGCAGGGTCAGGGCGGCGAGCACATAGTTATGGCTCTGCATGGTCGGCCAGTCCATCAGGCCGGGGATCATGGCCAGGGCGAGGACGAGCGCGGAGAGGATAGCGCCGGCCGCCAGGGTGAGGCGGCGGCGGCGCAAGTCCGCGCGCCGCGCCGACGCGTCGTCCGCCGCCTCGACGATGCTTTCCTCGGCGACGGGCGCGGCGCCGTAGCCGGCGGACTCCACGGCCGTGATCAGCGCGGCTGGGGTGGTCACGGCCGGGTCATAGGTCACCGACGCGCGCTCGGTGGCCAGGTTGACCGATGCCTCGTCGACACCAGGGACCCGCGCGAGCTTGCGCTCGACCCGGGCCACGCATGAGGCGCACGTCATGCCCGTGATGGCCAACTCATGCCGCGTGGTGCCCGATTCTGTCAACGCGGCGGGCGCGGGAGCCGCGGCGAGAGGACGAGCCGTGTAGCCAGCCGCCGCGATCGCTCCCGCCAACTGGGGCGGCGCGACGGCCGTCGGGTCATAGCGCACACGGGCCTTCTCCGTCGCCAGGTTGACGCTCGCCTCGGCGACGCCGGGCATTTTCGTCAGCTTACGCTCGACGCGCGCGACGCACGAGGCGCAGGTCATACCCTCGACGGCGAAATCGACGTCGGCGGTCGCGACGGGCGTCCCTGCGCTGCGATCCGTTCGCTCGACGGTCGGGGCGTGTCGCGCGTGTCTGTTTTCTTCAGTGATCATCGTTTTGTCCTAGGCGCGCGCCGTCGGCGGCGTGGGTAATGCGACGGCCGCGGCGGGCCGGCAGCATGCGGCCCCGGACGGTGCGGTGTCGCCCTCTCCGACAGCAAGGACATGCACGGTCTCGTCCAACGTGACGCCGTAGCGCCCATCGGTGAGGCTCTTGTTGAACTTGAGCGCGCCCATCAGTTCGTCGATGATCTCCTCGCCCATGCCGTCCTGAATGGCGTCCGAGACGCACGTTGAGAGGTGGTTGCGCAGGAAGATCTGCTGGACCTTCTCCAGGCTGGCCTGCACCGCGCTGAGTTGCTTCATCAGGTCGACGCAGTAGGCCTCGTCGTCGACCATGCGGCGCACGCCCTCCAGATGGCCTGCCGTGATCTTGAGGCGCAGCGCCGCCTCGCTCTTGTAGTCCGGTTTCATCGTCGCCCTTTTACTCCATACTCCCTATCAGTATCCCTGTGTATATTGTAGCACCCCACTAGGGGTGGGGTCAAGGAGGGGGTTAGTGTCGTCCACCTGAATCCTGGTTGAGCGGACGCGTGGCGGAACGCGTGCGCCTATCACTCGAACCAGCGCGCCAGTTCGTCGCGGGGAAAGGTCGGGAGGGCGCGGCTGCCCGTCGTCCCCGTCGTCCCCATCGGCTCCGCCATGGTCAGGCCCGCGGTCGCCTCCGTGACCTGCCCGATCACGCGGCCGTCAGCCGCGCAGCCCTGGAGCGCC
>JAABUX010004717.1_pt1 | contig 17136 bp, 14 predicted proteins | sample 5561851 | NCBI WGS metagenome assembly JAABUX01 (sample SAMN10711883, study PRJNA513361) | rock metagenome | isolation source: Antarctica rocks | place: Antarctica: Victoria Land, Richard Nunatak red sandstone | collected 2016-01-03 | reverse complement strand
GAGGAGCGGATTGAAAGCTGGAACGCGCAGATGGAGGTGCTATTCGCCATGCCGCGCTCGCTGGTGCTGGGGCAGAAACTGGCGGACGTATTCGACAGCGCGTTTGTGCGCGAATTCCATCGCGTCAAGGACGACCCGGGCGTGCACCACTTGTGGAAATTCCCGCTCGGCAGCCGGAGCCAGGCCCTTGGGGAGGAGCGTCAGGAGGAAGTTTCTGAGCAGGAAAGCCGGGTCGCGAACATCTCGATCGCGCCGCTGGTCTCGCGCGAGTTCCAGACGCTCGGACGCATCGTGCTGGTCGATGACATCACGGCCCGCGTCGGTCTGGAGTCGCAGTTGGCACAGGCGGAAAAATTGTCATCGATCGGCTTGCTGGCTGCCGGAGTCGCGCATGAAGTGAATACGCCGCTGGCCGTCATCTCGTCGTACACGCAAATGTTGAGCAAACAGCTTCGAGACGATACCCGGCTTTCGCCGCTGCTCGACAAGATCACCAAGCAGACCTTTCGCGCGTCGGAGATTGTGAACGGCCTGCTCAATTTCTCGCGCACCGGCGGCGCGGAGTTCCGCTCGACCGACCTGAACGCCGTAGTGCGGGAAACGTTGAACCTGCTGGAACATCAGTTCAAGACCGCGCGTATCGAACTTGTGACTGATCTCGAACCCGACCTGCCAATGATCCAGGGCAATAGCGGAAAGCTGCAGCAGGTTTTCCTGAACCTGTTCCTGAATGCGAAGGACGCGATGGGAGAGGGCGGACGTCTGCGTGTGAGCACGAACTACCATGGTTCTATTACCGTTTCGGTCACGGATTCCGGCTCCGGAATCGCGCCTGAACACGTGCAGCGAATCTACGACCCATTCTTCACGACAAAAACCGCCGTCAAGGAAGGCCAGCGCCGGGGCACTGGTCTCGGGCTTGCCGTCACCTACGGCATCATGCAGGAACATGCGGGCAAAATCCACGTGGAAAGCCAGCCGGGCGCCGGCACGACCTTTGCGCTCGAATTCCCCCTGAAAGAGAAACCCGCGCATGTCTGAACTGACCTACCCCGTAACCCAACCTGCCCCACTCGTCGGTGAAACTTCGCCGGCCCGCGGCACGGATTACACGATCCTGATCATCGACGACGAAGCAGGCATACGCGAAACGCTCGAAACTCTGCTGGAATTCGAAGGTTACGCAGTCGAAATGGCGATCGATGGCGAGGCGGGCCTGGCGCGCATCGAGCAGAGGCCATATGACCTGGTGCTGCTCGACCTGGCCCTGCCGGGAAAAAACGGCATTGAGATCCTGCAACTGATTCGCGAGCGCTCCCCAGAGCTGCCGGTCATCATGCTGACGGCCTACGGAACCGTGGATAACGTGGTCGATGCCATCCGCGCCGGCGCGCAGAACTTTGTGCAAAAGCCGTGGGACAACGAAAAACTGCTGGCGGATATTCGCACGGCGATCGCGCGCTACCGGGCCGAAGAGGAAAATGTCCAGCTCAAGCGGGCACTCAAACAGCGGTATAACTTTCCCAACATCATTGGCAAGAGCGAGATCATGCTGCGCATTTTCGATCTGGTGGCGCAGGTGGCGCCCTCGCGCTCGACCGTGCTGATCCAGGGGGAAAGCGGCACCGGCAAGGAGCTGATCGCGAAGGCGGTCCATGCGAACTCGCCGCGCCGGGACAAGCCTTTTGTGCCGGTCAACACCGGCGCCGTACCGACGGATCTGCTCGAGTCCACCCTGTTCGGACACGTTAAGGGCGCGTTCACGTCCGCCATCTCCGCGAAAAAAGGCCTGTTCGAAGTCGCGAACGGCGGGACTTTATTCCTAGACGAAATCGGCACGATGCCACTCGACACGCAAGCAAAAATCCTGCGCGTCCTCCAGGATAAACGCTTTATGCACCTGGGCGGCACCCAGGAGATCCAGGTGGACGTGCGCATCATCACGGCGACCAACGTGGACCTGCGCCAAGCCGTACGCGAGGGCAAGTTCCGTGAGGACCTGTTCTACCGGCTCGATGTGATCCGGTTCGAGCTGCCGCCGCTCCGTGCACGGCGCGAGGACATTCCCTCGCTTGCAACATTTTTTCTCCACCGCTACTCCGAGGAGAATGAACTGCCCGATCGCACGCTCTCGCCCGAAGCAATGCGAGCGCTGCTCGATTACGACTGGCCGGGCAACGTACGCGAGCTGGAAAACGTGATGGAGCGTGGTGTGGTGCTGAGCGCGGGCCCGGTCATCGGCCTGGAGCTGCTGCCGGCACACCTGACCGGCCGCTCCTACTCGTCGAGCCTGCTCGAGCACTCGAGTCATGCCTCGCTGTTCGACATCATGGAAGATATCGAGCGGCGCATCATCATGGACAAGCTGGAGCGCTGCAGCTGGAACCAGACCGAGGCGGCGGAGCAGTTTCGCATTCCGCTGTCGACGCTGAACCAGAAAATTAAGCGCCTGACCATCGAGATCAAAAAGCGCGTACGGGAGGCGTAACCGAGCCGAGCCGCTCCCTGCATCCAAGCTCGCGTGAGATCATCGGAGGGAGGCGACTACCGGAAGCGCCCCAACACACCTCATGGCAGACAGCACACTGGACCGCTTCGCAAAAAACAGCATTCTCGCTTTGCAGGAGTACGCCCTTCTCAGCGGACGCGCTCTCTCCAACCTGTTTCGACGCCCGCTGTACCTGGCTGACATCTTTACCCAGGCTGACTCGATCGGCGTCGGCTCGATTCCGATCGTGCTGCTCACCGGCTTTTTCACCGGCGGCGTGCTGGCCCTGCAGTCCTCAGCGTCCCTGTCGCAGTTCGGCGCCGCCGCCATTACGGGCCAGCTTGTCTCCTTTTCCATGATCAAGGAGCTTGGACCCGTACTCACCGGTCTTATGGTCTCGGGCCGCAATGCATCGGGCATGGCGTCGGAACTAGGCTCCATGGTGGTAACCGAGCAGATCGATGCCATGCGCGCGCTCGGTACCGACCCGCTCAAAAAGCTGGTCATGCCGCGCATCGTTTCCACCATCGTCATGCTTTTTTTCCTTACCATCCTGTCCGATACGGTTGGAACCATGGGCGGTGGCACCGTTGCGGTATTCATGCTGGGGCAGGACGGCTCACAATACTTCCATGCCGCCTATCAGTCGCTGGTCTTCGGCGATATCTTTCAGGGGCTGATCAAACCTGTATTTTTCGGCTTCATCATCGCGACCATCGGCTGCTGGTACGGCATGTCGACCAAAGGCGGCACGCAGGGTGTCGGTCGCTCGACAACCCAGGCTGTCGTGGTGTCCTCTGTGCTGATCATCGCGAGCGATTTCGTCATCAGCCGGTTCATGATCGGTATCTTTGGGCGATAACGCGATGACGGAGCCTGAGGAAGAAAAGAAAAGCTGGAGCCAGGAACACCCGGACGAGCCGGTCCTCGTGTTTGACGGCGTGACTCTGCTTTCCGCCGGCCGCACAGTGCTCGATAACATCTCCTTTGAAGTTAGAGGAGGCGAAACACGTATCGTGCTGGGGCCGGCGGGTGTCGGCAAAAGCGTGATGCTGAAGCTTGCGAACGGACTCATCCGGCCAGACTCCGGAACCATCAAAGTGTTCGGCCGGGAAATCAATAAAATGCGCGAAAAAGACCTGTTTGCCTTGCGCGACAACATCGGCATGGTCTTTCAGGAAGGCGCGCTGTTCGACTCACTGACTGTGCGCGATAACGTAGCCTACCGGCTAAATGAGGATCATGTTCCAGACGAGGAGATCGACCGGCGCGTGCACGAAGCGCTCCGGTTTGTTGAGCTCGAAGACACCATCGAGAAATATCCCTCGCAGCTTTCAGGGGGCATGCGCCGCCGCGTGGCGATCGCCCGCGCGATCGTCAGCAACCCGGAGCTGGTACTCTACGATTCACCGACCGGAGGCCTCGACCCAATCACCTCGACGACCATCATCGAGCTCGTAATCAAGCAGCGCGATGTTTCCGGCTCGAGTTCTCTGCTGGTTTCGCATCGTCTACAGGATGCGTTTACGCTCGCCACCCATCGCTTCAACCAGGAAACCAACAAAATGGAAAAGCTGCCCGATGGCGGGGTGGAGGAGAGCACCACGTTCCTGATGCTGCATGAAGGCAAGCTCGTCTTCAATGGCTCGACGATGGACCTGGTTCACTCGGATGACCCGTTTATCAAGGAGTACATAGGCTAGCAATCTCCCGCAGCGCAGGAACACAACTCCTGCCTACAAACCCCGTTTAAACGAACCAGTATGCGCTTCCCCAAGCTTCAGCGACGGCCGGAACTCGATGCTCTGCGCGGCCTCTTCCTGGTATGGATGACGCTGACGCACCTTCCCACGCGCGCGAGTGAGTGGGTCAACCAGCCGTTCGGTTTTCTTTCCTCGGCCGAGGGGTTTGTGTTTCTGTCCGCGCTGCTGGTCGCGCGGATTTATAGCAAGCAGGCCGCGGAGGACAGCGCGGGGCTGCATGCCAAACTCTGGAAGCGGGCTCTCAAGATCTACGGCATCCACGTCGCGATGCTGACTCTGTTGTTCACGGTCATCGCCGCACTCGCCTCCGTAACCCACCGTCTGGCCATCCACAACCTGCTCAACTTCTATCTGGCACATCCGGGAACAGCCATCATCGGGTCGCTGCTCCTGCTGTACTGCCCTCCCCTGCTCGATATCCTGCCCATGTACGTGCTGTTTCTCGCAGGCACACCGGTGGTGCTGTCCTGGGCCGCGCGCCGGGGCTGGCGCGTCCCCCTAGGCGCGAGCTTCCTGCTCTGGGCCGGCGCGCAGTTCGGCCTGCGCGACTGGCTGCACGGCGGCCTCGTCCATTTGACTCACCTCCAAATCCCTGTGCAGGAGGGCGGCGCGTTCAACCTGCTGGCTTGGCAGAGCATGTGGATGGTTGGCTTGTGGCTGGGCGCGCGCTCAGCCGAAGGCAAAAACCCCCTGCGTCATGTCAATGCACCCATCGCCGCCGCCGGACTCGCCATCTGCCTGTTCTTCCTCGGAGTACGCCATGCCTGGCTCGGGCCGCACCTGACCCAGGACACGCTCGCCTTCCAGCTCGACAAATGGCACATCGGACCTCTGCGTGTGCTCAATCTGATGGCCTTTACGGCTCTGTTCTACTGGCTGCGGCGATTTGTCTTTCCCGTGGTGCAGACCGAACCGTTTCTCACCCTCGGTAAGGCTTCGCTCGAAGTCTTCTGCGCTCACGTGGTGTTCGTCTTTCTGGCGCTGGCGCTACTCTACAACGACGTTACGGAGCTGCACGGCGCGGTCGCGATCATCGTGCTGGTCGTCACATTCGCGGGTCTCTTCCTGCTCGCCTCGCAGATTGTAAAACGGCGCCGAGCCGCACGACAACGCGGGCAAACGCCACCGTCACCACCCGATCCGGTGGAGGATCGCGCGGCTCCGGGAAGTTCAGGCCAGCTAGTACGCATGCAAGCTTCACTAGCTGCCGTACCCTGCGTGGAAAAAGAAAGCGCATAGGCCGGTTCCGGCCCAATACCCCGATGTCTCCTTTCTATGGGCGGTTGAAAAGTCGAACCCCGGACTGCATCTCTCCACATTCCTTCTATGCCAACCGGCATGGTCGGCCTCAACTCGACTGGTAGGACCAGTCAGGAGAGTAAATTCCGCAATACTCACAGCACGTCCCCTAAATCCTTAGTTGACATTGCGAGTAACTCGGGCCTATTGTCCTAATCAGGTAGGAGTCAGCAAAGATGTCGAACACCGTTGGCTTGACAAAGCTCGAATTAAGAATCATGCAGGTGATCTGGAAATGTGGCAGCAGTACGGTGAATACCGTACAGGCGAAGCTGGAGCCACCCTTGGCCTACACAACCGTGCAAACCATGCTGAACATTCTTGAGCGCAAGGGAAAGCTCAGCCGGGAGTTACAGGGGCGCGCCTACATTTACAACGCGACCGTGACCGAGGCCAAGGCATTGGGCCAGGGTGTGCGAGATCTGGTTGATCGCATGTTCGGTGGCTCAAGTGAAGAACTCGTGATGAGCCTCCTCAAAAACCGGCAAATCGATGCAAAGAGGCTAGCGGAGCTGACCGAGCGATTCAACCGGGAAGCAGGCAAGCCATGAGAAGTTTCGAATCCTGGATTTTGTCCTATCTTCTAAATTCCCTATGGCAGGTCCCGTTATTGTTTGCCGCCGGGTGGCTTGCGGCGCGAGCCCTCCGGTAAACAGATACCGTGGCGGAACACCGCGTCTGGGTAAGCGTCTCGCTACTTCAGAGTTTGCTGCCGGCTTGCTCCATCTTTCCTTTGGAGTGGCTGCGTACGCTCTCCACTTGGAGCAGTCATGCCAGCGGAGAGGGTGAAGCACACGTGTCGGTGGTGGTGGGTGCAGGCAGTGGAGTCGGCGTGCTTCATCTTCCGGGGGAGCTACTCGCGACGATCGCGATTCTGTATGGTGCCGTGAGCACGTATTTCATTGCGAGATTTCTGTGGAGAATCCGGGCACTCTTCGCCCTGCGACGCGAAGCCGTGAAAGTGTTCCTTACCGGTGAAGCCGCCCGATGCTGGGCGCAATGCTCGAAGAGGTTTGGAATCGACGATGCAGCGATTGCTGCTTCACCCCACATCTTCGGGCCCGTCACCATGGGGCGGCGCCGAAAGCTTGTGTTGCTGCCCATAAGCATGGTCAACGCCCTGCCAGACGAGGATCTCCGGACAGTCATCGCGCATGAGTTCGCGCATATGCACCGGAATGACTTTACGAAGAACTTCTTGTACGAATTGCTCTCGTTGCCTGTGAGCTACCACCCGCTGTGCTGGCTCACGCGTGTACGGATCACCGAAAGCCGCGAGGTAGTTTGCGACCAGATGGTGGCTGAAACTGCCGGGCGAAACGAGTACGCACGATCGCTCTTGCGGCTGGCTTCCCTGCTTGTCAAGGGAACGCCGGTCAGCGCTCCTCACACCATCGGAATTTTCGATGCCAACACGTTTGAAAGGAGACTTATGAAGCTGACCGAGAAACAAAAGGAACTCCGAGGTGTACGGCGGGTGACCATTGTCGCTGCTTGTGTAGTGTTCGGCGTGGGAACCTGCGGATCAGCACTAGCGCTCGGAATGCATGTGGATGCGGGGCCAGGTCGCAGTGACAGCAACGCTCTAAACGCAGCTGCACCTCGTATGATTATGGTTCGGCCTGACATAATGGCCGGCCAGGTAATAGCAAAAGTCATTCCGAAATATCCGGACGCGGCGAAGAAAGCGAAAATTCAAGGGGCGGTCCTGCTCAACGCCGTCATCGGCAACGATGGCACCATAGAAAAGTTGCAGGTTGTTTCGGGACCGAAAGAGCTTCGGGCGTCGGCGCTCGATGCGGTGCGACAATGGATGTACAAACCCTACCTTCTGAATGGGAATCCGATCGCGGTAAAAACAACCGTGACCGTAACCTACTCGCTCGCGCCCTAGTTTATCGCTCGAGGCAGGGGGCGGACAGCTTATCAATCGCCCCCTGCGACTTCCGTGAAAAATGAATCGCGTTGCGAGGCTAATTCTGAATGACGCGCATTCTCCGAATGCGGATGCATACTAAACGGCGACGGTGAACGTGTCTTCGCTACGAATCACGGCGCGGTACATCGTGTCGCGCTCGAACGGGACACGTCCGGCCGCTTTGATCAGGCGCACAAGCTCTTCGCGTCGCATGCCCTGCGGCGTCGTTGCGCCGGCGTCGTGGTAAATCTTTTCCTCAATTACGGTACCGTCGATATCATCCGCACCGAATCGGAGCGCGATCTGCGCCATCTTGGCCGAGACCATCTGCCAGTAGCTCTTGATATGCGGGAAGTTGTCGAGCATCAGGCGCCCGATCGCGATCTGTTTCATGTCGGACATGCCGGTGGTGCGCGGCAAGTGGTGGAGCGCGGTGTTGTCCGGGTGAAAAGAGAGCGGGATAAAGGTCTGAAACCCTCCGGTGCGGTCCTGCACCGCGCGCAGGCGGCACATGTGGTCGATGCGGTCTTCTTCGTTTTCCACGTGGCCGTAGAGCATGGTCGCGTTCGAGCGCAGGCCGAGTTCGTGGGCGATCTCGGCGGTTTCAAGCCACTCATTACCGTTGATCTTGTGGTCGCAGATAATGGAGCGGACGCGGTCGGCGAAGATTTCGGCTCCGCCGCCGGGTAGCGAATCGACTCCCGCCGCGCGTGCCCGCTCCAGCGTCTCGCGGATCGAAAGCTTGGCACGCTTGGCCAGGAAGGCGACCTCGACCATGGTGAACGCTTTGATGTGCACCAGGGGAAAGCGCTCTTTCAGGCCGGAGACCAGATCGAGAAAGTATTCAAGCGGCAGATCGGGATGGAGGCCGCCGACAATGTGGAACTCGGTCACAGCTTCGGTGTAGCCCTCGGCTGCGGTCGACCATGCCTCTTCGAGCGCCATCGTGTAGGTACCTTCGGCCCCTTTCTTGCGTCCAAACGCGCAGAGTCGGCACGAAGCGACGCAGACGTTTGTGGGATTAATATGGCGGTTCACGTTAAAATAGGCCAGGTCGCCATGCAGGCGCTCGCGAACCGAGTTCGCCAGCCAGCCAATGGCCAAGATGTCGGGTGAGCGATAGAGGGTAAGCCCATCCTCGAAGCTCAGGCGCTCGCCCCCTGCGACTTTGTCGGCGATCGGCTCAAGAGCAACATCGTCAGTCATGAATGCTCGCCGCATGCTTGCCCGTGGTGCAAATGCCTCAGCCATGGTTTTCATCCCTGATCCCATTCTAACGGAGTGTCCTGGGCAGCTTCGGTCCTGTATCGCGCCGGTGTAAGTCGATCGCAAGAAGCGGCGTCCAAACGAGCGCAACGCTGTTACTATGCCGACAGATGCCGACCCGCATGACTTTTCTGTGCCGCCGTTTTACACTTTGCTGTGCACTGGTCAGTTCCCTGGGGGCTGCCGCTATACCACTGCAGGCGGCGTTTCCCTTGCCGAGCCGGCAAGGAGCGCAGGCCAGCAGGTTGCAACAACTAAATGTTCCGACCGGTATTTTCCCCACTCTGACGACTGAAGCACTCGATAAAACGCAGCTGACTGTGCCGGCACAGCTTGAGGGCAAGCAGAATCTGCTGCTACTCTCCTGGGCGCGCGACCAGGCGCCACAACTCGATACCTGGACAGCGGTTGGGCAGGCTCTGCTGCACACGAACTTTGATCTTCGCGTGTACCGAATGCTGGTGAGCGCGCCTGAAAACGCGTTATTTCGATGGTGGGATAATGCTTCGCTGCGCGCCGCGGAGACAGATCCGGAATTGCTGCACTGGAACGTTCCGATTTATACCGACAAGGCAGCGTTGCGGCGGGCGATCGGCATTCCGGGCGATGACCATGCAGTTGTCGCGCTATTGGTCGATCGCTCGGGCCACGTCCTATGGAAGGCGCAAGGAACCTCTACGGCTGCAAGCCGTGCCAGCCTGTTGGCAACGGCGCAGGCGTCCCCTTGAAATACAACCAATGTGGCTCATCTTGCCCGCTCTAATTGCAATGCATCAATCGTGCCGTTGTAATAGCCCGGGATGGATCCAGTTACACAAAAGCCAAAATTCCTGTAAAAGCATTGTGCCGCATCATTGTCGACCGCAACTTCCAGCACGATAGAGCGCGTGTGCAAGTGTTCCGCTTTCGCAACGACCCAACCCATGAGGGAACCGCCGACACCCTGACGCCGCGCCGCGGGCGCGACATCGATGGTAAGCAGGTGCAGCACGGGAATCATACTTCGAATACCAGCATTTAAAGAAAGGCGCCGAACCGGCCGCACGATCGCGAATCCCAGAATGGAGTCTCCAGCACGAGCCACGGTGCTGAATGAACTAGGATGATGCAGAAAGCTCCTGAGCTCCGCCCGGCTATACGCGATGCCGGGCGGAAAGCAGACCTGGTCCAATGCATGCACTGCCGGCAGGTCTGCTTCCTCGTAGTCACACAACTGAATCTCGTTCACGGTTTGCAGCCACGCTACTGAACGCCGGTTACTGGAGCTGAACCCGATGCCTCCTGCTTCGGCTCGAGCACGACTCCATCGAAGAGTGAAGCAGCCACAAGACGGCCTCCCTGCTGCAAGACCTGGTGCACCCGCCAGCCAGCCTGCCAGTACTTCCACGGGTCGCCTGACGCATCCACGCCGAATATGGTGGTGGAAGTGCGAGAAGAAACCAGCACCCGCTTGAGTGTGGGGTCGTAGTTCAATCCGCCAATTTCGCCGAGGGGTAAATTCTTGATGGGCTGCCAGCTGGCGCCTGCGTCCTTGCTGTAGAAGACGCCTTCGCGTCCACCCGCCCAGAGAGCCCCGTCCTCGGACAGCGCGAGAGCGCCGACTCCGGAAAGACCCGTTGGCAGCGGAACCGGTTTCCAGTTCCCTCCGCTGTCGTCCGACAGCATGAGGTTATTGCGCTGGCCGGCGATCACCCGGGTGTTCAGTGCGGCAATGTAGTGGTAATCGGCCGGGGCTAGCGAGGTTAGCTCCCAGCTCGTTCCGCTGTCGGTGGAGCGATAAACCCCCTTTGCCGTTGCCGCATACCAGGTGGAGCCACCGAGGTCCAGCCCATTTACCCGGCCTGCCATGCTGCCGGATTTTTTCATGCTGTCGATCGTCTTGCTCACGCGACGCTTCCGCTCTCGTACCACGACTTTGCGGCTAGTGTGAGTTACCAAGTCGCCGTTCGCTTGCCACTTGCCGTCAACCAGCTTTGCAATACCATCATTCGTGCCGGCATGGATGCTACCGTCAGAGCCCTGCGCCAGCACGAAAACATCGCGTCCGCTCAGACCATCAGCCTGCTGCTGCCAAGTCGTGCCATCGTTCTTGCTGACGAAAACACCGCCGTAGATCTTATCGTTCAACACGCCGGCATAGAGCGTCTGAGGCTGTTTCGCATCCACAAGCAAGGTTTGTACCAGGCGCTGCGAAAAACCGCTATTGGCGCTCGAAAAAGTCTTTCCACCATCGTTGCTGGCCAGCACGCCACTGCGATCGGTTGCGAGCAGCAAGCGCTGATCGTTGGTTGGATCGACAAAGACGTCGTTGATGATCACGTCCGGTCCAGTCAGTCTCGACCAGTCCGTGCCGGCAGTTCCCGTCTTATACAGGCCCTCGGTCGTACCTGCGTAGACCACTTGCGGATTCGTCGGATCCTGCATCAGCACACGCGTTCGCCGCGCCGTTGACGGAATACCCTGCACCTTATGGAACTGGCTTCCGGCTGTGTCGCTCTTGTAAATACCCGAGCAGGCACTGGCGTAAACGACAGAAGGGGTGTGCTGATCGATGATGATCGAGAAAACATCCGAGTCGTCAATCAAGCCTTCTTTGATATTGGACCAGTGCGCGCCGCCGTCAGTGGTCTTCCAGGGCAAATGCCATGTACCCGCATAGACGATGTTTGTGTCAACCGGGTCAATAGCAACAGATTCGATCTCGTGCAGATCGGTCGAGTGCTCGGGGCTCATTTGGCTCCAGTGCTGCCCACCGTCGACGGACCGGTAAACGCCGGAAACCGTGCCAGCGACATAGATTTTCGGATTGGAAGGAGCTTGTGCGAGAGCACGAACACTTTGCCCAGCCATATCGGCAACCGGGCCCCAGTTTTTACCAGCGTCGTGGCTGATGTAGATGCCGCCGCCCCGCTCGTCCACCTTCCAAACACCTATCACCAGCGTCTTCGGGTCGCTCGAATCGACAAAAATGTTATCTACGATAAAGTCATCACTGGTTCCAAGCTTGGCCAGACGGTGCCAGCTCTTGCCGCCATCGATCGTCTCATATACCCATGAACTAGTAGTTCCAAGGTAGAGATGCTGTGGATTTTTCGGATCAGAAGCGAGTGAACGCGCGTCTCCACCGTCAGGACCGACCGAGCTCCAACTCTTGTTCAAAAGGTTTGCCGTTGCGGCGGAAGGCGTCTGAGCGAAGGCAGAACTTACCGTGAGAGCAAGAACGGTTCCGGCGAGAAAACGCGAGGCGATGCGAAAGCGAGAGACACGGTGAACGAACGTGCCCGGAATTGCGGTTTTCATAGAGGTCAGTGCCGGCAACCTGCCGGTCTCCTTCATTTCTTTTATCGGCAGCTTCGCCGGTTTTGTTCAGACATAAAGAAAGGCTAACCGTATGAACGGCCAGCCCCTCGTAAAACTGAGGCGAGGGGCGGTTACGCCCCTCGCATAAGTTTACTTCGTGGTGTGGTGACGGCGGTGACGGTGCGTCGCCACAGGTGCAGTCCGTGACTGGGCTTTGACACCCGACTCATCAACAGCGGTGGTGCCTTGGATTTCGCTGTCGAAGTTCGCGCCTGCAGGTACCAGGTAGTTATCCACCTCGTTCGTACCCTTCGTTCCGGTGCGGACCGTGATGCGCGATGCATCAATGCCCTTCTCCTTCACCAGGTAGTCCTTGGTGTTGACGGCACGCTGAGCAGCGAGCTTTTCAGGTGTCATCGCAGGCGCCGCATGCTTGTGGCGGCCCTTGCCCGTCGTCGGCATGGCCTGGTCGGCGGCAGAGTTACCCACCACGTTCAGGGTTGCGTCGGACGTGCGCTGCATATTGAGGGTCACATCGTCAAGGCAGGCCTTGGCTTCGTTATCCACACGTGCTGGGCGCTTGGTGTCGCGGTCGAAGGTGATGTCGCAAAGCGTCTGTACCTTCGGAGCCGGGGCTGGCGGCGCATTGACGGTAACTGAGGTCGTCGTCGTTGCGGTCTGACCCTTGTCATCTGCCACATTACAGGTCACGGTGATTGCGCCTGCCGGTGCGCCTGCTGTCGCCAGCGTCGCGGTGTTCGTTGTGCCAGAGATCTGGCCGGACGTTGCCGAGTAGCTGTAGGTCAGCGGACGGTTCTGCGGGCTGACACCCTGGGAAGTAATGGTCGAGCTGTCACCCGGATTCAACGAACTCGGGTTCGCCGAGCAGGAAATGGTAGGCGGCTCAAACTGCTTGACTGTGAACGGAACGTTGCAATCGGCGAACTGGCCAGGCTTCTGGCCTTCACTGACATGCCCGGTAACCGTGTACTGCCCTGGCTGTAGGCTCGCGGTGTCTACAGTAGCGGTGGAGCTGTCCCCTTTGACCTGGACTCCCTGACCCGACCATGTATACGTGGCAGGCTTTTTCGGGTTCAGATTGACAGGGGTACCTGTGATCGTGACTGGATCGCCCGGAAACACAGAGGTGGGGTTTGCCACGCAGGTATAAGTAACCGGCGGCGGAGGAATAATATTGCCGAACTTGAACAGCAGTCCAGCACTCAACTCAGCCGAGTCGATGTTGGCGCGACCGCCCGTATACGACTGTGGACCGAAGTCGGCATGCTGGTAGACGTAGTCGGCCTGGAACAGGCGAATCCCAAGGTGATGATTGAAGAGCGGCGTGTCGTAATCGAGACCGCCGCCCACCTTGAGCATGGGACCCCATCTATAAGGGTGTACGACGTTCGGCTGCGCATTCGGGCCGCCAATACGGGCAGCGCCCGCCATTGCGTGCACAAATGGGGTTACGCCGAGCGTGGTGGGATAGCGGCCGATGATGCCGGCGGACAAATCATTAAAGCCGTCATTCTTGCCGAGCGAGTGGTCTGCATACTCGACAACGCCGCCTACATACCGATTGAAGAAGTAGGCCGCCGAACCAATGGCACCCTCATCTGCCGAGCCGTAACGGACTGGGTATGGAAGACCGGTTTGTCCGCTGTTTGTCGTCACCGTACCGTGAGGCGCGAAATACGAGTATCCAGTGAAGATATCGATCCGGGAAACCGGAGCTTGTTTGGGCATCGTCTGAGCTGGAGCAGCCGGGGCAGCAGTGGCGGACTGAGCCGCGGTATCCGCTTGAGCCGGAGTAGTCGGGGTGGCTGTTGATGCCGGCGCTGTCGGCGATTGTGCCGGAGCCCCCGACGTTGGTGAACTCGAATCCTGTGCCTGGAGGCCCGTGGCGCTGAGCCCCACCGCACAACCAACTAACAGGATTCGGCTCAGAGAATGCACTGGACCACGATACATGCGTCTATCCTCCGCAACCTTGCTTAAAAGTCGTACAGAACTTACTGGTGAAAACATCGTGTTTTTGTCTGGTTCCGGATCCTGGACCTTTCCAGGAAACCGAATCTATCACGCGTTTACTACCTTAGAGCATAAGTGCCCTGACAAGTTGCCTTTCGTCAGACTTTTTCGCTCGTATCCGATTGATTAACGGGGCCAGCCGCGCAGGTCAGAGGCGCGCTCCTTCACGGCTAGCTTCTCTATCTATCTATCGGCTGAGAGCTCTGCATGGATAAGAGTGTCCGGTCCTGCAGCACAAAGCAAGCAAAATCGAAGCCCAAGTAACACTTTCGTGCCATGATGCCGGCAAACGACAAAAGGCCGCTCGCGGCGGCCTTCTTTCTACCATGGCTTGTAGGGGACTACGCGAGATTCAGCGCGCGGCGAGTGGTTCCCTTTTCCCGCTGGATCTTCTCCTGCAGCAACGTTAACGCATACATGAGCTGCTCTGGACGCGGTGGGCAGCCCGGCACGTAAATATCTACCGGAATCACCTGGTTGACGCCCTGGACGATCGCATAATTGTTAAAGACGCCGCCCGAAGTCGCGCAGGCACCCATTGAAATGACCCACTTCGGCTCCGGCATCTGGTCGTACAAGCGGCGGATGACCGGCGCCATCTTGTTGGAAACGCGGCCAGCAATCACCATCAGATCCGCTTGGCGCGGCGAAGGGCGAAACACTTCCATGCCGAAGCGAGCCACGTCAAAACGCGAGGCGCCCATCGACATCATTTCAATCGCGCAGCAGGCAAGGCCGAAGGTCATCGGCCACACCGAACTCTTACGCGCCCAGTTCAGTGCGGCATCGAGCGAGGCCAGCAGGATGCCCTCGGGTTGCTGTTCCCCGTAAGTGACTTCCCGCAACTTTTCTCGATTTTTTGCGGAGGATTCCAGATTGCCGAAAAAGTATTGGTCCTTTTGTGCCGGGGTGCTCATGGATTTACTATAACGCCTTCCGAACGCCTTCCCAAGCGTCGGACGGCCGGAGCTGCACGTTCCTTTTCCCCAACCGAAACTGCATTCGGCAGACTTCCTTGACATCTCCTGTTCAGGTTTGCGCGGAAGTATGTAAAAGTAACTGCAACAAGGGACACAACTTTATGTTCGCGTGAATACCGGCACTCTTGCGGTAGTCCGTCCCGAGCAATACTTGTTTCCGGAGCGCCATGTCTGCCTGTTTCCAACGCTGCCGTCGCACCGTCTTCCTGATTTTTCCCTTTCTCCTGGCCTCGGGAGCCCTGGCTCAAGCGCCTTCGGTGACCGAGGCCAGGCTCGCGAAGCTGGAAGCGGCCACCTCCGCAGCGCAGAGTGGTGCTGATAACACCTGGATGCTAGTCTCCTCGGCGCTGGTTCTGCTCATGACCGGACCCGGTCTGGCGCTGTTTTACTCCGGGCTGGTGCGGCGTAAAAATGTTCTCTCAACCATGATGCAAAGCTTCGCCATGATGGCCATCATTACGGTGGTCTGGGCGCTGGTTTCCTACTCGCTTGCGTTCGATTCGGGCTCGGCATTCATCGGCGGTCTCCACCACCTGTTCCTGCGCGGCGTGGGCCTTGCGCCCGATCCTGACTACTCGGCGACCATTCCTCTGCAGACTTACATGATCTACCAGCTCATGTTCGCCATCATCACGCCCGCGCTTATTACCGGCGCCTTTGCCGAGCGCATGAAGTTTTCGGCCATGGCCGTGTTCCTTGTGCTGTGGTCCCTCGCCGTATATTCGCCGATGGCGCACATGGTCTGGGGCAAGGGCGGGCTGCTCAACGCCTCACTTGGCGGTCGGTTCCCGACGCTCGACTTCGCCGGCGGCACGGTCGTGCACGTCACCTCGGGGGTTTCCGCTCTGGTGTGCGCGCTCTATCTGGGCAAGCGCGTCGGCTACCCCAAGGAACCGATGATGCCGCACTCGGTCGTGCTTTCGCTGGTCGGCGCGTGCCTGCTTTGGGTCGGCTGGTTCGGCTTCAATGCCGGTTCGGCGCTGTCGTCCGGGCCGCTCGCCACCAGCGCCTTCGTCAACACCCATTTCGCCGCCGCAACCGCTGCCTTGTCCTGGGCGGCCGCGGAGTGGATCCGCAGCGGCAAGCCTTCGGCGCTCGGCGCGATTTCGGGCGCGGTTGCCGGTCTGGTCGCGATTACCCCGGCCGCCGGCTACGTCCAGCCCATGAGCGCGCTGCTGATCGGGCTACTCGCGGGCTTCTTCTGCTACGCCATGGTGATCTGGGTTAAAAACTGGTTCGGGTATGACGATTCGCTCGACGCCTTCGGTGTGCACGGCGCCGGCGGCACCCTCGGCGCGGTGCTGACGGGCCTGTTCGCGTCATCGACCATCAATCCCATTTTTAAGGACGCGAAAGGCAATGCCCTGCCTTCGGGCGCTATCGAGGGCAACTGGCACCAGGTCGGCAATCAGCTTGTCGGCATTGCCATCGCCTGGGCTCTCTCGATCGTGGGCACCCTGGTTCTGCTCAAACTCGTGGACCTGGTCATTGGCCTGCGCGTTTCCGTTGAAGACGAGCATGAGGGCCTCGATATCACGCAACATGGCGAAGAAGGCTACGATTACGCGTCCTGAATGCGTCCCTTGCCGTGCATACTGGGCGGAACGGTAGCGAACACAGAAAGATTGGCAAACGATGTACAAAATTGAAGCGATTTTGCAGCCTTCGCGGCTCGACGCAGTAAAAGACGCTCTGGTAGATGCCGGCATTGAAGGCATGACGATTCTGGAAGCGCGGGGCCACGGCCGCCAGAAGGGGCACACGGAGTTCTATCGGGGGCGCGAGTACACGGTCGACCTGCTGCCCAAAATCAAGCTCGAAACCGTGGTCCCTGACGAACTGGTTGAGAAAGCGATCAGCGCCATTGCTAACGCGGCGCGCACGGGCAAAATCGGCGACGGTAAGATCTTTCTGACCAAAATTGACGAGGCGATCCGTATCCGGAATGACGAGCGCGGGCCTACAGCCCTGTAAACCACAAGAATGTATGGTCCGCCGCACGACTGCAAGGGAAAAGCTGTGGAACGAGAAGACAAGTCTGCGCAAATGTATGCGGCCTTTAGTGGAGATCGTCTCTCCTGGCCATGA
>JAABUX010004716.1_pt1 | contig 17137 bp, 18 predicted proteins | sample 5561851 | NCBI WGS metagenome assembly JAABUX01 (sample SAMN10711883, study PRJNA513361) | rock metagenome | isolation source: Antarctica rocks | place: Antarctica: Victoria Land, Richard Nunatak red sandstone | collected 2016-01-03 | reverse complement strand
AGATTATAAAGGGGTTTATCAGGCTTAGTAGGATAGATTATAGAGGGTTCGTCGGGCTTAGTAGGATAGATTATAGAGGGTTCGTCGGGCTTAGTAGGATAGATTATAGAGGGTTCCTTAGGCTTAGTAAGATAGATTATAAAGGATTTATTAGGCTTAGTAGGATTATAAAGAAGGTAGATTAATTAGGATTACTATTAGGATTTACTATAGGTTTAGTTATAAATAGCTTTTTAGTATCTTTTAAGTAATATATAGGTTTAATAGCGCTCTATAATATCTATATTATATATATAATAACTCGTTTACTACGTGTAACTATCTAGCGACTATATTAGATATATTATAATAATAGTCTACTATAGTATAATTATAACCTATATAATCGAACCGTTTACTATATATAACTATAGTACGACTATATTAGGTATATTATAGTAGCTTAGTTTTATACTACTAGTTACTAAAATAAATAATAGACGTCTATCTTATATAAACCGTTTATATTGCGCTACGTATATATTATAACTCCGCTTAAAGGCAGAGGTTTTTTAATAAACGTTTAGTAGACGTTATGGTTTATAGACGATAAAACTATGGTCTATCACGTACTAAGAAACTCGCTAAGGTATGGGTCCAATACTTTAGGTTGCCGCATCACAAGCATGGTCAAGGCTAGCTTGGACTCAAATGTGAACGCACATATGGAGATAGTCCGTGCACAGTAATCACACCGGCCAAGCATGTCCTAGCTATCGATGACAGTCTATGCTGACTTGCAGAATAAGATATTCCATAAGGATGGTATGAGACAGTGTGTTCATTGCAGCGGCATCAATTGATTATATCTGATGTCCGTTCCTTTGCTGAGTCTTGCTTCAGTGTCTTTATTACATCCTCACGGAATCTGAAATCTTGAAGCGCAGTAACAAGCGTGAAGATCGTACCCATCCTTTTCCATAGAGGGTCATAGCTTTCTCAAGTGGCGGTAGATCGATCCTACATAGTATTGCCTTTGTCAACCGAAATCACGGATGGAGAAAGGGACGTAAAGGCTTGACGAAATGGTTTAGATAACTATGCCTTGGTTATTTAGCTAGCTCTACCATAGGTTCATAGGAAGGACCTCCATACTGCTGAAGTCTAAAGTATCAGCTAAGGAGATTGTGTAAAGAGAATGTATGAACTGATACTAAGAGGTGGAGTACTTAGATTGAGTACCTAAGGCTGGGAGCTAACGCTTCTAGCCGCCGGCCCGAACCGCTCCCGAAAGATGTCGAGCGTGATGGGCGACAAGCTTGACTTCTCGGCTTCTCGACATATTGAAATCGGTTGTCGCACACACCCCGTAACACATCCACCACCTTTTCACAGAACGGGCATACTCATTCGCAATTATGCCTGAGGTAAAGTTCACCTTAGCTTTCACCCACCGCTACTTCAGGTTTCCTCTCACTCATCAGGAATCCAAGCTCACTATCCACTACACAGGTCAAACGCCAGATAAAGTTTGTCACCAAGCAGCGCGTTGTGTACGTCAATCTCAATCTTGATCCGTATCACATAATTCACTCATCGCTCACTCCTCTCCCATAGTGGCAATGTAGCAGAGGAGATGCCCCTGCGCAATTGGAGCATCGAGATTTACCTTGTCGGCCCTCATGGCGAAGAACTCCCAGCTACCTGCTTTGAGAAAGTCGTCTATACTCTCCACGAAACATTCAACGAGCGTCAGGTTCAGAGTAGGTACAAATCAGATGCAGGGTATGGTTGAGCCTGGACTGATGCACACTCTACACAGCGTTCAAGCGTGCACCTTTCAAGATCTCCGAGGAAGGATGGGGGGAATTCGATATGAACATTGCTTTCATTACCAGTGACAAGTCAGGGGATCAAGTTATAGCGCATGACCTCAACTTTCAAAGCGAGCATTATGAGAGCAAGCACACCATCGTGAATCTTCCGATCCAGTGCCAAACGCGTTAAATCGTATACTGATACGCCTCCTGGTTGCTAGACCTTCAAGAACCCGAAGCCAGCTCTTCTAAGCCTCCTGAAGGAGTCAGGTCCGGTACCAGGCGAAGCGAATGGGGTCAAAGGCCGCGACGAGTCGGCCAAGAAGAAGAAGCGTCCTGACAAAGGGGTGCGCCTATCTTTGCGTATAATGATGATGATGGTTGAGCACTGACTCGTATTGCCTGAGTAGGTAGATATGGAGAAGTTAGCCGAGAATCTACAGCGCGTGAATGAGGACGACCTGCTGCTTGTGGTGCAGATGATCCACGATAATAAGACCGCTGACTCTTGGACCAAGAACGATGTGGAGCGTAAGTTGCATCGCTCATACTCCTACGCTGAACCAAAGCTCTAATTTTCATTGTAGAAGGCGAGTTCCAGGTCGATCTTTACACCCTTCCGGATACCCTGATCCGTCAGCTCTGGGAATTCACTACTGAGAAGCTTGGCGGCCGGTAGCTGTTGCCCAATTAAGACGGGTCACTGCATGAAAACTTTGAAGTGAAAAGGAGCATATTGGGGCGTTTGGGCGCTCGGTCCAGTTCTCGACGACTGGCAAGAAGGACATTTGGCAGGTGTTCTCCATGTAGTATAGCAAGTAAAATGGCGATCTGGAGCGAAGATCTCACAGTCACAGACCCTCAACCATAACGTACCGATCCCCTGTCTTACAGCTTGTTGCAGAATTGTTAGCGGTCACATCGGACGATCTCGACAAGCACCCACGTGGTGAGAGTACGTGTAGACTGCATGAAGGAGTGGTCTTCTCTGGCCCACTTGATGCGGTAGTAGTACTTTGGTCATTTAATGAAGCTGGGTCTGCTTGATGGGTGCGTGATTGTAGGACCGTAAAATACATATATTTGAAGCGAGATCACCATCGCAAGAACGGACAGGATCACATGTACTTGCAGGGAAAGCTCCGCAATGTGTGGGATGGAACAATGATGGAGGTGCTTTTGCTACTGATGAACGCCGCAAGGAAAAACCCTGCATGTGCGGCTGTTGCCTTTGTTGACATTCGAGCTCTGCCGCACCGTGGCTCCCCATCCCTTCCAGCCTATTCAGCAATCGAAGCCACGACAAGCCCATACATTTGCCCCTTGCACTGTTGAGAAAATTTCTATGGTACCTAAGGAACTCATGATCGCGCGGCGCGCCTGGCGACAGATCCTTGCCGGAGATCACCCGCTGTGTTTACGATTCTATCCGAGCTGTGAATGTATGCTTTGCAGCGATTACGGTACCGTCTGATCTTTCGCGACATTGCATCTCGATTGCAAGACATGGCGCTAGACCCTCGTGGCTTCCCTGGTGTTGCTATTGAGGTGCGGCAGCTTAAGTCTTCTGCATCGACTCCTTCCTTGCGCTCGAGAGAATCGGAGCTGGTGCCAATGGGTAGAACTACGCCAGATAATGGAGGAGGAAATGTAAGGGTGGTAGTCCGGGTCAGAGGCTTCCTGCCTCGAGGTATACTAGTCATTTATTTCTGCAAGGATTACAACTAACAGCTTTACAGAGGTCGAGCGAGGCGCAGAGTGTTTGGTAGAGATGAGTCCAGATGGGCAAAACACAAAGCTCCTCATACCCAACACTACAGACGCCGCCAATTCGCGTACTCAAAGCCGGAAGATCGTGGACGAGAAAAAGTTCACATTTGATAACTCATTCTGGTCCCACGATACGAAAGACGAACACTATGCTCATCAGGAAGACATCTACAACGCGCTTGGGGAGGAGTTTCTGGACCACAATTTTGAGGGCTATCACACTTGTATCTTTGCCTATGGTCAGACAGGGTCAGGGAAATCTTACACAATGATGGGCACACCTACCCAACCAGGACTCATTCCTCGGACATGCGAGGATCTTTTCGAACGCATCGAATCCAGCGGATCCCCCCATATATCTTACACCGTTCGCGTCTCTTACTTTGAAGTTTACAACGAGCATGTTCGTGATCTTCTGGCTCCCCCCAACCAATGCTCAGAGAAGCATCCATACTATCTCAAGATTCGTGAATCGCCAACAGAAGGGCCTTACGTCAAGGACTTGACCGATGTCCCCGTCAAGAATTACGCTGAGCTCCTTCGCTATATGCGTATGGGAGACGCCAGCCGTACCACAGCATCCACAAAAATGAATGATACCTCTTCCCGCTCTCACGCCGTCTTCACTATCATGCTCAAGCAGATACATCACGACCTCTCCACAGACAGCACCACTGAGCGCTTAGCTCGCATCCGTCTCGTCGATCTTGCTGGTAGCGAGCGCGCGAAAGCCACGGAAGCGACCGGTGCCCGTCTGCGAGAAGGGAGTAATATCAACAAATCGCTCACGACCCTAGGACGTGTCATAGCCGCTCTAGCAGATCCCCGACACGGCCGCGTTCATAACGGAGGGAAGACCCGCAGTAAAGACGTAGTTCCTTATCGGGATTCGATACTTACCTGGCTGCTCAAGGACAGCCTGGGTGGAAACAGTAAGACAGCAATGATTGCCTGCATAGCACCCTCCGACTATGACGAAACGCTCTCCACCCTTCGCTACGCAGACCAAGCGAAACACATACGAACCCGCGCCATTGTCAATCAAGATTCCGTCTCAGCTGCAGAGAGAGATGCTCAAATATTAGATATGCAGAACACAATTCGCGAACTGCAAGTGCAAGTATCGCTTGCCAATCAGGCCGCAGGCGAGCGCATGAATAGGGGCAGAGAAGCCATGGCTGCTGTAGATAAGAGCGTCGGCGCAAGAGACGACAAGTTAGAAGAGTATCAATCCAAAGTCGAGCGAATGCAGCGGATGATGGAAGAAGAGCGGCTGGTGGGCGAGAGCAAGATCCGTCAGCTCGTCGAACAAAACGAAGCTTTGCGCCTGCACCTCAAACTCGCTGTAGAGAGCATTCGCAATCCCATCGCCGTTACACCCTCACCGGAAGCACAAACGGAAACCGTGACACAAGACGAACTCAAGCATCAATGTTTCGATGGCCAAGAAGCCAATCGAGAGAATGGAAAGCGGCAGATCACTCCCGAGGTCTTCGACGAAGACGAGGGATATCAGACCCCACCGCACGACAACAGGACGGAATCGGAGGCACAGGAGATGCAGGCGCATATGGAAGAATTGTTGAAGGATCTGGGGCTTTTTAGGAGGAAGGTGGCTGACGATCATGAACGATTTGGCTTGGGAAAGAAAACGCAGAGGCCCACCCTGGGAGGAATTAGGGCTTACTGATTGATACTGTCCCTGTTGAATACCCATGAAGGCTTGCTTTTTGATGATGGGAACGGGCGATACGGCGAGTAGGATACCACTTCTGGGTTTCGAACGTTGAAGAGCCATGAACTTACAGCAGGGCGCTGGGGCGTAAGTCTGTAGGTAGTCGGATACATATGTACTCACTGGAAAGTCTTAAAACCAGCTCGACATGCTCCATCCACTCCACCCTCACCGTGCACGAGCATTCTGTATTACCGCTTCGGTCTCAACTGGCTCAGCATCCTATCGATCTCAGCCACGCCACTCCCGGTCGCCCGTCCCCTCAACCCCTCCAGCCCTTCCACATCTTTCGCCTTCGCAAGCTCCTCCCCAGCCTTCGTGATCATCCCACACTTAACCCACATTTCGCTCCTCTCCCTCGAACTCAAAGCCGTACACTTTGCCACAAAGACGCCACCGGCCAATTTGGTGTTGCCCGCCCCCAGGATCTCATTGTAGTACGGCTCCCAGCCAATACTGCTTTTCTTGTTCCTATTGGCGATTCCCTCGAGCTCTGTCCAATCCCGTTCTGCGACCAGAGCACGCAAACGTATCCACGCGAATGTTTTATCAGCGACCCGGCAATCCGAAGCGATTTTGTTGGCGCGTTTTCCATGGGAAGTAAGGACAAGACGGTGCAGAGTTGCATTTAGAGAAAGGCCTGTGTATACCTTGTCCCCAGCATGGAGATCGTTGTCAAGGGATGCTTGAAGGCGGATGAGAGCTTGGGCTTCCTGATAAGATTTATGGTAGAGGGAAGCGGTAGGGTCTTTCGTATTGTCTGCCAACAGTTTTGAAGCGAGTTTGAGCTTGTCCGTTTTTGTTTGAGGTGCACTTTGCGCCAGGGCTTCCGAGAACAAGAGATTCGCACCGTCAAGGCGGCGGTCGTCCTGATAGTAAAGGTCTTTGAGGAGAGATTGATCTTGGCCTCGGGCGGAGGACTCGACGAGAGCGGTAGCAAGAGGTCGGTTAGTGAGTAGGCGGAAAAAGGAGGCGAGTGGAAGGGTTTTCTTGAGGTGTAAAAGTACGAAGAAACCCAGGTCGGTGTCGCCTGAAGCGATGGCCTTGTCGAGGGCGAGCTCGTCTTCTGACATCGAAAGGAGTAGGGGTACTTGTCTCCCCGCGCGGGACTCATGATTGAGAAGTTCGGTGGCTAGGTGGCTGCGCCCTTCGTCGTAGGCCGCTCGAGCGATTTGCTCGAAGGAGATTCCCTTTTTGTTGGTGAGCTTTGTGACTACAGCGTTGCATATCGCGTCTTCGTCTGCGGACGAATTGCGCACTTTTTGCGAGGCCCAGTGGACGTAAATTGTGTTGGTTGGGAGGCGGAGATAGTCCGATACTCGAATTGCGAGCAAATACTCTCGGCGGTTTATGAGGCGCTGAATCAATTTCTCCGATGTAAGACGTTCGTATTGTTCGAACGATATGGGTAGCCCAATGCGGTAGTCTCGCACTGCGTTGAGCACGCGAAGCTTCTCGCACATATCAACGAAGTCGTCACTACTGTAGAGGTCCAGTACCGATTTGCCAAATGAAGCAGCCTTGAGCAACTGCTTTTGCCAATGCGTACTATACTCTTGGCCTGCGGCTTGAACACAGGCAGCTACAGCGTCAGGCAGGCTAGGTCGGATTAGTTGGATGTTTTCATCAGCTTTGGGAGACTTCTTCTCCAGCTGGTCAATAGCATCCAGAAGTACAGAAGCTGGAGACGTTGATCCGAGCTTGAAGACATCTTCGGTAGAGTCTATAGTCATGTCAGTAACGGCCTCAGACATATAGTTAATGAGATTGCGGACCAGGGACTTTTTGCAAGAATTCGCACACATCATTAGTCATTAAACGGACACCATCAACATCGGCTAGCAGGTGAACCCACCCATCGTAGTAGTATCTATACGGCACATCCTGTTAGCATGCAGGCTTGCATTCTACACTAGGGAGCTGCTCACTTGAGTACGGCACCATTTGGGCCGATCATGTGGACTTCGTCCTCCCAAGCAAGTAAGACAGAGTCATTGCCACACCACTGAACATCCTTTGGGATGGTCTTGGCTTTGGATTCATACTCTCCAATCTTGGTTTGAAAGTCGCTTGTAATCACCCAGACCTTGCCATCTTCTGTATAAAGGGAGACATATAATCCATTTGGCGATACACTGACATGTTTGAAGGGTCCATTGGGCAGAACTCGATCTTCAGCCTCTGTAGAGTCGACTACGTAAATCGTCTGTCCAATTGCAAGCAGGACTTCCACTGAGCGAGATAGAGTGTATGCTGGAGGAATCACAGTCCATGAATGCACCAGATCGGTAGGAGGAATTGCTAGGAGCTTTGGTCGAGGCTCGTTGTAGTGAGATACAGCGATGAGATGATTGTTTGAGAGAATGGCAACAAAACCTTGGGACCAAAAGCGGCACGCCTTCACGCCATTCTCTTCAGCGCCCTAGCCCTTCGTTGATCAGCTTTCGAGCATGACTCTATCATCGTCGAAACATACGTTGCCAAGGGAGAATTGTGTAAAATCCCCTTGCAGGTCGTAATAGCATCTGACCGTGCCTTCTTTCGTCACAACAAGGAGCTTTTCATCTTCGGACCATCCTAGCCCTCGAATCGAACCTTTGTCCCACTGGGAAGGTCAGTCGTGGCTTCTCGGGTCAATCCAGCCCTTGATGTAGATCGACCCACATTGAGCCGATGGATGAGATTTCCAGCGCAGCTGTAGATATCTATACTGGATTTGGAAGCCTGGGATCCACGATAGGCATGAAGTTTGTCTTCGTCTCTGTAGAGAGCTGGCGAAGTATTAGTCACTGTATATAAGCGTATGGTTTAAAACGCCAACCAATAGCTCCAGCACATGGAGCCCCAGCTATCACATAGTTCTCAAGTTCCAGGTCTTGGTCGAATACAGCATCATAGAGCTTGGTCTTGCGGTAGAAACGATCCCCGACTCTCTCCCACTCAGCAGTAGGTTTTGACATTGATCTGAATAGGGTGAGCGCACAGCTGGAGCATGTCGAGAATGGTGAGGCCTGAATAACGCACTCCCGTGCGGCGAGACTCAACTCTTTACACGGGAACCCTAGTCGCGATTGTTTCGTCAGACCCGTGGATGAGTTCTAGGAGCCTCGGCACCCGGGGGGCCAGATTACATCCCACCATTCACCAATGATCTACGCGATAGGGGAGGCCCAACCGGCACAACGGGGGGCATCACGCCCGAGACCCAGCCTCCCAGCTCAGAGATCGCCCCCAAAGCCCATTTGGATCGTAAGGGTTGAGTTTGGCTCACACCGGTCCTGGATCATTCGAGTCGCGAACTGACATCCACGCAACCTTGCATATCTACCATTTACGCCACGACATATCATGAATGGGTCAGAGGTCCTGATACTAGCTTCACAATGTTGTTGCAGTCGGTGATGTGATAAGGGAGACGGGCAGTGCTCGGCAAGAAGCTGGGTTCAGAACAAGTATGAACATGTTTTAACCACAAAACCACCTTGAAGCAAGCTACAATGGAGTCTTCCAGACTGGTAGAGAGGGTTCAAGAACTCACAGATCTTGAGCTTGCAATACTACTATGCCTTGTGGCAGACCAGAGTTGCATCATACAAACAGACCAAGATGATATGGAATCGCTAGAGCAGGAACTCCAACTTGTAGGACGCCAGTGTCTCTATCCCACGAGGAATGCTGAGACGGATGGCAGATTGTGGCTGATGTCTTTGGCCTTTCCTATGCCCAAATTGGTTGTAATGGGAGTACGAGTGTAGAAGACTTCGTTAATGGAATACTTGTTGATGCTGGCCCGAATGAAGATATGGAAAGTCCAGAAAGGAACGATGGGCTACAGTTGCATGAGGTAGGTCTTCGATCTTACAGTCTATTCATGATTGTCACGGGGAGCCTCTTGTCGCTCTGCCCTCTTCGCCGTTATAACCTCTACTCTTGCAGTCGGTAAAGCTCTTACTCCTCCCTCGCAAATGTCTCCAGACGGTAGAGAATTTGAATCGAAAAGGATGTCGTATGAAATAGATTTGTATACATGTATGACATATATCTTCGTTGAAGTGTAACGCACTGTGTCAGTCGTTGCTTGCTTTTCCCATTGACAAGATATATGACAGGCGCTCAGATTCTGGGATCGCATGGAAGCTTGGAACACTCGTTACGTCTTTGGAGATTTCTCAATACAGTGACTCATGTATCCATTGCTACAGGTCTTCTCTTGCCCAAGAACCCTGATCATCCAATTGAATTTCACTGCGGCATGAGCCCGGACCTTGCGAATCTTGTTATGAATCCTTCGAGCACAAGGTTGCATGAGTGCTAATAGAGCTATATATAGAGCCTCGACTCGGAGAGCAGTCCTGGCAACGATCGCTTGCCAACAATGAGAGAACCCAATGGATCTAGCAGCGGACTGCATGAGCGGAGGATAGCGAACGTGATCTTGATCACGGGATTATCAAAGACCGATGAACAAGTTCAAATACAAGCTTTGGAGGTCGGCAGTCCCATATCTTCCATGTGGCGTGGAGATTGAAGCACTGATCTGACCTCCAGCTCCTTCGCACACGACGGATCTATACGCATACTGCCGTTTACACGGCACCCAAACGATTTCTCTTGATCGTTCTCGGCTCTCCGACGGACTCAGCGCTGGTTGGGCACCTGGTAAGGGTCATAGTCTCATGCGCCTTACAATGTGATAACCTCTTGCAGAACAGCCATATATTCCTCTCCCACTATCACGACCCCGAAGAAAGCTATACCAATCTCGAACAATCATCAGATTGGCTCCAAGACGACCACGAGTCCATTTCCTCCGTAATTCATCGCTCTGCCTCGTCCTCCCTGTCGTCGACACGTTCATCTCGTCGCGTCCCCTTCAAAGACATTCTCATGATCACACATTTGGCCCAAGATGTCACAATCACAGCTGAATGCAAGGCATATTTGCACAACCTCATAGTCTTCCTGCGGTTGAACAGAGCTGTTCGAACAGGAGCTTCACCAAGTGCTACTGCTCACTTCGAGCTCCTCTCTCGGTAGGGCCTACTGTTTGTCCTCGTATATCCAATCCGCAATATCTGATGCCGAACAGGATCCTTAGCAACATACATGGCTATGCATTTGCCACCCCCGCAATCATCGGGCTTGCATTTCGAAAAATATATAGGCATCGGATCAAGATCACTACCGCGGACTTTGAACGTTCCATGCAGTACGGGAGCGATTTGAAGGCCGTATCAGCCATGCTGAAGGGTGTCACCCCAGACGGAGTACTGGAGAATGTACTGGCAGCAGTCGAAGTACCCGTCTAAGTGGATTACAAAGGACGTCCCGAGTCTCCCGGGCTTGGCTTGGGCCGTTCTGAACGAGTAGGCGATAGCGTCTTTAGCTACTCTAGCCCAAAGTTTGGTCAATCTGAAGGCAGCAGTTCCTGTGGATCAGAAGGTCCAGCCGTCTGTCATTGAAGGATCCCCGGCCTCAGCTGCGCCATCCGCCAGCCGTGCTCACACTCACCGTTACTTCGCTACCAAACATAGTCCAGTCGCCATTAATACCCCCAACCTGCCTTATGCCGCCACCGCTGCTCTGGCAGTTGATAGCGTTACTGTCGCTGCAACCCTACCGTATCGATCTGTCAACATATCAGCGCTATGGGCAGCCAAATCGATACAACTGATGTACCTAGGTTCCTCTCTCCCACCCCATTTGTCGAAGCAGCTACGAGCCGTCTGATCGGCCGCAAAATTCTTATACTCGTATCAGGGACGCCGGCCCTATCCCACGTCCTGGCGACTTTGGCACTCGTCTCGGCTGTACCTTGGTGGAAATCCCTGAAACGAGTGCCTTGCTAGGATATGGGATAATCGTTGCTATCTGAACCATAGACTCCCTCCGTAAAGTAAGTGACAGCTGGCAGCGTACGCCCTTATCCGGGTCTTGCTATCAGTAGCGACTTTATACGACCAATGCTTCTTTTCGTACAACAAGTAGCATGAATCGATGCTCAATGTGAGAGCTGAAACCGCTCTTTGCAGCAGGGCGGCTAGAGCCTTGAAGGAGGAACATGCCTAGGTAGCCTTCGGTTATGTGCAGTACTGCAAGCTAGCATGACGTACGAGAAGGGCTAGAATACGACGATTCATCCCACATAGACAGGAACAGACTCACTTTCGAAGCCTTCTCGGTAATTCCGGAAGACGGAAGACATAGGACCGTGCTTTTTGCACCTTCGCGAAGAAGTGGTACGCCATGAAATGCGCATAATTATGACTTCTCCACACTCTCTTCACCTCTTCCTCTCAATCCTGTATGCGTTATTCCTCCTGCTTCACTGCGGGAACCACCGCTATTCGGGCACTGGGTCGAAATCCACATTGAGACATCTTGTGCGTAGGGAACAGGACTGGTAGATATCGACTGGTAAGGCTATCTATGCTACATGAAAGCTTTTTGGCCTTCGATCGACCATTAGTCAAACCTGAGCCCCGTCTCGGTACCTCCCTCCAAATTCCGTCCTCTGAGGCGTTGCCGGGTTTCCCATGAACATCTCACCACCGCCATCGCCCACTCTCTTCCACTCATCCAGCAGCACCATGATCTCTGACCTGATATCCTCAACAATAGCATCCATCCTGATATCATTCCTGTCGTGACCAAACGGATCTTCGAGTTGGCTTCCGATGCCATCGATTCCGTACAGTGTGAACATGACGAGCACGACGATGGGCACAGCCCACCAGCTCATTTCGGCCACGAGGGCGAAAGGCAGGACGCCACCAAATAGAGCGAGAACTTGCTTCTGATGTATTCTACAGCATTGATTAGTGAATGCTGCGGAGGATTGATCATCATCAATGATTCTCACAAGTGAGCCACCGGAATGCCGGTCAATCGAATTGTCTCCATCCTTCCATACGCATCAGTCAGGACATTCAACTGCACTTGCATTTGTGAAGCTTGGGGCCCATGAAACGCCCCCTTGTTGAAGAACCTCTTGATATACTGTTCCACGAAGAATGTCAACTGGAGCGGTAGTCCCACGCCTCTGTCATTCAATCCTGTCAAGCCATGCGGGAGCAATTCGCTGTATTCTGGTATGAGTGTCGAATCACCCGTATTGTGGCTGATTGCTGTACCGGGTATTATCTCGGCACCCCATTCAGCTCGTAGATGGTTCTTAGTAGCATAGAGGATGGCGACTAGGATGCGTACCACGCGCTCGGTGTCCGCCTTGTCGTAGTCTGTGATGGTGACCTTATTGGTGGAGTCGGGTATGGTACAGGCAAGAAAGGAACGGGTGAGGTTGCGAACGGAGGTTATGATCACGGTAAGGTAATTACGGCCATCCCAGAAGCGGTTGTAGGAGGTTTGATTCCGGAAGACCTGGACATTTTGTTAGTCGGCGGAGTTGGGTGTGCTTTTGTTGGAGGAGGTACCAGCATCAGACCGACAACGATGGACAGACTAGGTATCTAGTAGTATATGCATATCAGTTGCTACTCGACCTCTTCTCTCCATTCCAAACGTGCGTACAATGCTAGCCGGCAATCCCAAGCTCCCGTCCAAATGCTGGTCCAGGAATACGATAAGGGCAGCGAACAAGCCATGTGCTGAAACTTGGACAATGATGGCACGGTGAATGGCACCCTTGATGAAACGAAGTGCGAGAGGCCACCTTCAATGGATGTCAGCTCGTGTCTAGAGAACAGTGGGATGCCGTTCAGACCTTCTAGGCTTCTGTCTCGTGGAGTGGGCAAAGGGTATGGTTGGCTTCCGCTCATGATGCTTCATGCCGCTCTGTACGATGCCATTGAAGGTACGATCCATGGTGATCGCTGCTTCAAAATATCATCTCTGACATTGCTTCGATTATCTCAGTTCATCTGGAGTGAACACATTGCGGAATTCCATGCTCATGTTGCACAGCCAATTTGGGAAGGGGCGGTTCGATGCCCTGCGGCCTTCCAATGGCACATGAAACATCCTTCTCTGCGCTTCAAGATCAGCTTAACTGGAATTGATAAGCACGGACATGTGCAAAGGCACTATGGAACGGTTGGTGGAGACATGACGAAAATTGAGAGCGCAGGGAGTGTTGGAGTTGAGGACAAAAACAACCACACCAGCTTTCATGACGTTTGACCACCATAGGTATTACATGAAGACGGATGTAATAACCCTAGGGCGAGGCAACATGCAGTTACGTTTATCAATCGATACATGCACAACATGTAATTACTAAGTGATCGAGAACCTTTGAGTATATATAACATTCATGCATGCTTATCTATTCCATCGAGGAGGGCGAGTGAGCTCTCCTATACATTTTAGGTACATCATACATCTCACGCTCACCATCACCACGAAGCCCTCTTCTTATGCCCGTGGAAATACAGTGTCTGCTGTGACTTTTAGCACACCCCCACCTCCCGTTTGTGCCAGTGGACTCTTCGATGGCAGGGACGGCCAACCTTTTCCATTTGGTACCGGCAACCATGGCTAGCTCTCGTTAATGTGATGACAAGTTCTCAATGGGGGCCGGACAGCGTGTAACTCTTCCCACGATCTGCTGCATCCGTTGTTAATAATGATGAGATAGTTTGATCCTTCGCACGTAACAGTCATGGATGATGGTATCGCGAGGACATGCCGGTCCACCTTAATGATTCGCGGATCTATCTGCACTCCACTGTCGATACCAATCGAGACAGGTAGAATTCGCAACCGACGCGGACGTCTTCACATTGGTGCCACACAAGATCTGTTTGACTGCAACTTCAACCCTGAATTTTGCGTGAGTTAAGATCCTGTCACGCTGGTGGCGGATTGTATGCAGACTCACTTCTTGCCATTGAGAGTGACAGGGATCTCTGGGCACTCATCAATGATGCCGGGTACATGTCTTGCACTAAGCTTATTTCTTATGACTGCCTTGATTCTCTCCACAAGGTCCTTAGAGAACGTGGAACCCTGAACCATTTTCACGAAAAGAACGACGACCTTGTCTGTATCAAATTCGCGTCTTCTCCCAATACAGAGAGCATCTTCGATGTCTGGGAAATGCTCCAAGATCACATTATATATTTCTGAACTGCCGAATCTGACGCCTGCTGGCTTTAAGACACCATCACTCCTGTGTAGAAAGCGAAATCAGTATTGCATGTTCAGATTTATCTTTGAGTAAGACATTTGGTCAGTAGGGGATAAGACAGCCAAAAGAAAGGCGTCAAGGTCCCCAGCTGTCTCGGTGAGCCCGCCATCGATACTGAAACAAGGTCTTTGAGGACTACGTACCGGCCCAACATTATTAGCCCACCAGTCTTGGGGTTCAAGCGGACAAAGTCGCCGTGATGCCAAACACCCGAACCAAAGGTTTCAAAATAGCTTTTCCTGTATATACTGTCCCCGTCGGCACCATAAAACATGACCGGCTGGCAAGGAAAAGGTTTCACACAAACGAGGTCTCCCGGCTCACCGGTGTTCGTGACATCCTTGCCTTGGAAGTCCCAGGCCTCTACAGCCATACCTAGACCTCGAGCTTGAATCTCCCCTGCGTAGACCGGAGAAATTTGAGAAGGTGCTCCGAATAGTGAGATAATGTCTGTACCCCCTGTGATGCTGCCGAGATTGATGTCCGGACCAAATGCGCGATAGACGTACTGGAAAGTTGACGGGGCCAATGGACTGCCGGTGCTGTATATGGCTTTCAAGGACTTCAGATTCACAGTACCATTCGCTGCGACATCTTTCTGCTCCATGACGGAAAGATACTTGGCACTCGTGCCAAAATGGGTGATACCCAATTGATCGATTAGACGAGGCATCGCTAATTCGCCCTTACCTTCTGCATCGAGTGGTCTGAGCGGCGATCCATCATAAAGAATGAGCGTAGCACCTGTCGCAAGGCCAGATACAAGCCAATGCCACATCATCCATGTGCAGGTTGTGAAATAGAAAAGGCGGTCTCCCGCTCGGATATCGCAGTGAATATCATGTTCCTTTTTGTGCTGTATCAACGTGCCAATTGCTCCGTGAACGATGCACTTGGGCTTTCCCGTGGTTCCCGATGAGTATAAGATATATACAGGATGGTCAGGCGGCAATTGTTCGAATTCAAGCTTCGCGTTTCTGGGAACGGACTGCACAAAATGGCTAAGACTGCAAGTTGTGCCAAGGGCAACGGTAATATCCTTCAGATCGATGTCATGACCAGTAATCGTCTCGAAGACAACGCAAGCTTTCAACTGAGGCAACTCCTTAGTGATCTCCTTTAATTTGCCATGTACCTCGTGCACTTTATCATTATAGATCACGGCATTGTCAGCAAAGAGCACCACGGGCTCGATTTGTCGAATACGGTCCAGGACAGCATGGGCACCGGTATCAGGAGACATAGCAGTCCACAGCGCACCGATGGAAGTAGCGGCCAACATAGCTACCAGCGCATTGCAATGATTAGCCACGTAGCCAGCGACGCGATCACCTTCTTTGACGCCTAGATCTCGCATCGCTACGGAGCATTGCCGAACCCTTTCTCGAAGTTCACTCCATGTAACATAGTTCTTGGACTGTTCGTTAGCTTCTATCACAGCATAAGAATCATCTCTTGGACTGCTGCTAGGATGGAGGAGGTTTTCTGCAAAATTCAGCCTTGCCTACGACATGTTGGAGTCAGCGTTCGCCTCTTGAATACAAAAGCCTAAGGCATGGTAACAAAACTGAGGATAAGAGTCCCCAAAGGATCGGCTATTGAGCAGCAAGATTCAAGCAGAGTGACAGTATCAATGGCAGCACTCCCGGAAGGATCCTTTGGGGGAGGCAGTGTCTGGGTAAAGCGACAGAGGCGATGACAATGCTCCCGAGTTTCCTTTTCATTGAGCAACGTTGGAGTGAAGTGACGAAACTGATTGCAATACCGCCGAAATTGGGTCGACGACAAGGCATGGTACTGAGAACTTGGGGAGGTGACTCTGGGTACCGCATACCTCTTGAAAGAATGGTGGTCGTGGGAACATAGGCGCGTTCTCGTCTACGGCCTAGGTCCTCCATCAAATGAAGCCATTTTGTCTGATGTGGTGAACAGTACCCGGGTAAAGGTTTTCGAGGCCCTTACGCCTGTGAAATACCAAACCTCCTCCCAGAACTGATTGATGTGTGAGATAGACCATTTGCGTAGGTCTTCGTAGTCATGAAGGTCAACACGGTACTTGACTTCCAACCGTTTCTTGAATTGGAAGATGCGTGTCGACGTTGGATCTTTATGCTTCCATAACAGCTCTGGTGTGTTAGCCATCTTGGTTGAAGGCGCCCAACAGCTGTGGAGATGCCTGCTCGATTTACATAAAGTGTAGATGTATGTTTGGTACCTGAGCTACATAGATGACGAGAGAGATAAACTCCGCTTCGGAGGGGACCACGGGACGAGGGGCTCTTCCGGTGGGGTCAGATCGCCGCATATGCGAAACGTAGGCGTTTTCACCCCATGTGAAGTCCGTGTAGAGGCCGAGTACAGGCGTTTGTCCCTAGATTAGGTTAAGGAGGTATCTAGCCTGTAGGTAGTGCATATGCTAAGTATAAGTATACGGGTTCGGGGATAGGGATGTCTTCCTTAGTATCGGATGCCTATGCCTAGCATATGCTATCCATATACCCTGTACTTGGAGGTTGTCCTGTTTGACCCCAGTCGACCGCCTATGCGGAGCCTCCACTGACCCCACCGGAACAAAAACTCACCCCTTCCTAGCTGGGACCCGACAACGGGCGACCGAGGGTCGGTGTCAAAAGTCTCTGCCGACTTTTACCCGGAATTGGGCGAGAAAGTCGGCAGAGACTTTTGACA
>JAABUX010004715.1_pt1 | contig 17138 bp, 10 predicted proteins | sample 5561851 | NCBI WGS metagenome assembly JAABUX01 (sample SAMN10711883, study PRJNA513361) | rock metagenome | isolation source: Antarctica rocks | place: Antarctica: Victoria Land, Richard Nunatak red sandstone | collected 2016-01-03 | reverse complement strand
TCAGCCAGAACAGTGCCGCGCCGTACTCGGTGACCGCCCATGGGATCAGCCCCCCCAGCGGCGGCCACGAGGGGTATGGGTAGTTCTCCGGCACCCACGGGACGCCTGGCGCCACATGGGCCTCGGTGTACGAATCGTCGAACGCCGCCAGGGTATCGGCCACGCTGGCCAGCCACCCGGCCCAGCGGTGGCCCCGCAGGTACAACGGCAGTTGCGCGTTGTTGGCGTGCGCGAAGAGCGCGTCGTAGGACGCGAGGATGGCTGACAGGTCGGGCGCGTCCTCCCAGGGCGTCTCCATGGGATTGATGATGGTGAAATTAGCGGTGAGCAGGCCGGAGCCGTAGGTGCGGATGAAGTCCTTGAAGTCGGCGGGGAAGCGGAAGCCGAGGCGCGCCTCCGCCGCCGCCCAGCGCCCCGGCGTGCCCGGTGCTATCGGCGTCGCGCGAGGGGGCCAGGCCCGCAGCAGGTCCTCAATAGCCACCGACTGTCCTCCTTGGTCCCAGATCCTGGGGCTGCTGTCGCCGCGCGCGCCCTACCTGTCGCGCCTGCAGCGTTTGCCCATCCATCTGGACCACAGGCGTCAGAACCCGTTCATGGTTTGCGTGAAGAAGCCCTGGGGCGTCGCCTCCTCCCCGTTCAGTCGGGAGACGACGTAGGGCTGCTCGCCGCGCAACCAGCCCGCCAGCAGCCGCGTCATCGGCCCCGGATGGAGTCGTTCGTCCTCGTTCGGGTATCCGTCGACGACCGGCCACGAGTCTGGCTCCCCTTCGGTCAGCCACATTAGCGCACCAGCCTCATTACTAGCCGCCCATGGGAGCATACCACCGATCGGAGGCCAGACAGGGTAAGGGAAGCGCGCAGTATCTCCCGTGATCGCGCGGGCCTCACTGTATACCCCAGAGATTGCCGCAACATCCAGCAACCACCCTTCCCATGGGGCAGCGCGACCGAGAGAAGCCAGCACGTGACGGGACAACACATCGAAAGAGACTGTGAGCCCTCCCAGATCAGCGGGGGCGTTTTCCCAGGGCGTTACCATGGGATTGAGGATTTGATAGTCACCGACTAACCAGCCGCTGCCATACAGCCGAATGAAGTCCTTGAAGTCGGTCGGGAAATGAAAGCCGAGACGCGCTTCTGCGGTAGCCCAGCGTTCGGACGTGCCCGGGTACCGCGGTGTCAGCGGCGGCGGTAGTATTGCCATCAGGTCCTCGATAGCCATCCCACGAACCTCCTCTCGCTTTATCGTCGCGCACGAGCCCGTAGCGTCCGTCGACGACGGATGCTGTCAGACAATGTGACGAGGTCCAGATGCGGCACTGTCCCCACGGCTATAAGAGCGGATGCTTGCGTCGTTGCGGTTGTCGAATTTGTGGACGGCGTGCCCTCGACGGGTACGTCGTAGCTGTCTGGCACGCATCGCGCATCGTTGCGCTGCCCGATCACTACGCGATGACGAGGGTCACTTGGGTCAGGGATCGTGTTGTCGATCCTCACCACGGCTGGTTGTGGCTGCGGCACGAGTTGAGACCGCCTATTTGCAACGTCCCGGCTAGCCGTGCCGATGTTGGTGAACTGCCAGCCGTTATTACCGATAGCCCGCAGATCAACCTCGTAGGGAATAGCGCAACTATCGCGGTAGAGCGGCGTCACGCTATACAGCATCTGCCCTGTCATTGGCGTGTTCATCCCCGGCGCTGGAGAGAGCGCGGCGGCGACATCGTAGGTCTCGCGATTGGCCTGAGCGTAGGAGTTACTGAACCACTCCTGAGTCACAAAGTTCCGCGGGTCCTTGGCAGGACCACCCAGCAGGTAGCCCAGCAAATGACCACGTGCTCGGTCATATCCCTCCGGCCGATCAAGGTTCGATACAGTACCGTCACTCCTCTCAATGCCGGGCGGGTTCGGGAGGTTGTTAGTATTGGCTTTGTAGTCCGCGTCGAGGTCCTTGCCTCGATTTGGGAATCCACGAGCGGAGCTACGGATCGACTGCGGCGAGAGTAGGGCAAGGACACCAGTTGGCCGCCCTATTTGTGTGCAGTCGGCCGCGCCGTTGTGCTGCAAACAATACGTGTCCGTGTCGAACCCGACGGGCTGCCCATTGGCGTCCAGGGGCAAGCCCGAGTCCACCGCCGGCACGTAGTCCAGCCGCCCGAAGAACGCCGTCAGCCGGAAGTCCGCCGGGTAGGGGCCCGTCGCCCCTTGCGGCGTGCTCCCCGCCGCGATGTTGGCGGCGAGCAGATAACCCTGCCCGTAGTCGGTTTGCCCGTTGGGGCGGTCGTAGCCGCCCGGCGCGCTCGGGTTGGGCCGGAACCGCTCCAGGCGCCGGTCGTCCGCCGCCGCGAACCCGTTGGCCAAATCATCGGCCTTGACGAAGGTCGAGGGGATGGGCTGGCGGTTGTTATCCAGCACGACGTTGCCGTCGGCGTCGCGCTGGTACTCGCCGGGCAGCGGGAATTGCGCGTTGTTGTAGGCGACCGTCGACGGACTCTGCGGCACGGGACAGTCGCCCCCCGTGGCCGCCAGCGCGAGGCGCGGGCGCAGCCGTCCGTGGCCGCGCGCGAGCGTCCAGAGGGGCGCGATGCGCACGACGGCCAGGCGACGGAGGGCCGCGCCGCCACGATGCACCGTGGACGCGCGTTGCGGATGCAGGACGCTGTGCGGCGCGCGGAGGTGGGTCAGGTCGAGCAGCCCGCCCAGCGTCGGGAGGGCGCCCGCGAGGAGGGCGGATTGTAGGCTACCCACGCCGCCGTGGTGCGTGGGGCTGCCGGCCGGAGGCGGGGGCGTGGCGCCCGGCGTGACCAGGACCCGCACCCGCGCCACGACGACGCGCCCGCTCAGGTGCTGCCGCGCCGTGACCACCAGCGTGTAGCGGCCCGGCGCCAGCGTCGGGGACGTGACGATCTGGAGGGCGGGCGCCAGCGCCCCCTGCCCCTGGGCGAAGAGGTCCACCGCGCCCGGCAACGGCTGCGCCAGCAGCCCGTCCGGCGCGCCCGCCACGCTCAGCTCCACGTAGTCCCCGCCGTCCCCCCGCGCTCGTCCACGGGGCCGTACCCGCAGCGGCAGGCGCGCGTCGCCCCCCGCCATGAGGTGGAGGGCGGATGCTCCCAGTGCGAACGTCGCCCCTGGCAGTGCGCGCCCGGATGGGCTCCGGTGCGGTCCCTGCCGGTGTGGGGCACTCCCCTGTTGGGCGCCTCCACGTTGGGCATGCCCCTGCGGGCGTGGGGCGTGCCCCCGTGCCGGACGGGGGTGGTTGGCGAGGCGCGGCAGCACCAGCGTCCGCGCCGTCGCCAGTACGCTCTCGTGCCCCGCGCTGTCGTAGGCGGACACCGCCACCTGGTAGGCGCGCCCCGGCTCCAACCCCGCGAGGTCCGCGCTCTGCGCCAGCCCCACGTCCAGCGTCCGCCAGCGCCCACCAGATGTACCCGTGCCGTGCGCCTGACGGGACGGGAGCAGCCGCCAGTGCAACCGGTAGCCCGCCAGCAGCACCGCCCGCACTGGCGGCGCCCACAGCGCCTCCAGGCTCCCGGTGTGGGGCAGCGCCAGCGCCACCACCGCTCGCGGCGCCTCCGGGCGCAGGGGCTGCTCCACCCGCACCGTTCCCCCCGCGTAGGCCGTGACCGCCCCGCCCGCGCCGCTATCCAGCGTGGCGTAGACATCGTACGTCCCGCTCGGCACCGCGCTGGTGTCCCACCGATAGCTCCAGCGCCCGTTGCGCACTGGGACGGGGTCCGCAATGAGGGTACCCGTCGTGTTGGGCACGACCTGCCCGCCCAGCCGCAGCGTCGGGCGGGAGGTGTAGTACAGCGACACCGCGCTGCCCGCGAGGACGCCGCTCACCGTGCCCGCCAGCGCCACGGAGGGCGCGGCGGGCCGCGCCACCAGCCGCTGCCCCGCCGCGGGACGCAAGACGCGCAGCAAGGGGGCCGCCGCCGGCCGCTCGGCCCGCACCTCCACGTGGTAGCCCTCGCCGCCCCGCAGGTTACCGATCCGCACGCGCCACAGCCCCGGCAGGGGGTGCGGCAGCAGCAGGGCCACCGCCCCCACCGCCCCGCCCGGCAGCCGCTGTCCCGGCGCGGAGACAAAGGCGCTGTCCTGCGCGCCGGGGGCGGCGCGGGTGTAGACCCGCCCGTCGGGCGCCACCAGCGTCAGGGTGGGCGCCCCCGCCCGCCACGTCAGCCCCACCAGCGTGTTGACCTGCCCCACCGCCACCCTCAGCGGCACGGTGATGCTGTGCGCGCCGCGCACCGTCCCGCGCGGCAGCCGCGCCCTCGCCTGGGCTGGGACTGGGACCGCCCGCGCCTGGAAGAAGAGCGCGCTGAGATCGCTCGGGACGCCACTGGCGGCCAGCGCCGGGAGCGCCGCGAGGCGCGGCAGCCGCGCGGCCGTAGGGAACGGCGGCGCGTCGGGGTCCTGCAGCAGCGTGTAGTGCAGCGTGGTGCTGTCGTCCCAGTCCGTCCCCAGGGTGCCGATGAAGATGTTCTTGTCGAACGACCAGGGGTTGTCGGGGCACACGTCGGCGTGGAACGACGCCTTGAGGCCGGACGGGTAGGTCGAATGCACGGTCCCGTCCCCTCCTGGCTGTAGAAGTGGAACGTGCCGATCTGGGCCGTGGCGCCGAGTTGGATCGTGCAGGGCGGCAGGTCCACCAGAAACAGGAACGTGCCGAACGTCTTCTGGGGGATGGTCACCGTGGCCCGCCCCTCGCCCGCCATCATCAGCGTGGGCGGCGTCGTGGAGGCCTGCGCCGCGTCCGCGAAGGGCGCGGGCGTGGCCGCGATGGCCGTCGGCGCCGGGTCCGGGGCCACGGTCCCCGTCGCGGTCGGGCCGGCCGTGCCCGTGTCGGCTGGGGTCGTGGTCGCCGTGGCGGTGGGCGTGTCCGTCGGCGTCGGCCCGTCCGGCGCGGCCGCCGTGGGCCGCCAGGCGTGGAGGTACGCGTGCGCGCCGATGCTCATGCAGGGCTGTGGCGTCGGGTCCGCGTCCGTCGGCGTGGCGGTCGAGCAATGCAGGGGCAGCGGGCTGTTCAGCGCCAGGTCGGCCTCGGCAAAGAAGCCCGTGGCCTGTGAGGCGTCGAGGGAGGAGAGCCACGGCGTGGTCCACCGCGTATCCCGCGTGGCTTCACTGCAGACGCCGTCATTCGTGGCCCCGGTGAAGCGCACGCAGAAGCCGCCGGTCGCCTTGATCAGGTGGCCCAGGATGTCCAGCGCGCCGTGCAGCCCGAAGTTGCCGTCGGTGGCCGCGACGCCGTCGATGTGGCCGCTGAAGAGGAACCCCGCGGGGTCATCGCTAGCCACGTCGGCGCCTACGTTGAAGGTGTAGGCGACGTTGTCCCGCGTGCCACTCGTGCCGATGCCGCCGGTGAACCCGGTGATGCGCAGCGGCGTCTCCGGGATCAGGATGCCGGGGGAGCCGATAGCCACCGTCAACTGGGCCTTGCGCAAGGCCGTGGGATGCGCGTCGTCGACTGAGCCGATGTCGATCTGGCAGGTCAGCCCGGCGGGCAGCCCCTTGACGCTGGGCAGGGAGATCTGCGCGGTCCCGGCGAAGTCGTAGCTGACCTGGTTGTTTTGGATCGAGAGCGTGACGTCGAGCCAGCCGGCGACCGTGAAGCCGCCGATGCTGACCGGCGGCAGTTCCACATGGCCGTTGCTCGGCCCCAGGCTGAGATGTGTCCCGTCGTACGCCACCTCGGTCAGGTGGATGCTGTTCGCGTCAGGGGCGCCGTCGGCCCCTGGGAAGGGCAGCGCGACGTAGGCGTCAGTGATGAAGAAGCCGCGGTCGTCCAGCTCGACGCCCGTCGCCCGCGCGCTGAGGTCGCCCAGCTTGAACGCGAGATCGTCAACCGACGCACGCACCGTGCCATCGCCCCCGATGCGCAGGTTGCGCACGGCGACGCCAGCCGTCCCGCCCAGGAGGTCGGGCAGGGTCAGGCTGGCCTTGTCCGCGCCGACGCCGTCCGGCCCGAAACTGAGGCCCTCGGCCTCGATCTGGGCGCCGGCGAAGGCGAACTGCAGCGGCTTGGTCAGGTGGACCGTCCCGCCCGAGGGCTGGAAGTCCGTGCCGATATGCAGGTCGGTGATGTAGAGGGGCGCGCAGTCGCCGCCGAGGGCGGCGGGCATGCGCACCGTCGCCGCGCCAATGGTCAGGCCGCTCACGTCCACGGTCACCTGAGAGGCGTAGACGGTGAAGCCGGCGATGGTGAGCGTCATATTGGGCAGGGCCGCAGGCAGCGCCAGGTGGCCCTGGTCGTCGACCTGCACCGCGTCCTCGCGCGGCAGCGCGCCCTGCACCTCGGCGCCGCCCGGCGCGGTCAGCGCCACGTTGTCCACGGTCCCGTCCACGGCGCAGGCGGTCGAGTTGAAAGACCAGCCGTCCACGGTGTCCGACAAGGCCGGGCAGGCCGTCGCGCTCGGGGCAGGTGTCGCGGTGGGTAGATCGGCGGCGGGAGCATCGGCGAGAGGGATGACCTCGATGCCGCTGCTCTTGGCGTTGTCGACCTCGCTGGTGTAGACAATGGCGATCTGGCCGTTGCCATCCGCCGTGGCCACGAACGCGCGCACGATGGCCCTGTCCTTCCCGCCCGCCGCGGCGAAGACGTCGAGGTGGTCCAGTACCCGCGCGCCGTTGATGTCCACGTCGAACACGCGCCGGCCCGCCTCGTCGAAGTAGATCTCGGCGAAGTGCAAACGCACCAGGTAGGACGCGCCCGGCGTCAGGTGGGGGATGACATAGCTGACGTTGCCGTAGCGCTCGCTCCGGTAGACCCCCTCGGGCGCGGGGTCGACCACGCCGCTCATGTCGATCGCGTCGCCCGTCGAGGCGGTGCTGCCGCCGGTATAGTACCTGTCCGCGGCGAACCCTCCCGCCACGTCGCCCCCCGACGCGACACGGACCGCGGATAGCAGCGCCGGCGTGCCCGTGGCCAGATCGAACCAATCGAAGTCGGTCGTGACCGCGTGCGGCGCCCACGTCTTGGTGAACAAGCCCACCCCTGTCGGGGCCGCACAGGCATTGACCGTCCGCGGGACCGTCGTGAAGCCGTCCTGGTCGGGCCGCCGATAGGAGAAGCTGTACTGGCAGAGGCCGTCGGCGTACAGGTAGTTAATGCGCAAGGTCAGCGTGCTCGTCACGTCCGTGACTTCGGCGATATTGTTGATCCCCGAGCGTTCCAGCCGCAGCGTCGGCGGCCCATCCGCGCCCGGCGCGCGGTACAGGCCCCAGAGCACCTGATCCGTCCCGCCCAGGCGCACCACCTCCCCGCTGTGGAATCCTCCCCCGCTGCCCGGCTCGCCGCCCGCGGCCAGCGAGAGTTGCACCGTCGCCGTGAAGTCGCTCGTGCCGTCACCTATGTCGGTGCGCAGCAACTCGGGCGCGTTGTCGATCCCGGCCCAGGCGTCGTAGGTTCGGTCGGCCGGAACGGTGAGCCTCTCGCAGCCCGTCTGAGCGTCCAGGGAAAAGGCCGGCCCCGCGATGGGGATAGACTCGGCCCAGGCCGCGTTGCGGCTACCGTCGAACGTGTCGGTGTGGTCGCCGCCGGTCGTGCAGGCGGGCACATCGGTCGGGGTTGGCGTGTCCGTGGGCGTATCGGTCGCCGTGGGCGTCGCGGTCGCCGTGGGCGTCGCGGTGTCCGTCGCGGTCTGACCAGCGCAGGTATTCGGACCAGGTTGCCCACTATAGTCGACGATGCCGCAATACGAAGCCCCGTACACATGCACGCTGTAGCTGTCGCCCTGTCCCAGCGTGTAGAACCACCAGTAGTCGGCGTAGCCGTAGCCCAATTGGTAAGAGACTTGCGTATCGCTGTAGGACAGGTTGGTGAAACCGATGCAGCTATCGGTACCCCCGGCGTAGAAGCCGTGGCCCTCTCCCCCGTCAAATAGAGCTATATCGGTTCCATAGTTCGATCCGTTGCTGGCGATCCAGGAGCACCCCGGTGCATTCGCCGCTGGAGCTTGCCCGAAACCCGCACCGCTAATCGTGATCCGGGGATTGTTGGCGTCGCCGCTGAACGTGACTGCGCTGATGATGGGAGTGAAGGAAAACGACGTCGGGCGGGGAGTGTCGGTGGGAGCAGGCGTGGCGGTGTCGCTGGGAGTATCGGTGTCTGTCGGGGAGCCAGCTGTACCGGTGTCTGTCGGGGAGCCAGCTGTATCCGTGTTGACATCAGTTGGAGCGCCAGCCGCGTCAGTGTCCGTTGGAGCCTCAATCGTAACAGGCGGCGTGCTGCCGTCCGGCGTCCGGGTTATGGCAGTCGGCGGGGCGGTATTGGTCCCCGACGTGTCGGTCGCCGAGGGCGGCATGTCCGTAGCGGTGGCGTTTGGCGTCGTCGCCATCGTCCCGCTCGCGTCGGTTGCCGCCGGGGAGTCCGCCGCGTCCGTCGCCGTCGGGGAGTCGACCGCATCCATCGCGGCGCTAGACATGCGGATTGCGTCCGCCGCCGCCGCGGACATGCGCATCGCGCTCGACATGATCATGGAGGCGGTGATCGCAGCGGATGTCGTCGTTCCACCTGCATCGCCGGCGGTCGGGGAGTTGGTCACTGCCGCGGTGACGATGGGAGCGGTGGGCGTCGTAGTCGCGGCCGCGCCTGTCGCGGCCGTAGTAGCGCGCGGAGATGCGGCCAGTGGGCCGGCGGATCCAATAACGATCGCACAGAGGATGAGCGCATGACGGGTTAAACCACGAATAGATACGGGCGGATCCTTTCTCACTGACAGGCACGACGACAACGGTGATGCGAGAAGATGTGTGTATGGAGGTACCGCCCGGTCACGAGGGCACCTGTTCCGCCACCACACTAACAGGACCAAAAGGGGGTAGTCAATAGCCCGATTATCCTATTGACGGGAAAGTCCTGATGTGCATCCACGCTTTTCACATCGCCCAGGCCCCTACCACCCCGGTGCAGTACACTACGAGGTGCCAGTTGGCAGACGTAGAGCCGTGTGAGACCGCCTTCCCGGCGGCGCGCTCAGGAGCATGAAAGACCGATGCCCCGTTCCCCGTCCTCGCCGTCGATCGTCGCCCCGTACCGCGACCTGCTTGGCGCCTATCTGCGCCCGCAGTGGCGGCGCGCCCTCGCCCTGGGGCTGTTGCTGCTGGCGGCCATCGCGCTGGACCTGCTCAATCCGCAGCTCCTGCGCCTGTTCATCGACACGGCGACGGGACCCGCCCACGCGGCCGCGCAGGCGTCGCGCACGCTGACCCTCGCGGCGCTGGCCTATCTGAGCGTGGCGCTGGTGGCGCAGGCCGTCGCCGTCGGCGAGACCTACGCGGCCGAGAACCTGGGCTGGACGGCCACCAACCGCCTGCGCGCCGACCTTGCCCTGCACTGCCTCCGCCTGGACGCGCGCTTCCACAACAGGCATACTCCGGGCGAGCTGATCGAGCGCATCGACGGCGACGTGGCCACGCTCTCCAACTTCTTCGCCCGCTTCACGGTCCACGTGCTGGGCAACGCGTTGCTCTCCGTCGGCGTGCTGGCGCTGCTCTTCCGCATCGACGGCCGCATCGGCGCGGCGGCGACCGTGTTCGCCCTCGTCGCCGTGGGCATCGTGCTGCGGCTGCGCAATCTGGCCGTCCCCTACTGGGCCGCGGCGCGGCAGGCCAGCGCCGAGCTGTTCGGCTTCCTCGAAGAGCGCCTGGCCGGGACCGAGGACATGCGCGCCAACGGCGGCGGGGCCTACGCCCTGTATCGCCTGCACACCCTGTCCCGCGCCGTCCTGCGCCGCGAGCGCCGCGCCGGGATCGTCAGCACGGCGACCGGCGGGACCACCATCGTCCTGTTCACGCTGGGCACGGCCATCTCGCTCGGGCTGGGCGCCTACCTCTACCTGGGCAGAGAGATCAGCATCGGCACGGTCTACCTGGCCTTTGCCTACACCGATATGCTGCGCCGGCCCATCGAGACGCTGACTCGCCAGATGCAAGACCTGCAGCAGGCCACGGCCAGCATGACGCGCATTTACGCCCTGCTGAGGACGCCAATCGTGATCGAGGACGGCCCTGGCGCGGCCTTCCCCGACGGCGCGCTGGCCGTGGAGATCGACGGCGTGACCTTCGGCTACAACCCCGACGAGCCGCCGGCGCCGGCGTTGCAGGACGTCTCGCTGCGGCTGGCCCCCGGCCAAACACTTGGCCTGCTGGGACGCACTGGCAGCGGCAAGACCACGCTGGCGCGGCTGCTGTGCCGGCTCTACGACCCCACGACGGGGACCATCCGCGTGGGCGGCGTGCCGCTGCGGCAGGCGCGCCAGGCCGACCTGCACGCCCGCGTCGGCCTGGTGACGCAGGACATCCAGCTGTTCCACGCCACGGTGCGCGACAACCTGACCCTGTTCGACCGCACGGTCTCCGACGCGCGCATCGAGCGCGCTCTGGACGAGCTGGGCCTGCTGGACTGGTGTCGCGCCCTGCCCCGGGGACTCGATACGCGACTGGCCCCTGGCGGCGGGCTCTCGGCCGGAGAGGCCCAGCTGCTGGCCTTCACGCGCGTGTTCCTGGCCGATCCCGGCCTGGTCATCCTGGACGAGGCCTCGTCGCGCCTGGACCCCGCCACCGAGCGCCGCGTGGAGCGGGCGGTCGACCGGCTGCTGGCCGGCCGCACCGCCATCATCATCGCCCACCGGCTGGCCACGCTGGGGCGCGTGGACACGGTGCTGATACTGGAGCGGGGACGGATCGCCGAGTATGGCCCGCGGGCCGCGCTTGCGGGCAATCCCGCCTCGCGCTTCGCCGCGCTGCTAGGCGCCGCCGCGTCCGCCGACGCGCCGCCCGCCGACCTCGACGAGGCGCTGGCGTGAGCGTAGAGATCGACGACGCGGTGAGCACGAACGGCAGGGCGGAGACGGGCACGGGCGGGAAGGGCAGCGCGGCCGGCGCGGATGCGGCGTCGAGGCCCAGGCTCCCGCTGTGGCGCTTCCTGTGGCGCATGGCAGGCTTCCGTCCGTGGCTCTACCTGACCAGCGCCTTTTTTGCCAGCACGGCCTTCTACCTGATCCCGCTGCTGCCGGGCCTGATCGTGCGCTCCTTCTTCGACGCGCTCTCGGGTCGCGCGCCGGCCACGGCGGGCCTCTGGATCCTCATCGCGCTGCTGGTGGCCGTCGCGCTACTGCGCGTGGCCGGGCTGTTCGGCGCGGTGGCCTCGGAGCTGACGGTGCAGCTGACCGCGAGCGCCCTGCTGCGCAAGAACCTGTTCGAGCGCATCCTGCAGCGCCCCGGCGCGCGCGCCGTCCCATCCTCGGCCGGCGAGGCCATCAGCCGCTTCCGCGACGACGTGCGCCTGGCGGTCCACTTCCTGACCTGGACGCTCGACCCCGTGGGCCAGCTGATCGTGGCCGTGGTGGCGCTGGTGGTCCTGGCGCAGGTCAACGCGCTGCTGACGCTGACCGTCTTCGCGCCACTGGTGGTCGTCCTGGCCGCGGTCAATATGGCCGGCAAGCGCGTCCGCACCTATCGTCAGGCCAGCCAGGAAAGTCTGGGCGAGGTGACGGGCCTGTTGGGCGAGGTCTTCGGCGCGGTGCAGGCGGTCAAGGTGGCCGGGGCCGAGCGGCGGGTGGTCGACCACCTGGCGGCCATCGGCGAGGAGCGTCGCCGCGCCACGGTCAACGATCTGGTGCTGACGCAGCTGCTCACCTCGTTCTCAACGGGCGCGGCCGGCATCGGCACGGGCGTGATCCTGTTGTTCGCCGGAGCCAGCATGCAGGCCGGCCGCTTCAGCGTGGGCGACTTCGCGCTCTTCGTCTCCTACCTGGGCTGGCTGGCACAGGTCACGACCATGTTCGGCGACTTCCTGGCGCAGTATCGGCAGGCCGGCGTCTCGCTGGAGCGCCTGGTCGCGCTGTTGCAGGGCGCGCCGCCGGAGACGCTGGTGCGCCACAGACCCGTCTACCTCACGAGCGCCTCGCCACCCCTCCCACCGCCACCACGCTACGATGAGATGGCCAGTGGCCTGGCGACGCTCGACGCCGTGGGCCTGACCTATCGCTACCCCGACTCAGGTAGGGGCATCGAGGGGGTCAGCCTGCGGCTGAGGCGCGGCGAGTTCGTGGTGGTCACGGGGCGCATCGGCTGCGGCAAGACGACGCTGCTGCGCGTGCTGTTGGGACTGTTGCCGCGGGACGAGGGCGAGATCCGCTGGAATGGCGAGCCGGTCGGAGACCTCGCCTCGTTCTTCGTGCCGCCGCGTAGCGCCTATACCCCGCAGACGCCGCGCCTGTTCAGCGAGACCCTGCGGGACAACATCCTGATGGGGTTGCCCGTGGACGGCGTGGACCTGCCGGGCGCGCTGCGGCTGGCGGTGATGGAGACCGACCTGTGGGACCTGGAGGACGGGCTGGAGACGATGGTGGGTCCGCGCGGCGTGCGCCTCTCGGGCGGCCAGGTCCAGCGTAGCGCCACGGCGCGCATGCTGGTGCGCCGGCCCGACCTGCTGGTGGTCGACGACCTCTCTAGCGCCCTCGACGTGGAGACCGAGCGCACCCTCTGGCAGCGCCTGTTCGCCTACCGCCAGAGCCCCTCACCCCCACCCCATGCGGATCCGTCTCTCGGGTCTGCGGAACCGACAGCCCAACCGGCTCTCCCGACCGCGGGAGAGGGGGTGGGGGTGAGGGCTATGCAGGTGGATGGGCGGCGAGCGGAGCACGTCCCCACCTGCCTGGTCGTGTCGCACCGTCCGGCCGCGTTGCGCCGCGCCGACCGCATCATTGTGCTCAAAGACGGCCGCGTCGAGGCCGAGGGGACACTGGATGTCCTGCTACGCGACTGCGAGGAGATGCGCCGCCTGTGGCACGAGGCGTAGATAACACTCCTCGCGCTTTTACTCTAGCGGCGGTTGCAATCCGACGCGCATCCAGATCCGGCGTGCTCCGACCATCCAGTCGTTGTTGAGATGCAGGAGATCGATTGTCGCGCGTCCGGCGGGTGTCAATCCGACGACGGTCACCCCGTCCTGTGCCCACGCGAAGTGGTCGGACCATGGCTGACGACGCGGATGGAATAGGGGTACAGGTTGGCCGTCATGCGGATCGCGTACCTCCTGTCGTGGCCCTTTGAATTCGTTGCAGCGATAGCAGGACAGGCAAAGGTTATCCGCGACTGTGGAGCCATCCGCGACTAACGGAACGATGTGCTCGACAACCATCGGGATGCCCACGACCATGGGGCTACGGCAGTACGTGCAACGATGCCTATCTAACGTGGTGATGCGGGTCCGAAGGACTGCTGGAATCTTGGGGCGGCGAACCATATGCTACGGCGTGGGCGGGATAGTGTAGCCGCGCCACTTCAGCAGCGCCAGCGCGTAGGATCGACGGATGACGAAGGAATCGGCCGCCTCGCGCAACTGGGCCAGTTCCGTCTGATCGGAGAGCGTCAAGGCCCCGTCCTCGGCCTTCCGCAACAGGCGCTGATGGCGCTGCCACCTCAACAACGGCAGGGGCTCTTTGGCGACCGCCCACAAAGCACCGTCGCCTAAATGCTCGATGTCGGCCACGAGGTCGCGCTGCTCAGGCGGCAGGTCGTCTAGCGAGGGCGGCAGGTTGCCGCGAATAGTCTGAAAAATCACGTCCTCCAGCGAACGGCGCGTGACGGTGGCCATATCCTTGAGGCGCTGATACATTTCATCGGGTAGTTGCACGTTGATCGCTTGCGTCGTCATCGCCGGAATCTCCTTATCCTCTCACCTATTACCTACCTTACGACGCTTTGCTCCCACCAGGATCACGCCGACCACACCGACTCATTACTGAGTTGTCCTCCCATCCCACGATCAAGCGCATACCTGACAAACGTTATGATACAGGTGGATGCATACCGATGAGGATAGACAATGGACAACGCAAAGGCGGATGGAACAACCTTAGGTGAGCTGGGGCTGGCCGGGCACATGCTCACGCTGCCCTTCTATCAGGAATTAGAGGGCGCGCGGCCACATCATTCCCTCACATCCTGGGCTGGCGATCTACCTGTGAACGTGGGCTACCAGGGCGCCTCGGAGCCGTCGTAGACGAGAAAGCGGCCGGCGTCGCGCGTGGTCAGGCCATCGATCACGCTGAGCAGACCGAGCGCCGACTGCTCCGGCTCCAACTGGGCATCCGGGCCGCCCATGTCCGTCTTGACCCAGCCCGGATCGATCATGACGGCGGTGACGCCCTCGCCCTGGACGTTGAAAGCGTAGGTCCGCGTGATCATATTGAGGGCGGCCTTGCTCGTCGCGTAGGCGTAGTCGCCGCCCTCGGTCTTGTAGGTCAGTGAGCCAGCCCCCGACGAGATGTTGACCACGCGCGGGTTAGCGCCCGCGCGCAGCAACGCCGCGAACGCCTGCGCCACCTGTAAGGGCGCGACGACGTTGACGCGCAACACCTCCATGATGTGTTCAGCGTCGAGCAGCGCCTGCCCGTCGGGTCCGTTGATCTCCCGATCGCCCGGATTGACCGCGGCGTTATTGATCAGCACATCCAGGCCATCGGTCTCCGCGTGCGCCTGACGCACGGCCGCTGCAATAGAGCCGGTGTCGGCCACCTCCAGGGGCAGCACACTCACAAGGTCGCCGTGTTGCTCGACGAGCCGGCGCAGCTCCGGCGCGCGCTTGATGTCACGGCATCCCGCCAGCACGCGATCCCCGCGCCGCGCGTACTGCCGCGCGACCTCCAATCCAATGCCCCGTCCCGCGCCGGTGATCAAGACTCGTTGCACGTCGTTTTCTCCTGACTGGGCTGTTGGCCAATAGCAAATGGCCAATGACCAATAGCCATTGGCACACATGGGGCATGCGATGTCCTTGCGACCGACCACTGAGTGGTCAACACCAGGTATCAACTGCGCGATAGGCGCAACTATTATGCCGCGCCGCGCGTACCGTTTGCGTCGGTTAGCCATCTGTTTTGAACGGCGCTTGTGTAGGATGCAAGGCCAACCGGACTGTGACCGCGACCGTAGGCCCTCAGAATCTCCGTCCCGTAGGCCCTCCGCCCCGATGTCTGGCCGCAGCCTATCCGAGGACATGGATACGTTGGACGACATAGCGGTACGAGTTCCGCCGGTCTACTTCTTGCACGCGCAGTACGTCCTGAAAGGAATGCGACGTGACTGCCGGCGTCGGATCGGCGATGGCGCAACGCAAACAAGGAGAAGTTGATGACACAGGCGGAGCAACTAGCCGCGTTCGCCGGGCGCGCATCCTACGACATGCTCTCCGAGCAGGCCCGCGAACAGATCAAAATCCGGGTACTGGATTCGCTCGGCTGCGCTATCGGCGCTCTGGAGGGAGACCCCGTGCGAGCGGTCCGCGGGCAGGTCGACGCGTTCGGCGGGACGGCGCAATGTACGCTCATCGGCGGCGGACACTCCTCGCTCGACCGCGCCGTCCTCTACAACACCGCTCTGGTGCGCTACCTCGATTTTATGGACTTCTTCCTGGCCACGGGCGAGACCTGCCACCCAAGCTGCAATGTCGGGTCCGTGCTGGCCGCCTCGGAGTACGCCGGCGCGGCAGGCCGCGACTTCCTGGCTGCCCTTGCGCTGGCCTACCAGGTGCAGTGCCGCCTCACCGAGACCGCTCCGCTGATGCAGCGCGGCTTCGACCACATCGCGCAGATGTGCTTCGTGCTTCTCCGTCGCGGCTGGCGTGTCGCGCGTCTTGAGCCTGGACGAGCGCCAGACCGCCAACGCGCTGGCCCTCTGCGGCACGCAGTCGCCCGCTCTGGTCATCACGCGCGCCAGCCCTACCACACAGTGGATGTGGATAAGGTTTGGCGTCGTCGGCCGCAGCGCAGTCCGCCCTGCTGGCAACCGATCTGGCGCGGCGTCACCGGCCCTCTGAACGTGTTCGAGGGCACGCACGGCTTCGAGCAGACCATCGGCGAACGCGTGGACATCGACTGGACGCGGGAAACACTCGAAGCCGTGACGCGGACCGACGTCAAGGCGTACAACTCCGAGGCGCACAGCCAATCGGCGGTGGAAGGGCTGCTGGAACTGCGGCAGGCGCATGGCTTTGCAGGGTCGGACATAGCGCGCATCGCGGTCGGCGTCTTCCAGACCGCCTACGACATCATCGGTGGCGGCGCCTACGGCGACCGTAAAGACGTGGCGACGAAGGAGCAGGCCGACCATAGCCTGCCCGACGTCCTGGCCGTGGCCGCGCTGGACGGCGAGGTCACACCGGCGCAATACCTGCCCGCACGCATGCGGCGCGCCGACGTACAGGAACTGCTACGCACCGTGTCGGTCGCGCCGGTCGACGACGACACGCGCCACTATCTCCAAGAGATGCGCTGCCGCGTGGCCGTCACCTTGAAGGACGGCCGCACCGTCGAGCGCGAGAAGAGGGATTACGCCGGCTTCAACACCCGTCCGGTGTCGTGGGACACAGCCATGGCCAAGTTCGAGCGCCTCAGCGCGTCGTTCGCCGGCACAGAGTTGCAACACGACATCGCCGCCACCGTGCACGACCTGGACACTATCCCCGTCGCCGATCTGATGGGCCTGCTCGCCCGCGTCGGACGTTAGCGAGCGGGGGTAGCCTCGCCCACCCGCGCTGAGGCTGGGGTCGGCGTCAAGGGCCGGATCGGAGGGGACCAACCATGCTCGGTCAGACGACGGGCGTCCGCGGCATAGCCGAAGAACTGATAGGTGTGGCAGCGGGGACAGAGGGCGAGGGAGCCCAGGCGGAGTAAGGGAGCGACGCGGCCGCAGCGGCCGCACGTCGGGAGATCGGTATCGGTGATGGACATCGTGTCCTCCAGGGGGCGCCATTGTTCGGGGGAACACTATTCAGCATAACCGGCGGATGTAAAGGAAAGATGTGGGCGCTCTATCTTTGCACATTTGAGTCCCGCTAGGCGGCCAGACGATCAAAGAGGGTGTCGGCATCAGCGCCAGCGTGGAACTCGTGCTCAATCCAGCCCAGGAGGTGGCGATAATGGAGGTGTTGGAGCGCCCGGCGGGCCTCGCCGTTGGTGACGTGGCGCTGCTGCTGCTGGACCAATCGCGCCCGCTCCTCCTCCAGGAGGGTGTAGGCGGCGCACACCAGGGTCCAGAAGCGCACGATGGCCGTGGTGGTCATGAGTTGATACTGGTCCAGGCCGAGCACGTCTTTCGTGTCGCCAAAAAAGACCTCCACCTCCCACCGGGCGGCG
>JAABUX010004713.1_pt1 | contig 17139 bp, 8 predicted proteins | sample 5561851 | NCBI WGS metagenome assembly JAABUX01 (sample SAMN10711883, study PRJNA513361) | rock metagenome | isolation source: Antarctica rocks | place: Antarctica: Victoria Land, Richard Nunatak red sandstone | collected 2016-01-03 | reverse complement strand
TATACCTATACTCTTATTACTATAGTAGCTTTAATTCTCGAGGCGTTATTTTAATATTATAGTTATATAGTAGACTAGTAGACTTACTTTTATTACTAATACTACGCTAGTTATATAGATTTTATAAGACTAGTTAGGTATAATTTTCTGTATAAGGCGTAAGATATAGTTTAAGCCTAGGCTAGTTAAAGCTTAATTAAACTATCTTATTTAGAAGAAAGCTAGATCTAAATATCCTTATAAGATAGATAAGGTAGATTAAGTTGAAAGCTGGTGTTAGTGTCGTCATTGTGACTTGATGGTTGTTCAAATCCTCTGACCCTTCTTTTCGATTTCTTACCACTATTCGGACGCATCAATCCATTGTCCTCTACAACTGACGTTCCACTTTCGAGCAAGAACCAGCTGAACAGGCCCGGAAACTATCAACACATTAAACATGTCATCTCAGCCTCATCTCCAAATATTCAACTGCAGTCAAGCCGATCATAATGAGGAATCGAACTTCCCTCTCTTCCCTCTACTACCAAAAGAACTCCGCTTGAAGATATGGCAGTACACGTTGCAACGCCAGCGTATCCTCCACTTGCGCCTCAATAATCAGAGAGGGCAAACAGCCACCCAAGCAGGGGAAAATCCCAACCAGTAATAGCGAGCGCTTTTTCACCATTGTAGATGGGAGCCAATTATTGAGCAAGCTTCTGCTGGTAAACAGGGAGTCGAGAGAGGAAGCTTTGATCTTCTATCGAGTCCATCTTCCCTGTAGGTTTACACGGGGAGCGACGGGTCATGGGACTGTTCACTTCAATCCTGAGTGGGACTTCCTTCATATCAGCGCAGAATGGCCAGCGAAAGATACTCTGGTTGATTTTCTATATCGTCTGAAGACCATCTACGATCCCCGCCATATCGGCCTCCTCAATTTAGCAATGGACGGAAATGGTCTCAGCGCAACCGATCTCTACGGGTTGCAGTCTTCAGATCTCGATCCCGAAGTCAGGTCAGCTTTTGTAGAGACTCTCACACAACTACGTGAGGTCTGGTTTATCTCGACTCCTGGAGTTGGGCGGAGGATCCTTGGTGTATGGAGCGGACTAGGAACGTCCGAGACTATATTCAACCGCTCTCTACCAATTTTGCCGATACCACCAAGTTTCGAGCGTTTACATCGCGATCCACGGCCCATAGCCCATGACTTGAGATATCTAACAGGCCTGGTTGATTCGCGAGACGTGCTTCGACGCTGGCTACAACTGCTGCAGAGATGGCATATTTCTCCACCCAGGATCGAGTATCGGTTTCTTCTGGCCTTCGACCCGACTATAGGAGGAGATGAGATTTCTGATCGCACGAGCGCAAAAATATGGTTACAGAAAGAAGATGATCAGTGGAACGGCCGTGGCCCAGATGACGGCTTCCTTAAGAACAAGAAAGTAAACTGGCCGGTTGGCGCCGAAGATGAGAAATACAATAACGAGGATCTGGAAAAGGCTGTGAGGCCTGCTTTCGGTTTCTGGCTGTTTTCTGTAGAGGCGCTTGCTCTAATAGATGAAATGGGGCTCCTAGAGAACGAACGGTCTCGATCTAGAGGGGAAACGTTTTCGAACATGACAGAGCACTGGCCTGAACTCGCGCTATCAAGCTTGCCTTAGCGACCTTACATGGCAATAGACTTATACGAACCTATAAAAATTCTCATCTCCTTGAATAGTTTCAGCGATGTCAAGCTAAGCAGACACACTGTTCGGTACTATGAGATGACGAGATAAGGGGCCACGGTGTTCCTGCAGGTCGAGAATAGCCAGTTGAGGGCACTGTTCGAAGGCCTGATAACTTCAAGATGGTTCAAATTGTCAACAAATTACTCACCAAAGCTGCGTTGAAATTCTTGGCTCAAGGATTCCGGCTGACGAGATCGGCTTATAGACGGGGTGAGGTTGGTGTAGGAGCGCCGTGTCACCCACCAAGAGCATAAAGGATACGTCGTTCCTACGTCCGATGTACGTTATATGGGATGAGTGCAAGTAGGCGCATAAAAGTAGGTGTATCATCTGGATTTTCTCGCCTACAAAATAGTCGACTCCCAACGGCCGAGGGGTCGGTACCAAAAACTGGTTGTCGGGCACGCGAACTCTTATGACTCTACTCCTTAAGTAGAGAATGTTGGAAATAAGCCCTTCTGCCAAGACAATAAGCGAACGGCCACGTCTATATAGTCTTGTTGTCTCGTTGTCTTGTTCCTAGACACCTTTTCAGACACCTAGCATAGCTATCATATCATCCATCGGACCCCTGAGATCGTTCAACAGAGAATTCATACGTTTTCTAGCGTAAGAGACAATGGAAAGGCTAGCACGTAGCGTATGTAGATCTCGATGAGTGTGTTGATTTTCAATATGTAATGAACGTTATGATAGTCGTAAGTCAATCTATCCACTCTGACCACATACAGAGAAAAACCAGCCACGAAAGATCAGAATCCCCCTTCCTGATTCCACTTCGATACTTTACATCTAGTCCGGTCCAGTCTAACAGAATTTCCCCCTCGGATTCCCCTCGCAGTAAATCTGCGTCAATCTCGCCTGCACGCCCTTATTTTCACACGGGGTTCTGAATCGTGTTCTCAGCCGCCAAGCAGCCATCCTTCGTAGCCTTACCGCCCAACTGAAGACAGCTGAATCCATTTTCGCTCGCCGTCACCGCAACGCAATCATTCCATGCTTTCAGGTCGTCGCCCGCCAGATCGCCTGGTGTGTCCTCGAGGATGTCGCCACGCTTGGCGATGATGGCGGCGGGGGCATCGACGGCGGTCGGGGCGGCGGAGGCGTGTAGCTGGAATGTGGAGAGGGGGAGGATGCTGGCGGTGCGGGGTGTGAAATGCATGGTTTGAGGGGGATGGTGAGGTGGGGTTTTAGATTTGGTTTTTGTGTGTGGATGGGGAGTTTGGTGGAAGGATGTGGTTTTGTCGTAGTTGAGTTGTATCTGAGGTCTTTTTTCTTCTTGATGACGAAAGTGAAAGAGCAGATGTTGATTTTGATGATGGGAAGCATTTGCGTCTCTCAGCGGCCTTTATATATCTGAAGATTGTGCCTGGAAGGAAGGCGAAGACCATGTTTGTACGTCATAGTCGGTTGGCAAGATGGGCAAAGAATACACCTTGTTTTCAATGAGGTCGATCATCAACTGACGCTCTTGTAGGGAGACATGATCACTAGTGCGCAGTGTGATCTGTAGGGCGGCTTTCGAGCGATGTGGTCATTTACTTACTGTCTTCGGTAGAAGTCCGACGGACGGAGATACCAATTCTTCGAAGGAATCTGTTGGCTGCGCCCTCGCCTTGGCAATGACTCAGCTCAGACGTACTGCGTTTCAAGATACTGAATTACATAATAATTGATCGAAGGGTTCGAAGGGTTCGGCTTACAATTTCAATCACGCACCAATCAAAAGCTGATCGGTGCGCACTGGGTTCTTCAGTTACTTAGATTACGCGCATCTGGCTTCGGTTCTTGACAGGATCTCTCCAAAGAAATAAACCATTCTCTGAATCTGAAATCTACATCGATTCTCTTACCTCGTTCGCTACATGGGTTATCCGAATGCGAGGAAGCTAGACTGGCTATTCATTAGATGGAGAGTTATCAAATAGTATTTTGAGACCTCCCAGAATCCGATTGGCTCGTGATTAAAACCTCGGCCGCAGAAATACAACAACATTGTTTTGAAAACACTGATAGGCATTAGGCAAGGCAGATGACTTCCATTTTTGCTAGACCTTATGCGAAGGGCACGGTAAAGTAAGACAATAGCTACGCCATCCTTCTCCAGGTCCAGAGTACCGCTGCTGAGAGGACCGTTTAGATTATGCCATCCATGGCTGCGGCGAGGGATGACTTGGATCCCCACAGCGACCCGAAACTCCAACAGAAGACAGTCGAACGGCATTCGATATAGGTAGATCCTCAAGATTTCTTCAACCGCAGCACTTTTGATACTTGAGAGGCTGGACATGTTTTCTTGCTTGGCGTTGTATTTTTTGTAACGGTTGGCCGAAAAGTGAGCCGCATGTATAAAGACCATTGCATCGATGATTATGGCGGTTTGTGCTTTCTCTTGCGCGTGATTTTGCTTGCTCGTACAGCAATGGCATTCGCAGACACCTGTCTTGACTATCTAAAGGAGTTGCCAACAATGCTTCGACTAACTTATGATCATTTTATAAGGTAAAAGTTAAAGGTCCTTTTATATAATAGAATATGGGAACATTGGCAGATTCCTTTCCTGGACTAGAATAGCGCGAACGTCAAAACTCTGGCAATTCTTCGCGTTATAAGGTACCCACGTATGCACCGACGTATTATGATAATTTTTAGCTGAAAAGTCTTACTCAGTCCATTCTATGCTACTCAATGATTCAAAAATAATTAGACTCGGTGTAGTGATGCAAAAGATATGTCGCACTGAATGGTTTCACCTACCAAAATGGTGCGACCGTGGCTGTGACGGCGAACATCAAAAGTCCTGATATTGCTCCGCCTCTACTCCAGTCACCTACCAATGCATATGATATCAGTCTGAGTGGCGCAAAAGATACTTCGCATTCCAGCGATTCCAACGCTGTCAGAATCATTCAAATTGGTGCATGGGTGCATATGATATGGCTGATGTTGTCCGATGTGACCAACGCCAGGTACCAGGGGTGAAATGTGAAAATCTGGATTTTCACAGGCATTTCTTAGTATAATATATATATGTTTTAAGAAGTAAGGTAAAGAGGAAGTATTATAGTAAGTACGAGACTTCTAATAATAATAAGTATATTAAAGTTTATAAGATAATAAGCTAGATATATATTCTATATTACAGAGATTATTGATAGAGTAGCTTAGGTAGCTTTAGCGTATATATAGGCCTATGTAAAATATCTGAAGGACGCCGACGGCTTAGAAGCCCCTAGCTTCTCTAGTATGCTTTAGGGGTTCCATGAAGGCCAGCGGGAGATCTGCGCAGGGATGTAAAATAGCTGCATAAGCAAGAAAGATTCCCTGCAAGAACAACACAAGTAGGACTCCTCGAAGTCAATAGTATTGCTTACACGTAGACCTTGAAATAATGATGATAGCTTTACAAACAGTCGCCTGTTAACAATTGACCTCTTAGTTACCAAAGTTACAAACCAAACAGGCGTAGAAGCAAAAGTACGTCAAACCTGCATGGTCTGGCCCAGAAAAGAACGGGCAGCGGAGATATGAAATTGAGTGGAGACCGCGAGTGACTAGGCTGACTGAGATTGTGTTCTAGGACAGCGAAGTCGATCTCGTTCCCCATTGAAATATAAGAGGTGGAATGATACTTATAGCACATTGATAGTCGCGATGAGAGGGTGATGAATGGATCATGGGCGACTTGAAAGCGCGTCTACAGCCGCTATTCCGCCGCAGCTCAACCTTCTCTTCCACCAGATCCTCGACATCAGACTCGCCCATCACACCTAATCAGTGGGAAGAAGGCCGCAGTTGGAGTAAGAGTACTACTCGGCTCTCCAAGAATCGAAAACAATCCCTCCCGATCCCCGTCTTTGAAGATACGGAACCCTTACCACACGTTCCCCCTAGCATACCGTCAGACATCCCCACACAAGGAGAAGCAACGCACACACCCGCTATAAGTCCTGAAACTCCGAGAACGCCGCCTCCGGATAAGAATATTCCCACCTTAGCCATCGAGGCACCCACACCGAAGCTCACAGGCCGTTCTGAAGAAGGACTGGAGGTTGAAGAGCCGCTTGGGAAACAACCAGGACACCTGGCAGAAGCAGATGCCTACAGCAGCATTGCCCCTTCGCCCTCACACATAGCACACAGGGAACAATCTAACATCGACAACTCCCAATTACACGTTATCGACAATCTTCTTCGGCCCGAAAGTCCACATCGACTCCCCGCAAACCTAGAATCACTCGGATCCAGCCCAACGTCTCTAATGATGCAGCGCAGAAAGATATGGGTGAAACGGCCAGGGTCGTCCGCCACGCAGGTCATGATCAACGAGGAGGATCTGGTGGATGATGTAAGGGATATGATTTTGAAGAAGTACGCCAACTCTCTTGGCCGAAGTTTTGATTCCCCGGATGTTACATTACGTATCATATTCCGACGTCCCTCAGGCAGGCATACACAAACCGAACGTATGCTGGGACCCGAAGAGGCTGTATCGAAAATACTCGAGATAAACTACCCTGGTGGTCAAGCTGTGGAGGAGGCACTCGTCATTGACGTACCCCAAAAGCGGACGCCGAAGCACTCTCCACACATGGCCATTGCACACTACCTTACCGATGATGTCCGACCCCGTGAGAACGGCACTGATTACTTCCCACCTATGCCCCCGCCAGGCCAGCGATCACCTCATCTCCCGACCAACATGCCCGTCCCGAGCCCACAAACGAGCTCACATCAAGCTTCACGCTCTATCGGCGTACTTACGACTGGGCACCCGACCAATCTGCCGTCCCCAGGTGGTCGTATGGTACGGCAATCACATGCGAGGCCCAAGTTCGGGCGACAGCATACCTCCTCGCCTACGACAGCACAAGGAGTGGCTAACGCGCAACAGAGTCATGGTAGGTTAGTGCAATATGGATAACGGTGAGCCTCAGCTGAACGTCACTAGATAAAACCCCCAATCCTCCGCCTATGCCTACCCCACCGATACCTGAAGAAGTCACTGCCCACAAACCTATTACTCCACCAGTACCCCGTAATGCCTCACCTCGACCAAAGCCTAACAACAAACGGTCTAAGAAAACTGTGGATCAGACACCGCAGGCCTCCGGTTCCGTACGCGATGGCGCAGTCCCTCCTATTAATGTTCTCATCGTCGAAGACAATATAATAAACTTGCGCCTTTTGGAAGCTTTCATGAAGCGGCTGAAAGTCCGATGGAGTACAGCCATGAACGGAAAAGATGCTGTTACCAAATGGCGAGAGGGAGGATTTCATTTGGTGCTGATGGATATTCAACTACCAGTGATGAATGGTTTGGATGCCACCAAGGAGATCAGACGACTAGAGCGGGTCAACAACATTGGCGTCTTCTCGAACAGCGCGTCCACAACGCCCACCTTCCCGAATGGAAACACCGTTGACGGCATGCCAGACCGTGTAGACAGCCTGATGAACACGGCACTCTTCAAAAGCCCAGTCATCATCGTCGCCTTAACAGCCAGCTCCCTACAAAGCGACAGACACGAGGCCCTCGCGGCCGGCTGCAACGACTTTCTGACCAAGGTACACAATTCCCAACTATCCCTCCACACCACTCCATCCTACACCGCTAACTCATCCCTCACAGCCCGTCAATTTCGAATGGCTAACCCGCAAAGTCATGGAATGGGGCTGCATGCAAGCCCTCATCGACTTCGACGGCTGGCGCAAATGGAAAGATTTCAGCCAGGCCACACCCGCCCTCGCGGACAACGGGAAGAAGACCGCCGGCAGCGGCGGTGCGAAGAACGGTGTGTATAAGTCGCCCAAAGCCAATCTCAACAGTAAGGTCACGGGGCCTGTGAGGTTTGAGAAGGAAAAGGTGTCGTCGTTGGGGTTGGGGAAGGAGAATGGAAGCGATCATACGGGTACGGGGAATGATACTACTGATTCTGGGACTGGGGATGAGATTGTGGGGGCGGGTGCTTGAGACGAGGTTCACGGGTGTGATATATGGACGGGGTTTGAGACCGTTGGTCTTTTCTTGAGCATAGCAGGACATACGGTATGCTCATGTTCAGCATTGTATATGTTTTCAGCGAAGGGAGGAACTTGCATAGCGCTTGCACGGTCGTGCGTATCATACATACTTCATGTATCGTTTTCCTGCATCCAGAACAGCGAGTTAGGACTACTTACTAACCAATATGAATATCAAGTCCATATTTGTATTTCGGGCTTATCCGACATCTTGCCCCATTATCATGACTGAACTGCTTGTCCCATACTCCGTACGATATGTCGATATTGTGAAATCGGACTCGGCTTCGATTAAGGAGGAACCGACTCACCCTTCAAAAACACCTCCACCCTGATCCCCTATCCCTCTGTTCCTCTATCCCCCATGCCTCTATCCCCCTATGCCTCCATCTTCTATCCCCATTCCCATACCCAAAACCCCCCTTCCTCACCCACCTCATCTACTTTCCCCCATAATCCTCCCACACTTACCTATACTCCTCCTTCAATCTATATTCTATAACATCCAACATCTATCCCCTTGCATACCTTTACCTGTACACTATTTATGGGCTAAGTATAGTGAGTTGAGTTGGAGTGTACCAAGATGGGATGGTGTGGTGTGATAGGGTGTGGTGTGTACGATAAGGGGCTGGGGCTGAGTTGATGGATAGATGGATGCTGTTATGTGAGGTATGTAGGGAGTATTTGTGTTGTTTTTTTGGAAGGGTTCGAGGTAGATTGGTGGATGAAGGGAGGGAGGGATTTTGTGGGGCGGGGGGGGGAGTGCTCATGGTGGGTTAATGATAGTTGAAGTGAGATTGCCGTGTCTATTTTCTACGCGGTCGTGAGTTTTCACTTGGGCAAGAACGTGGTGTGTTGCGTATTCGTATTTCTGCGTTGCTATCTGTTAGGACGAAGGTTGCGTATTGCGTGTCTTGTAATTGTGACTCGTGAATCGATGTGGGTATGGCATAGGATTGGGGATCATATGCTTCTGGATGCTATGTATAGACCCGATGTTCGGACCCACGCTAGAGGATTAATATTTGTATGTTTGATAGTAATACTTTATCTTAGGGGACGTATAGATCCTTCGTTGCACTATCTGGTTTGGAATATTCGTTCTCAGTCAGCCTCCAGCGCATATTTTCATGAAGGTCCTTTGTGGGCCTCCAAGATTAAGTGGAAGGTGGTGCGCGGCACATTTTAGGAAGCACGTTGGTAGTCTGAGAACCGTAGTACGATTGATTTGATGAAAAGAATTAATTATTTCATGACTCGAGTCTTTGCTGATCTATAGGGGGCGCGGGGTGGGTATGATGTCGGGTGGATGGGGCTGGTACTCGGAGTAGACGGTGATGCTGAGTGACACAAGTGGACACATCAAAGCGTACTACATATATCATTCAGACGCGTCTCTCCTGGCGATCGACTGGCTATGCAGATTGTAGTACTTGGTCCCGCCGGTGTGGGTGTAGGTTAATATCACACAGCCGCATGCAAATTTTGGCCGTAAGGCCGCGAGCTTGTATGTATATAAACCTAAGACAAATCGCGTGATGTCAACTGAAGTTCTCATGTGGCGCTCTGTATTTCATCTTCCTCGTCGGTCAGTAGGTCACTCAAGCGTTCCGCTTCCTTAAAAATAGGATTGTTCTCCGACCTGCGCAAAATGTAATCCTGGGCCTGGAGGAGCTTGATATTCTCACCACAGTCATCAAGAACAAAGGTCTGTAGGACCGGAAAAGTGATGTTTCTCAAGCGAGGAAGGATTTGGGCCCAGCGAGAGTCTGTGATGTACATCGCGCGGAAGCGGACGTTGATAATGGTGGCAGAGTGCGTTGTGAGGAAGTCAATTAGATCTTGCTCTTTAGCGTTGTAACCCCAAAGGTCCAAGTTTTGTAGATGTCTCAGATGATGATAGCCAAAGATGTCTATCATGGTTGGGCAACGTGGGAGGTCACCGAGGAATTGCTTGAGAAAGATTGTCCGGAGGAGAGGGGCAAAGATGATAAGATGCTGAAGAGCAGTAGCCATTTCTGACAGAGACAGCGGATCGGCTGTCGGAATGCTAGATACGCGGATTGCAAGTCTCTGTAATCCCCTCAAAATATACCGACACTGATCCTCATGCTGCCACCCAAAAGTTGCATACATTACGCGGGTGGAGATGCAGGGCATTGTCTCTAATGAATGTGGCTCCGTGATCATACCCTGATGGCGGCCTGGGCTGAACTGTCGCAAAGAGTTGGAATCGTCTCCGGCAGAGACATCATCTCCAAGGGTCGGATTGCCAATCTGGTCACCAATCATGTCCGCGCCATGTCCGAGGCTAAAGGTCTTGAGTTCCGCCGTTGATTGCGACAGGGCTCGAAAAACAACGGGTAGGGTGTACTCGCAGTCCCTTGTCAATAGATCATCATATTTGAACGCTCCAAAGGCTTCTGTCAACTCTCGGAGCCCAATCCGCTTCGCCATGAGATCAATATTCATTTCTTCCAGGGATGTAAATCTGCTCAGTGCACGACTTAAGCTCTTGACGTCCAGATTCTTCGTTGTCAAAAGGCGTTGTTCCTCCATGTAGCTGCTGTAGGCTACCATGTGTCGACCCACGCTAAGCTCGTGCGAACTCAAAGAGGAGGGTTGATATTCAAGCCGATTCCGTACCGAAGCTTCATAGGCGGAGATGTCGTCGTGATCAATGAACCGCGACGGTGAGAGGATCTGGGTGATCTCAAAGTCAATTTCTTCCATGCAGGCACATAAGCAGCTCACGGGGCACGTTTGGAAAGTAAACCGTTCTTCACCGTGTAGCTCAATCTATTAATGTCTAAACTTTTACCATAGTGTGTCTTACAATAGTGTGGACGTAAGAAGCTAGCTCAGAGTGCTCGGATACGAAGGTGAGACTCTGTAGGCTTCTGAGACTGAGCCATACTGGGATCGTGCGGAAGAGGAATGGGTTGGCTGCTGCTGCGAGTGCTTTGTTGACGAGACGGATAGCTTGGAGATCTCGGCTCGACTTGACATTCTCAAGAAGCAAGCGAAGTAACTCCTGAGGAAGCGTTTGCAATGACTCCGATACCCAAGGAAGTGTCCTTGGTTGCTGGAGCGCTCCTAGGAGCGTGATGAGGGGTAATTGGACTAGCGTTGGAATCATGTATTTAGGGGGGTACGGCTCAGGAGAGACCCCGTGTAGCTAATAAGAGACCCCTTAACGATAGACCCCTTCCTATTATTAATCTACTTAAAGATAGTACTTAATAATTTTAATTAATAAATATAATTTTAACTAATTAAAGTAATTATTAAAAAGGAGGTTACTACTATTTTATTATAAATATAAAGTTATATACCTTTAAAGATTAATAATAATTATATATAAAGTAGTAAATATCTTATATTAATAATATTATTAAAAATAATAAATATAATAATATTACTAGAATACTTTAAAGTAGTAAAATATTTAAAGTATTATAATATTAAGTTAATATTAATCCCTTATAATAGTAATAGTAAGTAATAGTAATAATAAATAATAGTAATAATAATAGTAATAGTAATTATATATAGAATAAGTATAGTAGATATATTAATTAATACCTCTATTACTATATAGATATATCGCGTATATATTATATATATTATTTAAGGGGTCTTTTTAAGGGGTCTCTTATTAGTTATATAGGGTTTATATTATAATTATAAATTATAGGGGTTATATAGTAATATGAAATTAGTCCATTTTTATAGTAAGACTAATTCTTAAGAAATCTAAGAATTATTCTACGGGGGATCTAATAAACCCCTTAAAGAGAACTAGTAAGCCTTATATATTATTTCCCCTTATAGGTTAATATAAGGGCGTAACGTATACTAAGCGTATATATTATATAGCCTATTAAGTAGGTTATAATAATTACCTCCTCTCTTAAAGAAACTTACCCTCGAGTTTAATATAAATAGCCTATTTAATTAAGTTTAATAAAAACCTTTAAACCTAGTATAAGATATAAGGAAAAGAACTTAATAAAGTAAGATTAATTTATATTATAATTATAATATATAATACTTATAGCTTTATATTATAATATAGCTATCTATTATAAGTAGATATTATAATCTAAGGTATATATATTATATATAATAAATCTATATAAATAATAATAATAGCTATATTAATATAGTCTTAGCGGCTTAGTATTATTATTATAATACCTAAAATTTTCCTTAATACTTTCTCTTTTATAACTATTATTAATATTCTTCTAGGTACTTAGCGCCCTCTCTTTTTATATATATATAATATATATAATATACGTAATAATAGCTAATTATATAATATAATATCTAATATCTTAATATCTTAGATATTATTTATAAGTTAGTTTACTAGCTCTTTACGTAAATATAGCTAATATAACGTAGCTTAATCTAATATAAAATATATATAATACGCCTAGCTTTTATAATAAAAGTAGAAGTAGATCCTAACGCCTAGTTAGGTAATCTAATTATTAAGGATCTTATAAAAACTCCTATTATAAATCCTATAAAGATTCCTATTAAAGATTCTATTAAAGAGCCTACTCCTCTATTATATAAGCCTATTCTTAAGCCTACTTCTTACCTTAACTCCGCCGTAAGTATTAATAACCTATTTAGCTTAGATAATAATCTAGTTATACCTACTTATTATCCCTCTTTTATAAATATAAGTACTTAGGTATATCTTAACTATATAGTTAATATAAAGTAGTATATTATTCCTACCCCCGCTTCCCTAGTTATATATTCCTAGGGAGCTCCCTATTTAAAATAAAATATATATAAGAGGTATATTTATTATATTAATAAAAGACTTATAAAGTATAAGTATTTATAATTATATTATACTTAATATATATATTAATAGTATAAGTAATACTATATTTATAATTATTAATAAAAAGAAAATAATACTTAAGTAGTATAACTATTATTTAAAAGTCTATTATAATTATAAACTAGTAGGTTTTCCCTATATTTTTAAGTTACTTTTATAATTATAGTATATACTAATTACTTAACTTCTAGATTTTTAATAATATAATCCTAGTTTATAATAAAGTAATTAAGCTCTATTAATTAATTAATAATATAGATTATTTAGATACTTTAGAGGATAAGTTAAAGCTTTAAGTAGTAGGCGTTACCCTTATAAATGTTATAGTTATTATCTACTTTAAGCTAGCTTCTTATAACCGTATTATAGTATATCTTAGTAGTAAAAAGAAATTAATAAGTATATTAGAAGTATAAACTATAATTCTTTAAATAATAAAATATATTAATAAAATCCTTATAGGTATTTATAATATTAAGTAAGTTAAGGTATACTCCCTTATACTTTTATTATATTTATTACTTATTATAACTATTACTTATATATCTTTAAATAGGCCTTAAGCCCTTAGCCTCTAGCCTAGAGGATAAGATAGATATAAATAATAAGAAGTAGGTACCTAGTATATTAATATTATATTACCTACGCTTATATAGGTAGCTAAGTAAGCTTTAACTACTTAGTACTAGGTTTCCTTCTCCTAATTTAATTAGATAGTTTTTTATTTCTTTTCTAAGTTATCCTTATATACTAGCGCCTCTAGGGCGTTTTACCTACTCCTAGTAAGTAAGATAAAAGAGATTAATACTCTTTATACTTACTTTTAAGTAACTAATTAAATATCCTTTATTATATTCTCTAACTCTATTTTAATATTTATAACTCCTACTTATAATAATAGTACTTTTACTTCTTATTAAAGTCTTTATATATTTCTTATATGTCTTCTAGATTTTCTTCTAGAACCTATTAGTTATATTAGGGAGGATATCCCTTCTACTTAATAAGATACTAGAGTTTATCCTTCCTTATCTTCTTATCTAAAATCTCTTCTAACTCCTACTACTTATCATTATTAATTAGTTACCTTATAATCCTTTTATATAAGAAGGTAGTAAAGTATCTTTATATACCTATTAATAATTATAAGGATAGTATTATAAATACCTTTATACTATTTATATAAGGGAAGATTTATAATAAAATCTATTATAATTAACCTTTATAACCTAGTTAGCTTAGGAAGTATAACTAAGTCGCTATATAATTAATATTATTTCACCTTAACTCTTTAATAAATATTATAAGAACTAATATATTCTTTAATATCCGCCTTTATATCTATCTAGGTATACTTTTAGTAAAGGAGACTAAGTGTCTTATTAAGCCTAAGATACTCTATTAAGGGGTTATTATAATAGTGTTTTAATAGCTCTTTATAGACTAATAAGTCTTTAGGAATATATAACTTCTTATTATACCTAAGTAAACCTTAACTATTAAATATCTATTAACCGGCTCTCTTAACTTATCTATCTATTATTTCACCTATATATCGCTAGCTAATAAAAATATCTTCTTACTAAAGTACTTTAATTAATTTAATTATAGACTTTAAAGTTATAGTATATACTATTTTATTCTCTACTATTACACTAGCTAGAAAATATAGAATAAGTTATTTATAACTAATAGTTCTAGTAATAGGGTTAAGCTATTTCTTAGCTACGTTATAGGTATATTAAGGTAGTATCTTACTTATACTCTTTATAATTTTAGGTTAAGAGTCCCTACGCCTTAATAGATATACTCTATCTAAAACTATTATTCTAATAGCTATATTAATAATTCCTAGTACTACTAATCTTACGGCTAGTACTAGTATCTATAACTACCTTATATATATATTATATATTATAGTCAGTTCACCTTTATTACTAGAGGGTTATAAGCCCTATCCTAGTATAGGAAATACGTAGGCTTTAATTATAGTACGGAAAATAGGATTTAATAAACCTACTACTACTAATAGCTTTTATTATAATGTAGAGATAAGTTTATTTATTACCCTACTCTTACTATTATAATTAGGGCGTTTTAATAGTATATTAGCTAGGTTAGTCTTACCTAGCCTATACTTAATAATAAAGTTATAAGTTAAGAGTCTTATTACCTATCTCGCCTATTAACTATTTAAGGCCTTTATATTTATAAAACCCCTTAGGTTATTATAATTAGTAAGTACTTTAACTAGATAGAAACTACCTTCTAGGTAGTATTTCTATTACTTAAAGACTATAACTATTATAAGTAACTCCTTATTATAAGTTTTATAATATTCTTTAACTAAGTTTATTTTCTTACTCTAAAAGGCTATAAGATACTATTAACCTAATTCCTAGAGTTATAATAAAATACTAGCTAGTTTAAAATCTAATATATTAATCTTAACTCGCGTAGGTAATATAAGACTAAAATATCTTAATATTAATATATTAAGAAATACTTAATAGAGTATATTAAATATATACTCCGCTCTATTAAGCTAATTAAAAGGACCTATCTTAACGCCTTTTATACTACCCTTTAATAGCTCTATTAAGGGTAATATAATTTATAAATACTAATAAATAAAATAATAATAAAAATTTATAAATCTAAGAAAAATCTATACTTTATAAAAGCTCTTTAGCCTAAGCTATAATTAGATAGTATCTATCTTACGCTAATCTATTATAATACCTTTAATTAAGATAATAAATCCTAAGAACTCTACTTTAGTTATAAAGAACTAATATTTCTTTAGGTTAGTAAATAATTTATACTATTAAAGCCGCTTAAGTACTCTATATATATAATCCCTATACTTTATACGCGATTCTAAATAGATAAGAATATTATTAAGATAAATAATATAGAATTCATCTAGTAACGCTATTAAAGACTTATTAATATAAGCTTAAAAGGTTACTAGAGTATATAAAAGACTAAATAATATTATTAAATACTTAAAATAACTATATTATATATAAAATATAGTCTTCTACTTATCTCCCTTTTAAATATAAATATAATAATATATATCTTTAAGATTAAGTTTTATAAAGACCTTTACTCTATTTAGGCGATCTAATATTTTACTAATTAAGGGTAAAGGATATCTATTCTTAGTAGTTACCTTATTTAACCTATAGTAGTTAATATATAAACGTAGACCTCTATCCTTCTTTAGGATAAATAGGATAGGTAATTCTATAAGACTCTTAGAGTACCTAATCTATCCTTTTATTAAGGCTTTATCTAAATAGTATCTTAATTCTACTAACTCTATATTTAATAGGTTATATAAGGGTTTATAAAGCGGGTTACCTATTATATTAATAGCGTAATTACTTCCTTAATAAGATAGTAGATATCTAGCTTCTTTAACTAAGAATATATCTAAGAACTTACTAAACTCTAGAGGTAATATATATAAATTAACTATATATTCCTTATTTAGATCGCTTATACCTACTACTCTAAGTCTTAATTATATAAGTTCTAGATTAATAATATTAGAAATAAGAAGTATATAGATAGTAGGCTATTTCTTTAAGAATTTTATAAACTATTATAGATTATTTAGTTAAAATAATAACTTATTAATTCTAAAATACTACTTCCTTATACCCGTATTAACCTTAATACCTACTATATACTATATAAGTCTACTAATAACTAATAGTAGTCCTACCTTATCTATTATATAAAAGATATAGGTATATTAATAAGAAGAACCCTAACTATTAGTAGTTTAGTATATTATATTATATATATTATAATAGAAGATAGGCTTACTATTTATAAAGCCTAGATATAATAATTTAGCGTCTTTAATATATTTTAAGCTTACTTTAATAGCGTAAGCTTATAAGATAATATTTAGCTAGGAACTATAATTAAGATATCCCTTATACTTAAGAGGCTTATACTTTAATATTACCTTAACTTTATATTAATATAGTATTAGAGGTTTAACCTCTACTCCTTATAACCTTTCCCCTAATAATTTAGAGTCTTTAATAGGGTCTAGCCTTTTCTCTACTCCTTACTTATATATTAGCCCTATTTACTTATAATACTAAAGTTTAAGCGTCTTCCTTTTTATTAGAATCTACCTTATTTTAGTAGATTAGGATAACTAGTAGTATAGTAGCCCTTCTTATTATAATTCTAATAAGTAATATCTAATAAGTCGCGTGATTTAAGCGTATTATAACTACTCTTACTATTATAACTACCTATTCCTTATCCTCTTATAATATTATCCCTATTTATTTATAGTTTTTTACCTTTATTATAATCCGCGTACTTATATAATATATTTCGCTAGCCTTTTTTATTAAGGCCTCTAGTCTTATTAATATTAGCCTTAAGGCGTACTACTAATAATAGGAGTTTATCTCTTATATTAAGTAGGGACCCCTAATTTATAAGGGTAATTTAAAGCTCTTTAATAAGCTTAATATATAAATTTATTAC
>JAABUX010004711.1_pt1 | contig 17141 bp, 14 predicted proteins | sample 5561851 | NCBI WGS metagenome assembly JAABUX01 (sample SAMN10711883, study PRJNA513361) | rock metagenome | isolation source: Antarctica rocks | place: Antarctica: Victoria Land, Richard Nunatak red sandstone | collected 2016-01-03 | reverse complement strand
GGGACCGGGCGCTGGACCGCTACGAGCTGTTCGAGCTGGTCACGAGCGGATTGCAGATCGCGATCGTGCTGGCGTCGGTGTCGGTGGTCACGAAAATCCGCGTCCTTCTGTGGGTGGCGACCACGCTCGGCGTGGCGGCCGGGTGCTACGCCGGTTTGGGCGTCGCGGGACTAGTCTGACCCGGCGTCAAAGCACAAGGGCGGCCAGCAGCGAGTCGAGCCTGAGCCGGCCTTCGATGGTGGCGACCAGCCGGCCGGGGGGACGCTCGACATAGCCCTCGGCCTCGGCGTGGGCGAGCATGGATTGATCGAGGGCGTCGTCCAAGGCGACGCCGGTCCGGGCGGCAAAGTGGGCAGCGTCGATGCCCTCCGACAGACGCAGCCCCATCAGCAGCATCTCGCGCGCGCGATCGGCCGAGGCGACGGTTTCCTCGGCGGTGCTGCCGTGGCCCTGGCGCTCGACGCGCTCGGCCCAAGGTTCGGGCGCGCGATGACGCCGGGTGGCGATGAGGCGGTCGCCGAGCGTGACGCGGCCGTGGGCGCCGGGTCCGATGCCCACGTAGTCGGCGTAGCGCCAGTAGGCGAGGTTGTGGCGGCTCTCGGCGCCGGGCCGGGCGTAGTTGGAGATTTCGTAGGCCAGCAGGCCGCAGCGGGACGCGGCCTCGGCCGTGGCGGAGTAGAGGTCGGCGGCGAGGTTGGCGTCCGGCAGTACGATCTCGCCCCGACGATGGAGCGCCTCGAACGCGGTTCCGGGCTCGATGGTGAGCTGGTATAGCGAGAGGTGGTCGGCGGCGAGGTCGAGCGCGCGGGCGAGTTCGTCCTGCCAGGCGGCGACGGTCTGCCCCGGGCGGGCGGTGATCAGGTCGAACGACAGGCGCGGGAAGATGCGCCGGGCAAGTTCGAGGGCGGCGATGGCCTGCTCGGCGGAGTGCTGGCGGCCGAGCATGCGCAGCGCCGCCGGGTCGAGGCTTTGAATGCCGAGGGAGACGCGATTGACGCCGGCGTCGCGGAATGCGGCGAGGCGGCCGGCTTCGACGCTGGTCGGGTTTGCTTCGAGGGTGATCTCGATATCGGAGGCGGCGTCGAACAGCCGGCGTGCGTCGGCGATCAGCAGGCCGGCTGTAGCTGGGTCCATCAGGCTGGGCGTACCGCCGCCGAAAAAGATCGAGCCGAGCGGGCGATGGCCGAGGCGGGCGGCTTCCCAGGCGAGTTCGGCACGGAGGGCCGCGGCGAAACGAGCCTGCGGGATGGCGTCACGGACATGGCTGTTGAAGTCGCAATAGGGGCATTTGGCCAGACAGAACGGCCAGTGGATGTAGAGGGCGAGCGGGGTCATGCCCGCCGCATATGGGACGTCAGGAGGCATGACGACCATAGCGGTTTCATACCGAATGTCAGGCACATCGTTGAAGTCGGAATCGCTAGCGATGTCGCGTTCCAACTCCGCTTCGGTTTTTGTGCTTACCGGTCCCGGGCCGAGACATCACCCGGTCCGGTAACGGCCGGATACGATCCTTCAGAGGCGTCGCCTCGTCGATCCGGCGCAATTCATTCACCAACGCCAGTCGCACGGCATCGCTTTTACTGACTCAGATGCGAGCCGCATGGGTTTGAGCGAGTCGATTGACCGCTTCGCTGCGGATGTTCAACGGCATCGCAGCTTCCGTGTTGGCGCCTACGCGGTATCGTATTTACACCAACACGGCAAACGAGAACGGCCGTGGAGCTCTTGCCCCACGGCCGTCGAACCTCGGCTCCCTTTGGTCTTGCTTACTTCGCCGCGGCCCATTCGTGGTTGTGCACCAACCCGTCGTCGTGGTCGTCGTGCGCCTTGCGAACCACGACGTGGCCGTCGTCGTGGAACTGCTCGGTCTCGGTGCTGCCGGCCATCGCCGTCGTGCTGGACTTGCCGCCCGCCGCCGTGGTGGCAACGGCGTCGAACCAGCCGGTGCCGACCTCGCGCTGGTGCCGCGTGGCGGTGTAGCCGTCGGACTCGCTGGCGAACTCGGCCTGCTGCAGCTCCGAGTAGGCGGCCATGCCGCGCTCCTTGTAGCCGCGGGCCAGCGTGAACATGGAATGGTTCAAGCTGTGGAAGCCGGCCAGGGTCACGAACTGGTACTTGTAGCCCATCTTCGCGATACTCTTTTGGAACTCCGCGATCTTGTCGTCGGACAGCTTCTTCTTCCAGTTGAAGCTGGGCGAGCAGTTGTAGGCCAGCATCTTGCCCGGGAACTGGCGATGGATCGCGTCGGCGAAGCGCTGCGCCTCCTCCAGGTTCGGCTCGCTCGTCTCCCACCACAGCAGGTCCGCGTAGGGCGCGTAGGCCAGGCCGCGGGCGATCGCGTACTCGACGCCCATGCCTTCCTTGATGCGGAAGAAGCCCTCGGGCGTCCGCTCGCCGGTGATGAACGGACGGTCGCGCTCGTCCACGTCGGCGGTCAGCAACTGCGCCGAATGCGCGTCGGTGCGGCAGAGCAGGATGGTGGACACGCCCTCCACGTCGGCCGCGAGGCGCGCCGCGTTCAAAGTGCGGATGTGCTGGCTGATCGGCACCAGCACCTTGCCGCCGAGATGGCCGCACTTCTTCTCGCTGGCGAGCTGGTCCTCGAAGTGGACGCCGGCGGCGCCCGCCTCGATCATGGCGCGCATCAGCTCGAACGCGTTCAGCGCGCCGCCGAAGCCCGCCTCGGCGTCGGCGATCACGGGGGCCATCCAGTGGGTGCCGGTCTCGCCCTCGAGCCGCCCGATCTGGTCGGCCCGGCGCAGCGCGTTGTTGATCTTTTTGACGACCATCGGCACCGAGTTCACCGGATACAGCGACTGGTCGGGATACATCTCGCCGGAGGAGTTCGCGTCCGCCGCGACCTGCCAGCCGGACAAATAGATCGCCTTCAGCCCGGCCTTGACCTGCTGCAGCGCCTGGTTGCCGGTCAGCGCGCCGAGCGTCGGCACGAAATCCTCGGTCTGCAGCAGGTGCCAGAGGCGGGCGGCGCCCATCTCTGCCAGCGTGTGACGGATGCGGAACGTGCCGGACAGACGCTCGACTTCGGCGGGCGTGTAGTCGCGGCGGATGCCGGCGAAACGGTTCGGGTCGTGGGATGGGCCAGCGTTCGTGCCGTCGGGCTGGTAGTTGATGGTTGGACGCATCGGGTTCATCCTGTCACGTGTTCGATGCGTCAATAATTCACATTGCAGGTGCGAAGTTCCACTCGCAATCTGGTGTACGCGCGGCAATCCTGTCATCGTAGCGACATGAACCGCTGTGAAACTGTAAAGTCTGTCAAGATATGAGCCGGCCCTTGATCGGCCGCACCGTCCGGCGCTTGCGGATGGAACGCGACCTCACCCAGCAAGCCTTGGCCGTCCGGCTCGGCATCTCGGCCAGCTACCTGAACCTGATCGAGCACGACCAGCGCAACGTGACCGCCAGTTTGCTGATCAAGCTGGCAGAGACGCTGAACATCGAATTGCCGGACCTGTCCGGGGCGCAGGAGCGGCAGACCGAGGCCGGGCTGCGGGAGGTGTTCGCCGACCCGATGCTCGGGACCGAGCCGATCCCGGATGCCGAGTTGGAGGCGCTGGCGGCCGGCAGCCCGAACGCCGCCCGGGCCGTGCTGGCGCTGTATCGCGCGTGGCGGGTCGCCCGGGACGATTCGAGCGGGATCGCCCTGCCCTCCGGTCGTCGGCTGCTGCTGCCGAACGAGGAGGCGCGGGACCTGTTCAATGAGCGGTCCAACTACTTTCCCGAAATCGAGCACGCCGCGGAAGCGATCGTGGCTGACCTCGGCGCGGCCCCGTCGGAGACCAACCACGCCATCGCCGAGCGCCTCCGGAGGAAGCACGGCGTCGTGGTCCGCGTCCTGCCGCTGGAAGGGGCGCTGCGCAGCTACGACCCGGCGGCGCGCGGCCTGACGTTGTCCGAGCAGTTGCCGCGCGAGAGCCGCGGTTTCCACATGGCGTTCCAGTTGGCCCTGATGGAGGCGCGAGAGGCCGTAGAGACGGTGGTGGAGAGCGCCGCCCCCACCACGCCCGAGGCTGCGTCGCTGATCCGGATCGGGCTGCTGAACTACGCGGCCGGGGCGCTGCTGATGCCGTACGAGCCGTTCGCTGCCGCTGCGAAGGCGTTGCGGCACGACGTGGAAGCGTTGGCGGCGCGGTTCGGCGTGTCGTTCGAGCAGGCGTGCCACCGGCTTTCGACTCTGCAACGGCCCTCGCTGCGCGGCGTGCCGTTCTTCTTCCTCCGCGTCGACCCGGCGGGAAACGTCAGCAAGCGCTTCTCGGCGGCCGGGTTTCCGTTCGCGCGGTACGGCGGCTCGTGTCCGCGCTGGGTGGTGCACCAGGCGTTCGCGACGCCGGGCAGTCTGCGCGTGCAGGTGGCGCAGCTACCCGACGGCGCCACCTTCCTGTGCTTCGCCCGCAGCGTGACGGCGACCGCGGCCGCGTGGGGCGAGCCGCCTCCGACCCACGTCGTCGCGATGGGATGCGACATCAACCGAGCCATGGAGTTGACCTACGCGGACGGTATCGATCTCGGCTTTGCCGCGGTCGGCATCGGGCTGTCATGCCGGTTATGCGATCGGCAGGGTTGCCGAAGCCGCGCATTTCCGCCACTGGAACACCGGCTTGCGCTCGATCCCCATTTGGCGAGCGACAGTCCCTATCGCTTCGAGAAGCGCTGAATTATTCACGGCTCTGTGATTGGATTAGTCAAGTTTCGCCGCAATCCCGACAGGGTCTCACGTCTTATAGACGATGGCGGCGGCCCCATTTCCGCACCCACCACTCTGGTCGCAGATCTTCCTGGTGCGACCGCAAAGCGAGAAGAGAAGTAGCATGCCTGATACAGGCCTGGACGTTGCCACCACGGGTCGGCGCGTTGGCGTACTCGTGGTCGGCCTTGGCGGCGCTGTCGCTAGCACCGCTGCGGCGGGGATCGAGATGCTCCGCGCGGGGTCCAACGATCTCGCTGGACTGCCGCTCGCCAACGTCGGCGCGGCGGGGATGGCGCAGTATCGCAACCTGCACTTCGCCGGGTGGGATTTGCATGGCGAGAACCTCGCCGACGCCGTGCGCGAGCACCGGGTGCTGGAGCGCGAGCAGAGCGAGATGGTCGAGGGCAAGCTGTCGCAGATGAAGCCGTGGGCGGCGGTCGGCAGCCAGGATTTCTGCAAGAACGTCGATGGCGCCAACAAGATCACCGGGTCGCACCGCGATGCGGTCGACCAGCTTCGCCAGGACATCCGGAATTATCGGCTGTCCACCGGGCACCGCGACGTGGTGGTGGTCAACCTCGCATCGGTCGAGCGTTGGCCCGACCTCAGCGCTCCGGTCCTGCAGGACCCGGCTGCCTTCGAGCGCGGCCTGGACAATGGCGATCCGGCCATCAGCCCGGCGATGCTGTATGCCTACGCAGCCATCGTCGAGGACGCTCCCTACGGCAACTTCACCCCGAGCCTGGCCGCCGACATCCCTGCGTTGACCAAGATGGCGACCGAACGGTGCGTGCCGGTAGCGGGCAAGGACGGCAAGACCGGGCAGACCTTCATCAAGACGGTGCTGGCGCCGGCGTTCAAGTCGCGCTCGCTATATGTCGAGGGTTGGTTTTCCACCAACATCCTGGGCAACCGCGACGGCCTGGCGCTGGACAACGCCGACAGCCTCCGCAGCAAGCTGAATACGAAGGGATCGGTGCTGGACAGCATCCTCGGCTATCCGGTCGAGGACCATCTCGTGAACATCCAGTACTACAAGCCGCGCGGCGACAACAAGGAGGCCTGGGACAACATCGACCTGGTGGGGTTCCTGGGCCAGAAGATGCAGATGAAGGTGAACTTCCTCTGCCGCGACAGCATCCTGGCGGCGCCGCTTGTGATCGAGATCGCTCGGGTGCTCGACCTGGCCAAGCAGCGCGGCCAGGGCGGCATCCAGGAGCAGCTCGGCATCTTCTTCAAGGCGCCCATGACCCCGGCCGGCCGGCGCGAGGAGCACTCGTTCCCCGTTCAGGAGCGCGTCCTGCTCGATTGGCTGAATGCGGCCTGATGCCCGACGATGGCATGCGTGGCGGGGTAGGCGCGCTTGCCCCGCTCGCCGCGTCGCTGGGCGACCTGAAGCGTATCCGGGACGCGTCGTCGCCTGACAGCCTGGCGTCGCGAGCGTTCCGGCGCGCATGGGCGCAGCTTTTCGAAGGGCAGAAGCCAGGCGATGTGGCGCTGGCCGTCACGGCCGACGCGATCGCGGCGACGCGGCTGGGCGGGATCGACACGGGCGTGCTGCGGCATGCCGGGGTGGGTCCGGAGGCCGCGTCAGACATTCTAAGACGGGCGTTCGACGAGGCTGCGGTCGGGGTTGCGCCTCGGTTGCGGGCGGCTTTGCTGCTCCAGCTTGGGCGGGGCTCGGGCGGCACGGACATTCCCGATTTCGCCGAGCGGCTGCTGCGTCAGCCTCGGGCGGGGGCGACGGCGCCGGGCCTGCCGCGGATTATCCTGGAGCCGCCGGAAAACCACGGCGATCACTGCCTGGTCGTGGCGGTGTTGGGCGTCGCCCTTTCCGGCGTGTACGGCGCCGATCCGACCACCGTGTTCCTCGCCGGACTAGCCCATCATCTGCACAACGCAGCGCTGCCGGATTCGGGTTTTGCCGGCGAGGTGCTGCTTGGCGAGGAATTGACGCCGCTGGTTCGGCGGCTTTTCGAGCGGGAGCTGGCCTCGCTTGCGGACCATCCCGTCGTCGTGCCGCTGCGGGCGGCGCTCGCCACGATCGGCGATGCGGCGACGCCGGAGGGACGCGCGTTCAACGCAGCCGACGTCATCGATCGGGTGCTGCAGATGCGCCACTACGATCGGGTGGCGGCATTCACCATCGACCAGGCGCTGGACGACTTGGATTTGGTCCATGCCGGACCGTTGCAGGCGTTCCATCAAGACGTGCTGCGGGAAGCCGGGCTGCCGTGATTGCGCTTCGTAGCCCGGTGACGAGCCGCGCGTTGGCCGCGTCCGGACATGCGCTGGTGGCGGACAACGAGCGCTGGCCGGTGGTCGACGGCATTCCGTTCCTGCGCGTGGACCGACGCGCCCTGGCCGACGCGGCGTTGGCGGCGCTGGACGCTGGCGACCGGGACGAGGCGCTCGTGCTGCTTCTGGGCGACCAGGATGGCTGGGCGAAGACGCCGCCGCCGGACGAGGCGGCCCGGCGTCGCCTGGTGCGGGAGCGCGCGGCGCTGTCGTTCCGGGATGCCATGGCGCTGCTGGCGTTCGGCCCCGTGGCGACGTATTTCGCGCATCGCTGGTCGGACCCGACATTCTTATCTGGCTTGGCGCTGGCTACGGCGCATTGGCACGCGCCGGATCGGGTGCTGGAACTCGCGTGCGGCGCCGGGCACTTCCTGCGTGCGTTCACCGGGTTCGCGCCGCAGGTGATGGGTGGCGACTTGGTGTTCGCGAAATTGTGGCTCGCCCGGCACTACGTGTCGCCCGAGGCGGCGCTGGTGTGCTTCGACGCGGCGGCTCCGTGGCCATTCGTCGATGGCTCGGCCGATTTGGTGTTCTGCCACGACGCCTTCTACTTCCTGCCGGACAAGCCCCATGTCGCGGCCGAGATGCTGCGGGTGGCCGGCGGCGGACGGGTGCTGGTGGGCCACGCGCACAATGCGGCGGTGGACAATTTGTCGGCTGGGGCACCGCTGGACCCGGCCGGCTACGCGGCCTTGTTCGGGACGCCGGTTCTGTATGACGACCGGGAACTGACGCAGGCCGTGATCGAGGCTCGGATGCCACGTCCGGCGACGGCGGATACACTGGCGACCGCGCCCGCCATCGCGCTGGCAGCGGGGGCGGCGTCGCGCGACGTCCCACGCCCGGCTGCCGGCGGGTTCGTCGTGCCGCAAGCCGGTGCAGCCCTGCGCCGCAACCCGTTATACGGCGAAACCGGCGAGATTGCCTGGCCGTCCGACCGCTACGCCCACGAATATGGGCCGCTCGCGACCTATCCGGCGCGTACCGACGCGCCCCCGATGGCGCGGGCCGGGTGCGACGCGGCCATCGACGCCATGGCGCGGCGGCGTGTGCTGCTCGACCTGCCGGAGCGCTGGTGATGATCCGCTGGGGCATCGCCGGTTGCGGCTGGGTGGCGCACGATTTTGCTGCCCCGGCTATTTTACAGTCGGTGAACGGGACTTTGGCCGCCGTGCACGATCATGACCCGGCGGCGATGGCACGGTTCGACGCCCCAGCGTTCGCCGACCTCGGCGCGCTGCTCGCCGGCGTAGACGCGCTCTATGTCGCGACGCCGAACCACGCGCACCGTGGAATCGTGGAGGCCGCCACGCACGCCGGGGTCCCGGTGCTGTGCGAGAAGCCGATGGCGACGACGATGGCGGACGCGCAGGCGATGGTCGCCGCCTGCGAGGACGCCGGGGTGCTGTATGCGACGGCGTTCGACCAGCGTTTCCATGCGGCGCACCGGCGCATTTCGGCCCTGGTGGCCGAGGGTGCGCTTGGCACCGTGACGGCAGTACGAATCGTGTATGCCTGCTGGGTCGGGCCGGCGTTCAACGCCGGGTTGGGCGGGGATAATTGGCGGGTCGATCCGGCGCGGGCCGGCGGCGGGGCGCTGATCGACCTGGCGCCGCACGGGTTGGACTTGGCGCGCATGATCCTCGGCAGCCCGCTCGTGGAAATCGCCGCGATGGGCCAGACGCAGGTGCACGCCTATCCGGTGGAGGACGGCGCGGTGCTGATGGCGCGGGCGGCGTCGGGCGCCCTGGTCCAAATGCACGTCGCCTACAACTGTCCGGAAACGCTACCTCGGCGGCGGCTGGAGGTCGTGGGAACGGGAGGGCAGATCGTGGCGATGGACACGATGGGGCAGACCCCGGGCGGCACGCTGGCATTTATCGACGCGGCGACCGGGGTTGCGCACACGCTCGACGTGCCTGGCGTCGAGCGGTCGCCGTTCCTGAACCAGGTCGAAGCGTTCGCGCGGGCGGTCGAAGGGGAGCCGTTCGGGTTTCCGCCGCGGGACGACCTCGCCATCATGGCGCTGGTGCTCCACGCGCAGGCCCAGGCCCGGCCGGAGCTGCACCGTGCCGCTTAGCCCGTTTGCGTGCACCAATTGCGGGCACTGGCAGCGCTACTTCGCCGTGCCGCCGCACTGCCCGGTGTGCTCCGATGTCCGCAACGACCTTCCGGCGGACGGGTGGAAGTTCACCACCCCCGAGGAACTGGCGCCGACACTGCAGTATCATTGGCGCGAGGCGATCCCCGGCATTTGGGAGTTCTGGTCCACGCCGCGCTTCGGCCTGGACAGCCACGGCTGGCTGCTGACGTATCCCGCGGGCAACGTCGCGTTCGAGGCGGCGCCGTTCTACGACGCGGCACAGCTGGCGCAGATCGAGGCGCTGGGCGGCATCGACATCCTCGCCGCGTCGCACCCCCACGGCTACGGCGCGCTGTATCAGCTCCAGGACCATTTCAAGGCCGAACTGCTGATCCAGAAGGACGATTTGGAGTGGACGAAGGCATTCCGCGTCACCCTTCCCTACGATGAGGTGTTCGAAATCCGGCCCGGCTTGACCCTGCACCACACGGGCGGGCACTACGCCGGACACTCGGTGCTGCACGATGCGGAGCGACGGGCGGTGTTCGCGGGGGACGCGTTGAAGATCGACTTCGACCCGGACGGCACGGCGGCGCGGATTTCCTGCCATAAGGCCTACCACAAGCAAATCCCGCTCTCACGCGACGAGGCGCGGCGGTATCGCGCGGTGTTCGAGGAGCTGGATTTCACCTCCGTGTTCACGCCGTTCGAGTACGCGACCGACACCTCCACCAAGGCGGCGCTGGCGCTGCTGGACGAGGTGATCGCCGGGCCCCCGTTCACGAAGCCGATCCCGATCCAGCGATGACCCAGCACTTCTTGCCGCCCGATATTCCCGACGCCGCCGCGGCGTACATTGACTCCATGCCGGACGGCCGGGTGGAACTGTTCGCGCTGACGCCGCTCGACACGACGGGCGTGCCCTGCTGGAACGCGATCTTCCTCAACCGCGACGGCACGCGGTTCCACGGCGTGGTGCCGCACGGCATCGGCTACGGCGCGACGGACGCCGAGGCGATCGCGGGGACGACCGGTGAATTGGCGGAGGCGGTGCATTCGTCTGGCGCGATTGCCCGGTTTGCGCGCCGGGTCGGCAGCTACGCGGCGCTGGCGGCGGAACTTGGCTCACGCGGGATCGCAGATCCGCTGACCTTGTGCTTGCCGGCCGGGTCGCCGGTGGACCACGAGACGGTGCTGGAATGGGTGCCGGCGCAACGCTGGCCGAGCGGCGCGACCGTGCTGGTGCCGACGGAGATCGCGGCGTGCTCGGTCGGCGACCTGACGGACGGATACGCGCCGTTCACGATGCCGATCACCAATGGGCTGGGCGCTGGCCCGAGCTTGGATTTCGCCATCGGCCATGGCGTATGCGAGCTGCTGCAGCGCGACGGCAACGGCGTCGGGTTCCGCGCGATGGACCGCGGTATCGTGCTCGATCTCGGCGACGGCCCCACCGACCCGCGCACGCGCGCGTTGCTGGCGCGGCTGGGCGAGATGGGCATCGAAGTGCTGCCGAAGTTCGCCAGCAGCGAGTTCGGCACGGCCAACGTGTACTGCGTCGGCGGCGAGGTGTCGGGCCGGGCCCCGTTCCCGATCATGGTCACCGCCGCCGGGGAGGCCGCCTCGCTCGACCGCGAGCACTCGCTGCGCAAGGCGCTGTTCGAGTTCGCGGCGGCCCGCGCGCGCAAGGCGTTCAGCCACGCGCCGCTGCACGCGATCGAGCGCATCGCGCCGCCGGGCTACGTGGAGCGGTTCCGCGGCTACCACTCGCTCATGGGCGAGGAGAGCCGGGCGCTGCGGGCGATGATGGCGTGGTGCGACCTGGACCAGGACCAGTTGCGCGGGCTGCTGGCCGACACCGTCCTGTCGCGGCGCGAGACCCAGGCGTTCGATGCTCTGCCCCGCTGGGAGGGACCGATGTCCGGCACGGGATTGGTGCGGGAGCTGTCCGACCGGTTCGCGACGGCGGGGATGGACATCCTGTTCGTCGATTTCTCGCCACGCTCGGCGTCCAACGTGCACGTGGTCAAGGCGATCGTGCCGGGGCTGGAGGTGGAGACGATGAGCTATCACCGGATCGGCGGGCGCGGCGTGCGCAAGCTGATGGAACGCGGCAGCCGCCTGGCTGGCCTCGGCGCACCGCCGCCGGGCGCGGCACCGGTGCGGTTGACGGCGGCGATTGAGGCGGGGCTGGGTGGGCCGGCATGGCTGGACGTGGCCGAGATCGACCGGATCGTCGGCGGACTGTACCCCCTCTATCGCGAGCCGGAGGTGCATAGCGCCCCGATGACGCGCGAAAAGCGGACTCCGGCGTGAGCCTGCGATTCGCCTACAACACCAATGGGGCGGCGAACCACCGGCTCGACGACGCGCTGACGCTGATCGCGGAAGCGGGCTACGACGGGGTGGCGCTGACGTTGGACATCCACCATCTCGACCCGTTCGACCCGGATTTTCTGCTCAACACGCGGCACGTGGCGGCGCGGTTGCGGGCGCTCAGCCTGGGCTGCGTGGTGGAGACGGGCGCGCGCTTTCTGCTGAACCCACGCGCCAAGCACGAGCCGACCTTGGTGTCGGCGGACCCGGACGGGCGGGCGCTGCGGATCGATTTCCTGACCCGCGCCCTGACGGTGGCGGCGGAGACCGGCGGCGAGGCGATGAGCTTCTGGGCCGGCGTGCTGCAACCAGGCGTGGACCCGGCGCAAGCGCGCGACTGGCTGCTGGATGGGGTCGGCGAGATCGTGCGGCTGGCGGAGGCGATGGGCGTCACGGCGGCGCTGGAGCCTGAGCCAGGCATGCTGGTCGAAACCGTTGACGATTGGCGCAGCCTGGCGATCCCAGGGCTGAAACTCGCGCTCGACACCGGGCACTGTCTCGTCACCAGGGATCGCGACCCGGCGGCGGCCGTGCGGGAGTGCGCGGGCTCGCTGGGCACTGTGACGATCGAGGACATGAAACGCGGCGAGCACGTGCACCGGCCGTTCGGCGAGGGCGACATGGACCTGCCATCCGTGCTGGAGGCGCTCGCATCGATCGGGTTCGCGGGCCTGGTCTGCGTCGAACTGTCGCGCGAAAGCCATCGGGCCGACGTGATGATCCCGGCCGCGCTTGCCGCCTTGCGGGCCGCGCAATGAGGATTTGCTTCGTCTCGCGGCGGTTTTTTCCTGCGATATCGGGCATGAGCGTGTACGCGCTGAATCTCCTGCGGGAGCTGATTGCGGCCGGCCACGACGTGACGATGATCAGCCAATATCGTGGCGACGAGTTCGGCAGGCGGGTCTACGGCGGCGGCCCGCCTCCCGCGGTGCCAGGCGTGCACGTGGTCGGGCTGGAACAGGTGGGCGAGCAGAACGGCGGCGACTTCGAGACGGACGTGGCTAACATGAAGGCCGCGATCCTCGCCGAGCACGCCCGTACGCCGTTCGACATCATCCACGCGCAGTACGGCTATCCGTGCGGCTGGGCGGCGATGGCGGCTTCACGCGAGACAGGCGTGCCGAACGTGGTTTCGATCCAGGGCGGCGACGGACACTGGGTCGGGTCGTGTTGCGAGACGCACCGGCTGGCGATGGTACGCGTGCTGAATCACGCGGGCGCGGTGCTGATCGGCTGCCGCAGCTTCGCGCAGGAGGTGGTGGACCGGCTCGGGACCGACCCGGCGCGATTCACGATCGTGCCCGGCGCCGTCGACGCGTCGCGCTTCACCCCCGGCGAGCGCAGCGCCACGATGCTGTACCACGGCCGGGTCGACGCCCGGAAAGGCGTGCTGGACATGCTGGACGCCGTGCGCCTGCTCGCCGACGAGGACATCGGGTTCGAGCTGCTGATTTCGGGCATCGGGCCGACCTACGACGAGACGGCACGGCGGATCGAGGAACTCGGGTTGTCCGGGCAGGTCCGCATGACCGGATACATCGACTACGACGACGTGCCGTCGATCTATCGCCGGGCCGGCATCTTCGTGTCACCAACGTATGCGGAGGGGTTTTCGAACACGATCCTGGAGGCGATGGCGAGCCGGATGGCGGTCGTGTCCTGCCGGTCGGTGGGCGTGATCGACTGCATCCGCGACGGCGAGAATGGGTTGCTGACCGAGCCGGGCGACGTGGCGGCGCTGGCGGCGGCGCTGCGGCGCGTGCTGACGGATGCGGCGTTGCGCGGCCGCTTGGCCGACGCGGCGTTGGACGAATGCCGCCTAGCGTATTCGTGGTCGGCGGTCGGACGGCAGATCATGCAGGTCTATGCGGCGTTGGCAGGGACGGGGCCCGACCTCGACTGGCCGATGGAACTGCCCGTGCTGCCCTGTCGTTTTCGCCTGGAACCTCATCTGCTCTGACATGCAAACCGCGCTATTTATTTCTCCCCATTTGGACGACGTCGCCTTCTCGTGCGGAGGCTTGGCCGCGAGGCTGGCCGATGCCGGGTGGCGGACGGTGCTGGCGACGGCGTTCACCGCGACGGTGGCGCCGGTCGAAGGCTTCGCGCTGGAATGCCAGCTCGACAAAGGGCTCGCTGCGGACGTGGACTATATGGCGCTCCGCCGCGCAGAGGACCGTGAAGCCGCTGGTATCCTCGGATTCGCGGATGTGCGCTGGCTCGACCTGCCCGAGGCGCCGCATCGCGGCTATCAATCGGCTGCGGCGCTGTTCGGGGATGTGCGGGCTGAGGATACGGTTGCGGCCGGGCTGACTGCGACACTGATGCATGTCGTCGCCCAAACCCGCCCGGACCTGATACTGATTCCGCAGGCGCTCGGCAATCACGTGGACCACCAGGTCGTCGTGGCGGCGGCGCGGCACGTCGTCGGTCCCGAGCGCACGGCGTACTACCGGGACACGCCGTACGCGATCCGCCAGCCGGATGCCGTCCCTTCGCCGCAGGTGCCGGAGTTGCCAGCCACGGTGGTGCCAATCTCGACGGCGATGGCGCGCAAGGTTGCGGCAGCGCAGGCCTACGGGAGCCAAATCGGCTTTCAATTTCAGGGCGCTAAGGCACTGGACCGCAGCCTGCGGGCATTCGCCGTCCAGGAAGGCGGCGGGATTTTCGCCGAACGGTTCATCTCGCCGTCTCCCCTGCTGGCGGAATTGGCGGCATGATCGCGGAGCAGCGCGCTTGCAGCTTCCAGCCGCGACCGACTTGACGGATGGCCTGGCGCACACGGCGGCGGCGTTTGGAATAGTGGCCTGGTTTCGCCGTGCCCCACCTCCGTTATGTTCCCGCCACGACGCAGCCATATTCCCATGGTGACTACGGAACTTGCGGCCACATCCGTGGCTTGAACCTCGAACTTCCAGACGGACATGAAGCTCCATCCCAATTTGCGTGACCGCGCCGTCCCGTCGCCGGAGGAACTGCAGCCGAGACGCGGTGAGGCGAACCGGATCGGCCTCGCGTTGCGCCGGCTCGCGTTCGGCGGACCGGTGCTCGGCTTCGCGCTGGCCGGCACGTGGCTGGGCGCACGGCTGACCGCGAATGGGGGCGGGGCGATCCATTGGCTGCTGCTGGCCTTGGTGTTCGCCAATCTGCTGTATGTGGCGCTGGTCGGCTGGCCCGGCGTGCTGGGCGGGTTGCTCCGGCTGTCGCGGCCGGCCCGGGTCATGCTGCCGAGGCCGAACGCGACGAGCCGGACGGCGCTGCTGATGCCGGTGTACAACGAGGATCCGCGGGCCGTCTTTGCCGCGGTCGAGGTGATGGCGCGGGCGATCGCCGACTATGGGCTCAAGCGGCTCGACATCTTCATCCTGAGCGACACGCAGGAGCCTGCAATCGCGGCGGCCGAGGCGTCCGCCTACGACACCCTGCTGGCGACCACGAAGGTAGGTCCGCAAATCTATTATCGTCGCAGAACGGTCAATGATCGGCGCAAGGCGGGCAATCTGGCGGATTTCTGCGAGAACTGGGGCCGCCACTACGATTACATGGTGGTGGTGGACGCCGACAGCCTGATGGGCGCCGGGTCGATCGCGGCCATGATCGGGCTGATGGACGCAAATCCGCGAACGGGGCTGATCCAGACCGTGCCGTATCCGGTCGGGCGCGAGACGCTGTTCGCGCGCATCCAGCAATTCGCCGCCCGCCTGTATACCCCGCTGCTGGTCGAGGGCCTCGCCTTCTGGCACCAGGCCGACGGTAATTACTGGGGCCACAACGCGATCATCCGCATCGCCCCGTTCATGGAACACTGCGACCTGCCGGTGCTGCCGGGCCGCGAGCCGTTCGGCGGGGAAATCCTGTGCCACGACGTGGTCGAGGCGGCGCTGATGCGGCGGGGCGGCTGGGACGTGTGGATGCGGCCGGACATCTCCGAGAGCTTGGAGTCCCTCCCCGCCAACATGGTCGATTACGCGGTGCGGGAGCGGCGCTGGTGCCAGGGTAACCTGCAGCATCTCCGCGTGCTGCCGGCCCGTGGGCTCCGGCTGGTCGGGCGCTACCACCTGCTGCTGGGCGTGATCAACTACCTGGCGGGACCGTTGCTGGTGGCGTTCGCGGGGCTGGCGACCTTGGACGGCCTGCTGGGCGGGCGGTTCGCAGCCGATCTGCTAGGTGCCAAGGGGTGGGAACACTGGGCGCTGCTGGGGCTGGTTCTAGGGCTGCTGTATGGTGCCAAGCTGTTCAGCCTGGCCTTCGCCGTCACCGATCCGTCCGTAGCGCGCCTGCATGGCGGGCGGGTGCGTCTGCTGGCAAGTGCGGTACTGGAGCAGGCGGCGGCGATGGTCAGCGCGCCGGTGCAGGCGGTGCTGTACACGCGGTTCATCACCATGATGCTGTGCGGCCGCACCGTGCGCTGGACCGCGCAGCCGCGGGACGACCGTGGCGTGTCGTGGTCCGAGGCGTGGCAGGCGCTGTGCTACCCCGCCGCTGCGGGCGCGGTTTGGCTGGCTGGCGCGTCGGCGCTGGGCGGCCCGGCGCTGGCATGGTCGGCCACGCTGGTGCCAGGCTTGCTGCTCGCGATCCCGTTCGCGGTGTGGAGCAGCCGGGCCGGTTTTGGCGTGCTTGCGCGCCGGGCGGGACTGTTCCTTACCCAGGATGAGACTGCGCCGTCGCCGATCCTGCGGGCGTTCCAGCGGGCGATCCTGCGCCCGGCCGATCGCAACGGCGCCGTCGCCGCCCGCCCTGCCCTGCCCCAGCGATCCGTGTCGCGCATGCGGCCGCAGTTTTTGTATCTCGGTGCGGCGCCGGAGGGCGGTGACGGGAATTAAGGAAGATTGAGGCGCTGCCTCAAACTCCGCCAAAGGCATGATGCCTTTGGAAACCCAAATGAATGCGGGTCTGGGGCCTCAGGCCCCAGTGGGTCCAGGGCAAAGCCATGGCCTTCTCTTTTGCCTCAGGCGGTCATCACATAGGACGCCGGTTATTACACGTCCTCGGCCGTGAAGCGGATTTGGCGGGTTTTAGTCTCGCCGGGGGCGAGGATGCGCAGGCCGTGGTCGGGAACGGTGTCCATTCGGTTGATCGCGTCGGTCATGTTGCTGGCGGGCTCGACGGCGAGATACGGCTTGTCGGCGGGCGTGTAGACGACGAGGTGGCGGAATACGTCGTCCGCCGCGATCGTCACGCGCAGGCCGTGCTCGGGGCGGGTGACGTCGGCGCGACCGGTCCAGGCGGCGTAGCAATTGTCCAGCGGCGGTCCAGACACGACCCGGCTCGGGTCGAAGCTCCAGGTCTCGTCCACCGGAAGCCGCTGGTCGGGCAAGGAGTCGGCGCCGGTGTGCCACACGGAGGCGGCGCGGAAGCCGATCGCGGTTTGCGGCGTCCGGTCCTGGTAGGGATGCAGGCCGAGCCCGACGGGCTGGGGCCGCGTGTCGGTGTTCTCGAACGTGATCGTGACGACAAGGCCGTCGGGCTGCAGGGCATAGTGCAGCCCGGCGTGGTACCGGTAGGGCCAGTGGTGGCCTTCGTCGGTGGCCGGGTCGTGCGCCAGTTCGAGTTGGGCCGCATCGGGGCCGGCGTGAGAGGTGGCCGGCTTCGTCGAGACACTGTTTCGCTTTAGATAAGTGGAGTCCCTGCCGGTTGTTATCGTGTGGTGCCGTTAATGGGGCGGTGTGCAGT
>JAABUX010004710.1_pt1 | contig 17141 bp, 13 predicted proteins | sample 5561851 | NCBI WGS metagenome assembly JAABUX01 (sample SAMN10711883, study PRJNA513361) | rock metagenome | isolation source: Antarctica rocks | place: Antarctica: Victoria Land, Richard Nunatak red sandstone | collected 2016-01-03 | reverse complement strand
TGCCATGGTGGTAAGCTGCTTGACGGGTTGGGTGCTGCCCACGCCGTCTATCTGTTGTCTACCAATGTTACAGACAAATTCATCCTTTGACCAGCCGGTGACATCGCAGGCCGTCGTTGCGAGACCAGTTGCTGGTGTAACAGTCTTAATACGGATTAGTGAGCCAGTGGAATCGGTGGCAGTCACACTCGTGGTTGAGGATTCGGTGGCATCGCAGGCGGGCGTTGTGAGCTCACCTGCTGCTAGGGGACCTGTAATTATAATCAGGCCGCCTCACCATGATATAATCTACGACCAAGGGGGTGCGGCGCATCTGCCATTTAGACGGCAACCGGTGCCATTTACTGCATTCCCACTGTGGAATCACTTTAATTCCATTCCACACCTAATGAGTACGTTGCATCCGCTGTTTCCAGAGCAAACAGGCATTGGGATGCCAGCTAGCTGGCAGGAGGAAGCACTGCCGCATCAAAGAGATTTGAGGTACGACGGGAAACCATCCTTTCTCAATCCATGGGAAAGATTAGTACCAGTAATTGCCGGGGAGTTACCGATCTTGGAAGCAACCCGTGTGCCTTACATTGAGTGGCAAAATAGGCTCAACAACCCTCTCAGAGATGCCATCGTCTCGGCACGAGATGCCCTGAACTTGGAGGTACCTCGAGGGTCTTGGCGTCCTAACCTGTTCCACGATGAAAGATTGTTGAAAATGGCCGCCGTCGAAGCATTGAACAGAGAATGGTCTATTATGCAGTATTATGATAAGCTGGTAACTCAGGTTTTCCCCTTAAAGGAGCGCCTTGAGATGGAAATAAGTGGGATAGAAACGCAAATGGAACACTTACGACAGTATGGTAATTCAGACCATCTACGTATAGTTTCTTTAAATCAAGAAAATCAAGTGAATAAATTTAGATTGCGGACTTTGATGGATGAATATAAAGAGTTAGGACATAGATTGTCCTTTTTGGGTTTGTCTCAGGACTTGAACAATGCCCGTGGCGAAAGTAATGTGTGCTTGTATAAACATAATCAATTTCTTGGTGCCATTCTAGAAGGGAAAGTAGATTTTCCTAGATTAGTTCGGGCTGAGGATATGAGAAGAATCGAGCTAATCTACTACCCCGCGCTGTATGACAGATACCCCGCGCTGCAACCAGATGTGACCCGACCTTTAATGAAATGGGAGTTTGGGGTTATGAGACAGCAGGAGTTAAATAAAGCCATTGCTGGTGGACGATCTCCATATCTTATAACACTATAACAGGGTCGATGACAGCACAGGCTTTAAAGTGTTCGACCTCTTCTTTGTTGTGCTGCCTGTCTTTTAAAACCAAAGTAAGCAACCTGATTGTCAGGGATATTAAAGGCGGGGTGTGGCCAGCAATGAAAATGATATCAGACTCCAACTCGTAGTAATGGTGGTTGAATAAATAGCAGTCTTGACTTATTACAAAAAAATTTATATAAATTTAAAAAGGAATGAAACGCTTTTCTATACTCAAACAACCTATTCTTTCCACCATCAATGATCATTTAATAGACTATCCATCTCCAAGTAATTTAAATTATTTTTGGAATTTCGGGAGTTTGGCCGGTCTATGTTTGATTATTCAGATGGCGACCGGCATCTTTTTAGCTATGCATTATACACCACATGTTGACTTAGCGTTTTTAAGCGTTGAACATATTATGCGAGATGTGGAAGGTGGTTGGCTACTTCGATACATGCATGCAAATGGGGCAAGCATGTTTTTTTTAGTGGTTTATCTTCATATTTTTCGTGGTTTGTATTACGCCAGTTATTCTAGTCCTCGCGAATTAGTGTGGTGTATGGGGGTAATTATTTTATTGTTAATGATTATAACCGCCTTCATAGGATATGTTCTCCCTTGGGGTCAAATGAGCTTTTGGGGGGCCACCGTCATTACTAGCTTAGCTAGCGCCATCCCGGTCGTTGGTGACAGCATAGTGACTTGGCTTTGGGGAGGATTTTCAGTAGACAATGCTACTTTAAATCGTTTTTATAGCCTTCATTACTTGTTACCCTTTCTCATTGCGGGAGCTTCCATAGTACACATAGCCGCATTACATCAATATGGTTCCAATAACCCTCTTGGTACCAATTCCGGGGTCGATAAGGTTAGCTTTTATCCTTATTTTTATGTGAAAGATTTAGTAGGGTGGGTAGCCTTTGCTATATTTTTCTTGATATTTGTCTATTTTTATCCCAATTTACTGGGTCACCCTGACAATTATATTCCAGCAAATCCTATGTCAACCCCTGCACACATTGTACCAGAATGGTATTTTCTATGGGTGTATGCGATTCTTCGTAGTATACCTAATAAATTGGGAGGAGTTGCAGCCATAGCTTTAGTTTTTGTGGCTTTATTAGCTCTGCCCTTCATCAATACATCTCAAATACGAAGCTCTGCCTTTCGACCAATCCATAAAAAAGTTTTTTGGTTATTGGTTGCTGATTGTGTAGTTTTGGTTTGGATTGGCCAACAGCCAGTCGAAAATCCTTATATATTTTTAGGCCAATTAGCTTCACTCTACTTTTTTGTTTACTTTCTGCTTTTTATCCCTATTTTAGGTAAATTTGAACCCTTTTTAATCCATTATAAAAATGACAAGCAACCCCAAGCAGAATCAGCCGAAACTCAGGTAGTGGTAAATTGAGAGAATTGTAGACCAGACCATGATAAAATTAAAGCGTTGTCAGGTAAACATTGTTGAAATAGATACAAAATTAATTCAAATAAAAATGATACTTTCCTACCTTGAAAAAAAATGAAGAATCAGTAAAAACCGAGATATCTCATTTTGATACTGTATGGGTGGATAAAAAAATGGTAATTTCATTGATCCTTTTATTTTATATTAAATTTTATGAATCAACTTTCAAGGAAAAGGTCAAGGCTCCTTGTATCTAAAACGGAGGCCTGCTTGATCGAACAGGCCTCCGTTTTAGATACAAGTTTACTTTTGTTTTTAAGACAAGGAGGCCTATGTTTTAGACACCAGTTTACTTGTGTCTAACAGACAAGGAGAAAGTTTACTTGTCTTTAACAGACAAGGAGAAAGTTTACTTGTTTTTAGCAGACAAGGCAGGTGGCTCTATTTACTAAAAAAAAGTAGGATAAAAGCAAGAAATTACTCTTTTATTACTTTCTTACTAGTATAAAGGTTCTTGCTTTTTTTTAATATGATCATAGGGAATGAAGAAGGCAACAATGCCAAATTAATACTTGCTTAAGACCATCAATGCAACAAGTAAAAAAAGCCTTTATAATTTATGTCACGCAAATTTATCTTGTTATTTATTTTCTAAAAGCCAGAATGGATCCATAAGCAATGATAATGGGATTTACTGCATATTCACTAATATTCTAAACCTATATTTCATTGCATATTCGGTTAAATAAATGATGGTGGATCGAATAACTTAATAACGAGGACGTAGCTCAGCTGGTTAGAGTATTGACTTGTCACGTCAAAGGCCGCGGGTTCGATGCCCGTCGTCCTCGAAAAAATGTCATCCTGGATTTACTGTTTTTTGCTTTTATTTTCTATGTAAGAACAATCATTCTGGATTTGCAAGTAATTAAAAATATACTTATTGCAAGTCAATATACAATTCTCTGATCATGTTAGAATATTTAGCTATATTTCTTTATTTTTTAATTGCTACATTGTTGGCCATTCTATTGTTAGGAGTCTCTTTTTTAGCCTCCACCCGACGGGCAGATCCAGAGAAAATATCGGCCTATGAGTGTGGATTTGATCCATTTGATGATTCTCGCAGTCGCTTTGATATAAAATTTTATTTAGTTGCCATTCTTTTTATAATTTTTGATTTGGAGGTAACTTTTTTATTTCCTTGGGCCTTGGTGCTAAAGAAAGTAAGTTTTTTTGGCTTTTGGTCAATGATGATATTTCTTCTAGTTCTTACCATAGGATTTGTATATGAATGGAGGAAGGGGGCATTGGATTGGAGTTGAGATCATCGAAAGTTTGTGGTGACCTATTCTATTTTGTTTTTCTCAAAGCGATCCAAGGGAAAAGTAAACTGATTTTTATATACTGAGTTTAGTAAGGTTGCATGCGCTTTGCTCTGCATCTACTTTAACACGCAAGTAATAAAATCTGACCTTGTTAAAAAAAGACAGGCAAGCAAAAAGATGAGGTTTTACTACTTTTCTCCTGCAACGCCGACGACATAATTTTGAAATTCCAACTATTTTTCTATTTACTATAAAATTAAATATTTTTTTTAATTTTTAGTCATCAGCATTATATCTTACCTTCTTGTTCTAGTCATGTTTGAAGGAGCAAAATTAATTGGAGCTGGTTGTGCAACCATCGCCTTGGCAGGTGCAGGCGCCGGCATTGGCATTGTGTTTGGATCGTTGATCAACTCGGTAGCTCGAAACCCATCATTAACTAAGCAATTATTTGGTTATGCTATATTAGGATTTGCATTGACTGAAGCCATTGCTTTGTTCGCTTTGATGATGGCTTTTTTAATACTATTTGTTTTTTAATTTACACAGCCATTCTTGAAATGGAATGCAGTTTAATCATCTTTATTCTCTTCTAGTAGAAAATGGGTAAAATAGAACCTTTTTTTAGAAAACAAAAAGGTTCTATTTTACTACTTCCATGGCAAAATAAAAGCAAAGGACGGCTACCTTTTTCAAAGTAGCAATCTTAATGGTAAATGGCGTGCACAGCTGCACATCATTGAGTTCTCAAAACAAAATATATAAAAATGAATAAAATGAAGTCTACTAAACAAGGTAATATAGAAATGAAAAAAGGGGATTATTTGGTTTTTTGGAGTAAAAAGGTAATTAGGACGGGAGGGCATCTGGGACGAGCACCTTATAAGCTTCCTACGCCACATCTTCGTCATTCCTGGATTGATACCTTTCTTTTAGGGAATCGAGGTAATTTAATGCTGATTAATACATTTTTTACTGTGCAAGAAACTAATAAAGGGCTATTCTTGGCGGCCAAGATTTTACGCCAGCATGGCAAATTATTGGTAGTGGATACTCGAGGTGAAATATCTCCTTTCTTGCAAGTCATTGAGGGTGGACTTGATATTATACCTTCCGTAATATCTTTTAGCGGTTCTCGGTGGGTTGGCGGAACCCTGAGTAATTGGAAAAAGATCTCACAGATGGTTTCTCAATATGGTAAAATTTGGCGACAATTTGATAATTATTTAGTAGAGAATGACATAGAAAGTGCTCGTTATAGAAAAATGAAAGCATCTTATCCTGGCTTTTTAGAAAAATCTAAAGGCCGTGTAAAGCTTAGATTAAACAATAAACCTGACTTAATATTTATCGTAAACCCCAATGAAAGTAGGCATGTAATTCAAGAAGCGAATGGTTTAAAAATCCCCGTCATAGCTTTGGTAGATTCAAACACCAATTTAGATGGGATTCAAATACCTATTCCAGTCAATTATGATACAATGTTTTGGGTATACCACTGTGTAAACAGTTTGCTTCGCTTAGCTCGTTGGATGCAAGTCTCTAAAAGTAGTGACTTGCCTTACCATTTTTCTTCAAAAAATGGTGTGCCGACTCATCGATTCCAACAAAGAAAGTCTTCTCTTCCTCCGTCGCGTCCCGCCCCTGTACTTTTAAAAAAAGATAAAAAAGCAAATGGGCTCCATTTAACTACTAAAATCAAAGCAAAAAGATGACATACCCATTAAAAAAAAAGCTTATTCTGTGGTAAAATGGAAGAATAGTATTGCTTTTTTTTAAAGAGAAAAAAGTTGAAAATCTTATTAACAAATAGAGAATAAAATGAAAAAAAAACAAAGGATCTCCAATAAAAAAGGGCATGGTCGGAATGAAATCAGCCTTTTTTCATCATCCCGACTTTCATTGCATTATAAACAAATAATTTGTCCTGACTATGTATTACAATGTCCGGTGGAAAACATAATGGAAATACCTTGCATAGAAAAGATTGTTTTAAACTCTAGCTCTAAGGCTGTAATTTCCAATAGAAAGGCGCATTTCCCTGCATTACTAGCGTTGAAGGTTATATCAGGACAAAGAAGTAAAAACACGTGGTCTCGCAAATCGATCGCAGCCTTTAAACTAAGAGAAAAAAATCTTTTGGGATGTAAAGTAACTTTACGTACTGTGCCTATGTATATTTTTCTGGAAAAATTAACGATGGACGTTCTTCCTAGGGTAAAATTACACCAAGAATATACCAAAGATAAGTACAACGAAGACCTCCATTCTCATTTAGATCAAGATGGTAATTACAATATTGGAGTCAATGACCCCTTTTTTTTTAGGGAGTTAGAAACCCATTTTGAATCTTTTAAATCATTGTCAGGTTTGAATATTACCGTAGTGACATCAAGCTCACGACTGGATAAAATGACTTTGATTTTTAATGGTTTACAAATACCTTTGTCTTAAATTTGTTGCCTTACATATGTTGACATTGATCAGGCATGCAACAAGTAAACCATTCTATTTTCATTTGAAAATACCCTGTTTGCCTTCTACTTTAGTAATCAAATGAGATCTTTGTGCCTAAAACGGACGCCTGTTCGACCCTTTTTTTCTCTTTTTCTCTTTTTGCCACCTTTTTTCATTCATTTTTTATTTTGTATAGATATATAGAGTAGACAAAAAGGTGGCAAAAAATCAAGGGTTAAGTATCCTTGTTTAGAAAACAGAAGGAATTCCAGCAGTGGGCGGCGTGCGATGTGCGCAGTATCGCGCCATCTCTTAAAATTGTAGAATAAATGTTTCAAGCTAGAATCCACTTAAATTTACGTTTTGATTGTTTATATAATTATGTAATAGATATAACTTGATTTCAATTTTATTTCTAATAATAATGATACTACTGATATCAATCTTATTTAGAGAAGAATCCGTCATTTGGATTTGACCTTGTAAATACTTTCTTTTACCATGGTTTAATGAACGTTTATACAGAATGACGGCGGTAATATAAAAAACAAATACAACGGACAAAGTAATATATTTTGAGAAAACTAAAAAAAGTTTCTTAGGCCAAAGGCAAATCAAGTGAAACTAAATGGCAGGCCATCGACTACTAATTTCATCCTTTTTTTAATTTCAGTTTACAACGAAAGGTTAAAAAATGGCACAGGTAGTATACCACACCACACTGCACAGCCACCACAAGATAGCTTGCCAGACCATAATGTAGCAAACAGTATAGAAGCAGTAAAAGACAGATAATAAATAGAATATTAAAGTAAAGAAAGCAAATATAAAAAGATACGCAGAGAGGCTTACAACAACCTTTGTCTTACTGAAACCTAAAGGTAATCCTTTATTATTTTTGTGCTAAAAAAACAAGCAAACCACTTAAATTATTTTTTGTGTGGTTTATAATCAAGCAAAAAAAGAGAGTTAACTAGTTTGATACTCCAAGAAAAGGCAGCATAAAAAAAGCAACACCTACCGTTCTCCTTTTTGCTTTTATATCCACAAGGAGGGTTGCCTTTCTCCTTCTAGGGCATAGAGGCAGGAATTGCCTTTTATACACAAGGAAAAAGCGTAAACCCCTTATTTTGTGCTTTAAAAAAAGCAAAAAAAATGACAACGCAACCACAAAAAATGAAAGTAAAGAAAAAGTCAAGAGAAAGTAAAAACAATTCTTTAAGGCGATATTTTACTACTTTCTTATTAAAAATAGAAAGCATATGAAAAAAGAGCCTTAAATCAAACAACTCTTTTTTTGTTATAAACAGTTGTGCTGTTTTTTACCATAAAAATAGTATGGGATCACCTGTTTGCTTTTTTTTAAACCGCGCGCTTTGATTTTGGTTCAAAAAAGCAAGCAGCAAACACAAGCCAATGGCTTTAAAAAGTATAAAAATAAAAAATTTCATGAATTCCCTATTTTATCTATTTTCTACCTTGGCCTTAATGTCGGGTGGAATGGTGGTACAAGCTCATAACCCAGTTCATTCTGTTCTTTACTTAATTCTGGTATTTTTTAATGGAGCTGGATTGCTGATATTGTTAGGTTTAGATTTCTTTGCAATGATTTTTCTCGTGGTTTACGTGGGGGCCATAGCTGTCCTTTTTCTTTTTGTAGTAATGATGTTAAATATTAACTTGGCGGAATTTAATGAAAAAAAGTTACGTTACCTTCCAATGGGTGGCCTTTTGGGTTTGCTTTTTCTTACTGAAATTTTTCTCATTGTAGATAACGATTTGATTCCATGGATAGGACGAGCCGACTTGGAAGGGTGGATTGAGTTGTCTCCGTTAAATTGGACTCTTTGGTCACATTTAATTGATGTGGTGACTCCCCTAGAAGCAGTTGGACTTTTAATTTATACTTTCTACTTTTATTTTTTTTTATTAGCTAGTTTGATATTACTTGTCGCCATGATTGGAGCCATTGTCTTAACATTGCATAGGGGTGTCAATATCAAGCGAGAAGATGTGTTTCAACAAAACAGTAGAGAATTTGCTAAGACTGTCAGGATCATTAAATAAAAAAGTAGAATCATCAAGATTGTAAACAAACAAGCTTTTTTCTAATTTCAATTATTTTATTAATCAGTGTGACACTGCGTAAAACCATATTGTAACAATTCCACTTAATGTCGCTGTTTGGTACTTATGTTTAAAGCAGCTTGATTGACAGCTTGGTAGCAGACAAATAAAATTTTTATTCTTTGTTGTTTGTAGCGACAAATATAGATAAAACTTTTCATTTATTCTTTTGCTTGTACTTTCTAAATACAAGCAACAAGTAAAAGACTAGGGGTCCAAAGAAAAGAAGGGTTGAACAAACTTTTGTTATGGATAGAAGGAGGCTTGCCTTTGCCCATCAAGCCATCCAGGCAAAATATGGGTTGCTTGCACACCAAGCAAGGAGCCTTACCTTTCCCTTTTCAGTGCAAGTAATCTAAGGATTCTTGCCCTTGATAAGCAAAGGGATTACTTGCTCCTCTTTTTTTGGTGTATTGTCTTAATAAAAAAGTAGTAAAATCTCAGTTTGGTAAAAGAGTGGAGAATGGCGCTGGGCAAAGGGGGATTATGGTTAACCCTTTCTTGCTGGCATACCAGATTGGGGGGGGTTGGCAAGTTGAGGTGGCCGTTGTCATGATCTCTGCCAAGTCTACTAATTTCACCCTGTTTTCAAGTCAGTACAATATAAAAGGAGATCGATTAAGAAAGAGAAAAAAAGATTATGTATTTGCTTATACTATTATTTCCGTTAATGGGCAGTTTATTGGCTGGTCTCTTTGGTCGTTTCCTAGGTTTTAAAGGAGGCGCATTGGTGACAACGACGGCCGTTTTAATTTCAACTCTTTTAAGCCTGATAGCTTTCTATGAAGTAGCCCTTTGTGGAAGCCATTGCACCGTGTCATTGGGTAGTTGGTTTTCTTGTGAGATGCTAGATACTGGTTGGGGTTTCTATTTTGATACTTTGACAGTAGTAATGCTATTGGTAGTGACGTCGGTTAGTACCTTAGTTCATATCTATTCACTCTCTTATATGTCCCATGATCCTCACATTCCTCGTTTTATGTGTTATTTATCTATTTTTACATTTTTTATGTTGATGTTGGTAACGGCGGATAATTTTTTACAAATGTTTTTCGGTTGGGAAGGGGTAGGTTTAGCATCCTATTTACTTATTAATTTTTGGTTTACTCGGCTTCAGGCCTCCAAAGCTTCCATAAAAGCTATGTTGCTTAATCGGGTTGGAGATATAGGGTTAGCTTTAGGAATAATGGCTTTGTATTCACAATGTAGCAGTGTAAACTTTGCTTCAGTCTTTGCATGTGTACCAAAGATGGTTGAAACTTCTTTTCTATTTTGTAACATACAGTTAGACACCTTAACCACGATATGTATTTTATTGTTTATAGGTGCTGTCGGAAAGTCGGCCCAATTGGGATTACACACTTGGCTCCCCGATGCCATGGAAGGGCCGACTCCAGTGTCGGCACTAATTCATGCCGCCACCATGGTTACTGCAGGTGTTTTTATGATAGCTCGTTGTTCTCCCCTCTTTGAATACGCGCCCACCGCTCTAATGGTGGTAGCATTTTTAGGGGGCATGACTTGTTTTTTTGCTGCAACGACTGGGTTAGTTCAAAATGATATAAAGAGAGTAATCGCCTATTCTACTTGCAGTCAGCTTGGGTATATGGTGTTTGCTTGTGGACTTTCTCAATATTCTTTGGGAGTATTTCATTTAATGAATCATGCCTTCTTTAAAGCTTTACTCTTTTTAAGCGCTGGTTCTGTCATTCACGCGCTGTCTGATGAACAAGACATGCGAAAAATGGGGGGTGTAGTTCAATTATTACCTTTTACTTATAGTATGATGATGGTCGGTTCTTTGTCACTGGCAGGTTTTCCATTTTTAACAGGATTTTATTCTAAAGATGTTATTTTGGAAGTAGCCTATGCAACCTATACATTGAGTGGGAATTTTGCTTATTGGCTTGGATCGATTTGTGTCTTGATGACCTCCTACTATTCTTTTCGGCTGCTATTCTTAACTTTTTTAACACCAACTTCCGCCTTTAAGTCTACCCTAAATAAAACACATGAAGCCCCTTTCCTGATGGCTTTTCCTTTGATTCTATTAGCTTTAGGAAGTATTTTTGTAGGCTATCTTGGAAAAGATATGATGATTGGACTTGGTACTAATTTTTGGGGCAACTCACTTTTTGTGTTACCAAAAAATCTTATTCTACTAGAATCTGAATATATACCTCAAACTCAAAAATGGGTGCCACTAGTTTGGACTGCATTGGGAATAGGTCTCGCCTTTCTCTTTAATTATGCTTTACCGCAGCGCGGCTTTCGACTTAAAACTAGTTGGTTAGGGAGGAAATTATATACCATGTTAAATCGACGTTGGTTTTTTGACAAAGTGTATAATGATTTTATTTCACAAAAAGCTTTAGATTTTGGATATAATATTTCCTGGAAAACCATTGATAAAGGGTGCCTGGAAATATTGGGACCATATGGAATTGCTCATACGATGTCTGCTTGGAGTAAATATGTCAGTCGACTTCAGAGCGGCCTTATCTATCACTACGCTGTTATGATGCTTTTAGGACTTAGTGGAGCCATTGCCATCAGCATTGCGATGACGGCTCCTGAAAAAATTTTTGAAAATTTTATTGACTTTCGACTTTATTTTATATTACCCCTTGGATTCTTTATTTTCAATTCTTTACCAAATAATTTGTCAGCTTCATATGAAAGTAACAAAAAAATAATATAAAAAAAAGCCATGATGAAAAATAAATTTTATTCTTTATTAAAAAAAATTAGGCAACTAGGAACAAATAAATTCTCTGCTTTTTTGTTACCCTCTTTATTTACTACGGTAATAGCTTATATAGCAGACTGTAATTGGTCAGCTTTAAAAAAAAAAAGAATAATGGAATGGTTCTTCAAGTTGGATATACGCCTGCAAAGATTGATCTTATGCTGTGTCTATCTCAGTTTCTTTTTGTTTTTTTATTGGTTATTCTCAACCAGCATGTTGGGTAGCTGGTTGCCTGCACTGCGACGCTTAATTCTCTCCTTAATTGATGCTGGTGAACCTGACCAACAGGACAAAAAGCAGCAGCAGGCAAAACGTAGAGGAAAAGGAAAAGGGGGTACGACGCCAGCTGGTCATCAAAGTCAAGCTTCTACGTCTACCCAAGATAACCAAGCAAGCAAAAGTAAAAGCTTTGTCGCTGGCAGTGGGTGCGAGAAAAAAAACAAAAAAAAGACGTCTGCCAATGATTGGCAGGCCTCGACTAATCGTGATCAGAGATCGGCTTCATCAATGCAAGATGTGGTGAATACTGGCCGCGACGAATGTCGTACTCTGGCCGATCAAGTGAAAAAGCTCCAGCTTTTTAATCAAAGACCAAAACAACAACAAAGGTTGCCGGCAGTCTCACCCATTGACCAAGGCGAAAAAGTCCAACCTATGGTTGCAAAGTATGAAACTTTAGGTGATTCACCAGATCAAGTTGGTAAAAATTTAGCGAAATATTTTGGCCCCAAAGGTATTATAAAAACTCCAGATGATCATAGAAAAAATTAAAGGCTTTCTATTTTCGTCTTGAGTTGATTTGACATCTTTTTTCCTATCTTTACAACCATTATTTTTGTTTTTTGAGGGCTTGATCTTGTTGATTACTTTCTATCAAGCTGTTATTTTTTATGTTATTAGAGAATTTCTCTTCAAAATTGTGGATGGCTTCTAGAGCCCCCATTTCTACTTTTTAAAAAGTATTAAAAAAAAAGAATTATGTCGCAAAAAATAAAAAATTTCACGATTAATTTTGGTCCTCAACATCCTGCAGCCCATGGGGTTTTACGCTTAGTTTTAGAAATGAATGGTGAAGTAGTTGAACGATCAGACCCACACATAGGGTTATTGCATCGAGGAACGGAAAAATTAATAGAACAAAAAAGTTACTTGCAAGCTTTACCATATTTTGATCGTCTAGATTATGTTTCAATGATGTGCCAAGAGCATGGTTATTCTTTGGCTGTAGAAAAGTTATTACATTGTTCGGTACCGTTGCGAGCCCAATATATTAGGATTCTGTTTGCGGAAATTACAAGAATCTTAAATCACCTGCTAGCACTAACTTGTCATGCCCTTGATGTTGGTGCATTGACTCCATTCCTGTGGGGGTTTGAAGAGCGGGAAAAGCTTATGGAATTTTATGAACGTGTATCTGGAGCCCGCATGCATGCTGCATATATTCGACCGGGTGGCATTGCTCAAGATTTACCCATCGGATTGAGTGATGACATTTATCGATTTACACGTCAATTTGTATCTCGAATCGACGAAATGGAAGAGCTGTTAACAAATAACCGTATTTGGAAACAACGATTAGTAGATATAGGTGTCGTGACGGCCGATCAAGCTTTGGATTGGGGTTTTTCGGGGGTGATGTTACGAGGTTCTGGTATAAATTGGGACCTACGAAAAACACAACCCTACGATGCGTACAATAAAATAGATTTTCAAGTCCCTTTGGGGTTTAGAGGCGATTGTTACGACCGTTACATAATTCGTATGGAAGAAATGCGTCAAAGTTTGCGAATTATTATGCAGTGTTTAGATAAAATGCCTACTAAGGGATTAATAAAAACAGATGACCGAAAAATAACTCCCCCTTCGAGGTCACAAATGAAATTGTCGATGGAATCTTTAATTCACCATTTTAGACTCTACACCGAAGGAATTATGGTACCAAGGGGCGATACATACACTGCCGTCGAAGCACCAAAGGGAGAATTTGGAGTCTATCTTGTAAGTTCAGGATCTAGCAGACCATACCGTTGTAAAATACGCGCACCTGGCTTCGCTCATTTGCAAGGGCTTGATTTTATGGCACAAAATCACATGTTGGCCGACGTCGTAACTATCATTGGAACACAAGATATAGTTTTTGGTGAAGTTGATCGATGAAAGTGGCTTTAATATTACATTCCATTAATAAGTAATGCCCAGTCTATACATTTTACTTTATTTACTGTCAAAAGTAGAAAATGACTAATCAATTCACTGTCCGGAGTCTTTTTTAATCTCTATCTACCCCCTGATTTCTGCCTGCTTGCTGCTTTTTGGAAGTAGAAGCCCAACAAAAAGCGAAAATACTATATTTTAATTGGGGTAACCAATTAAAATATAGTAGTAATTTATTAGAATTAAAAGATTAATTTAACCCTTTGAGTTGGTAAATTCCTATATTGCTTTAATTCTTATTTACTGAGTTGATTGTTGGAACAATATAGTTTATCTCCTTTGTGTTAAACATTTAGGCCTGTTTGCCCAAGCAGGCCTTGACACAAGGACTCTTTCTTGCTCCATTTACCTTTTAAATTAGATTTTAATTTGCCTGATATTTAAAACAGCAGCTTATCTGAACCCTCTGTCTTTTTTGCCATGAAACATCGAACGTTTTATTACTTGAATTTCTTGCGTTAAAAACACAAAAAATTCAAGCCATGGCAGCAACCTTTAAATTTAATTTTGCACAAATGTTTGATAATACAATATTAAACAGATATCAAGGCCAGGATAACCTTTAAATTTGTTGATTTTTCATTTTGTTAATTCCACGGAAAAATATTTGTGTTGGGCAATGCACGACGCTTTTTAGAGGCTGTAATTTTCAATTCTTTAAAAATTATGCCCTGCTCAGCAAGCCAATTATACCACCTTAAAAAGGTATTTGGTGTTGATTTTTTTTATTTTTGTTTAATTTCAGCTACGCCAAGGTGACCCAACATAGTGAGCTCCACAGATGCAAGCCCAGATAAATATATAAATTTTCAGTTACCGTTGTATAACAATTCTTTTTTGCCTAAATCTAAGTAGATTAAAAAATGGTTTCCATTAATAAACACATTGTAATATCGAAAATAGTTTTTACCGTAGAATTTCATTAAATATTTATTTAAGGGTCAAGGGAGCAACAGACTTTGTAAGGATGGCTTGCTTGCACACCAAGCAAAGAGCTTCGACCTTGCCCAGAAAGGGGCAAGATGGCCTACTTGCATACCAAGCAAGCAGGCTTGTCTTTGCCCAGAAAGGGCAAGGTCGATGAGATTCTCCATTCTACACAAGGAATTTAAAGATTTTTGCTTAGAAAAAAAAAAGATGGCTTACTTGCCTTGCTGTGGTGGACAAGCAAGGGATAAACAGGCTTCTCTTTTATACACAAGTAATCTAAGGATTCTACCCATCAAGGGCAAGGAGCCTTCCCTTTGGCCCATCAAGGGGCCTTTGACCATTAAGGGCAAGGGTGGATTGGTTGCTTGCTCTGCAAGCACGGCTGGATTGGTTGCTTGCTCTGCAAGCTCTGCAAGCTCTGCAAGCTCTGCAAGCAAGGGTGGAACAGGCTTGTGTCTATAATACACGTAAATTAGCATAAAATAAAAAATGAAAGGTGAAAAAAAACATACAAATTTTATTTATTATTTTATTGACATTTGGTATCGATTTGTTTATTTTTTGATTTCTTTTATTATAACATTTCTAGTCTGTTATTATTATTATGTTGACATAATTTATCTTTATGTCAACCCTTTTCTCAAATACCATAGAGTATTTATATTTACGGAGCTTACGGAAGCCCTGTATGTAACATTAAAAATTTGCACAATTACTACCATATGCGTATTATTTCCCATGGTATGGTATATGATTTGGTGTTTTTTTATACCAAGTTGTTTTTGCTCTGAAAGAAACAATTATACTTGGTTTATTTTATTTTGGAATCTTTTCTTTATATTGACTATCTTAACAATTTATTATAATGTTTTACCACATCTTTATGATTTTTTTTTACAATATGAAATACAAAAAAACCTTTTTAGTATACAATTGGAGGCCCGCATTGATTCCTACCTGAGTTGGAGTTTAAAAGTCTTATTTTTGCTCTCTATTTTAGCTCAATTGCCCTTTCTTTGTTATTTTTTATATCGACTCGAGATTTTATCTCCGTTCTTTCTTTCTCAAAATCGAAAATTTTTAGTTTTTTTTTTTTCATTGACCGCCGCCTTGTTGTCACCTCCTGAGTTGATTACTCAAATTCTCATCACAACGGCCTTTGTCGTTGTCTATGAATTAATTATCTGGTTAGGCTTTTTTCATGCAAGCTGTCTAATTAAAACTAATTTAAAATTGTAAGTGCAAGGCTACCAAAGGTGCAGGGCGCCCGTCGATGTCACAATCTCTATCAGCATATCCAACACCAACAGTCAAGTTATATTTTACTAGTTTGCTGCTAAAATATCAGCATGCTCATAGTCAAGGTTATATTTTACAAGGTTTTATTTTAGTAATTTGCTACTAAAATGGCACATCAAAGAAGGCTTCTGTCTTAGACACAACCCTCTTTGAACCTTTCAGTGCTTTCTTTTGTTATTTCAATTAAAAAAAAGAGTAACAGGTATCCAATGTTTTTCCGTAAGGATTCTGCCCCTTGATACATAAGGAAGAGCCCATACTTGCAAGGCCGGGCCCAACCAAGATGATCAAGAATAACAACTTACCTTAGGCAACAACAGAAAGGGCAAGCAAGGCAGAAGTATTAATAGATGGATTTAATAAGTAATTTAGGGGTATCTACCATTCTTTTCCTTTTTGGGATATGGGGTATTTTTTTGAATAGAAAAAATATTATAATAATATTAATGTCGATTGAATTAATGATTTGTTATTAGGTAAGCAAGGGATAAGTTTTCATTTTTTATGTTATTAGACATTTTCTGTTTTAGACATCGCTACACCCTTGTTTTAGACACAAGTCTCTTCCAACCTTGCTTGTAGTTTTTATGTAGTTTTTAAAAGGCAGAAAAATAACAAGTAAAATCTTTGCACCCCATGCACCCGATGCACTCCATGCACCCGATGCACCCGATGCACCCCAGCACCCCACCCACTTTAGTGAGAAAAGATCGCCCCTGCAGCCCTGCAGCCCTGCAGCCCTGCAGCCCTGCAGCCCTGTAGGCCCTGTAGCCCTGCAGCCCTGCAGAGCTTGTTGCTTGGATCGCAAATAAAGAGTAGATAAAAAAAAATAAAAAAAATGATACAACAATCTTTAACCAAAATTTCAAACCAAGAGAAGCGCAACCTTTGTTTATTCGTTTTTCTAAGTATGGTCGTAATTATATCCAAAACCACCTTTGTAATAAATGTGGGTAAAATGTTTGTGGCGTGCTTCTTGTTTGCATGCCTTTCTTTAGTATCGGTGATCTTGATAGTTTTAGCCATTAAATCTCTTTTAATTCAATTAAAAAAGTTTAAAGCTTTCTTATTTGTTTTAAAAGATATGATCTTATTGAGATTTAGGTCAATGAGATTTAGGAGCCTTGAAACGGGTTTTTCCTTGGTCAAAAAGAGCATCATAAGAATTTTTTTTTCCACAAAAAAAGGCATTATAAAGGCTGGAAAGTATTGTAACACCATTTTATTGTTGGCAATTAAAAAGTTTATTCAATTATTTACTGACATCAAGTCCTTTCTTTCTGGCTTGATTGAAAACCAAAAATTGATTCAATGGTTTACTCGGGCCAAACCAATTTTTCATACGTTCTATGGGG
>JAABUX010004709.1_pt1 | contig 17149 bp, 19 predicted proteins | sample 5561851 | NCBI WGS metagenome assembly JAABUX01 (sample SAMN10711883, study PRJNA513361) | rock metagenome | isolation source: Antarctica rocks | place: Antarctica: Victoria Land, Richard Nunatak red sandstone | collected 2016-01-03 | reverse complement strand
ACGGAAAAGGCCAAAGAACGGGCCGCGAAAAGGATGCAGAGAGCCGCATAACGCGGCCTCACGCCTCATTCCGCACTTCTCCCACCCGTCAATCACCCATACGCCGGCAATCTCGCAACAGGCTCCTAAGCGGATTCTGGAAAGTTTATGCGACCGGTTCGTCGCCAACAGCGCCGTCCTGTCTCCAGGAGACTCGGTGAGCGCGGAGAATTATAAGCCCGCTGCTGACCCCTCCGCCGGCATGGGATTCATCCGCATCGACCCGGACGACCTGCGGAGTGGCATGCTGTTCAGCCTCGCCGCGACCGCCAGCGCGTTCAAGGTTCAGCGCCTTCAAGGAGACACGTTCACCGTGCGCGAGAGCCTGTTCGACGTGATCGAGAAATCGCCGGTGGTGCGAACCCTGAACACGATCTTGGTCGCGCTGGGGCTGGTCTGGTATTTCCTGCGCCTGGTCCGCGGCGGGTCTGGCGAGGGTGGCGGCGCTGCGATCGTCCTGGCCGGGGCGCTGCTGTGCGCGCCGGGGACGGCTCAGGCGCAGCAGGCGATGCTGCGCGCCGACGAGACCGGCCAGGCGCTGCTGCGCTCCCGCGGCGACAGGTGCTACGCCGTCACGCCGCTGCACGTGCTGGGCACCGAGACGTCGGCGCTGGTGACGGCGCCGGGCCGAGAGCGAGGAGAGGGGGATTTGCTGCGCCGAATCCCCGCGGCCCCGGAGCCGGTGGCGCTGCTGACCCTGCGCGGCCTGCCCCTGACGGTGTGCCCGGCGTTCGAGGGGGCGGTGTCGCTGGACGATTTGCTGCGGGCGCATGCCGGGGCGACGCTCCGGTTGGTGCGCGCGGACGGGTCGATCGACTTCGTGCCGCTCCTGCTCGGGTCCATCGAGGTGGAGACGATCGAGGTCCGCAGCGAGGCGGGCAGCCTGGAGCAGGGCATGAGCGGCGGGACGGTGCTGGTGGCGGACCGGCCGGTCGGGCTGCTGGTCGACGTGACGGAGGGCGGCCATGTCGGCCGGGTCGCCCGGCTGGACCGGGTGTTCGAACGGCTGACGCCGCATCTGTCGAACGGCATCCCGGCCGAGGTCGCGCGCGCGCCGTCCGGCAGCGTGGCCTACGAGATCGTGCGGTCCAACGCCGCCCCGGTCGAGCCCGGCAACAAGGCGGGCAGCCTGCAGGGGGATGGCCGCGGCCCGTGGCGGGTGCCGGGCGGCAGCCGGGTCGAGTTGGTGCTGAAGGTGAGCGCGCCGTTCAGCGGGATTGCGCTGGATGTGACCGGCTTGCCCGACCCGCCCCGGGCCGTGGAGGTGATGGGGGGCCGCAGCGAGCGGGGTCCGTGGCAATCGTTGGCGAGCTTCAGCCTGGAACCCGGCGATGGCGTCCGGCAGCAACGCTTTGCGTCCGTTGGCCTTGGCTACGTGCTGCTGCGAGCCACCGCTGCGCCCGACCGCAAGACGCTTGCCATCGGCATGGTTTCGGTCATCCCAAAGTGAAGCGAGTCACCGCGGTTTCCAGATGGCATTTCGATTGCCCTCTGTCTGACCAGAGTACAGATTAACACGACCGCGGAAGTCTCCAGGATCTGAAACCCAAGTTAAACTTCCACTACACATATTAGTGTCGGCATTAAACACCAACATTACTCCTTGAAGCTGCCCAGACCATTTTGGAGTTCCATTGCAGGCCGAAGTGCCCTGGATCTGTCCGGTTTCCATATCGAATTGAGTCACCGTTAGCCTTAGGCTTGCAGTGTTACCGGCTGTCGTCAGCTTTCCTTCCGCATCCACGAACTCCATGATGATCTGATGAATGTTGGCCATCATCCCACGAAGCGCCAACTCCAGCATCTCCGACTCATTGCTCGCCAGACCCATCTCGATCGCCATCTGCCGCTGCGTCGCATCCCCCGCCCGAATCGCCTCCCGCAGCGTCAGCAGGCGCACCGTCGGATCGGGGTCGGCGAGCAGCGTGCGAAACTCGGCCAACTGCGCCGCCTGCCGCCGGATCGCCGCCGCATCGAACACCGGCGCCGCCCGCGCCGGTTCCACCGCCTTCGCCTGCTGCGCCTCCGCAGGCGCCCACGCCAGCGCCAACGCGGCGACAAACACGGCGACGAAGCTGCTACGCATTCCGGGCATCCTCCATTTCTTGACACCCTATCTCGCGACATACCATTGTATACAGGCCCGCCCACGACTTGCCCTGCCGCACGTGCCGCGCAACACTCCGGTATGCAGCCGCTCGATCCCAAGGTGAAGCGTGACCTGCTTCACCGCACCCCGCTATTCGCCGCCCTGCGCCCGGCGGAACTCGACGAATTGCTGGGCTTCTCCGCCGAGCGCCGGTTTACCCGCGACGCGTCGGTGTTTCATCGCGGCGAGCCGGGCGGAAGCCTGATGGTGCTGGTGCGGGGCCGCCTGCGAATCGGCGCGGTCTCGGCGGATGGCAAGGAGGTGACGATCGGCATGGTCGAACCCGGTGGCGTCGTCGGCGAACTCGCCCTGCTGGACGGCAAGCCGCGCAGCGCCGATGTGACCGCGATGGAGGACAGCACCGTGGTCGTCGTCGAACGGCGCGATTTCCTGCCGTTCCTCAACCGCAACCCCGACCTTCTCCTGCGATTGTTGGCGCTGCTATGCGAACGCATGCGGCAGACCAACCTGGCGCTGGAGGATGTGGCCTTGTTGAACCTTCCGGCGCGGCTCGCCCGCGTGCTGGTGAAGCTCGGCCACGATTACGGCGCGAAGGAGCCGAACGGCACGCGCATCCGCCTCAAGCTGTCGCAGAAAGATTTGAGCGCCCTGGTCGCCACCACACGGGAGAGCGTGAACAAGCAACTGCGGCAGTGGCGGGCGGACGGCGTGCTGGACGAGGCCGACGGACACATCGTCATCCGTCGGCCGGAGGCCCTGCGCGGCCTGATGGCCTAGTAGAAGCCGGGACCGTATCCGCCCCAAGGGCCCCAGTTCCAACCTGGATCGCTGTTCAGCTCCGCCGCCTGCAACTGGTCGGCCGCGATCTTTTTCTGCTGCGCGATCTGCTGGTAGCGGCCGAATGCCGCTTGGCTGCCGACATACAGGCAGTGGCACACGACCGGGTCCGGATACAGGTAGGACACGCGGTCGCCCTCGATGCGCTGCGAGAGATGGTTGGCGGGAAGGCGGGTCAGCATGTCCTGCCGCGCCTGGGTGTTTGCCGGCAGCACCGTGAAACCGGACGCAGCCAGCGTATTCTCCCGATCGGTCACCCGGTCGTGCACCATGGCGGCGCAACCGCTGAGCGCAGCGATCAATGCGACGGGAACGGTCCAATGACGCAGCATAACGGTTCTCCTTGTTTCGACGCGCAAGCGCACCGGACCGACAAAGGTTTCGCCGATCTTGCTAGCCGCGTCCGACGAACGGCATGTTGGTGGCCATCACCGTCATGAACTGCACGTTCGCGTCCAGCGGCATGCCGGCCATCAGCACGATCGAGCGCGCGACGCAGTCCACGTCCATCACCGGCTCCACCGCGGTCGTGCCGTTCGCCTGCGGCACGCCGCGCGCCATCCGCGCCGTCATGTCGGTCGCCGCGTTGCCGATGTCGATCTGCCCGCACGCGATGCCGAAGGCGCGGCCGTCGAGCGAGATGGTGCGCGTCAGCCCGGTGATGGCGTGCTTGGTCGCCGTGTAGGGCGCTGAGCCCGGCCGCGGCGCGTGCGCGGAAATCGAGCCGTTGTTGATGATCCGGCCCCCCTGCGGTATCTGGTCGCGCATCATCCGGAACGCGCCGCGCGCCACCCGGAACGCGCCGCTGAGGTTCACCGCCACCACGCCGTCCCACTGCGCGTCCGTCAGCTCGCCGAAATTGGTCGATGGCACGTTGCCGCCCGCATTGTTGAACAGCACGTCGAGCCGGCCGAACCCGGCCTGTACGCGGGCGAACAGCGCCGCCACCGACTCCGCGTCTGCGACGTCGGTCGGGATGCACACGCTACGAGCTTCGGGCGCCATCGCCGCCGTCGCGTCCAGCGCGTCCGCCCGCCGCCCCGCCAGCGCCACCGCATAGCCCGCCCGCAGCAGCGCCACCGCTGTCGCCCGGCCCACGCCGCTGCCGGCGCCCGTCACCAGCGCTGTTGTTTCGGCCATCGTCCGTTTCCCCTCGCGCGCACCCTGGCGCTTGACCCGCCGAACGTGATAGCCGCAACGACCATCGACGTGAAGGCAGCCTGGATGGACGCGCCGCACCTTCCCATCCTCGATCTGCGCGGCGGCGCCGGTCGGCTCGCAGCCCACCCCGCCCGCGCCACCATCCTGGCGGAGCTGCACGCGCGCCCGTCGGCCCCCGTCTCCACCCCGTGCCGCATCCTGCATTTTGCCTTCGCAACCGATTTCGCCCAGGCGCAGGCGGCGCGGGCCGCCTTCGACCGTTTCTGCGCCGAGTACGGCCTCGACCGTCCGGCGGAGGGTGCCAAGCACCACCGGGTCGAATTCTCCGGCTGCGTGCTGCGGTGGGAGAGCCACAGCGAGTTCACCACCTACGACTGGCAATTCGCCGCGGCCGGCACGCAGCCGTTCCAGCCTGCGCCCGATACGCTCGCCGGCGTCATGTCGCTGGTGCCGCAGCCCGGGCCGCTGCTGGTCGCCATCGACCTGCATTTGCTGCCGGCGGTGGAGGCGACGGTGTTCTCCCGCCTGGAACTGGCGGCGTCGGAGGTGGAGGACGGCGCGGCCAGCATCGCCACCGACTTCAAGGCCGACCCGCACGGCTTTGTCCGCATCCTGGTCGGCGACCGGCGGCTGTCGCCGATGCAGGCGGGCGGCCTCGTGCAGCGGCTGATCGAGATCGAGACCTACCGCAGCTTCGCCCTGCTCGGGCTGATCGAGGCGCAGCGCCTGACGCCGTCCGTGCACCAGATCGAGACCGAGCTGCCGCTGCTGCTGGAGCGCATCCAATCGAGCCAGGAGGAGACCAACCGCGCCACCTTGAGCCGACTGCTCGCCTTGGCGGCGGAATTGGAGAAGGGCGCCGCGGAGTCGCTGTTCCGCTTCGGCGCCACCCGCGCCTACGCAGCCCTGGTACAGTTGCGCCTGGACGCGATCGCCGAACGCCCGATTCCCGGGGTGCCGAGCTGGTCGGCGTTCCTGTCGCGCCGGATGGGTCCGGCGATCCGCACCTGCGCCACCATGGAGGAGCGGCAGGCCAACCTGTCGCGCAAGCTGGCCCGCGCCGCGCAGTTGCTGCGCACGCGGGTCGAGATCGAGCTGCAGAGCCAGAACCGCGACCTGCTGCACGGCGTGAGCGAGCGCGGCCGGGTGCAGTTGCGGCTGCAGCAGACGGTGGAGGGCCTCTCGGTTGCGGCGATCAGCTACTACATCGTGAGCCTGGTGCACCTGCTGCTGGAGGGCGTCCACACGGCAGGGGTCGGCGTCGACCCGCTGATCGGGACGGCGGCGTCGATCCCGGTCGTGGTGCTGGGGATCGCCTGGATCGTTCGCCGTATCCGTCGTCGCCACGCCGGGTCGGTGTAGCGGCGTCTTGCGAAAACGCGTTCGCACCTGACATCCTCACCAATCGACCAAACCGGGGGAAACGCGCCGATGTGCCGCTTGTTCAAGTCGCAGGACCCGGCGACCTACGCCGCCGAGACGAGGCCTATGCGGCTCCACGGCCACAGCACGTCGGTCCGGCTCGAAGCGGCCTACTGGGAGACGCTGGAGGAGATCGCGGGCCACGAGGGCGTCTCCGTCGCGCGGTTCTGCGCCATCCTGCACGATGAAATGGAGCAGCGGGGCGATGAAGTGGCAAACTTCGCGTCGATGCTGCGGGTGACCTGCCTGCACTATTTGCGTCACCAGGACGTCTATCTGGCTGAGGTCGCCGTGCGCGAGGCGACGCTGGTGACAGCAGCCGCGTCGTAGCGGAATACTACCCCGGGGCGTACTCCGATCCCTAGTCTCCCACTCAACGAGAAAGCGGGGGTGGAATGGTTCGGAGTTGCGTGTTGGCTGTGGTATTCGCAGCATTGGCGGCTCCGGTTGCCTGGGCCCAGTTCACCGTGCCCGTGGCCAGGCCAACGCCCGAGACCCTGTTCCGCAACCAATGCGCCACGTGCCACGCGCTGAACGCCTCCGACCCGCCGCGGCAGGGTCCAAACCTCGCCGGCGTTATCGATCGCAAGGCCGGGTCGGTGCCGGATTTCAAATACTCCGCCGGGTTCGCCAACGCCGACTTCAATTGGGACGACCAGCGCCTCGACGCCTACCTGACCAACCCGCAGGCGATCATCCCGGGCGCGGTGATGCCGTATCGCCAGGCGAACGCCGAGACACGCAAATCCATTATTTCCTACCTCGAGGGGCAGCACTGATGGCCAGGCCGATCCACTCAATGGTGCGCGTGCTGGACGAGACGCGATCCGTGGCATTCTACCAGACTGCATTCGGGCTCGAGATCGCCGACCGGTTCGCGTTCGAGAAGTTCACGCTGGTATACCTGCGCGACGCCGCGTCCAAGCTCGAGGTCGAGCTCACGGTCAACCAGGGGCGCAGCGAGCCGTACGATCTCGGCGACGGCTACGGCCACCTGGCCGTCGTGGTGGACGACCTCGCGGCCGAGCACGCGCGGGTGACGGAGGCTGGGCTGACGCCCACGCCGCAGCGCGCGCTGGAACTCGATGGGCGCACGATCGGACGATTTTTCTTTCTAACGGACCCGGATGGCTACCGCATCGAAGTGCTGGAGCGCGCCGGCCGCTTTGCCTGAAGCAACAAGACGACCCTAGGGGAGACGAGCGATGAGGACTGTGGATAGGCGAATTCAAATTGGGCGGCGCGACTTCCTGCAGGCCAGCTCCACCGCCGTGCCAGCCGTCGCCCTCGCGACCGCGGGCCTCGGCGTATCCGCGCAGGCGGCGTGGGCGCAAGGGGCCAAGGCGCTGTCGCCCCACACCATGGCGACCCTGGTGCTGATGTCGCGCGACATCTACCCGCACGATCATTTCGGCGACTCGCTGTATGTCGCCGCGGCCCAGCCCTGGGACGACAAGGCAGGTTCCGACCCGGCGTTCAAGACCCTCCTCGAAAGCGGCGTGGCGCGGCTGGATTCCGACGCGCATGACCGTTTCGGCGGCACCTACCTCACCACGGCGTGGGAGGGCGACCGCGTGACGTTGCTGCGCGGCGCCGAGCATACGCCGTTCTTCAAGAAGTGCCGGGGCGACCTGGTCGTGTCCTTGTACAACCAGCCGGCTGTGTGGGCGAAGCTCGGCTACGAGGGGTCGTCCGCCGAGCATGGCGGCTACATCCATCGGGGCTTCGACGACATCGACTGGCTGACGACGGTCTGAGGGGGCGACGCACATGGCAAAATTCGACCAGTCGGACGACAGCGTCGTCTGCATCGTAGGCTCCGGCGCCGGCGGCGGCACCCTGGGCAACGAACTCGCCCAGAAGGGCATCAAGGTGGTGATCCTGGAGGCCGGACCGCGCACCGAGCTGCAGGATTTCGTGAACGACGAGTGGGCCAGCTTCGCCCAGCTCGCCTGGAGCGACATGCGGACCACCTCCGGATCGTGGCGGGTCGGGCGGGATTTCCCGAACCTGCCGGCCTGGATCGTGAAGTCGGTCGGCGGCTCCACCGTGCACTGGGCCGGCGCGTCGCTGCGCTTCGAGGAGCACGAGTTCAAGACCCGCACCACCTACGGCGACCTGCCGGGGGCGAACCTGCTGGATTGGCCGATCACCTTGGCTGAGCTGGCGCCGTACTACACGAAAGCCGAGAACAAGTTGGGCGTGACCCGCACCAACGGCATCCCCGGGCTGCCGGGCAACAACAACTTCAAGGTCATGGAGGCGGGCGCGACCAAGATCGGCTACAAGGAAGTCCATACCGGCCGCATGGCGATCAACAGCCAGCCGCGTGACGGGCGTGGCTCATGCCAGCAGATCGGCTTCTGCTTCCAGGGCTGCAAGTCGGGCGCCAAGTGGTCGACGCTGTACACCGAAATCCCGAAGGGCGAGGCGACCGGCAACCTCGAGGTCCGGCCCGGCAGCATGGTCGTCAAGATCGAGCACGACGACAGCGGCCGCGCGACCGGCGTCGTCTACATGGACGACCAGCGCGCCATGCAGCGGCAGAAGGCGCGGGTGGTGGCGGTGGCCGGCAACTCGATCGAGAGCCCGCGCCTGCTGCTGAACAGCGCGTCGGCGAAGTTCCCGGACGGGCTGGCCAACAGCTCGGGCCAGGTCGGCCGCAACTACATGCGGCACATGACCGGCAACGTGTACGGCATCTTCGAGAAGCCGGTGCACATGTACCGCGGCACCACGATGGCCGGTATCATCCGCGACGAGGCGGCCAACAACCCCAAGCGCGGCTTTGTCGGCGGCTACGAGATGGAGACGGTGTCGCTCGGGGTGCCGTTCATGGCCGCCTTCGCCGACCCGGGCGCCTGGGGCCGCAGCTTCACCTCGGTGATGGACGACTACACCAACATGGCCGGCATGTGGCTGATCGGCGAGGACATGGCGCGCGAGACCAACCGGGTCACGCTGGATGCACACCTGAAGGACCCGCACGGGATGCCGGTCGCGAGCGTCCACTTCGACGACCACGACAACGATGTCGCCATGCGCAATCACGCCATCCAGCAGGGCAGCGCCGTGTACGAGGCGGTCGGGGCGACCCGCATCATTCCGACGCCGCCGTATCCGAGCACGCACAACATGGGCACCAACCGCATGAGCGAGAAGCCGCGCGACGGCGTGGTGAATAAGTTCGGCCAGACGCACGACATCAAGAACCTGTTCGTGTCGGATGGCAGCCAGTTCACCAGCGGCGCCGCGTGCAACCCGACCCTGACCATCGTGTCGCTGGCGATCCGCCAGGCTGACAACATGGCCGAAATGATGCAGCGCAAGGAAATCTAGGCTCCGTAGCCCCCTCCGTCATGGCGGGGGCTAAGACGGCTTGATAACCCTGGCCGGTGGCGCGATCGCTTTCAGCCGGGCCATGTCGGCCTGCAAGGCGGCGTGGTCCAGGCCGCTCGGCGCGACCCAGAGCGGGCTGAGCAGGGCGTACGCCTCGACGCAGTAGGCCTCCCAAAACGCCCACGTCATGCGCATGGTCTGCCCCCAGGTGACCAGGGTGAGTCCGCCCGGGTCGTAGCCGACGATGGCGACGATGTGGCCGCCCAGCGACCCGGGCGCGCCGTCGCCGACGGGACCGCCCGGCGGCACCGCCCACGCGGCTTGATTATTGGCCGATATCGGCAGCGACAGGCCGACGACCGCGTTGCCGAACCACTGGATGGCGTGGCTCAGCTCCTGCCGGTTGCCGAGCTGCAAGGTGGTGAAGGCGTCCAGTGTCTGGCCGAGCGCGCCGTGCGCCAGCCAATACAGCAGCACGTCGAGCTGTGCCGCGCCCACATCCGTGCGTCGCGTTCCGTCGTAGCCGCTGACCTCCCGGTAGAACCTGGTGATCTGCCGGTCGGATGCGACGATCGGCGATCCCGCGTAGGTGGACCATTGCTGGATGGCGTGGCCGGCGGCGGCACAGGTGCAGTCGCCGAGGTGATCGTTGCGGAACTTGGGCCAGGCCCTCACCCTCGAGAAAAGATCGACGGCGTCCGGGGCAGGCGGCAGGTCGGCGGCGTGGGCCGCCAGCGATGGCACGAGCGGGCTGTGCCGAGGCGGCGCCTTGCTGAGCCTGACGGCGCTGAGATCGGGCATGGGCGGCCTCCCGGCGGACTGTAGCACGAGCCTGGACCGCGGCCCTCCCGTGTTCGTATGATCCCCCGAGGCGTCCAACGAGGCGCCCTACGGGAGAGCGCCATGACCATCTCACGCCGCGTCTTGATCGGCTCCGCCGTGCTGGCCGGCACCTTGCCGCGGCCGGGCCGGGCGCAAACGCCGGTCGTGCGGATCGGGGTGATGAACGACCAGTCCGGCGTGTACCGGGACGACACGGGGCCGACCGGCGCCCTGTGTGTCCGGCAGGCGGTGCAGGAATTCGCCGCCGGAAAGGAGATGGTTGTCGAGGTCCTGGTCGCCGATCACCAGAACAAGCCCGATATCGGCGCCAGCATCGCCCGGCAATGGTTCGACACCCAGGGCGTCGACGTCATCGTCGACGTGCCGACATCGTCGGTGGCGCTCGCGGTCAACAGCATCTGCCGCGAGAAGAACAAGGTTTACCTCAACAGCGGCGCCGCCACGGCCGACCTGACGGGGGCGCAGTGCTCGCCCAACACCGTGCACTGGACCTACGACACCTACATGCTGGCCAAGTCGACCGGGGGCGCCATGGTGAGGGCTGGCGGCGATAGTTGGTATTTCATCACCGCCGATTACGTGTTCGGCCAGCAGCTTCAGCGCGACACGACGAAATTCGTGACGGCGGCGGGGGGCAAAGTACTCGGCGCCAGCCAGTATCCGTTTCCGGCGACCAGCGATTTCTCCGCCATGCTGCTGCAGGCGCAGGCGTCGGGGGCAAAGGTGCTGGGCCTGTGCAACTCGGGCGGTGATACGATCAACTGCCTCAAGCAGGCGCACGAGTTCGGCTTGATGCAAACCATGAAAGTCGCGGCCCTGCTGATGTACAACAGCAACGTCCACGCGGTTGGGCTGGATATCGCGCAAGGCTTGCTGCTGACCGAGACGTATTACTGGGACCTAAACGACCGCACCCGCGCGTTCATGTCCCGGATCAAGGACAAGACGCCGAAGCAGTGGCCGAACATGATCCAGGCCGGCAACTACGCCGCCACCTTGCACTACCTGAAGGCGGTGGCCGATCTGGGCGTTCCGGTGGCCAAGGCCGACGGTCGCGCCGTGGTCGAGCGGATGAAGGCCCTGCCGACCGACGACGACTGCTTCGGCGCCGGCATGATCCGTGCGGACGGCCGCAAGATCCATCCGAGCTACCTATTCCGGGCAAAATCCCCCGCCGAGAGCAAAAGTGAGCGGGACTGTCTGAAGCTCGTCACCACCACCCCGGCCGACCAGGCATTCCGTCCGATGAGCGAGGGCGGCTGCGCGCTGGTGAAGTCGTAGGGTCCATTTTTCCAGCGGCGGTTCGGTGCGACCGCCGGCGGCCGAGTGGAAGGATGAGGCTCTGCCTCAAACTCCGCCAAGGCATGATGCCTTTGGAAACCCGAATGAGTGTGGGTCCGGGGCAGAGCCGTGGCCTTCTATCTTGGCTTGGACGGTCGTCGGAGAGGACCGCCGGTATGATACCAGTCCACGACCATCGCGCGATCTACCCAACCCGCCCCGGAATCCGGTGCCGGAATGCCAGCGCCTCGCCGACGTCGATCCGACGCACCTCGGGCACGCGCGCCAAATCGGCGATCGTGCGGGCCACGCGCAGCACGCGGGTGAAACCGCGCGCCGACAGCCGCAATTTCTCCGCAGCCTGCTCGACCAACGACCGCGCCTCGGGCTGCAACGCGATCGCGTCGACATCGGCCTCGGCGTTCATCGTGCCGCGCGTCCGCTGCACCGACCGGGCGGCGCCGACCCGGGCGGCGACGGCGGCGCTGCGTTCTCCGGCCGGGGCGCGGGACAGCTCGGCCGCCGGCACCGGCTGGACCTGCACCGTCATGTCGATGCGATCCAGCAGCGGGCCGCTGATGCGGGCCAGGTAGTCCTCGCCGCAGCGGGGCGCCTTGCTGCATTCCCGCACGGCGTCGCCGAGATGCCCGCAGCGGCACGGATTCATCGCCGCCACCAGCAGGAACCGCGCCGGGTAGGTGATGTGCGCGGCGGCGCGGGCGACGGTGGTCCGCCCGGCCTCGATCGGCTGGCGCAATGCCTCCAGGGCCGAACGGGGGAACTCGGGCAATTCGTCCAGGAACAGCACGCCACGATGCGCTAGGCTGACCTCGCCGGGCTTGGCGCGCGGCCCGCCGCCGGTCAGCGCCGCCTGGCTCGCGCTATGGTGCGGCTCCCGGTAGGGCGGGCGCTTCACCAGCCGGCCGCCGTCCAGCATCCCGGCGACGCTGTGGACCATGCTGACCTCCAGCGCCTCCGCGGGCAGCAAATCCGGCAGCAGGCCCGGCAGCCGACAGGCGAGCATCGATTTCCCGGCCCCTGGCGGCCCGATCAGCAGCAGGCTGTGACCCCCGGCCGCGGCGATCTCGACCGCCCGCTTGGCCATTTCCATGCCCTTGACCTCGGCCAGGTCGGGGCCGCCCACGGTCTCCGCGAACCCGGCCGTGTCGGGTGGGGTCAGCACCTGGGTGCCGCGGAAATGGTTGATCGCGCATAGCAGGTTCGGCCGGGCCAGCACGTCCAGTTGCCCGGCCCAGGCAGCCTCGCCGCCTTGGGCCGCCGGGCAGATCAGGCCGAGCCCACGGCTCGATGCGGCGATGGCGGCCGGGAGCACGCCCGCGACCGGGTTGACGGCGCCGTCCAGCGACAACTCACCGACCGCCGCGTAACCGGCCAGGTCCTCGCGCGGCAGCACGTCCATGGCGGCCAGCACGCACAGCGCGATCGGGAGATCGAAATGGCTGCCCTCCTTCAGCAGGTCGGCCGGGGCCAGGTTGATCAGCACCCGGCGCGGCGGCAGCGCCAACCCCATCGCGGTCAGCGCCGCCCGCACCCGCTCCCGCGCCTCGCCGACGGCCTTGTCGGGAAGGCCGACGACGAGAAAGGCGGGCAGCCCGCTCGAGATTTGGACCTGGACCTCCACCGGCACCGCGTCGATCCCTGCGAACGCGAACGAGTGGACACGCGCGATCGTCATCGGCGCTGGATGGAATGGCCGGCCACGGATCCCGCTTTCGTGTCACGTTATTCCGCCCGCTAATAACAGATCGAGAACGTAATATCGAGGAAACGATCGCGATCGGCAGCACCTATCCGGCGAAGGCGCCCAGGAACACCTCCAGCATCCTCCCAAGCCGTTGGGTGTTGTAGCCGCCCTCCTGGATGAACGCCGCCGGCAGGTCCAGCCTGCCGATCGCGGCGCCGGCCCGGGCGAACCCGTCATCGGAGACGTCGAGGAAGCGCAACGGCTCATTCCGCGACGCGTCGAACCCGAGGCTGACGACCAGCGCGTCCGGCGCGAACCGGGACACGGCCCGGATCGCCGCGTCGAGCGCCGCCAGCCACCCCATGTCGCCGGTGCCGGCTGCGAGCGGGAAGTTGCGGTTGCATCCGGCGCCGATGCCAGCGCCGAGTTCGTCCGCGTGTCCGGTGTACCAGGGATAGTAGCCGGCCGGGTCGCCGTGGACCGACACGTACAGCACGTCGTCGCGGTGCCAGAACACGCCCTGCGTGCCGTTTCCGTGGTGGCTGTCGATGTCCAGGATCGCGACCCGGCGTGCGCCCCTGGCCCGCAGCCGTTCCGCCGCCAGCGCCGCATTGTTAAGGTAGCAGTGCCCGCCCGCCCGGGCGGGATAGGCATGGTGGCCAGGGGGGCGGGCGAGGGCGTAGCTGTCCCGACCGACCGAGGCCTCGTCGGCGGCGGCCAGGGCGCAGGCTGCGGCGGCCAAGGCAGCGGGCCAAGTGTGCGGGCCGACCGGGCAGGAGGTGTCGGCCGTGAACCAACCGGCCTGCCCGATCGGCGAGTCCGCAGGCCGGGCCCCGGACGCGAGCATCTCCGGCGGCGGATGGATGTTCGGGACGATCTCCGGGCCGGCGTCCTCCAGCGCGGCCCAGGAAGCGGGGGCGTCGCGGAGCCAGTCGAGGTAGGCCGGACTGTGCACCGTCTCCAGCGCGGCCCGGTCGGGCGATGGCGGGGCGGTGACGTCCAGCCCCAGCGCATGGCAGCCTGCGAGCAGGGAGTCGGCGCGTCCGGGAACCTCGAAATTGGAACGGAGCCGGCCGCGCTGCAGAAAGAATCGCGGCGCGTGGGCCAGCTGCACCGGATCCCAGAACGCCCTCACGCCAAATCCCCTGCTTGTCCGCCCGGTGTCGGCGCGGCCATCAGAAGATCACCCGCGCGCCCGACAGCCGGAGCAGCACCGCCGACACCAAGGTCACGATGACCACCGCCGACAGCACCCACCGCAGCCACATGTAGCCCGGGGGCATCAGGCCGGCCTGCCGGGCGCGCGCCTCGACCACCGTCACCGCGATGAAGCCGAGCACCAGCAGCGCCAAGCCGGCGTTGGCGCCGAGCGCGATCGTCAGCAGCACGGCCGACCAGCCGATCAGCGAGGGCACGACGCCGAGGCCGAACCGGCGGCGCTCATGCCGGCCGTCGGGCTCCACCAGCGCGAAACCCCAGTGCACGCCGCCCAGGAACGCCAGGATGATCGCCCCGTAGGCCACCAGCGCCAAGGCGGCCTGGTCGGCATTGGGGCCGATCGACGCCAGCGCGCAGCCGATGAACGGGATCAGCCCGGCGAGGCCGAGGGCGATGGCGATCGGGGACAGCGGACGGTTCATGCCGCTTCATGCACCCGCACGGTTGGAAATTCCATCCGGCCGCCCCTCGAACCATGGCGCGGCGCAGGTGCTATAGCGAGACATGGGCATCGGTTTCGATATTCTCGTCGTCTTTCTCCTGATCGTCGTCAACGGCGTGCTGGCCATGGCGGAACTCGCCATGGTCTCCGCCCGGCGCGCCCGCCTGATGGTGCTGGAGCGCAAGGGCGTGCCCGGCGCCGCCATCGCGCGCCGCCTGGCCGAGGACCCGCAGCGCTTCCTGCCGACGGTCCAGGTCGGCATGACCCTGGTGGCGATCCTGACCGGCGTGTTCGGCGGCGCGCGGATCGCAGCCAAGGTCGAACCGCTGCTGGCGCGGGCGCCGGCGCTGCGGCCGGTGGCGAGCGAGCTGTCGCTGGCGCTGGTCGTGGTGACGATCACCTTCATGACCCTGGTGCTGGGTGAACTGGTGCCCAAGCAGCTCGCGCTGCGCCGTCCGGAAATCGTGGCGGCGCGGATCGCCGGGCCGCTGACCTGGCTGACCCGGGTCGCCGGCCCGGTGGTCTGGGTGCTCGGCCGCTCGACCGGGCTGGTGCTGCGGCTGTTCGGGCCGGCCCGCGCGTCGAGCAACTCGGTGACGGAGGAGGAACTGAAGGCGCTGCTGGCCGAGGGCGCGCAGGCCGGCGTGCTGGAAACCGAGGAGCGCGAGATGATCGAGCGTCTGCTGCGGCTGGCCGACAAGCCGGTGCGCGCGATCATGACGCCGCGCAACGAGATTGCCTGGATCGACCGCACCGATCCGCGGCGGGACGTGGCGGCGGCGCTGAAGGCCGCGCCGCACAGCCGTTTCGTGGTGTGCGACGGCTCGATCGACAACGTGGTGGGGGTGGTCTGGGCGAAGGACATGCTCGACCGCATCCTGGACGGCGGCGACCTGTCGGTGGCGGCCGCCCTGCGCCAGCCGATGGTCGTGCCCGACACCGTCACCGCGCTCGACGCGCTGGAGCGGCTGAAGGCCGACTCCTTCGGCATGGCGCTGGTCATGGACGAGTACGGCAGCTTTGAAGGGGTCGTGACCGCGGCCGACGTGCTGGAGGCGATCGTCGGCGACGCGAGCGACACCCAGCCGCAGGCCGGAACCGGAACGGCGGAGATGCCGGGCGTGCTGGTGGTCGATGGCATGATGCCGGTCGACGAATTGAAGGCGCGGCTGATGCTGCCGGACCTTCCGGCGGAGGGCAGCTATCACACCACCGCCGGGCTACTGCTGGCGCTGCTGCACCGGGTGCCGCGCGCGGGCGACAAGATCGTGTTCGCCGGCTGGCTGTTCGAAGTGCTCGACATGGATGGACGCCGGGTGGACCGGGTGCGCGCGAGCCGGGAGACCTTGGCGGCCGGATAGAGAGTTATTCGATATCGAATGAAACCCGGCCGTGCTAGCTTGGGTCTGCAACATCAGACCAGGGGCTTCCATGGCCAATATTCTTGTCCTGTACTACTCCAGCTACGGCCACATCGAGACGATGGCCCATGCCGTGGCCGAGGGTGCGCGCGCCGCCGGCCACACCGCCGACATCAAGCGGGTGGCGGAACTGGTGCCGGAGGAGGTCGCCCGCGGCAGCCACTACAAACTCGACCAGCAGGCGCCCGTGGCGAGGCCGGACGACCTGCTCGACTACGACGCCGTCATCGTCGGCACCGGCACGCGCTACGGTCGCATGACCTCGCAGATGGCCAATTTCTGGGACGCCACCGGCGGGCTGTGGGCGCAGGGCAAGCTGGTCGGCAAGGTCGGCGCGGCCTTCACCTCGACCGCCAGCCAGCACGGCGGCCAAGAAACCACGCTGATGAGCATCATCACCAACCTGATGCACCACGGCATGATCATCGTGGGGCTGCCCTACGCGTTTCAGGGCCAATTGCGGCTGGACGAGGTGACGGGCGGCACGCCGTATGGTGCGAGCACGATCGCGGCCGGCGACGGTTCGCGGCAGCCGTCGGAGAACGAGCTGGCGGGTGCGCGATACTTGGGCGGGCACGTCGCGCAAGTTGCTGGCAAGCTGGTAGCGTAGCTGCCTCGCCTTGCTACTGTTAAAGTTTCGTTAATACATCCAGGCGTACCGACGCAACGCGCTTTACCATGTCAAATGGTCTCACCGACGACTACGGGGGTATGCAATTATTTCTTTAACGGAAAAGGAATAATCATGAGCACGCCAATCAATATTGCGACGATTCTCCCCGTAGTCGATCAACCGAACAGTTCAGTGACCTTGAACCAGGCAAACAGCCTGTTGTTTGTCACCGGGTCGGCCGACGCAATCGACATGACGGGTGCGGCCAGCGACGTCGTGATTGCGCTCGGGCCGAATGACAGCATTTCCGGGTTCGACGACACTGCGGATACGGTGCTTCTGTTCGGTCAAGGGGAAAATCTTTCGCTCGAAGGCAACTCGGGAATCAACGCCGCCCCGGGTGACGAAAATTACGTTCTGATGGCCGGAGATCAGCAGACGGTCCTCATTCAAGGCACCAGTGCCCTCGATTTCTACGGCAGCGGCGAGACCATTACCGTTCGAGACAACGAACGGGGCGACATGTCCTTCCCAATCGGCGTCAACACCGTCACCGCGCATGGCTACGGCAATGCGACCGTAACCGGGGGCGGCGCCAGGGCTGTTCAACGCTCTTGCGCCACCGCGACTGAGTCCGATGTGCAACACGCGCTGCGTGAAGCGACCGTTCTACTGCGTGGGGGGATTCTCAAAGGGGGCAATCTCTGACTCTTCGCAA
>JAABUX010004708.1_pt1 | contig 17154 bp, 21 predicted proteins | sample 5561851 | NCBI WGS metagenome assembly JAABUX01 (sample SAMN10711883, study PRJNA513361) | rock metagenome | isolation source: Antarctica rocks | place: Antarctica: Victoria Land, Richard Nunatak red sandstone | collected 2016-01-03 | reverse complement strand
CGCGCGCCTGCGTCCGCCAGGTGGCGCGCGTACTGCAGGCCCAGGCCCTGCGCGCGGCACGCGGCGGCGCGCGTCAAACAGGTCAAGCAGCGTGGTGCTCCTTGCAGGTGCATCCAGCAGGCGCGCGCGGCCGCGCCTTGGTGCCGCCGGCGACCATGGCGGCGACGGGCCCCGCCAGCGCGGCAGGCGCACGCGGCGTGGGCGGCGCGGCGACCGCAAGCCGCAGCCCGAACGCGCGGCCGCCACGCAGGGCCACGCAGAATTCGCCGCCGGCCGCCAGCACCGCCAGCTGCGCCGCGGACGGCGCCGGGCTGCCCGGCTGCAGGTCCAGGGAGGGCACGCCGCGCGGCGCTCCATGAAGACCGTGCGCGCCAGGCCTGCGCGGCGCCCATGTCATGCGCATGCAGGCCTGGGCGGCATGCCATCGCTCTTTCCGAGGTGAGCACCGCTGGGGCTGTCATGGCTGTGCTGCAGCAGCCAGAGAACCCATGCTCTGCATGTGCGCATGTGAAACCTGCAGCTGTTGTTCGTGCACACTGACATACATCAAAGACGACATGTTGGCGGCTGCCTTGGTGCGAGTGTATGCGACAGCATGTCATGCGACCGTGCATGGCCTGCCAGGTGCACTGCTCGCTTGCAGGCCGAGGCGCAGCGCACCCAGGGCGGCGTGCGCGGCCGGCGGCGCACAGCCCGCGTATGGCCCCACGCTGTGCAGGCCGTGCGTGACCAGCGACAGCCTGGCGCGCGGCGCGGCGCGCAGGACCGCGCGGAAGGCCCACAGCAGCGCATCGCCCTCCGCGGCGCCTGCGCACGGTCCAGTCTGTGCGGTGGGGCATCGTGTGCCTGACAAGTGTGGTATCAATGCAGTGCTGACTCTGGAGCTCAGCAAGCACGCCAGTGCCCAGCGCCTGCGCCCATTTAGCTGCGCGCATGAGTTGTGACATCGCTTGCAGGTTGGGCACTTGCAACCACCGGGGTTTACGGCTTTATCACACAAATCCATTGTCATGCCAGGCAGGCATGGGGGGTGCGCTGCCGAGGGCGCGCCCGCGCCCGCGTCGCCGGGCGCGTGCGCGCAGAAGATGTGGTCGGCGTCCGCCCGGGTGATGGCAGCCTCCAGCTGGCCATGCCCGTGCACGTGCACGACACCGCCCGCGCCCCACCCGCCCCAGGGCCCCGACGCGCTCTGCTCCCCGACCTCGGCCCGCCCGTGCCCGGCCTCCGCCGCGGCTGCCGGCCCGTCCTCGCCCGGCCCCGGCCGGAACACCAGATTCCGCACGGAGAGCCACGCTGGCGCGTCGCCGCACAGCCGCTCGGCCGGCCACGGCGCGGCGCTGAGGACGAGCCAGCGCGCGGGGCTGGGCGCCGCCACAGGGCCCGGCGGGGTTCCTGGCGCCTGGAAGGCAGGCGCCAGCGCCTGCCACAGCAGCTGGTAGGCGGGCGCGCCATCCACAAGCCGCGCCGCCTGCCCCACGGGCGCCTGCATGCGCACGCCCGTGAGGCGCGCGGCGGCGCACAGCACATCCGCATACGCGGCTGCAGCGCCCGCCGGGCGCGCGGTCGCGGCCGCATGCGCGCGGGCGGGCAGCGCCTCCGGTAGGCCGGGCCTGATTTGGAACGCGGCGCAGGCCGCCAGGGTCCCGACCAGGCTTTGACCGGGGCCGCGGGCCCGGCCGGCGGCGCACAGCGCGGCCGCCGCCGTCAGCGCCGCCGGGTGGAACAGGAACTGGCCGGGCGCCAGCCGGGTCGGCAGACGTACGCTGCCGGTGCAGCTGCCGGCAGGGCGGCCCGCGCCCGGGCCGCCGAGCTGCCTGGCCACGAGCGCACGCAGCGCGCCGAGGCCCCGCAGCGGCCACCTGGCGGGATCGGGGCTCTCGGAGTGCGGACCGCCCTCCGGCTGGCGGTCTGCGAAGCTGCCGTGCAGGGCGGCAGTCAGGTGGGAGGTCACCCCGGACGCCAGCGCCACTGCGCCGCCGGCGCGGGCGATGCTGCACGATAGGGCGTCGCCGTCGGTGCCCGCACCCACTCCCGACCCGCCGCCCGCCGGCAGCGGCCTGGCGGGGCCGACGCAGGCGTGCAGCAGCAGGGGCGTCCAGGCGGTGGCGCCGCCGAGCAGCGCCTGCGCGGCGGCCGCGGCGGCCTCCAGTAGGGCGGCCGCCGGCAGGACCGGCTGCCGGCTGACGCAGTGATCGCGCAGGAACCCCAGCGCCGGCGCAGTGAGGTCCATGCGGAATACAATGGCTGCGGCCGCTGCCGCCGCGGCCGCCGCCAGGCCCGCATGCACGATCGGGCACGGCCAGAAGCGCGCGCGGCGCCAGGCCAGGCCGCAGTGGCGGGCGCCCAGGCGCGCCGCAGCGGCCGCGGGCGCAGCCGCGAGCAGCGCGTGCGCGTTGACGCCGCTCATGCCGAACGCGCTGGCGCCGGACAGCGCCTCCGGAGAGGCCCCGGGCACGAGCCCTGCAGGGTCTGAGGCCACCCAGGGCGCCGCCTGGCGCGGCAGCGCGGCCGTGCGTGCGTGCCGCACGCCCCACTCGCCCAGCGCGGCAGAGACGTACGGGTTCAGGCTGCGAAGGTGCATGATGGCCGGGCGCGCGCGCAGCGCGAGCGGCTGCAGCGCGGCGAGCAGCCCGGTCAGGCCCGCCGCGCCCTCCGTGTGCCCGAAGCACGCCTTGACGCTGCCGAGCGACACGCCCGCGGGCGCGCCGGCCGGCGCCGGGTGCACGGTCAGCGCCTGGCCCAGCGCGCCCACCTCGATTGGGTCGCCCAGCGGCGTGCCTGCGAGCCGCAGGTAGACCGTTTCAGCATTATGAGACACAAATGTGTCCATCCACCGCACAAGCACAAACAAACGGGGGCATGTCAGACAGCCTGCGCGGCATGCATCACCGCGACATCCTGGGCAGCAAACTCCGCGCGCCCCAGAGCCGTACCGGTCCCGTGCACGGCGACAAAGCTGACGCCGGCGGGCGCCGCGCCGGCGGCGGCTAGCGCGGCGCCGACCAGGCGGCGCTGCGCGGGCCCGCTCGGCGCGGTCAGGCCGCTGGAGCGCCCGCCCTGGTTGACCGCTGAGCCGCGCAGCAGGCCCAGCGGCTGCTCGCTGTGCGCCCCCGATGCTGTCGGGGTAGAGGGTGCCGGGGTGGCGGGCGCCAGGGCAATCACCACGAAGCCCTCCCCCCGGCCATAGCCGTCGGCGGCCGCGTCAAAGGTGCGGCAGCGGCCGGCCGGCGACAGCGCCTGTCACGCGCGCCCTGAGGTTGGGCTCAGGCTCATGCAGGCGAGCAAGCCCAGCTGCTCATCTAGTCGACCACGTGGCTGGCCAACGGAGGTGCTGTGATCGCAACGCATGCGCTTGGTCCCCGAGCACTGGCAGGAGGTTCGGCAGCGCGTGTGTCCCGCGTGACGACAGATAAGAAGATCTGCGGCCGCTCATGTACAGCGGCAAGCCTGGTGCAGTCGTGTAGAGAGAAGCGTGCATGGCGTAAGGGGCAGCCACAGAGGTAATAAAAAGGAGCATGGGCGGCCGCCCGCCGGCGGCGGCCGCGGCGCCCGCACCTGCAGCTGGCAAATGGCGATGGTCGTGAGCGGCGACAGCAGCGCGTTGACGCCGGCCGCGAGCGCCGCTGGCGCCTCGCCGGCCTGCAGGCCGCGGTGCGCCAGGTGCGCGGCCACCAGCGAGGAGGAGCATGCGGTGTCCGTGGCCAGGCACGGCCCGGCCAGGCCCAGCATGTAGGACACCCTGCGCGCCGTGCCGCGTTGATGCGCCTTTCCCCTTCCCCAGTGTGTTGTGCAGCCCTGCTTAATGGCCCTAACAAATGAGCCCATGCACAGACGCACTTGCATGCAACATGTGTCTGCGCGCACGCCCACTAGCTTGAGGTCCTTGAAGAGTGCAGCCAGGCTTTGGTGGCCTGCAAACGTGCACGACGGGCGGGGCCGCGAGCCGGCGCCGCCGCACCGTCCGGCCATGAAGCTGAGGGAGCTGCCCGTGGCGGCCGCGGCGGTCAGCGCGCCGCCGGCCGCGCCGAGCACGCCCGCATACTCCTGGTACATGCAGCCGACGTACACGCCTGCGCACAGTATGGGTAGGGTAGGGTTAGGGATAGGATTAGGTGCACAGGTACTCCTGGTACATGCAGCCGACGTACACGCCTGCGCATGCGTGCTCACACTGTCGGGCCGTGCTCGATCCTTTGACAGCGGAATTTCCAGTGCTTGGGAAGAGCCATGGCTGCTCTGTTTCCTGCTGATCAGCAGACACCGCGCTGCCGGTGCACGACAGCCTGGCATGATGCGCGATGTCACCGAGGAGCGGGCCAAGTGCTGGAGCTGCAGTTTCAACTGTACATGCAGTTGATGTCGCTAAGCCTTTCCAAACACAGCGCGCGCCTGCCGGGGCGCCCATCCAGGCGGCGGCGCCGCCGGGCGCCGCGGCGACGGCGGCCGCGGCCTCCTCCAGCAGCAGCCGCTGCTGCGGGTCGGTCGCGAGCGCCTCGGCAGAGGCCATGCCAAAACAGGCCGCATCGAAGCGGTCGATGCCGGCCACGTACGCCGCGCAGCGCGCGTACAGGCGCCCCGCCGCCGGCTCCGGGCTGTACACCGCGGAGGCCGCCCAGCGCGCGTGCGGCGCCTGCGTGGGCAGGTCTGCAGCGGCGGCGGCGGCGCGGAAAAAGTCATGCACGCCGCCGGCAGCCGGCGCCGGGAAGCGGCAGGCCACGCTGACCAGCGCGCTGGCCGCTGGGCTCGTTGAGACCCTTAGCCCTGAGGCGCCCGGCGACAGGGTTGCAGCTGCAACGGAGACGTCCGCATAGGTACGCGAACGTACGGCTGCCAACATGTAGGCGGCCAGCGCTGCGGGTGTGGGGTGGTCAAAGGTGGCCATGGCGGGCAGCTCGACACCAAACCTGGCGCCCAACGCGTCGCGCAGCTCCACCGCGCCGAGCGAGTCCAGGCCCGCCTCCATCAGCGGCTGCATGCACACACAGACAAATTGCGTTGGCTGGGGACTGAGGTACGCCACGGCAGCTTTGCGTCCGAGACAGGTAGAGAGCGCCCGTCATTGAGCATATGAAGAAGCACGCTTGCGGTACAAAGTCACAAGCGGCGATTGCGCCTGAGCAGCCGCCTGCTGACGAAAGACATGCAGTCTGGACACCCTAGGCATGCGTGAGCATGCGGTGCAGGCGCGCCTGATCTGGCCCAACGGGCCCCAGCATCTCCGAGATGACGGCCTGCACCGCGGCCGCCACCGCGCCGGGCTCGGCGTCGGGCTGAGCGTCTGGAGCGGCGACGGCCAGCGTTGCGGCGAGGTAGGCGCCCAGCGCAGCGATGGTCGGGTGGTCGAAGGTGAGCGTGGCCGACAGCTCGACGCCGAACCTGGCGCCCAGCGCATTGCGCAGCTCCACCGCGCCCAGCGAATCCAGGCCGGCCTCCGCCAGCGGCTGGTGCATGCCCACCTGCGGCGCAGCCCGCCCTCACGCCCGCCACTGTGGCTAGGGTAGGGTTAGGGTGGCAGTGGGTGGGACGCAGAGGTGCGCGGGCTCGGATGCGGAGCCGCGGAGCGCCTGATGCACATGCCCTCGTGCCAGGAGCCGGCTAGTGCACGCTCCACCTCAGTGTTCTGTCAAATGTGGCGGCTGCCGTGCAGGCCGCGTGAGGTGGGAGGCACCTGGTCGCTGAGCAGCGCGCGCACTGTTTCGCCCGTGCCCTGCAGCACCGCCGCCAGGGACGCAGCCTGCGCCGGCGCGGCGGCCTCCGGCGAGCCTCCTGCTGCGGGCCCGGGAGCGGGACCCGCGGGCCGCCGCTCGGCCGGGCCGGCGTCCACTGCAGGCTGTGCCGCCGCCGCGGGCGCGACCTCACCAAACATGCCCGGAGGCGCTCCGGGCGCCCCGCGCAGCAGCCGCGCCCACTGGAAAGGGCTGGCGACGAGCACGGCCGGCGGCGCCGCGGCCGCCGCGGCGGGCGCCCAGGCAGCCAGGGTACGGCCCAGGGCGGCGAGGCCGGCTGCGGGCGCGATGACGCCCATGCCGGAGCGCGCGATGCGCGCCAGCGCGGCCGGGCTGGCCGCCGCCATGCCGACCGCCGCCCAGGCGCCCCACTGCAGGCTGCTGCCTGCGGTGTGCTGCTGCTTGTGAGCTGCGCCATGGTCAGTGCTGTGAAGGCATGCATCCGGCCTGCACAGGCATGCCGAGCGTCTTGCATGCAGGCAGGCACAGAGAGCACCAGACGGGGGGTTGCGACAGGCGGACCTGGGCAGCCGGCGGCCTGCATGCGGTCTGCCAGCGCGTCGAGCGCGGCGTTCGCGGCCGCGTAGCCGCCCTGGCCCGCCGAGCCGACAAAGGCGGCCGCCGAGGAGAAGAACGTCGCGCCGCCGCTGAGCGGCGTGCAGGTCGAGTTCGCGCCGAGCGCGGCCACGCCGGCCGCCTTGGGCGCAAACACCGCGCGCAGCGCCGCGGCCGTCTGGTTTGCAATCAGCGCATCCCGCAGCACGCCGCCTGCGCGCGCACACCCGCCTGATCTGGCGGCGCCCGTGCTCAAGGTACCCTAGCGAGGGCGCGCGGCTGGGGGTTGCAGGCATGCTGTCCAAGCAGAAGCGGTCCTGCGTAGCATAAGAGTGGCGTGTGCGGGCGCAAAGGCGTGAGCAGCTCGGGCGCCAGCCAGGGCGCGCCTGCGTGCACAACTGCCATGAGCGGGCCGGCGCGCGGCCTGCCGCACAGGGCGCGCGCGTCCTCGGCGGCGGCCACGTCGCAGCGCGCGAGCTGCGCCGCCGCGCCGCTGGCCGCCAGCAGCCGGAGCGCGCCCGCGTCGGCGCGGCCGGACCGGCCCGCGAGGCGCAGCGGCGCGGCCGGCCCCATGCGGCACGCCAGCCACGCGGCCACGAGCGAGCCCAGCCCTGCGCCCGCGCTTATGCGTCTGCACTCTGCATCATGCATGTGGGTGTAGCATGGACGCAACACGCCAGCCACGCGTTCAGCGAGGCTGCACCAAGTTTGGGCCCCTCTTGACAATGCTCCACACACTGCGTCATCCGCATACCCAGGCGTGGACCTACCAGCCCAGTGACATCCGCTGTGCCCAGTGCCGCCTTCCCCCATGGCATCCAGGCACCGCACCACAACCTGGTTAACTAATCGTGTCGCCAGTCACGCGCGCAATGTTTGCTGCGCACCAGGTCTTTACCACCTTCGCGTGGTGGTGAAGACGCAGGGCGCACCTCCCAGGCCGCCGGCCACGGCCGTCAGACCGCAGCCTGCGGGAACAGCTGCGAAGTGCGCGCTTGCACGCGCCTCATGGGGCAGCAGCCGCGGCGCCAGCGCCACGCCGGCGCCGTACAGCGTGCCGAACGCGTCGCCTTCGCCGCCGACGCAGGCATGCTCCCCCGCCGCCGCCGCCGCATGACGGTCCGCGGTCACAACGTGCGCGCGCAGGTGCTCGCTCGCGGCGACCCTGGCCAGCGCCCATGCGGCCGCGGCCCGAGCGGCGGGGTCGGGTCGCCGCTGCCCTGGCCCTGTGCCGCCCACCGGCACCGGGCTGCCGCCCTGCGCTGGGTGGCCCCGCGTGTGCAGCGCGACGGACGCGCCCGCCGCGCCGACGTGCGTCTGCAGGAACGCCAGGTCGCCCAGGCAGACCCCGGCCAGGCAGGCGCCGGGCGCGGCGGGCGCCTGGGCGCGCGACCCGCCGCCAGCCGCCCCCGCGGCCGCCCACCGCACTCCCACGCGGCGAGGGCGGCCGCATGCACGTGCGGCCGGTGCCCGCCGGCGCGCGCTCGCGACGCCGGCCTGCCACGCGATGCGGTACAGCAGCCACTGCGCGGCCGGCGCGGCCTGAGGAGCGCCCGCGCGCCCGGCGCGCACGAGCGCGGCCGTCAGGTCCGCGATGCACAGCGCGCTGCCGGCCGTCGGCGAGGTCAGCCGGTAGCTGGACAGCGCGCTGCCTCCAGGCAACGCACCGCCGAGCGCCGCGGCGGCCGCCGGCGCGGCCGACAGCGCCGCGCGGCCCGCCGCGCCGCGGCCGCCGCGCGGCGCGCGCGGCAGCCCGACCCAGTACGCGCCGATGGCGGACGGCACGCGCAGCTCGGGCGATGCGGCGGCCGCCGCTGTGGCGTGGCAGGTGCCAAGCCGGAGGCCAGGGTTTGCAGGCCCTGCTGCGCGTGGCCGGCGCGCGAGCAGCGCGCCCAGCTGCAGGCAGGCGTCGGCGACCGCGGGCGCGCACAGGAAGCCCCCGCCCTGCTGCCCACTCGCGGCTGCGGCGGCGCACACCGCTGCGAACGCCGCCGGCGGGGCCTCCCGTGCAGCGGGCACGCCGCTCGTCGCAGTGCCCAAACCTGCCGCGCCGGGCAGCAGGATGGCCCGTAATGGACTGCCAAGGCCCAGGCGAGAGACCGTCGTCATGCGCGACCGATCCGGGGCGCCCGCGATCGTGGCGAGCAGGTGCGGCATGGTGCCGGCGGCGCCGCGGGGCAGACCCGAAACCCTATGGGGCCCCACAGTAGGCGCTGATGCGCCCGCGCCGCTGATGCGGACGGCGCCGCTGGCGAGCCCAATGCTGCAGCGCAGCAGCGACGCGGCTCCCGGCGCTAGCAGCAGCGGCGCCGGGATCGTGCAGCGCAGCAGCGCCTGTCCTGTGCCGCTCGGCGCGCCCGCGCCTGCCGCCTCGAGGCACAGGTCTCAGCCTTGCACCGTTGGCAACATATATTCCACGCATTTTTGGTCGCGTCCTGGCGTGCCTACCACCACGAGGGCGCAGGCATGGCGTACGTAACATAACGCATCACAACACACATTGCGGCAAGGCGCCCGTGGAGGGCATGCACCGGTGTGGCACGCTCAGCGTCACACCTGCAAGGCCGCTTGCAGGACCCGGCCGAACACGCACACCTTGCTTGCTTGTTGTAATGATTGCTCTGCCACCATACTGCGCAGCCCACCTGCCAGCAGCCGCCCGGCGCCTGCGGCCATCTCCAGCAGCGCCGCGCCCGGCGCCAGCGGCCGACCGGCGACGCGGTGGTCGAGCAGAGCGGCCGCGCTGGGCGCGCGCAGGTCGCCAAGCAGCTCGGCCGTGCCGGGCGCCGGGCGCGCGGCGGCCGCGCGGAGCATGTGGAACGCCGCCGGCGCCGCCCAGAGCCTGCCCAGCCGGGCCAGGTTGTCTGTGCTTGAGCGGCACCGAGCTCGCGAACAACGTGCGATGCTGATATTTAGGACCCAGGATGGCCGCTTGAACCACCATCATTTCTTTCACACAACATAATTGCCCGTGAAAATGCCCGTGCCTGGCCCGCCGCCAGGCGTGCGCGAGCGGCGCAGCGGCCACCATGCCGCCAGCCGCGGCGCCAACCAGCGCGTGCGCATTGGTGCCGCCCATGCCGAAGGAGCTGGCGCCGGCGGCGGGCGCGATGCGCGCCGCGGCGGCCGCGGGCGCGTCCTGGCGCGGCACGGCCGCGCGCAGGCGGCAGCGCGCGCGCCAGTCGCCCAGCGCGGCGGCCACGTGCGGGTTGAGGCCCCGCAGGCCCAGGACGGCCGCGCCGGCGCGCTGGTCCAGCGCGGCGGCCGCCATGAGAACGCCTGCCGGCCCGTGCAGGCACAAGGTGCCAGTCTTGGCACGCGCTTCAATCTTGTCTGTGTTCTCAATCAGGAGCTTCCAGGCAGATATGCAGCATCATCGCATTTGCTGACGCTAAGCAAGGTTTACATACAGTTGCATACTTGGACCATCGGCCCCTCTGCATTATGCAACGCTCCGCTGCAGCAGTGCCCTTCCATGTCAGCATGTGTGCTTTGCTGTTTTACCTGTGACGCCGGCGGCGCCCTCGGTGTGGCCATAGCTGGACTTTGCGCTGTACATGGCGAGCACCCTTGCCGCGGCTCCATCGGCACTGCGGTCGGCGAGGGCCTGGCCCAGCGCGCCCACCTCGATGGGGTCCCCAAGCGGCGTGCCTGCGCCAAGCGAGGTGCATGCAATGCGCGCCGAGACCTGCGTTGGTGCATGTCTCGTGCCAGGGCATGTGGATTGCACAAGCACTGAGCCATGAGTGGCGCGCTTGGCGACAGAGACATGGCCGGCCTTGCAGGGCACCTACGCTGGCCATGCTCAGAGCGCCATGCCGCCAGCTCGAAAGCAAATCGTGGGGTCAGGGCGCACCAGTGCCGTGAACGGCCACAGCGCCGACGCCCTGCGAATTGACGCCGGCGGCGCCCAGCACCTCGGCCACAAGCGCGCTCTGGCTGGGCCCGTTGGGCGCGGTCAGGCTGCTGGAGCGGCCGTCCTGGTTGACCGCCGAGCCGGCGACCACGGCGAGCGGGGGCCCTTCCGTCTCATCCGGCGCCGCGAGCACGGCCACTGCGCGGCAGATGTCACCGTCACAGCGCATGCCCGCACGGCTGTCCGACGCGGGTCCAGCAGACAGCTGCGTAAGCGCCGCCAGCTTGGAGCCTGCTCTCTCTCTCATGTGCCTGACAGGGTGGCAATTTTGGATTTACGGATATCTGTTTCAATAGTAATGGGCATACTGATGCGGTGTTCTTGTCGAGGCAAACAGCATGCCAACTGTGCGAAGACGGCTATCTAGGATGTGCCAGGTGTTGAAGCCAGCCAGGCACCCAAGGAATTGCTGCCCTCCATGGGCATGCGGGGCCATGCGCTCGCTCCTGCTGCATTGCCAGCTACCTAGTTATATGCAACTACACACTGCCATCCTGGAGCGCAGGGGAGACGCGCACCCGCGACGCCCTCGCCGCGGCCGTAGCCGTCGGCGCTGGCGTCAAAGGTCTTGCAGCGCGCGTCGCGCGACAGCGCCTGCAGGCCGCAGATGGTGCACGTAGTGATGGGCAGCAGCATTGCGTTTGCGCCGCCGGCCACGCCCGCCAGGGTCTCGCCCGCCAGCAGACCCTGGCAGCAACCACATGCGCGTTACGTGCGAGCTACGTGCGTGGACACATGCGCGAAGTGCCAGGCTTGCAGGACGCGGGGAGCTCGTCTACATGCAGGTTCAGGAGCGTCAGGGCTGCCAGCGCTCTGTTTGCAGGGCACATGCGCCACATGCGCATACGGCGAGGCGTGTGAGGAATTGCGCACTATCTACATTATGCATGCCCCTCCAGCGCATGCTATCCTACAGCAGCGGCTAGCTGCACAGAGCGGGTCAAGCATGCGGTGTCCGTACACGCTTGCCAGCCTGCCAGACCTGGCACAGGGAGCACAGGCGGCGCGCCTTGTGCGCCAGATGCATGGCCACGAGCGAGGACGAGCACGCGGTGTCCGTGGACACGCTCGGCCCAGTCAGGCCGAACGCGTAGCTCAGCCGGCCGACCATGTAGCTCAGGCCGTTGCCGGTCGCGACGCTCGGCCCGACCTTGAGCCCCAGGTTGAACTGCAGCTGCGTGTATTCCTGGTACATGCAGCCGACGTAGACACCCGTGCGCGCGCCAGGCGGGCGCGCCAGGGCGGCGCCCGCGCCGCGCAGGGCCGCCCACGTCTGCTCCAGCAGGATGCGTAGCTGCGGGTCCATCGCCGCGCCCTCCGCGGCGGACAGCCTGCGGCACCGCCGAGCTCCACATTGTGTTCATAGTTAGGGAGAAATGCCCTATCGGCATTAGGCTTGGACTGGAGGCCATAGCATTGGAAGATCACCTGTGGCATGGTCACGTTTGTCGAGGCTTGTCTTTGACTTACAGAGGAGCATTGAGCTCAAGCACTGCATCAGCGCAAGTGCCGTCCAGACGCTGAAGGATCGCATGGGGCCTACCTGAATAGGTCCGCATCAAAGGCGTCCACGTCCGGCATGAATGCGCCCAGCCGCACGTACATGGTCAGGCCGCCGGCCGGCTCGGCTGCATAGTACCTTTCCGTGTCCCAGCGCTGCCGTGCGCGCACCACCGCATGAGCTCCCAGCCTCTCCGAAGGATCACAAGCGAACTTGCTATTATAGAAAAGCAATGCATGAGTGCATGCCCTCGTGTGGCTGGTTGTGCTGCAGGCACCAGACTGCACCGATCACGGGCGCGTAGCCCTGCTGGTGGGCTAGCTGGCATATCAGAGCATCTGCTCTATGTATCACGACAGCCTGGCATACGCCGGCAAGACGGCTGGGGCGGCTCGAGCACCTGCAGCGGGGCGGGCGACGGCAGGTCGCGCTCGGCGCGCAGCGTGTCGACAAACCCTGGCGCGCCCGTGTCGGGGCCCGCGCCGGGATAGCGGCACGCGATGCTGACTAGGCTGCTGGCGCGCGCCGGCCGGCCCAGCGCTTTGCGCAGCGGCAGCGGCGGCGCAATGCGCAGGTCGTGCGCGCCTGATGCATGCAAGAACGCGCATTGCATGGCCCGCGCAGCAGAGCCCACTGCTGAGCTTACTAGTGTAGTGAGGCAGTGTGAATGATGTGCAGAAGCGCACCATGGACATAGCAGTGCAAAAGCCTGAGCGTCCACTTGTTGAATGTGCTGCATGACAGCCATACAGTGCACTCAGCTACACACATGCACTTCTTTCACGACCGCATGTCAATGATGGTATTCTGTAAACGTGCCCGTGTCCCAATGCTGATGTGTTGTGCTCAGGTGATTTGATAGGTAAAAGAGCAGGGCACACTGCTGGGCAGCGCGCGTTGTGACGCCGGCGTGTCGCCGAGCAGGGCGCCGATGTATGCAGCGAGCGCTGCGGAGGTCGGGTGGTCAATGGTGGCGGTGGCGGGCAGCTGCAGGCCGAACGCTGCGCCCAGGGACGCCTGCAGCTCCGTTGCGCCCAGGGAGTCCAGGCCCGCTTCCATCAGCGGCTGCGCCCCGCGCTCAGGCCCTTTACATGCTTGTGAGCAGGTGGCTCGATCCGAGCGAGGGCCGACCACCTTGCTGAGTACTGGCCTGAAAGGGTGCGGCAGTTGACGAGGGTGCACGAACAGGCGTGCTGGTGTAGCCCAGCAAAACTGCCATACTTTCTACTGCACTGTTAGGTAGGTTTGGCACGATGGGTAGGTTTAGGGTAGGGTGCAATGCCCTTGCTCCATCCAGACCTGGTGGGAAGCAACATTGTTGCCCAGCATGCGCTCCACGATGCCGTGCACCTTGGCAGCCACGCCGGCGGTAGCGCCCTGCTCCGCGTCCTGCAGGCGATGCACGCCACGTAACAGCATCAAGCCCCAGCTCAACATCACAGTCCTGGTCCGTCCAGGATGCGAGCCGTAAAGCTGCGCCGTTACTACATGGCAGCACAGAGCATGCGCGCCTGCACAGCCTCGCATGCGTGAACGCGACGAGCCTGTCTCAGCTGGCCGGGGCGGCTGAGAGGGGAGAGCTGGGCGCTCGGGGCGGCACCTCCTCAGGGCGCGTCTCCGCGCGGCCAGCGAGGTAGGCAGCCAGCGCGGCGGGGGTGGGGTAGTCGAAGGTGAGCGTGGCCGGCAGGTCCATGCCAAACTTGGCGCACAGCAGCGCGCGCAGCTCCACCGCGCCGATCGAGTCCAGACCCGCCTCCATCAGCGGCTGCCGGCCAGGCGCTCTGATATGTGCAGTCGTGTATTGTTCCAGTTGAAAAAGATCAGCCCTAAGTGTACTCGCATGCGGCACCTCGCAGCGCGCCCACGTGCCGCGCAGCAGGGGGCAGCCGGCGCACCTGGTGCGCGGACACGCCCGGGCCGAGCAGGCGCGCCACGACGGCCTGCACCTCCGCCAGCGCGGCCTCCTGGCGGCGCGCAGCCTCGGCCGGAGCCAGGGTCTGAGTAGGGTTCTGATCACCCGCGCGCCCACGCTCCGCCGCACCTGAGGCTTTGTTCGGGCCCGCGTCGGCCTGCTCTGTGCCGGCCAGCGCGAGCGCGCCCGCCGCGGCGCCCGGCGCGGCCGCGACTGCGGCCGCGGCAAACTCCGCAAAGACGGGGAACACGCTCTGCGCGCCCGCCATGAGCCGGCGCCAGTCGAAGGGCGAGATGACGCGCTGCGCGGGGCCGTAACCCGGACCGGGCCACAGCGCGAGCGCCGCGCGCAGCGCCGCCAGGCCGCGCGCGGGCGCCAGCACGCCCAGGCCTGAGGCGCGCACGCGCGGCAGCAGGTTGTGCTCGGCTGCCATGCCCGCGCCGGCCCAGGCGCCCCACTGCATGCTGACCATGCTGGAGCCCTGCCGCGGTGAACCGCCGCGGCTCAGCTGCGCCCCCGCCAAGTACCACTCCACACAAGTGTTGATGCGCCCAGGGCAGTCAACAGCATATATTCACTCCAGGAGCCGCGTGAAATAGGTAAGCAGGAACAGGTAATCAGCAACCGCTCACATCGAGGACGCAAGCTGTTGCCAAGGCCGATGAGGCAGGCAGCGCCGTCAGGCACGGATAAGGCTTTGATAGCTCATGCGTGTCCGGACTGGTCAGCTCAGCATGGCCCACGCACAGAGCACTGCCGGAGCAGCACGCTCTGCACCACATCAGCCTGCAGCCTCAGGAGCCAACCGCACAGTTCACAGGCCGCGCGCGCCTGCGCGCCGCGCCCGGTCGCCCAGGCGTTGAGCGCGGCATTCGCGGCCGCGTAGTTGGGCTGCCCGAGCGGCGCGACGATGGCCGAGACGGAAGAGAAGAGCAGCGCGGCGGCCAGCGGCGCGCCGCCCAGCTCCGCGTCCAGCGCGAGCAGGCCGCCGACCTTGCCCGCCAGCGACGCGCGAAAGCGGCCGGCGGTCTGCCGCAGCAGCAGCGCGTCCTACGCGCGCGGGCCGTGCGGCGTTGGGTGGCAGGCAACATGCAGTGCAGTAATTCTGGTAGGGTTTATGTTAGGGTAAGGGGTGGGGGAACCTACCAGGCTGTGGTGGGTGCGCATCTGCACCGCCAACCTGTGTCAGGAAAGGTGTGCTGCAGAAGCAGTGTGAGTCGCTACTCTGGTAATATGACAGCCTGCAGACACGCACTCGCAGAGTGCAGACCCCATCAGCCCATTGTGACGCGCTCTCCCAGCCAGCCGGGCAGCGCGCCTGCAGCACGCCGGCAGCATGAACGATGCCCTGCAGCGCAGGCCCGCCACCGAACGGCGCGTGCCGCCCGCCGCCCGCGGCGCGCGCGCCCTCGCGCGTCGCCATGTCGCCCCGCGCGACAGTCACCGCTGCCGGCAGGCCGCCCTGGCAGGCCGCCAGCGCCGCGGGCAGCGCGCCCGCTGCGGCGTCAAATAGGAGCAGGTGCGGCGCGCCGCACAGCGCCGCCCACTGCGCGCAAAGGCGCCCCAGGCCGCCCGTGCCGCCCGTGATCAGCCAGGCGCCGGGCGGCGGGGCGCCCCTGCCGGCACCGGCCCCGGCGCGCGCTGCGGCTGTGACAGGGTTTGGCGCGGGGTGCGGCGCCCGCTCGGGGAGCATGCGCGGCAGCGCCCAGGCGCCGCCGGCCGAGGCCGCGCCGAATGCGTCTGGGCGGGGCTGCGGGCCGGTTGGGGCCTCGCCCGCGGGGCCGCGCACGGGGACGCGCCCGCCGTCGCTGCCGGACCACGCGAGCGCGGGAAACTCCTGCAGCGCGTTGCGGAGCAGGCCCCACGCCGATGCGGCCGTCGCGTCGCGGGGGCTGAGCCGCACGAGCGGACCTGGCGCGCACAGCAGATGGCTAAAGCCGCACCTGAGACCCTGCGCAGCTAAGCAGGGGCTCACTTTATTTTGTCACGCTGCGGCACAATCGTTTGGCAGAGTGGTAGGGCGCTCTGCAACTAGGTCACATGCTACTGCTATCTTATATGCTGGAAGACCACAATGAGCGGACCGCAGAGATATATGCTGGAAGACCACATTGAGCGGACCGCAGAGAGATGGTCGTGGTATGGGTGTAAGGACGGAAACGCGCCAGCAGGGTCGGACGCCGCGGGGAAGCTCAGGGCGCCCGCGGTGCGCAGCGCCACCTCGGAGCCGGGCGGCAGCGCGCGCACGGCCGCCTGCAGCCACGCGACGTGCCGCAGCACGGCGCCCGCCGGGCCGGCTGCGGCTCCGCCGCCGCCGGAGCTCTGCAGGCGGTGCGGACCCGCAGGGTCTGTGCCGGCGCTGTGTCTCACGCTCGCCGTTGGGCTCGCCGCGCGTCCTTGGACAGTGCCGGGGCTGATTGCTGGGGCCTGCAGCGCCTTGGCTCGCGCATGCCAGCGCACGCGCCTCGTGCGGCGCGCGGCGTCGGCGCGCCGGCGGCCGGGCGCGCGCGGCGCCACCGGCTGCTGCACCTGCCACGTGATGACATAGCGCTCCGCGGCAGCGGCCTCCGGCGGCGGCGCTGCGGTCGCCAGCACCTGCCATGCGCCAGGACGCGGTTTGTGCTTACTGTAGGAACCGCCTCCATGATCAGAACTCCGGTTTGGACACTATAGCTCGACGGAAGCATCTACATACCAAAGAGGCGTGCATGGAATGACATGGAAAAAAAATTACACGGCAGCTGCCGTGCTGCGTGCCTTGGCGTGGAAGCCCTGCAGGGCGGCGCTGCTCGCGCCGCGGTCGCCCGCCAGCCTGAAGCCCGCGGCGACGCTGCGGTCGGCCGCCGGCGCGTCCAGCAGCGCCGCCGCCCAGCCCTGCCAATCGCGCAGCCCTCCCGCCGGCGCCAGGTATGCGCCGAGCGCTGCAGGGACGCGCGTGGGGCCTGCGCGCCACGTCCTGTGGCATCAGCAGGGTGGATTGCGGCCCCGAACCACGGACTTGCCTGCAGGCGTGCGAGTGGCAGGCACGCCTTGCCAGTGCATTAATTTTGCTTTTAGTTGACAACCCCAATCATTGCGCCGCCGCCATGCAAGAGCGGTTTCAGGAGGAGTCATCGGCACAAAAGCTGGCATGCATCATGCTGGGGCCTGCGAAGCGTGAATGCGCACCACGACTGGCATTGAGCGCGGCGGCCGTGTGCGTCGCCGCGTCCAGCGCCGCCGGGTGCACCGCAAAGCCGCCGGGCTGGCCGCCCGATGCGGCCGGCGCCAGCAGCACGCATGCGAGCGCGCGGCCTCCCGCATCGGCCGCGCTCAGGCCAGTGCCCCGCGCGCTGGCCCCCTTCACCAGCAGCCTCGCGAGCTCCTCATGCCCGGCTGCGTCCCTCAGCCGCTGTTCGGAGTCCGCTCCCTGGCTGACCGGCCCGGCGGCCACGGCTGCCAGCTGCCCGGTGCGCCCGGCAAGGTGCTGCCGGCTGCTCGCAGGTGCTTGTCCGTGCAGGCGCGCCAGGGAGCGGACTTCCAGGCGGCCGGAGACCGGCGCGAG
>JAABUX010004706.1_pt1 | contig 17158 bp, 13 predicted proteins | sample 5561851 | NCBI WGS metagenome assembly JAABUX01 (sample SAMN10711883, study PRJNA513361) | rock metagenome | isolation source: Antarctica rocks | place: Antarctica: Victoria Land, Richard Nunatak red sandstone | collected 2016-01-03 | reverse complement strand
ACCACACCGCCGCCGTGCTGGACCATAGCTGCGCCGAGCTGATGAACCTGTACCGCTGCCCGAACACCCAGGTGGATGCGGTGGCGGCCTACACCAACACCGTGCCGGCCGGGGCCTTCCGCGGCTACGGCCTAGGACAGACGCTGTTCGCGCTGGAACAGGCGGTTGACGCCCTGGCGCAAGGGCTGGGGATCGACCCATTCGCGTTCCGCCGCCGCAACATGGTGCGGCCGGGCGACCGCCTGGCCGCACCGCATGGCGGTTTGGACGACATTGAGTTCGGCAGTTACGGCCTCGACCAGTGCCTGGACCTGGTGGAGCACGCCCTGGCCGCCGACCCCGGCTCCCCGCCGCCCACGGGGGCGGAGTGGTGCGTTGGGCAGGGCGTCGCGATGGGGATGCTGGCGACGGCGCCGCCATTCGGCCACCGGGCGGAGTCGCGGCTATTTCTGGCGGCGGATGGCGGGTTCGACCTGCTGGTGGGGACGGCGGAGTTCGGCAACGGCACCTCCACCACGCATTGCCGGGTGGCGGCGCAGGTGCTGGGAACCCTGCCGGGGCACATCCGGCTGCGGCAGTCGGACACGGACCTGGTGGGGCACGACACCGGCGCGTTCGGCAGCACGGGGACCGTGGTGGCCGCCCGCGCGACGGAGACGGCGGCGCTGGCGCTGCGCGAGCGCATCCTGCTGGCGGCGTCGGCGCTGTCGGGGCACCCGGTGGCGGAGTGCCGGCTGATCGAGGGCGCGGTGCTGTGCGGCAACCGGGCGGTGCCGTTGTCAGACCTGCCCGGCGCCGGGGCGGGGCTGGCGGTGATGCGCAAGGCGGATGCGACGCCGCGCTCGCTGGCGTTCAACGTGCACGGCGTGCGGGTGGCGGTGAACCGGGGGACGGGGGAGATCGTGGTGCTGCGCAGCGTGCATGCCGCGGACGCCGGGCGGGTGATGAACCCGATGCAGTTGCGCGGGCAGATCGAGGGCGGGGTGGCGCAGGGCCTGGGGGCGGCGCTGCACGAGGTGGTGCGGATCGGCGAGGACGGTGCGGTCAGCAACCCGGCGCTCCGGCACTATCACATCCCCGCCTGGGCCGACGTGCCGCGGACGGAGGTGCTGTTCGCCGACACGCACGACGCGTTCGGGCCGATGGGGGCGAAGTCGATGAGCGAGAGCCCGTTCAATCCGGTGGGGGCGGCGGTGGCCAATGCCCTGGCGGATGCGACGGGGGTGCGGTTCACGGCGCCGCCGTTTACGGCGGACCGGGTTTGGGGGGTGTTGAACGGGCAGGGCGGGACGGCGTAGGACGCCGTGATCCGCACAGCCACCCGTCACCGGACCTTTGCCGGGATAGGGGCGCAGGCGCCGGCGGGTTAGCCTGCCGCCGTCTGCAAGTGGTCATACGTCGCCGTCAGCCGCTGCGTCAGGTAAGCTCCCGCCGTGATCGGCGCATACCGTGGCACAGCCCCCGGCGCGAGGCACGTCGGCAACGCCTTCACCACCGCATCGGGATGCGCGTCGCCAAAGAACGCCACCGAGTACCGCTCCGCAGCCGGCCGCAGCACCCGGTGCGGCGTGGACACGTACACGTCGTTCGTCCACCGCATCAGGCAGTCCGCGATGTTGCACACGAACGCCCCCGTCACATGCGGCGCATCCAGCCAAGCCCCATCCCGCCGCCGCACCTGCAGCCCCGCCACCCCGTCCGTCGCCAGAACCGTCAGGTTGCCGTAATCCGTGTGCTCCCCGGCCCCGAACTCCCCGGTTTGCGGCCCCGCGGGATAGTGCAGCAGCCGCAGCGTGGAGGCTGACCGCGCGAGCTTGTCGGCGAAGAACCCCTCCTCCACCCCCAAATCCAGCGCGAACCCCCGGTGAATGTCCTCCTGCAACCGCTCGCAAGCCGCGTAGTAGGCCAGCAGCGTCCCCCGTAGCCCCGGCACCGCCGGCCACAGGTTCGGCCCACGGAACGGAGCGCCCGCCAGCACCTCCGGATCATCCGCCGGCAGCTCTAGCCCCACGTTGAACGCCTCCTTCTGGTCTGCCGCCGCCGTCTCGTCCAACCGCTCGGTGCCAAAGCCGACGTAGCCGCGGTTGTGCGGCGACAGCTTGACCGACACCTGCTCCTTCTCCGCCGCCGGCAGCGCGAACAGCCGAGCGGCGGCGGCGAACACCTGGGACCGCAGCGGGTCCGGGATGCCGTGCCCAGTGACGTAGAAGAACCCGACCTCCCGGCACGCCCGTCCCAGCTCCGCCGCCACGGCCCGGCGCGGCCCTGGCAGGTCTGCCCGCAGCGCGGACATGTCGATGATGGGAATGCCGTCCATTGCCGGTCATCATACCCGCCTGATCCGCCAACAGGAAAGCTGAACCCATGCGTCAACTGCTGACCGCCGACCATATCCTGACCATGGCGCCGGGCAACCCGGTCATCCCCGATGGCGCAATCCTGATCGAGGACGGCCGCATCGCCGCCATCGGCCCGCGCTCCGAGATCGAGCCGCTGGCGGTTGGCGCCGTGCATCGCGCGTTGCCGGACCACCTGGTCATGCCCGGCCTAATCAACGCGCACTGCCATTCCGGCCTGCTGCGCGGCACGGCTGAGGGCCTGCAGGTCTGGGACTGGCTCAAAACCTACATCAACCCCATGCACCGCGTCCTACAGCCCTCCGAGGCCGAGGCGGCGTCCTGGCTCTGCTATGCGGAATCCGTGTTGTCCGGCACCACGACCGTCGTGGACATGTGGCGCTTCATGGACGGCAGCGCCCGGGCCGCAGAAGCCATCGGCAACCGCCTGGTCATGGTGCCCTACGTCGGGGCGCACCCGGATTACAACTACTTCGACACCCTGGACGACAACGAGGCGCTGCTGGAACGCTGGCACGGCCGGCGTGACGGCCGCATCCAGGCGTGGGTCGGCCTGGAGCACCTGTTCTACACCGACCCTGCCGGGCAGCGCCGCGCCGCCGACCTGGCCCGGCGGTTCGGCACCGGCCTCAGCACCCACATCGCCGAGGCGCAGGAGGAGGTCGCGGCCGTGCAGGACCTCTACGGCTGCCGCCCGGTGCAGGCGCTGGAGCGGCTGGGCCTGCTGCAGTCGCGCACCCTGCTGGCGCATTGCGTGTGGCTGGACGACGAGGACATCCGCACCATCGCACGCACGGGCGCGGCCGTGTCGCACAACCCGGTCAGCAACATGAAGCTCGCCAGCGGCGCCGCCCGCACGGTGGACCTGCTGGCCGCCGGCATCGCCGTGGGCCTGGGCACCGACGGCGAGAAGGAGAACAACAACTTCGACATGTTCGAGGAGATGAAGGGCGCCTCCCTGCTGGCGAAGCTGAGCCGGCTGGACGCGACCGCGCTGGGCGCCTGGGACGCGCTGCGGATGGCGACCATCGAGGGCGCGCGGGCCATCGGCCAAGAGGACCAGATCGGCTCGCTGGAGGTCGGCAAGCAGGCGGACCTGATCGCCGTCCGCACCGACACGCCGCGCATGACGCCGCTGTTCGGCGACGGCCCCTGGATGAACCTGCACCACAACCTGGTCCATGCCGTGCGGGGGAGCGACGTGGCGCTGACGATGGTGGCCGGGCAGGTGCTGGTCGAGGACGGGGTGCTGCGGACGGCGGACCTGCAGGCCATCATTGCCGAGGCCCGGCGTGCGGCCCCGCCGCTGTTTGCGCGCCGGGCTGCCTACTTGGCCGGGCAGGTCTAGGCTCGGTCGTCCCGCAGGATGGGCACGACGCATATCACCCAACGACGCTCTCTGCCTGCTCCCTCTCCCTCCGGGAGAGGGCCGGGGTGAGGGAGGCCGGGAGAGCCGGGCTTTCCTGCCTTGATACGAAGTCCGCTCTCGCCACGGCAAAGTTGGTCCTAGCGGCTTCCCTCGCCCCGGCCCTCTCCCGGAAGGAGAGGGAGCAGGAAGCGTTCTCACGCCATCGGCGATTGCCCGGCCCGCAGGCTGCGAGCAGCCAAGGCGACGCAGGCCTCGAACACATCCAGCGCATCGAACACGCGGTCCTGTCCGTCCGCCGGCAGCACCATCGGATGGCCGCCGCCCTGCAGCACAGCCCCGGGGATCATCAAGTTGTCGGGCAGGCCGAAACCCTCGACGGCCAGGCCCGGCATCGGGTCCGGCACCGCCAGCACTTGCTGCCGGCTGCGCTCGGCGAACGGGGTGGCGGTGTTGGAGTAGCCGAACACCGGCCGCCCGCGTCCCAGGAACCAGCCGACCTCGATCAGTGTGCCGCTATCGGCCGACGGGCCACGGAAGGGCGTCAGATTGGCGATCACCATGGCGCAGCCCTCCATCATGGCGATATCCTTGCGGTAGATCGCCGCCCAGGCCTCCGCGTCGGGCAGCGCGTGCAGCCCGGCGATGTCCTCGTTCGCCGGCGCCAGGCCCTGGATGCCGTGCCGGGCGCAGATGTCCAGCTTGCGCCGGGCATGGGCCAGGGCGTCGGGCAGGAACACGTCGGGGCCGGCCAGGTAGGCCATGCCGGGACCGGAAGGCACGCCGGGGGTCAGCAGAACGCCGCCGCGTCGAAGCCGTCCGGCAGCACGCCGCGGGGCCGGATCATGTCGTAGGGCGGCACGGGCAAGTAGCGCCCGCTGCCGGGTTCGGCCTGAACCACGCCGTCCCGCATCACCACCGCGCCGCGCCGCAGGGTCGCCACCGGCCAGCCCGTGACTTCCAGGCCCTCATAGGGCGTGTAGTCGATGGCGTGCTGCATCAGCGCGTTGGTCAGCCGGGTGCGGCGCTCGGGATCCCATAGCACCAGGTCGGCGTCGGCCCCCGGCGCGATGCGGCCCTTGGCGTGCAGGCCGAACATCCGGGCTGGCTGGCCGGCGGTGAGGCGCACGAAGTCGGAGGCGGTAATGCGGCCGGTGGCGACCCCCTCGCTCCACAGCAGCGGCAGGCGGGCGGCAAGGCCCGGCACGCCGTTGGGGATGGCGGTGAACGGCGCACCCGGTCCGGCCGCCTGCTTGCCGCGCGGGCCGGCGTAGCTCCAGCCGCTGTGGTCGGAGCTGACCACCTCCAGCGTGCGGGCGCGCACAGCCTGCCATAGCCCGGCCGCGGCGGCAGCATCGCGCGGAGCCGGGCTGCACATGAACTTGGCGCCCTCGAAGCCCGGGCGATCCATGTCGGCGGTGCCCAGCACGAAGTACTGCGGGCAGGTCTCGCCCCAGACCCGCACGCCGCGGGCCTGCGCGCGGGCGATCTCCTCGGCGGCCTCGGGGCAGGATACGTGGAACACCTCGATTGGCGTATCGACCAGCTCGGCCAGGGCGATGGCACGGTGCGTCGCCTCGCGCTCCACGACTGGAGGGCGGGACCAGGCATGGTACTTCGGCGCCGTCCGGCCCGCCGCCAGCAGCGTCGCCGAGCGCCAGGCGATGGCGTCGTAGTTCTCGCAATGCACCGTCACCAGGCAGCCGAGCCGGCGGGCGGCCGACAGCACGGCCAGGTACTGCCGGTCGTCCAGCCGCAGCGGGTCATAAGTCAGGAACACCTTGAGGCTGCGCACGCCGCCGGCCACCACCTGCAGCAGCTCGTCATGGATCACGGTCTCAGTCGGGTCGGTGATTATCTGGTGGAACGCATAGTCCACCATCGCGCCCGCCGCCGCTCGGCGATGGTACTCCGTCAGCGGCCCGAGTACGCCGGCGCCCTTGAACTGGGTGGAGAAGCTGACGACGCTCGTGGTGCCGCCGGCCAGGGCGGCCGTGCTGCCGGTGGTGAACGTCTCCTCGTCCGCGCCGCCGCCTGCCTGAAGCTGCTCGATGTGGCAGTGGCTGTCCACGCCGCCGGGCAGCACCAGCAGGCCGGTGGCGTCCAGCACGTCAAGGGCGGAGCCGCCGTCCAGCCGCTCGGCCAATGCCGCGATGCGCCCGCCCCGCACGCCCACGTCGGCGCGGAACTGGTCGCTCTCGGTCACGACGGTGCCGCCGCGGATGATCAGGTCGTAGTCGGGCATAAGGCCTCCTGCGGCAAGGCTGGCGGCATGGGCGTTGCTTGGCAAGCCGCGAACGGCGAGGACCCGAGGCAATGATGCTGACGCTGGATGACCTGGACACCATGCCCGCGCCGGACTTCGCCGCAGCACTGGACGGCGTGTTCGAGGATGCGCCCTGGGTCGCCCGCCAGGCCGCAGCAGCCCGGCCCTTCGCCACCGTTGCGGCGCTGCACGCGGCGATGCTGGACGCCGTGCGCGCCGCACCACGCGAGCAGGCCGCCGCCTTCCTGCGCGGCCATCCGGAGCTGTCGGGCGCCGCGGCGCTGGCGGGGACGATGGGCGGCGCGTCGACGGCGGAGCAGCGCGCCCTGGGACTCGACCGGCCGGCGGACGACCTGGCCACCCTGAACGCCGCCTACCATGCACGCTTCGGCATCCCGTTCATCGTGTGCGTGCGCCGCCACACCCGGTCCTCGTTGATGGAGGAGTTCCGGCGCCGGCTAGACCTCGACCCGGCGGCCGAGCAGGCGACGGCGCTGGAGGAGATCGGCCACATCACCCGGCTGCGGCTGGTGGACCGGGTCACCGGCCCCGGCGTGCCGGTCGTCACGGGGTCGCTGACCACGCACGTGCTGGACACCGCGGTGGGCCGGCCGGCCGTGGGGGTCGGCGTGGAGCTGTTCGAGGTGGGGGACGACCAAGCCGTGCCTCTGGCGACGGCTGTGACGGACAGGCAGGGCCGCACAGCCCAGCCCTTGCTGCACGGGGCGCCCCTGCGCATCGGCCAGTATGAGCTGCGCTTCAGAGTCGGCAGCCTGTTCGCCGGGCAGGTTCCGGGGCATCCGCCGTTCCTCGACGTGATCCCGATCCGCTTCGGCATCGCCGAGCCTGAGGCGCACTATCATATCCCGTTGCTGGTCAGCCCCGGCGCCTACTCCACCTACCGCGGCAGCTAGGCTGGGCGATGGCATTGGGCTGGGAGGGTCCATCCGGGCGCGGGTGCTTAACCTGGGGGGCAGCCGTGGCTGCTGTTGGAGATGCCACCAACCTGGGCCGCGGGCAGGCAGGGCGCATCAGCCTGCCGCCGCGTAGGCCCGCAAGAACGCGCACAGCGCCAGGACCGTCAGCCCGGCGTCGGTGGCGAGGATCGACTCGGCCGGGTTGTGGCTGATCCCTCGCCAGCATCGCGTGAAGATCATCCCGACCGGGCACAGCCGGGCCATCATCATCGCGTCGTGGCCGGCGCCGCTGGCCAGGTGCAGCGGCGGGACGCCCAGGCCCTCGATGGCCGCTTGAAGCGCTGCTTGCAGGTGCGGTGCGCAGGCGACGGCCGGGGCGTCGTGGATGGGATGGCACTGCACGGACACGCCCCGTTCGGACGCGACCTGCCGGATGGCGTGCTGGACCGCCGCGATCCCGCCCAGCCGCACCGCGTCCTCCGCGGCCCGGATGTCCACGGTGAACTCGACCTCGCCGGGGATGCTATTGGGCGCCCCAGGCCGCACGAGCATCTGGCCCACCGTCGCCACCAGCCCGCGCTGATTGGCCGCAACGTGCTCGACCGCCATCACCATGCCCGATGCCGCCACCAGCGCATCGTGGCGCATCGACATCGGCACCGTGCCGGCATGGCCCGCCGTGCCGGTCACCGTCGCCCGCAGCCGCGTCGCCCCGGCGATGGCGGTGACGATGCCCAGCGGCAGGTCCTGCGCTTCCAGCACCGGGCCTTGCTCGATATGCGCCTCGACGTAGCCCAGCACCGGGCGGCCCACGCGCGACAGGCCGGGGATGCCGGCGGGGTCGCCGCCGAACGCGGTCAGGGCGTCGCGCAGGGTGACCCCGTCCGCATCGGCCGCGTCCAGGGCGGCCGGGTCGAAGCAGCCGGCGACGACGCGGGACCCCGTCATCGTGACCGGGAACCGCACCCCTTCCTCGTCGCCGAACGCGATCACCTCCACCGCGAACGGAAGCGTCCTTCCCTGGTCGCGCAACTCGGCCAGGGCTGCCACCGCCGCCAGCACGCCGAACGCCCCGTCGTAGCGCCCGGCCTGCCGGACCGTGTCGATGTGCGAGCCCATCAGCAGCACCGGGCGCCCGTCCCCGTCCGGGTGCGTGCGGCCGACCACGTTGCCGATGGCGTCGATCTCGGTCCGCAACCCGGCGTCTCGCATCCAGGCCGCCACCTGCTCCGCCGCCGCCCTGTGCGCGGGCGTGAGGAACAGCCGCGTCAGCGATCCCGGCGTGGAGGTGCCCGGCGTGGAGGTGCCTGGCGTGGAGGTGAACGTCGCCAGGTGCGCGAGCCTGGCCATCAGGGGTTCACCAAGCCGGAACGCCTCGTGGTCGAACCGGTCAGGCCGGGACGCGAGGGAGGTCCGGGTCACCCCTCCAGCGCGAAGCGGATATCCTGCGCCCCCTGCCACAGCACCATCCGGCCCAGCGCCGCCAGGTTCTCCAGACCGCCTGTCACGGTCATGAAGTGGTTGCCGGCGAGCTGGCCGAGCTTGCTGGCGAAGTTGACGCTGCCATAGGCCAGCAGGATTTCCGTCTCGCTGAGGCCGCCGGGATGCAGCAGCACCTGGCCCGGCGCCGGGTAAGTCGTCGCATTCTCGTGCCGCAGCCCTAGGTCCAGCTCGCCCAAGGGAATCCAGCACGCCTCGCCGCTCCAGCGGACGTGGATGATCTTTTCGGTGTAAGGCATCAACTCGCGGAAGCACGCGACGGTCTTAGGCGCGGCATCCTCGAACTGCGCCGTGAAGCGGTAAGGGCCGGCGTCGATCGTGATCATGGATGAGCAATTCCCTGGCGTGGCCGAACGGCTGCCCTGTCATTGAAGGCCCCACCCCTGCGGCTCTGGAGTGCCACGTTCCCAGGCTCTCCGCCAGGGCGATCGCACATAGATCAAGGACCGTATTGGCTTGGCTCCCTCTCTCCGGGAGAAGGTTGAGGTAAGGGAGGCCGCAAGAGCCAAACTCGGCATGCTTGGGAGCGGATGTCGTCCTCAAGCGGGCAAGTTGGGTCCTTACGGCCTCCCTTACCTCAACCCTCTCCCGGAGAAAAAGGGAGCAGGCAGGGTCGTTGCGCCGTGTTCGTCAACCCCGGCTTTCCGCAACGACGAGGAAGGCAGCGCCACAGCTTATCGCCCAACCACGCACTCGATCTGGCCGTGCGGCTCGTCGGTGGCGATGAACACCATGTTGTCCGACGACAGCCCGAACGGCTCCAGCCGCATCGGCAGGTAGTGCTTGTTCGGGCACGCCATTCGCACCGTCGCCAGCTCCGGCACCGCCGCCAGCGCGGCCTCGCCCATGCGGAACAGGCTGTCCTGCACCCCGTGGCTGTAGGTGGTGGCGAACACCTCCAGCATCACGGCCAGCACGCGGGCGTTCGCCGCCACGTAATCGGCCGGCGCGGACAGCCAGGTCCAGTGCGCGTCCATCGCCGTCGCCGCGATGCGGTCGGTGGTCTCCGGCAGGATGGTATAGTCGTCCATCACGTAGTCCACCCAGCCGGATGCGGTGGACTTCATGAACGTGAAGCCGGCGATGCCCGACGTGACCGCCGGCGTGCCGTCCCGCGGCGCCACCACCGTCGCCGTGGGCTTGCCGTTGGCGTCCAGCACGAAGCTGTGCGGGTGCGGCGTGCCGCCAAAGCTGGCGCGGGTCCACCGCGTCTCATGCAGCGACACCCGCGCCTGCTGCACCTGCTGGTAGCGTTGCAGGAACCGTGCGGCCAACGCCTGCCCATAGACTTCGGCGCACGCCGTCATGTTCTCCCGCGCAACGATGTAAGCGATGTTCTTGATCGTGTCGGTGGCGATCACCGCCCGGTTGTCCCCGGCGGTGAACGACGCGCCGAAGTCCCCCTCCAGCATCGTCTGCACGCTCAACTCGCGCACCTCGTTGTAGTCGCCGTCGCGGTGGACCCGCATGACGCGCACGCGGGCCTTGCCATAGGTGTGGTGGATCAGCGGCATGGGGCGGGCCTTTCAGGCGTGGTCGGCGATGACCACCGGGGCAGCATGCCCATCGGCGGCCAGCTCGCCCGGGTTAAAGAACACGTTGAGCGCCACCGCCACCACCGACGCCAGCAGGATGCCGCTGTCCAGCACCGTCTTCAGCACCTCCGGCGCGGCCTTGAACAAGGTCGGCGCCACGAGAGGGATCATGCCGAAGCCGATCGAGACGGCGACGATGAACACGTTGCCCCGGTGCTTCTCGTAATCCACGCTGGCCAGGATGCGGATGCCCGTCGCCGCCACCATGCCGAACATCACCACGCCCGCCCCGCCCAGCACGCATTGCGGCACCGACGCCGCGACGAACGCCAGCTTCGGCAGCAGCCCCAGCAGCAGCATCACCACGCCTCCCACCACGCACACCATCGGGCTGGTGACGCCCGTGACGCCCACCAGCCCGACGTTCTGCGAGAACGAGGTGTAGGGGAACGTGTTGAAGATGCCGCCGATCAGCGTCCCCACCCCGTCCGCCCGCAGGCCGCGCGCCAGGTCGTCCTGTGTGACGGGCTTGCCGACCATGGTGCCAAGCGCCAGGAACATGCCCGTGCTCTCGATCATGATGACCACCATCACCAGGCACATCGACAGGCAGGCCACCAGGTCGAACGTCGGGATGCCGAACTGCAGCGGCATGACGATAGCGAGCCACGGCTGCGCCTCCAGCCCTGCCAGACTGCCCCAGCCCAGCGCCAGCGTGATCAGGTAGCCCACGACGATGCCGATCAGCACGGCGGTGTTGCGCAGGAACCCAGTGCCGAAGCGCAGCAGCAGCAGGATCACCGCCAGCACCAGCGCCGCGACGCCCAAATAGCCCGGCGCTCCGAAGTCCGGCGCCTGGGGCCGCCCGCCGCCGATCCAGTTGATCCCCACCCGCATCAGCGTGATGCCGATCACCGTGATGATCGACCCCGTCACTACGGCGGGGAAGAACCGCAGCAGCCGGCTGATGAACGGCGCCACCACGATGCCGAACACCCCAGCCGCGATCACCGACCCGAAGATCGCCTGCAAACCAAGCGCCGGGTTGTTGGCCATCGCCAGCATCGGCGACAGCGAGGCGAAGGTGACGCCCATCATCACCGGCAGCCGGATGCCGACGGGACCGATGCCGTATGCCTGGATGAAGGTCGCGATGCCGCAGGCGAACAGGTCGGCGTTGATCAGCAGCGCCACCTGGTCCCGCGGCAGCTTCAGCGCCGCCCCCAGGATCAGCGGCACCGCAACGGCACCGGCATACATCACCAGCCCATGCTGGATGGCCAGGATGATCAGGCGGAGCGGCGGCGGCGTGACGGATGACAGCGTGGCGGGTGGGAGCGTCGTCTGTTGCACTGGGGTGCTCCTGTTTGCGCTTGCATCGGTCACGCAAACGTCATGCCATGTGGCAATGACCCAAGACCCCTCCGCGCTGTGGCTCCGCAACCCGCTTGCCGTGCTGGGCGACGCCCCGGGCGGGATCGTCGTGCAGGGCGGGCGCATCGTCGAGCTGGTGCCGGCAGGCGGCGCACCTGTCCGGCCCGCTGCGGCTTGGGACGCCAGCCGGCATGTCGTGCTGCCCGGCCTGGTCAACACTCACCACCACTTCTATCAGACGCTCACCCGCTGCCTGCCCGCCGCCATGGGCCGCACGCTGTTCGGCTGGTTGCAGGCGCTCTATCCCGTCTGGGCACGCCTGACGCCCGAGGCGCTGGACGCCGCGGTGACGGTCGCCATGGCCGAGCTGCTGCTGTCCGGCTGCACCACCACGACCGACCACCACTACGTCTTCCCGCCGGGGCTGGAGGACGCCATCGCCATCGAGGCCGCGGCGGCGTCGCGCCTGGGCCTGCGCGCCGTGCTGACCCGCGGCTCCATGGACTTGTCCCAACGTGACGGCGGCCTGCCGCCCGACAGCGTCGTGCAGGACCTGGACACCATCCTGGACAGCAGCGCGCGCCTGATCGACAGCCTGCACGACCCGGCGCCGCATGCGATGCTGCAGATTGCCCTCGCCCCGTGCTCCCCCTTCTCCGTCACCACCCGGCTGATGCGGGACACCGCGGCGCTGGCGGAGCGGCGGGGCGTGCGGCTGCACACGCACCTCGCCGAGACCGAGGACGAGGCCGCGTTCTGCCAGGCCCGGTTCGGCTGCACGCCGCTCGACTACCTGGAGAGCTGCGGCTGGCTGCGGCCGGGCACCTGGCTGGCGCACGGCATCCACTTCACCGCGCCCGAGATCGCCCGGCTGGGCCGCGCCCGGGTGGGCGTTACGCACTGCCCGTGCAGCAACCAACTGATCGCCTCCGGCACCTGCCGGGTCTGCGAGCTGGAGGCGGCCGGCGTCCCGGTCGGGCTGGGGGTGGACGGGTCGGCGTCCAACGATGCGTCCAACCTGATGCAGGAGGTGCGGGCCGCCTTCCTGCTGCAGCGCGGTGCGAACGGGGTGGCGGCGGTCAGCCACCTCGATGCGCTGCGCTGGGCCACCGCGGGCTCCGCCGATTGCATCGGCCGGCCGGAGCTGGGGCGCATCGCAGTCGGCGCGGCAGCGGACCTGGCGCTGTTCACGCTGGACGAGCTGCGGTTCTCCGGCGCCGGAGATCCGTTGGCGGCGGTCGTGCTGTGCGGCGCGCACCGGGCGGACCGCGTGATGGTGGCTGGGCGCTGGGCCGTGGAGGATGGGCAAATCCCCGGCCTGGACCTCGCAGCGTTGATGGCCCGGCACGGCCTGGCCGCCCGGCAGCTTGCGGCCGGGTGAAGTGGGGCAGGACCGGTGTGAGGGAAGCGGCAAGGGCCTACTTCCCGACCCGAGAACAAGACTCTCTCTCAACCCGGCAGCATCTAGCCCTCACGGCTTCCCTCGCCCTAGCTCTCTCTCGGAGCAGGAAGGAGCTGGCTTATGTGGCTCTGGTGCCGACTACGGTTAACCTGCCTACAACTTGGGCACTGCAATATGTAACGGCGGGCATTGAGCTACTTTCTGTCATAATCAGTATGGCCTTGCGTGCGGAACTCCACCAACGCCCTGCTGCTGAGGACGCTATCCCGCTGTCTCGGCAGCGTAGCGCGGCCTGTTTCCATGGGAGCATCACCCCGGCGCCACCTCGCGTTGCAACCCGGCAACAGCGCGCCCCTGCAACTTCGTTTAGTAACATCTCCGCGACCCCGATCACATTCTTGGCATGGGTCTTGCTGTTATCCACCCGCGATCAGGCAGCCTTTTACGTGGAGCAGCACAATAATGACTTTTGCCCGGACAGCAAAGACCGCAGCAGTTCTAGCATTGCTCGCGCTTGCACCCAGTAAATCCCATGCGTGGGGCATAGACTACCAAGATACCTATTTGAGCATCCGCTATCTGCCCGAGGACAAGCAGCCCGGCCACGCGAAAAATGTGAATGAGGTTGCTGGCAACGTCTCGTATGCCAATGGCTGGACTTACGGCTCCAACTTTGCAAGCATCGATTTCGAGGACTTCAACTACCGGGGCGACCCGGCCAACAGCGTCACTAGCCATGCCGACTCCAACTCGGCCGAGGTGTATGCCGTGTTCCGCTCGGTGCTCAGCGGCAACAAGGTGACGGGCAGCAACATGTTCTCGTTCGGTCCGATCCGCGACGTCGGCCTGCTGCTTGGCTTCGACTTCGATACGCAGAACGACCAGTTCGCGTCTTACAAAAAGCTGATCACCTTCGGCCCGCAGTTCTCGTTCAACCTGTCGCGTGGCTTCCTGAACGTCACTCTGGGACTGTCGCATGAGTGGGACACCAACGGCTACCTGACGAACGGCAACGGCACCAACTTTGACACGGCCTTCACGATCGAGACGGCATTCGCCTATCCCTTTGCGATCGGCAACATTCCGCTGAACTTCACCGGCTTCGCCAACCTGATTACCCCAAAGGGCAAGGGCGCGACAGGCGACTTCAATCATGGGCTTGAAATCCTGCTGCACCCGAAGCTGATGGTGGATGTCGGGCAATTGATCGGCTATACGCCGAAGAAGCTGGAGGCCGGCGTCGGCTTCGAGTACTGGCACAACAAGTTTGGCGACGTCCCGAGGTATGCCTCTGGGACAGAGCAGAAATCCGTGTTCGTCGAGGTTGGATACCACTACTGACGCCTAGCTGCACGCTGGTGGTTGTTTCCGGCTTGTTGCCGGATGCAACCATCGGCCTCTCGAACCGTTGCAGTTTGCGAAGCCATCAGTGTCAGGCCTTGACAACCCGACAGGGTGCGCTCGCCGGTCTCCTACCTAAGGGATAATCTCAAATGCGCGTTAAACTCCTGCTCGCCATCAGTTTGATATTCGGTCTCGGTTCCGGGCTGGCATCCGCTCAAACGTCCGGGACGGCTCCCGCCCGCAACCCTATACTGGGTGATTCGGGTTCGCGGACCGCTGCGCCGGCACGACCCAGCGCTGCGGCTGAAGCCAAGGCGGACAAGCAGCCGGCAGGCACGGAAAACGGGAACCAGCCGGACCGGGCGGCTGCCGGCGGAGGCGCTCGATAGGCTTCTCCGACCCTCCAGTTGCGCGGGCACGGCGTGACGCCGCCGGGGGCCAGTGCGGGTGAATGAGGCGGCGGCGCTGGGCTTACAGCGCCTGCACAGCCGATTGACGCCCGCACCCTTTCAAACCATCCGGGTGCAAGCACTTTCCAGCATTTTGGTAGTGGGCAAGCATAACTGCCTGCACGTTGGTGCGGCCATGATGTGGTCATATTCGGTCTTGCCTAGGTAGCTTAGCCCGTCTGCGCTGTCGGATTAGCTGGGCGACCTCCATCATCTTGGCTGGGTGACCTCCATCATCTTGTGCGTCTGGTGTCCCTCGGTCCACCCGGCAGCTCATTCTCCTGGAGCAAGACAGTCGTATATAGTGCGGTGGCCTGTCTGTTCCTACCGAAGAAAAGGGGGGCTAGGCAGATGGGTGGGATCACACAGGGTTTGCCCAGAAGCCCTCCTGCAAGCGGGCGGCCTCGTCCTCCAGCAACGGGCCGACTACCTCCACCTGTCGCTGCCCGGCCGCGAACACCACACGGCAGGGCAGGTCCAGGGTGGGGTTCTCGGCATGGGCGCTTGTCTGCCGTTTCAGGTCCCGTTCCGATTGCCCGTACACCACGCGCCTGATCCCCACCCAGTAGATCGCCCCGGCGCACATCGCGCATGGCTCGGCTGATACGTACAGCGTGCAACCGGCCAGCCGCGCCCCGCCGAACCGGCGAGAGGCCGCGCTTGCCAGCAGCCGTTCGGCATGAGCCGTCATGTCGCCCCCATCCATGGCGAAGCCGTTCCCTTGCTCCAGCCATACCTCGCCATCCGGCCCCACTAGGACGGCGCCGAATGGATGGTTCCCCTCCGCTCGTGCCCGGCTAGCAACGCCGAAAGCCAGGCGGAGACGTTGCACGTCGATATCGGCATTCATCACATGCGCCTCTTGCTGAACATCGGTGCAGTCCGTGACGGAGTGGGCCGGATACGGGCAGATCGCACAACCACTCATCACCATTTTGTGTTCAAAATGTGCAGATCACGTTTGTGTTTGCCTTGGCACGCAGGTTGCGTAACCCTTCCCTTGCAATATCCCTCGCCGTCAGCGGAGACTCCTGAATGCAACGTCGCGACTTTGCCCGCCTTTTTGGCACCGGGGCTGCCCTGTCCCTCGTTCCGGCGCTCGTCTGCCCGGCTGTTGCGGCGGACCCGCTCAAGGTCGGCTTCATCTACCTCGGACCCGTCGGCGACTTCGGCTGGACCTACCAGCACGACACAGCGCGCAAGGCCGCCGAGGCGCAATACGGCGACAAGATCAAGACCACCTTCGTCGAGAGCGTGCCCGAGGGACCCGACTCGGAGAAGGTGCTGAACGACCTCGCCACGTCCGGCCACAAGCTGATTTTCGCGACCTCGTTCGGCTACATGAACTACGTCGTCAGGGCGGCCAAGCGGAACCCGAAGGTCTTCTTCGAGCACGCGACGGGATACAAGCGCGACGCCAACCTCGCCACCTACAACATCCGTTTCTACCAGGCCCGCTACGTGCAGGGCGTGATCGCAGGCAAGCTCAGCAAGGCCGGGCTGGCGGGCTATGTCGGGTCGCTGCCGGTGCCGGAGGTCGTGCAGGGCATGAACGCCTTCATGCTCGGGATGCAGTCGGTCAACCCGAAGGCACGGCTCAAGTTCATCATGGTGAACTCCTGGTACGACCCGCCGAAGGAGGGCGACGCCGCCAAGGCGCTGATCGACCAGGGCTGCGACATTATCACCCAGCACACTGACTCGCCCGCCCCGCTGCAGGCCGCCGCTAGCCGCGGCGTGAAGGCGTTCGGGCAATCGACCGACATGGCGAAGTTCGCGCCGGAGGACCAGTTGACGGCCTCGACCGACATCTGGGGACCCTACTACATCAAGCGCATCGGCGAGGTGCTGGCCGGCACCTGGAAGAGCACCGACACCTGGGGCGGGTTCAACAGCGGCATGCTTGCCATGGCACCGTTCGCCAACATGCCGCCCGACGTGACGGCCCTGGCGAACGAGACAGAGGCCGCCGTCGCATCGGGCAAGAACCCGGTGTTCGCGGGTCCGCTGACCGACCAGGCCGGGGCGGTGAAGGTGGCTGTAGGCGCCAGCATGGACGACGGCGCCCTGTCCGCCATGCAGTGGCTGGTACAGGGCATCGATGGCAAGCTGAGCTGATTGCATGACAGTGGTGGGGACAGTTGCGGTGGCGGGGCAGGTGGCGCCAGGCGAGGTGCAAACCGGTATGCCGCCCGGCGCCAGCCCTGCTGAGCCCGCGGCGCCCCCGCTGCTGCAAATGCCTCCGCTTCTGCACATGGAGGGGATCACCAAGCAGTATCCGGGCTGCCTGGCCAACGACGGGGTCTCGCTGACGGTCGAGCGCAACCAGATCCATGCCCTGCTAGGTGAGAACGGCGCCGGCAAGAGCACGCTGGTCAAAATCATCTACGGCCTTGTCAAGCCCGACGCCGGGCGGATCACCTGGGAGGGCCAGGAGGTGGGCATCGCCTCGCCGGGCCAGGCGCAACGGATGGGCGTGGGGATGGTGTTCCAGCACTTCTCCTTGTTCGAGGCGCTGACTGTCACGGAGAACATCGCCCTGGGCCTGGGCACGGCCAAGGAGCGGGAGGGGCTGCGGGACCGCATCGTCCGCATCTCCACCGAGTACGGCCTGCCGCTGGACCCGGACCGGGTGGTGCACGACCTGT
>JAABUX010004705.1_pt1 | contig 17160 bp, 11 predicted proteins | sample 5561851 | NCBI WGS metagenome assembly JAABUX01 (sample SAMN10711883, study PRJNA513361) | rock metagenome | isolation source: Antarctica rocks | place: Antarctica: Victoria Land, Richard Nunatak red sandstone | collected 2016-01-03 | reverse complement strand
GCCCCACGATTGGATACTGTTGGCGAATTGCCACTGGCGCCATTTTCACGCCGCGCTCACGCTCACCATGCCCCCTTGCTTCACGCCTGGACGTGGCCAGGAAACGAATTCGCCAACAGTATCCGATTGTGAGACAGGGCCTGACAGGGCCTGGCGACTGCGGTCCATAGGAGTGGGCAGGTTGTGGCACAATGTCGCGAAAAGCGTGACCAAAGGGCGAAAAGTGCGGCCAATGCAGTCGTTTTCCGCACTGATGCGGTCCATTGACGCCCTTTCGCCCCGTCATTTCCGTCATGTGCAGTGCGATTGTCGCGCCTCTCGCACCAAAACGACATATCCTGCCCACTCCTATGGACTGCGGTCGCATGGCAAACCAACGCCGACCGCAGTCGGGTGTGGTCCGCCGCCACGTTGCTCCCAGCCCCGGTCCGACACCGCAGTGTCCGTGGTTTGCCATGCGACCGCAGTCGCAGGCTCGTTCGGCCGCGGTCCACTATGTCGAGGTGCATCCCGTACCTACTGCCCACTGCCCACTGCCCACTGCCCACTGCCCACTGCCCACTGCCCACTGCCCACTGCCCACTGCCCACTGCCCACTGCCCACTGCCCACTGCCCACTGCCCACTGCCCACTGCCCACTGCCCACTGCCTACTGCTCGCCCTGCTGGTCGGGAAAGATGCGCACGTGGCGGTGCGGCTCTTTGCCCCGGCTGCGTGACGCCAGGTTGTAGCGCTCGGCCAGGCGATGCTGCAAGCGCCGCACGTAGGCGTTTTGCGGCGTCAGGTCGATGGAGCGCCGCTGGTCGAGCGCATTGGTGATGCCATCCTCGGCCTCCTGCAGCGCCTGAGTCATCGGGTTGTCGCTCGGCGCGGCCACCGCCGAGGGGCTATCCAGCTCATAGATGCCCGCCAGGCAACTCTGCATCTGAGCCATGGTGTTGTTCTTGAGCACGTAGACCGGCTTGCCGTGCGACTCGGCGTCGCGCAGCGCCGGCGGCTTGCGCCGGTAGTAGTTCTTGAGCGTCAGCAGCAGGTCGGCCTCCTCGATGTCCCGCACCAGTGTGACCGGCAGCCGCATGTCGCGGATTGCCTGCTCCAGCTTGGGACGGCTGACGCCAAAGGGGTAGATGCGCACGGGCTGCAGGCCCGCCGCCGTGGGCACACGGTACGATGAGCGCGCCGACAGCGCCTCGTCCTCTTCGTCCTCGACATCAAGGCTGGGCGCGTCCTCGTCGATGACGTCGCCGGTCATGAGTACCTCGCCCTGGTCGTCGCGCTGGCGCACCTGCACCTGAGCTTTGCGCCCCAGTAGCAGGTTGTCGACCGTCTTGGCCACCTCGGGGTGCACGATCACATGGTACCAGTCCTGGATTTCCACGATCACGTCGAAGGTGGGCGGGGCCTTGCGCTCCAGCACCGACTTCTGGGTGCCGCGGCGCCGCGCCTCCTCGTCGCCCAGCGTGACCGTCTGGATACCGCCGATGAGGTCGCTGAGCGTGGGGTTCTGCATCAGGTTGTCCAGCGTATTGCCGTGCGCCGTCCCGATCAGCTGGACGCCGCGCTCGGCGATGGTGCGGGCGGCCTGTGCTTCCAGTTCGGTCCCGATCTCGTCGATCACGATGACCTCGGGCATGTGGTTCTCCACCGCTTCGATCATCACGGCGTGCTGCGAGAGCGGGGTGGCGACTTGCATGCGTCGGGAGGCGCCGATGCCAGGGTGCGGAATATCGCCGTCGCCGGCGATCTCATTCGAGGTATCGACCACGATGACGCGCTTATGCAGGTCGTCGGCCAGCACGCGGGCCATCTCGCGCAGCAGCGTGGTCTTGCCCACGCCGGGCTTGCCTAGCAGCAGGATGCTCTGCCCCGACTCCACGATGTCGCGGATGATGGCGATGGTGCCGAAGACGGCCCGCCCGACGCGGCAGGTCAGCCCGATCACCTTGCCCTTGCGATTGCGGATGGCCGAGATGCGGTGCAGCGTGCGCTCGATACCGGCGCGGTTGTCGTCGCCGAACTCGCCGATGCGCGCCGTGACGTAGGCAATGTCTTCCTCGCTTACCGGGCTCTCGACCAGCGCCGACTCGCGGCCGGGGAAACGGGCCGTGGGCGCGCGGCCCAGGTCCATCACTACCTCCAGCAGGCCGCCCTCGCCGAGGTGTCGCTCTACCGGAGTGCTGATGTGCGGGGGCAAGGCGTCGAGGAGGAGGTGGATATCGTCATAGTATTCTCGTTCTTGGTCCGGTTCAATGATCGGTAGTGACATGCAGAGGATGCTCCAAAGGTGATTGTAGGACGGGAATAGAGGTCGATCGCGTCGCGGCGGGCCGCGAGGTCGGGTGGATCGGGACGAGCGCCGGGAAAGGGTCGGGTTGCCGCGTCTGCCGCGAACGCGAGACATCGAGCCCCAGGCTCTGCGCGCGCAGGGCGGCGATGAGCAGTTGCCGCTCGGAGACCCGCGCGACGGCATGCTTGACGAGGAGGGCATGGTCGGCCGTGACCCGAAACCCGGCCTCGGTCAGGCCGGAGAAAACGGTCTCTTCATAGGTCCGCACGTAGCACACCGTCCGCCGGTCCAGCCGGGCCGCCAGCATGACGGCCGCGTGGACCAGGAGCGCCAGCAGGTAGGGGTAGGCGCGCGGGTGCAGCATGATGTCCAGGCGCTGCATGCCATGTCCGCGTCCCGGGGCCTCGCACAGACGCACCCAGCCGACGATCATGCCTTCATCGGCCAGGACAACCTCGGGCGGGCGTAAGAACGGAGCCAGCACGGCGTGAGCAATGGTCGATCCGTGGCTCCATCGCTTGCTCGAAAGTCCTTCCGCGTGCCGCACCAGCGGCGGCGCCACGGCGCAGTACAGTTGGAAGATGCCCCAGGCGTCCGCCGGCCGGCGGGGTCTGAATTCCAGGTGCTCGGGCAGTGGGGCGGGCGTCATATCCAGCCCGTCGCGTACCAGCGTATACTCGGTCGTATAGTGGCGAAACCCTTGCCGCGCCAGGACAGCGCAGGCTTCGCCGCCGGAGGGCGCGCGCGCAAACGTGCGTAGCCCGCCGCGCCCTCCGGTGGCCCGTAGCATATCCTCCAACAGCAGTTCGGCGACGCGCTGGCGGTCCTCGGGATCGGTTGGCGTGAGGGCCAGGCGTACGAGGTCCCAGGCATCGCGGCCCGGGCGCGCCGTCGCCTGGACCAGCCCTAGCAACTCGCGCTTCTCGCGCAGCACGAACGTAAAGACGGTCTGGTTGACGTCTTGCCAGGCCGAGGCCATGGCCAGGTGGACGGGAGAGTGTGGCGCGTCCGGTCCTATCGGCCACAGCACATGGCTACCGTGGTTCGACTCGACGCGGCGCACCGCCGGGAGGTCGTGGAAACGGATTGATCGCACGCCCATGTTCATAACCCCTGTCGCGCGGCGACGGTCACGCCACAGCGCGCCCCGCGCCGGGAGAGGACAGCCGTCATAGTGGCGCTGTGCAGCCGTGCCCGGCCTCGTCTCGTCGGGTTGGATGTTATCTTTGTTGCCCTCGTCCTACCGCCTACCGTCTCGGTCACCCCTTTGTTCTATTGCTATCAGCCAACAGCATCCGTCTCGGGTGTAGCGCATAACGGTCGCCCGCGTGCGACGGCCCCGGTCCGTCAGGCGACGCCCGACGCTCGCGCGCCTCGACGCACAATGCCATGAACCGCTGGTGCATGCGCGCGTCCGCGGAGAGTTCCGGGTGGAACGCGGTTGCAAGCATCGTCCCTTGCTCGGCGGCCACGATCGTGCCGTCGTCCAGGCGCGCCAGTACGCGCGCCAGCGGCCCCACGCGCTCGATGGCGGGAGCGCGGATAAAGACGGCATGGAACGGCTCGGGGCCAAGGTCGGGCACGGCGATGTCGCTCTCGAAGCTATCGAGCTGACGGCCGAACGCATTGCGCTTGACCACGATGTCCATTTCGCCAAGGATGGGCTGCGTCTCGCGCCCGATGTCGCGCGCCAGCAGGATCATCCCCGCGCACGTCCCATAGACAGGCAGTCCGCCCTCTATAGTGCGGCGCAGCGGCTCCAGAAGCCCAAACGCCGCCACCAGGCGTCCAATTGCCGTGCTCTCGCCGCCGGGGATGACCAGCCCGTCGATATCGTCCAACTGCTCGGGCAGGCGCACCTCGACGGCCTCGACGCCCAGGCGCTCGAACATGGCAATGTGCTCTCTGAACGCGCCCTGCACGGCCAGCACACCGATCGTGATCCCTTTTGTCGTCGTCATCTACGTCATCTATATGTACGCAAGGGGCGGAGGCCACTCCGACCGCCGCCCCCGGAGTAGCCCGCGTGGCGCGCTACCAACCGCGGGCGGCCATTAATTCCTGTTCGCGGATCGCTGAGATCTCCAGCCCTTGCATGGCGTCGCCCAGGCCCTTGGAGACCTCGGCGATGATGGCGGGGTTGTCGAAGTGCGTCGTGGCCTCGACGATCGCTTTGGCCCGCCGCGCGGGGTCGCTGCTCTTGAAGATACCCGAGCCGACGAAGACGCCGTCGGAGCCGAGGAGCATCATCAGCGCGGCGTCGGCCGGTGTGGCGATACCGCCGGCCGCGAAGTTGACCACAGGCAACCGGCCGGCCTCGTGGACCTCGCGCACCAGGTCGTACGGCGCGCCTAACTCCTTGGCCACGCTCATCAATTCCTCGAAGCGCAGGCCCTTGACGCGGCTGATCTGGCCCGCGATGGCCCGTTGGTGGCGTACCGCCTCGACGATGTTGCCGGTGCCGGCTTCACCCTTGGTGCGGATCATGGCCGCGCCCTCGCCGATGCGCCGCAGCGCCTCGCCCAACTCGCGCGCGCCGCACACAAAGGGCACTTTGAAGGCCTGCTTGTCGATATGGTAGACCTCGTCGGCCGGGGTCAGGACCTCGCTCTCGTCGATGTAGTCCACGCCCAGCGCCTCGAGGATCCGCGCCTCCACGATGTGGCCGATGCGCGCTTTGGCCATGACGGGGATCGTCACGGCCGCGATGATCTCCTCGATCATCGCCGGGTCGCTCATGCGCGCCACGCCGCCCTGTTTGCGGATATCGGCCGGTACGCGCTCCAGGGCCATCACGGCCACGGCGCCGGCCTCTTCCGCGATGCGGGCTTGCTCGGCAGTGACGACATCCATGATCACGCCGCCCTTGAGCATCTGCGCCAGCCCGCGCTTGACCGTCTCGGTCGCCTTTTCCAGGACCATGTCTGTTCTATCCTCCGTCCCCCTCGTCAACCCCGCGGCGCGTTTTGACATAACATCAGGCACCGGGCGTTGATGGGCTTCTTCCCATAGTATACCAAGGACGTTAGTCGTTAGTCGTTAGTCGTTAGTCGTTAGTCGTTAGTCGTTAGTCGTTAGTCGTTAGTCGTTAGTCGTTAGTCGTTAGTCGTTAGTCGTTAGTCGTTAGTCGTTAGTCGTTAGTCATGAGCCGTTATACTAACATGTCTATGGGATGTAGAGGGCATTGACGGAGGCCCTGCGGGTGCACCTCGAAATAGTGGACCGCGGCCGACCGGACCTGCGACTGCGGTCGCATGGCAGCGGACGACGACTGCGGTCGGGTGTGGTCCGCCGTCACCTTGCTCTTGGCCTCGTTCTGACACCGCAGTGTCCGTGCGCTGCCATGCGACCGCAGTCGCAGGTCCGGTCGAATCCCACAATTTTAAGGTGCACCCAGGCCCTGCGTCCGGTGCGCCCACGCTCCCCGTACTTCCGCGCGCCTACGAATAATCTGGGCTATCCGGCGGCCGAGATGGCGAAGTGGGGGGCGAGTACGCGCATGGCAACCGCCGCCAGCTCGGGGTCGAATTGCGTCCCCGCGTTGCGCGTCAACTCCCGCGCGATCACCGGCCACGGCAATCCCTTGCGATAGGGACGGTCCATGCCCATGGCCGAGATGGCGTCGGCCACGATCATAATGCGCCCAATCACTGGCACGTCCGCGCCGGAGACGCCCCGTGGGTAACCGTGCCCATCCCATCGCTCGTGGTGGTGACGGATCGCGTCGAGCAGGTCGGGGTTATGCCCGGCGACCACGCTGACCAGTACCTCGGAGAGCTCGACGTGGCGGCGCATCACCGCGACCTCGTCCTCTGTCAGCGCGGCGGGCTTGCGCAGGATGCGGTCGGGGATGCCAATCTTGCCGACGTCGTGCAGGCGTCCCGCCTGGCGCAGCAGGCGGATGATATCCAGCGAGAGCCCGACCTCCATAGCGATCGCGCAGGCGTAGGTCGCCACCTGCTCGGAGTGCTCGGCCGTGTAGCGGTCGCGGTTGTCCACCGCCGCCACCAGCGCGTCGAGCAGGTCGAAGCCGTGCATGACCTCGGAACTCTCCGCGCGCGTCCCGCGCGTCCCCATGCTCACGATACTGAGGCCCGCGCGCTTGGCGGCGTAGAGGCGCTCGTCGGCATGGGTCAGCAGGGCGGTTCCCGTCGTCCCGTCATCCGGGCTGGCGGCGAAGCCGAGTGAGAGGCGGATGGGCAGGACCCGCCCGCCGGGCGCCGCGAGCGCCGCGCTCTCGGCCAGCACGCGCAGCGCCTCGGCCACCCGCGCGACCCGTTCCTCCGGCGCGTCGGGCAGCAGCAGCGCGAACTCGTCGCCGCCGAGTCGCGCCGCGACATCGCCGGGGCCGCAGCAGGCGCGCAACAAGTCGGCTACCTTGCGCAACGCCTGGTCGCCCGCGACGTGCCCATGGGTGTCGTTGAAGAGCTTGAAGTCGCGGACGTCGACCAGCACGACGCCCACGCCGCGCGAGGACACGCCCAGCGCCGCGTCGAGGCGCGCGTTGAAGGTGCGGTGATTGTAGAGGTCGGTGACCGAGTCGCGCTCGGCCTGGACGCGCACCTGCTCGTGGAGTTGCGCTTGCTCGAGCGCCATGGCGATGCCGTGCGCGTAGACCGCGAGCTGCCGCTCGACGTGCGCGCCAAGGAGAGTGTCCGGTCGCCACCACAGCCCCAGCGCGCCCAACCGGTGGTTGCGCGCGTGCAGCGGCAGCCAGGCCCGCGGCGTCGGGCCGTCGACAATCACGAGGTCGTCCGCCTCCCGAGGCGGGCGCGCGTTGCCGGGGCGTCCGGCCGCGGCGACCGGCGTGGCCTCGCCGGACTCCCACAGGTAGAGCGCGCTCCCGACGACGCCGCGCAGGCTCAGCGCGTCCTCGACGACCTGCCGCGTCAGCGCGGCCGTGTCCGCCGCGTGCAGGCGCGAGACCAGAGTGGACATGACCGACGAATCGGCCGCCTCGATGGCCAGGGCGGCCGTGACGCGGGCGTGGTCGACAGCGAGCACGAAGTGGTCGAGGATCAGGGCCAGCCCCTCGCGGGTCGCATCGCTGAGGTCGAGTGGCGCCTCGGCGTCGGCGCCGACGGCCATGATGCCAACCAGATGCTCATGCAGGCATAGAGGGGCGAGGAGAGCGGGCGTCGCGGACAGCGCGTCGACGAGGGCTTGCCACTCCGCGTCTATTATGTCCAGGCCCTCATTGGCGGCCCCGCCCACGGCCGTGCCCGCGTCACGGCCCGGCGCGCGGCCCAGCGCGCCGCGCCGCGCGGGAGGTTCGACGCCCCAGGGGCGCGCGCCGACGAGCGCGGCAAGGCGCGGCAGGTGCAGCGGGCGCGTCGCCTCCACCGCCGAGGTGAAGACCACGCCGGCGTCCGCGCGCCGGACGATCAGCCGCGTCCAGGCGGCTCCCGTGGCCCGGCGCGCCGCCTCCTCGCAGCGCCGGGCCACCAGCGCGAGGTCGGTCGCGTCGCGCAGCAGCGCGGCGGGATGCTCCCGCAAGACGCTCCGCGACCGCACCAGCTCGGGGGCCAGCAGCCGCTCCGCGACCGCGCCCATGCGCCGGGCCGCGACCGGCGCCAGCAGCGCGCCGAGCACCGCCATCAGCGTGCCGCTCTCCGTGGGTGAGAGGGGCCAGAGCCGGCTCAGCAGCGCCGACGCGGCAACCGCGAGAGGGACGAGCACGCCGCCGCCGAGGCCGACGGCGATGAACCGGCGCACGGCGCGATCGAGGCCCAGCAGATCGTAGCGCGCGATGGCGTAGGCGCAGCCGCCCGGCAGCAGCACGAAGGCGAACGCCGTCGTCGCGGCGTCGACCAGCGGCGCGCCCGTCAGCGCGGCGGGCAGCACCGAGAGCAGCAGGACGGGCAACGCGGCGCCGGCGGCGGCGAGCGCCAGGATGCGTCGCTGCTGCCGCACGCGCCCCTTCTCGGCGCGCCAGCCGACCAGCAGCGCCACCGGTCCCAGCAACACGCCCAGGCCCATAACCAGGCCGGTTCCCAGGCGTACCGCATCGTACGGCGCCAGCGAGAGCAGAGAGGCCAGGTAGCCGAGCGCCAGCAATGCGGCAAGGACCACCAGCGTCGCCCAGGCCAGGCGCCAGGGGCGCTGGCGCAGCCGGTCGCGCGGGAATGAGAGGAAAAAGGTGGCCCACAGCACCGGTGTCAGCACGGCGGCTACGAGGAAGGCGCCGCGCTCAGCCCAGACGTAGCCGCTGTCTTCCCACACGTAGGCCAGCAGCGCGGTGGCGACGGCGAGGCTGAGCGCGGCTAGCAGGCGCGCTGGTCGCCCGCGGCGCCCGAAGGCCCAGGCCAGACACCCCATGAGGCCCACCAGCAGGCCCACGACGATCACGAGCTGCCCCGACGTGGTTGGCCCGAGCGGGTATCTGGAGTGCCAACCATGCCCCACGATGTCGATGGCATAGGTGTGCGCTGATGCGTCCCAACGCAGGCTACGCACCCGGTCCCCCAGGCGCACGCCGACATCACCGGCCAGCCCATTGGGATCGACCGAGGTCACGACGCCGCCGCGCGTCAGGCGCAGGCCCCAGTCGATGGCCGCCCGGCGCGGCAGGAGGCAGAGCAGATCGAGGGCCACGTAGGCGACGACGAAGAGCAGCGGGAGCGCCGCGCGCGTCGCCCACCGACGGCCACACCGCGCGGCGCCAATCAGGGACGTCATGTCGCCGTCCCGCCCGCGGCGCCGTCTCCATCTTCGTGCCGTAGGAGCAGGCCGAGGCAGGCGGCCGCCACCGCGGGCGCGGGGCAGCGCGGCGCGAGCGCCGCGATCAGGAGGTCGGCGCGGGCGCGCTCGGCCAGGGCATAGGCGTAGCAGACGGCGGCCCCGACCTCGGGAGCGTGGCCGTCGGCCGCGGCGCGTCCCGCGGCGGCCAGCGCGAGCGTCGGCGCGCCGCGGCGCCGATCCGCCTTGGGAGCGGCCGCGTGGGCGTCGCGGGCATCGTTGATCAGTTGGTGATAGAGGCCCAGGCGCTCGCCAAACGCCCACACGGCCTCGTGTAGCGCGGGATCGTCGGTCGCGCGGACGGCGCCGGCCGTCATACACGCCGCGGCGAGCGCCCCGCTCTTGAGCCGCGCGATCTCCAGGCAGTCCTCCAGGCTCAACGCCGCCGGGTCGTCAGAGGCGGTCAGGTCACGGTATTGTCCCCCGGCCGCGTACAGCAGCCCGCGCCAGAGGACCTGCTCGGCGCGCGCCCCGGACAAGCCGGAGGCGGCGAGCGAGCGAGCCATCAGGGCCAGGAGGGACGCGGCCAGCTGCGTGCAGAGCGCCGGCCCGAGGCGGAGCAGGTCATCGGAGGGGTCGCCGTCCTCCACATCGTCGAACAAGTCGGCCGCGGCGCCGAGCAGCTCACACGCTACAGCGGCCGGGATGGCCGCGCGCCAGTCGCCACCCACGGCAACGCACGCGGCGATCGGGAAGAGCACCCAGGGGGTCAAGCGCCCGCCCAGGAGCCGCTCGGGGTGGGCCAGCACCGTCCGCGCGTCGGTCATGAGCCGGGGCGGCCACGCCGAGGCGACGAGCGCGGCCTCAAGGGCCACGCCCGTCGCCTCGGCTATGGCCGGCAGCGGAAGAGTTGCGCGAACGTCCATGCTGGCGGCTCCGATGTTGTTTACGTCGGTCAAGATAGTACTACAATGTGACGTTGACCTGCGACTGACGTCGCATGGCAAAGAACGACGACTAAAGTCGTGACGGCGCCGCGCGGTGAGACACTTTAGTGTCCGTGGTGTGCCCATGCGACGTCAGTCGTAGGCTGGTCTTAACGTTGTAATAAAATAATAGGGAGCGCGCGGATAGAGTAGCCTCTATCCGCGCGCTCCTTGCGCAATGAGGGCGCTTAGAGCCAGGTGCCGTTGACGCCGGCCTCGACGGGGCCCGCGCCAGCGGGCGCCTGAGCAAGGGCCAGCGCGCCGGCGCGCTCCGGCAGGGAGAGGCCGTGGGCCGCCATCACGCGCTCCGGGGCGCGCAGCGCCTCGGCGCGGAAAGCGGCATCGGTCAGCAGGCGGGTGACGAACGTTTCGAGTCGGGACACGGAATCGTGCATGGGAACCTCCACTACTCACGGCGTGTGCCCGTCGCCAACGGACGGGTCTACAACCAGGATAGTCGAGAGGACACGCGCTGTCAGTAGTACTTCGGTAGGGGGTTATCTATCCCAAGGGTCGTGTCAGGCGCTCCTACGGTCGTATCACGCGTCCGCCCGACAAGCCGTCCTGACACGCATAGTTGACCGCGTTCGTTGCGTCAGGCCGTACCCGGGAACAGCGTATGCTACAGTCGTATGAGGTCGCGCATCATCGTCTACCGGATATGGGGCCGGCTTCCCGCGCCGGTGCAAGCCCTGCTCCAATATCTGCTCACCCCCAAGATTACGCTGGGCGTTTCCGCCGTGGTAACCGACGCGCGGGGGCGCGTGCTGCTGGTGCGCCACACCTATCGGCAACCGGCCTGGGATTTGCCCAGCGGTCTGGTCGAGCGCGGCGAGCAGCCGGACGCGGCGGTGGCGCGCGAACTACAGGAAGAACTGGGGCTCGTGGCCACGGTCGGCCCGTTGTTGCACGCCGATCGCCGCCCGCGCCGCCGCCATCTCACCCTCTACTACAGCGTCCGCATCGAGGGCGCGCCGCGCCAGGACGGCGTGGAGATCGACGCCTACCGCTACGTTGCGCCGGACGACCTGCCGGCCGTGCTGGGCACACACCGCTTGCCCTGGCTACCAGCACGCAGTGAGCAGGAAACGACGAGTGACCAGTGACCAGTGACCAGTGACCAGTGACCAGTGACCAGTGACCAGTGACCAGTGACCAGTGACCAGTGACCAGTGAGGTTCGGCTATGAGCGCGACTGGCGACAGAACCTCTCCGACGCTCACACACCTATCCTACCTCACTGGTCACTGGTCGTTACTATCCAGCGTACATCTTGTGCGTCATTCGCCTCGTCACCACTACATCTAGTGGTCCGGCAACGCTCTTGGTCGCTCCATGAGCGTCTTTGCACGCGACATCGGTTGTTTCCAGTCCTACGAAGCACAAGATGTAGTGGTCAGACATAGGGCAAACACAAGATGTACGCTGGATAGTTACCACTAGCCTGGATTATTCACGAAAACATCCATCGAATTGGATTGGCTGCTGATCGGTCCTCCGTGGGCTCCTACAGCCCACTTTTGATGCCAAAATCGTCTCTGAGGCCCCTTCAGACGCCCGATATCGCTCGGCGTGCAACCAAATACTGTCGATCTGATTCGACAGAAATGCTCGTGAATAATCCAGGCTAGTCACTGGTCACTGGTCACTGGTCACTGGTCACTAGTCACTAGTCACTAGTCACTAGTCACTGGTCACTGGTCACTGGTCACTAGTCACTGGTCACTGGTCACTGGTCACTGGTCACTGGTCACTGGTCACTGGTCACTGGTCACTGGTCACTCAGCCGCAGGTCCGGCACGTCCTCGTGCTCGGGCGGGCCGTCGTCGGGGTCGAAGGGGCGGAGATAGGCGATGTAGTCGGGCAGGGCGTCGTCGATCTCGTCGTCCTCTTCGGTCCAGCGCAGGCGGGTCACCGTGACGTGGTACGAGCCCGACTCGGCCCAGAAGGTAGCGGCGCCGGGCGTGTCCGGGAAGGACAGCTCCTCGCCGCTGACCACGGCCACTTCCCCGTCCGCGGGGACCTCCAGCCAGAAGTCGGCCGTCTGCGCGGCGACACGGCGCTCGCGGTCGCTCAACCCCTCGAACGTCACGCGGACGGCGAACCCGCCGCCTTCGCCCGCGTCGATGGGCACGATGTGGCCGGCGTTGGTCTCCGTTATCAATTCATCCTCGTCCGTCCACCACGAATGGTCGCCCTGGCGTCGCGCCAATTCTCCCACCGCCACCAGCGCCAGCAGTCCGCTGTCGCTGGCCAGGTGAACGGTCAGCTCCCGCGTCTCTCCCATGTCTTCCATGTCTCATCCTCTGCGGCGACACCACCGCTGACCGCATCGCGCTATTCATCTCATCGTCGCTCGTCTATCCGTCTTCACTATAGCGGCCACGGCCATCCTGCCTCCACTATAGCGGCCATGACCATCCCTGCCAGCGTCCATCATCTCGATGTCTTGTGGGTACGCTTCGAGATGGTGATCGCGCCTGACCCTGAAGGATCATGACAGGGACGGACCCTGAAGAGTCGGCGCGGTAACACTCCTTGCGGACCTTTTAAGGTCTGGTCCCTGCCATGATCCTTCAGGGTCAGGCTGGCGACTCACCAGGACAATCGGAGGCGCGACCAGGACGCGTCTACCTGTAGAATGAAGAACACCATGACGAGTGGGTTACGAGCGGAGGGGGAAGCCATGACCATAGTTGAGAGTGCGCGCGTGAGTCAGACCGATCAGGATGTGCTGCGCGCTGGCGTGGCCTACGCCAATCAGTGGGTGGAGTATCAGCAGGACCGTCGCGACCTGCCCGGCGTCGTCGTCGCTATCTGGCATGACGACCGGCTCCTCCTGTCCAGGGGCTACGGCTATGCCGACCTTGAGAGACAAATTCCCATGACCCCGCGGCACATCTTCCGTGTCGCCTCCCATTCCAAAACGTTCACCGCCACGGCGGTCATGCAGTTGATGGAACAGGGGAAGCTCCGCCTGGACGACCCGCTCGCCGCGTCCATCCCCTGGCTGGAGCAACAGGACGGCCTGGCGCGGGTGACGATCCGCCAGGCGCTCAGCCACTCCACGGGCCTCGTGCGCGACGGCAACGACGCGGACTACTGGCAGCTGGACGCGGCGTTCCCCGACGGCGACGAGCTACGCCGGATGGCGGAGGACGGGGGCGCGGTGCTGGCGGCCAACGAGGCCTTCAAGTATTCCAACATCGGCTACGGACTGCTCGGCCTGGTGATCGAGGCGGCCGGCGGTATGCCGTACCATGAGTACGTCAAGCGCCATATCGTCGACCGCCTGGGCTTACCCGATACCGGGCCGGAGACCGACGCCCACGCGCGGGAGCGGCTGGTCACGGGCTACACCGCGCGACGGCTCGGCCTTCCGCGACGCCCCATCCCGGATGTCAGCACGGGCGCCCTGGCGCCGGCGACGGGCTTCTATTCCACGGCGGAGGATCTGTGCCGCTACGCGGCCGCGCATTTCTTCGGCGATGACACGTTACTCGACGACGCGGCAAAGCGGGAGATGCAGCAGCCAGCCTGGCGGATCGACGGGTCCGACGAGCGCTACGGCCTGGGATTCAGCGTCCTCGAACTGGGCGAGCGGCGCATGGTCGGCCACGGGGGCGCCTTCCCGGGGCATGCCACCAGGACACTGTTCGACCCGCGCGATCGTCTGGCCGTCGTGGTGCTGACAAATGAGATAGGCGGCCCCGCCGCCCTCCTCGCGCGCGCCATTGTGAGGATGATCGACTTTGCCCTCGGGCAGACCCGGACCGTCCAGGATCGCTCGTCCAGCCCCTACGACCGCTTTACCGGACGCTTCGTCAACCTATGGGACGTCACCGACGTGGCCGCGTTTGGCGACGCGCTGGTCGCGCTGAACCCCGACGCCGATGATCCGCTGACGCCCGTGACGCGGCTGGCCGTGGAGGATGATGATACGTTGCGCATCATCGCGACGAGCGGCTACGGCGCGCCGGGCGAGACGATGCGCTATCTGCGCGACGACCAGGGGCGCGTGACGCGGATCATCGCGCGCGGCATGAGCCTCTATCCGCTCGACGTCTTTCGCGCGCGGCAGCTGCAAGAGTAGAGGATCGCCCGATGCCGCACGCGCACGACCACGACCACGACCACGACCACCAGGCCGCGCCCCAGCGGCCGGGCAGGCCTGACCCGGCGCGCGGCTGGGCGGGCATGGAGCAACCCGCGCTCAGCCCCCAGGAGGAGCAGTTCGCGCAAGCCCTCTTCCGGCATCAGGCGCGCCAGGTACTGCGCGATGCGCGCCGCCGCCCGAGCCGCCGCCTCCACCGCCACCCACGCAACTCACGACGGGCACACAACGCCGGCGGGCGCGACCGCGAGTGTGGCCAGGTCTCCAACGCGCACTACCTCTGTACCTTGCTGCACAACCTGGGCCTGTCCTTCCAGAAGGCGCGCTTCCTCCAACCAGCACTTACGCAAGCTTTTGACATCGATCAAGCATGGGCAGCGCGCTCATTCCGCAAGTGCTACGAGGAGATCGCCCGGTTGTTAACGTATTTGCGCGACAAGGAATAGTTCGGCCGATAAATATCCTCCGTATGATACTGCCGAAGATTTGGTATACTGTCTTCATCCTACACCGATACCTGGGGCAGGATATACTGTCTTCATCCTACACCGATACCTGGGGCAGGAGTAGTAGGGCGTACCCTTTTATCAGAGAGCCGGCGGTTGCTGTGAGCCGGCGCGCACGCCCGAACTCGCCTGCGTGTCCCTGTAGCACCGCCGCTGCCGGCCGCGCCCGTTACCGCGCCCACGAGAGGACTGTCCGTCCGCGCGTACCCGGCGCGAGGGGCTGGCGGTCAAGCGGGGTGGTACCGCGGAGAGCCTTCCGTCCCCAGCGCACGCGGCTGGTGGACCGGAAGGTTTTTTTGTTACCACCCTACCTACTCGTCATACTCGTCATACTCGTACCCTCCCACACTATCTAGCATAGGTAGCGTCCGCGGGACGACAATCTGGAGGACCACGATGAGTCGCTACGACGCGAAGAGCATCGAAGAGAAGTGGCAGCGCGCCTGGGATGAGACGCGGCTGTACAAGGCCGACATCCATGGCGCGCGGCGCCCGTTCTTTAATTTGATGGAGTTCCCCTATCCCTCGGGCGAGGGCCTGCACGTCGGCCACGTCTATACCTACTGCGGCGCCGATACCTACGGCCGCTTCCAGCGCATGCAGGGCTACGACGTGTTCCAGCCGATGGGCTTCGACTCCTTCGGCATCCACACCGAGAACTACGCCCTGAAGGTCGGCCAGAATCCCATGACCCTGACCGACCAGACGGTGCGCCGCTTCCGCGAGACGCAGATGAAGCAACTGGGCGCGATGTGGGACTGGTCGCACCAGGTCGTGACCAGCCACCCCGACTACTATAAGTGGACGCAGTGGGTCTTCCTGCAGATCCACAAAGCCGGGCTGGCCTACCGCGCCACGGCGCCCGTCACCTGGTGCCCCTCTTGCCAGACCGTGCTGGCCGCCGAGCAGACCGAGAAGGACGCCAGGGGCGATACGGTCTGCGAGCGCTGCGGTACCCCCGTGGCGCAGCGCGAGATGGAGCAGTGGTTCTTCCGCATCACCGACTACGCCGACCGCCTGGTCGACAACCTGCGCGACCTGGATTGGCCCGAGCTGAGCAAGGAGCTGCAGGGCGATTGGATCGGCCGCTCCCATGGCGCCCGCATCACCTTCGGAATCGCCGATCGGCCGGAGGGGCCAGGTAGCCGTGGCCACGGGTCCGAGAGTTTCGATGTCTTCACCACGCGGCCGGACACGCTGTTTGGCGCCACCTATGCCGTGCTGGCCCCCGAGCATCCGCTGGTCGACGCGATTACCACGCCCGAGCAGCGCGCGGCCGTCGACGCCTACGTGGCGGCGGTGCGCAACAAGAGCGAGCGCGAGCGTATCTCCGAGGACATCAAGGAGAAGACCGGCGTGGCGACCGGGGCCTACGCGGTCAACCCGGCCACCGAGGAGCGCATCCCCGTGTGGGTTGCCGACTACGTGCTGATGGGCTACGGGACCGGCGCCATCATGGCCGTCCCCGCGCACGACCAGCGCGACTTCGAGTTTGCGCGCGCCTTTGACCTGCCCATCCGTCCCGTCTACGCCGAGGGCGGCGTGACGCCCGACCCGGATACGATGACCGAGGCAAGCTCCCACGGCGGCGCGCTGATCAACTCCGGTCCCTTCGACGGCACGCCCGACGGCCCCGAGGCCATCGGACAGCTGATCGACTGGCTGGTCGCGCGCGGCGTGGGCGAGGCGCGCACGACGTACCGCCTGCACGACTGGCTGATCTCGCGCCAGCGCTACTGGGGTCCGCCCATCCCCATGATCTACTGCCCGGTCGACGGCATCGTGCCGGTCCCCGAGGCCGACCTGCCGGTCGTGCTGCCCGCGATCGAGGACTTCAGGCCCACCGGGACCGGCACGGGCCCGCTGGCAGCGGTAGAGGACTGGGTCAACGTGTCCTGCCCCGTCTGCGGCGGCCCGGCGCGCCGCGAGACCGACGTCTCCGATACGTTCCTGGATTCGGCCTGGTACTTCCTGCGCTACCCGTCGACGGAGTACGACGATCGTCCCTTCGACCCGACGCTGACGCGCAAATGGCTGCCGGTGAGCATGTATATGGGCGGTATCGAGCACGTGCGGCGCCACCACCTGTACGCTCGCTTCGTGACCATGGCGCTGCACGACCTGGGATATCTGGAGTTCGAGGAGCCCTTCGCCCACCTGCGCCTGCACGGACTGATCGACGCGGTCAACGTTGAGACGGGGCGGCGCGAGAAGATGAGCAAGAGCAGGGGCAACGTGGTCACGCCCGACGAGTACATCGAGCGCTTTGGCGCCGACGTGCTGCGCCTGGCCCTGCTGTTCGCCGGCCCCTACGAGGACGGCGGCGCCTTTACGCAAGTGCGCGACGCCGAGACGGGGGAGATCCGCCGCGAGGGCAGCATCGCCGGCATCATCCGTTTCCTGGAGCGCTGCCACGACTTGGCCGATCCAGAGGATGCCGCCAGCGCCGTGGCGTCCAGGGGCAAGGCGCGCGCCAACGGTGGCAAAGACGGCCATGGGACGCCGCCGGCAACGATGATGCACCGCACGGTCAAGCAGGTGGGCGAGGATATCGTGGGGCTGAAGTTCCACACGGCAATCGCGCGCCTG
>JAABUX010004704.1_pt1 | contig 17162 bp, 16 predicted proteins | sample 5561851 | NCBI WGS metagenome assembly JAABUX01 (sample SAMN10711883, study PRJNA513361) | rock metagenome | isolation source: Antarctica rocks | place: Antarctica: Victoria Land, Richard Nunatak red sandstone | collected 2016-01-03 | reverse complement strand
CTAAGCTGTCAAGCGGACGTTTGATGATGTGGTACACGCGGCGACAATCCACTCTCGACCTATCTACGATCTCCACCTTACCTGAGCTTGATGCCCGTTTACGGATGAAGGATAGTCATAGGCTGACGGACGCGTCGAAGGGCAGCATCAGGCCGACCGGGACGCAAATCTTACACGATTGACAAGCAATTCGTGGCGGGTTCAAAGCACCCTACCGTTCGCCGTGGGGTAGACGTGGACGACACTTTGCGCTGCATCTATCTATGAGGGCTTCACATGGACGACGGCATCGTTCGCTTTCCACCCATTGGTCAAGCAGAGAAGGTGCTGGTAGAGCTCCTTGACTTTGACGGAAACAATCCCCGCTTCACGCCCGACAAGCAGCCGTCCGGCTTGGGTGATAGCGCGGTTATATCGATGCTCGCGACATCGGCGGACCTGTCCGAGCTTATTCAATCCATATCGACCAGCGGTTACATCAACATCGAGCCGCTGATCGTCATTGAGCGCAACGGTCGCTTGACCGTGCTGGAAGGCAATCGGCGTCTGGCAGCCGTCAAGGCTCTGCGCGATCCAGAACTAGCCATGGCGGCGCGCATCTCCACCCCGCCAATGGAACCGGCGCAGCGCGCGACGCTGAACGAGCTGCTAGCCTATCGCGTCGCCACCGAGGACGAAGCGCGAGATTTAATCGGCTTCAAGCACATAAATGGTCCGCAGTCCTGGGACGCGTTCGCCAAGGCGCGCTTCGCCACGCGATGGCTGGACGACGAATACCACAAGAAGGATAACGGTCAGCCGCACTTGACATTACAGCAGATCGCCAGTCGAATGGGCGACCAGCATATGACCATCCACAGGATGGTCGCCGCCTTCTACGTGCTGGACCAGGCTGAGCGGAACGGACTCTACGCTATCAACGACCGGAAGAAGAAGTCCTTCAGCTTCTCGCACCTTTACACCGGTCTCGCCTATGAGGAATTTACTAATTACCTGGGCATGGACCGCCCAAATCGCGCCGCCGATCCAGATCGCGATCCCGTTCCCCCGCAGAAGTCTAACGAGTTGCGCAACCTTCTGACTTGGCTCTACGGCTCCAAGCAGCACGACATGGAGCCGGTGATCAGAAGTCAGAACCCAGACCTTGGGCGGCTACGTGATATCCTGGCCTCGCCGGCGGCGATCAGCATCCTGGCCGAACGCAACAACCTCGATGAGGCCATCGTCACTGCCACCCCGGCGGATATCCGGTTCAAAACGCATCTGATTAGCGCGAACGCGGAGTTGCAGCATGCGGTCTCGATGTTAGAGGGCTTTGACCCGCAAGCCCAACCCGAGTTGCAGACGATCACCAATTCAGCGACGAAGCGTGTCAACATCATCAAGCAATACATCGATGCGGCGATCACCAGCATTCAAACCAACTAGCCGCACATGGCCACGCCGATTGATCCGCCTACGCTTACCCTGGGTGTCGATGATCTCGTCGACTGGCTGGAGTTGACTGCACTCTTCGATCCATTCGGCGTTGCAAGGCTCGACGCCTTGCTCGGCTCCCTGTCAGAGCTGGAGGAAACGGCCGTAGATAATATTGGCGAGCGCGACCGGCAACGCGAACAGCTTATCGAGCGGCTGGAAAATGAGGTTGAGAGTCGGCAGCGCGAGCTCGGCGGGACTTATCCCTTTGAACTCACTGCGTCCGGCGAAGAGCTGCTTCGCAACCATAACTGGCGCGACCTCAAGTTCGTGTTCTACCTCATATGCCTGGTCACGACCCATGTGACGGGCTCGGCAATCCTTCGTAAGCCGCCAATCGACGAACTGCTAAGGCAACTTAGAAACCATATTTTCCAGATCGTCGCGACCCTGGGACTCGCCGGTCTGTCGGTGGGGCCGGCTTTCAGCGTCGGCTGGCCCCGACAGACTGGTGAAACCATTGTCCAACTTCTCACCCGCGCGGCTGCAGCGGGTGGCGGATTTACCGCCAGAAATCCCCCCGGCGCCTACGTATCACCCCACGAAAAGGACGGCGGCGTCGACGTCATCGCCTGGAAGGCCGACGGCCTACCGCCGCCAACGGCATTCTATTTTGGACAGACAGCGAGTGGGAGAAACTGGCCAGGCAAGCCCGTGACCGAACATGCGCGCGTCTTTAGGCAAGCCTACATGCTCGATCATATGACGGGAAACTGCGACTACGTCACTCTCATCCCATACAGGGTGCTGGATGAAGCGTTCTGGAACTCCCAGCACCTGCTTCATATGGCCATTCTCGAACGGCTACGGCTACCGCGGCGCGTCTGGGAAGGCTCCCAACTGGCCGCGCAAGGCATGCCAATTGACTATGCGGACCGTCTCAGCGACCTCACACAGTGGCTCGATGATTTTATTAATTATGCTCAGAGCGCATAGTTATTAATCAGGATTTCGCGTTCTTTCCGTTTGTTCTGTAGGCTGTAAGTGACTGCAAGGTCCTTGATGGTCCGTTCGCCGTAGAGAGTGCGGATCAGCGGGTGATTGTCATAGGTTAATACCCAGTGTGGGAGTGTACCGTCCTGCAGCATGTCACTGAGCGCGATATGCTTAGCCTCATTCATCGCGTTCAGATAAAGGCGCCCACCGGCCGTGACGTAGGGCGGGTCGATAAAAAAAAGCGTTCGGTCGATGGGCAGTCGGCCAGCCGACCTGGAGAGGAAGGTCAGCGCATCTTCTTGGGTGAGCTTGATGCGATCCTTCATTAAGCCTAGCCAGCGAACACGCTCGACTAGGGCGTCCCGATTGAAGCGGGCGTCGATCTTCCAATTGCCTCGCTGATCGTAGCCACCGATCGGGCCGGCCCCGATCACGATGCCCGAACGGCTTGTCCGGTTAAGGAAGAAGGTCGCAAAACCCAGTTCGAAGCTGGACTTGCTGGCGCTATCGACGATTTTGCGGGACGCGTGCCAAGTCTCGAGGCTGACAGGCGTTTCGAAGATCGCTGCCGCGAATCGATCTGTCTCTTCGAGAATGCATTTCCACGCTGAATAGACCTTCGGATCGGCGTCGTTAAGGTGGATTCGGTCCACGGCGTCCAATTTCAAAAGGATTACCGCCGCGCCGGCACCGCCGCAGAATGGCTCGGCATAGTAGCGCGACCCGGCGGGAAGAGATTTCACGCGGCCGAGCAGATACTTGTACAGAAACGCCTTGCCGCCCGGGTAGCGGAACGGCGAGATCGAGCGCATAGTCGGTATGTTATCTGCCAACGCGCTCACTGTCCTTACCTCATCAACCTGTCATAGATGCTTCGGCATTGCCATCGAAGCGCCTATCTCTGATCTCGCTAAGTACAGCAGACGTTGGCTCACGTCGATAGTCTCCTACTTGGGGTTTCAATCTATCCAAACTGATGTGGGCTAAAACCTAACGTTGCGCCTGAACTCAGACGACGCACTTCTAGGCCGTTTGAAGGCATGGTGCGGACCGACTCGCACCACACGCTGTACAACCGCCCGCCACCAAAGGCAGCCCGATGACTTGCCTGGTCCCACACAGCATGCCCGCCCGTAAAAACTACCCGTGACGGGATGAGTCACCCTGTCCGTCAAACAATCAGACACTGGTGGCGAATTCAGAGTTGGCCGTTTATTCACGAGCGTTGGGGGCCGGCAGGCTTGCTGTGCGACCGTTCTTGGCCCCGTGCCGATGATCTGGCCGGCTCGGTGCGGCGGAGACAGTGAATTCGCCACCAGTGTCCGATCAATTGCCGGCCATTCTCAAAGTGTCCGCTAACCATGGATTGCTTATGGTGCGAAGGACACTCTGATTGTCTGGCTAGAGTTCCGACAGCCGCATCGCACACCCTGAGCCGCCTTACACCCACCAGCCTCAAAGTAAGGAGCAATCAACTGCCCCATGCTAGAACCACCAACCCGTGCCATGCCGACGCTTCACCATCAAAGAAGGCCGTGTAGTCCCACCTCAAGTCCACCCCACGGATGTTGGACCAGTTGGTCGGGGCGAGAGGATTCGAACCTCCGGCCTCTTGCTCCCGAAGCAAGCGTACTACCAGGCTGTACTACGCCCCGACGACGCTCGCCCTATAGCCCGCCGCCCCGCCCGGAGCAAGCGGCTACAAGCGCGCCGCTTGCCCGGCCCCCGCCACCGGCAGCCGCCGCAGCCGGTCCAGCACGGCCGGCACGTCCGGCAGCACCTCATACAGCTCCGCCGTCTCCGGTGCGGCAAAGCCGTCCGTGATCGCGCCCTCCAGCAACGCCAAGTAAGGCTGCGCCCAGCCCGCGACATCGCAGATCAGGATCGGCTTGTCGTGCAGGCCGAGCTGCCGCCAGGTGGTGATCTCGACCGTCTCGTCGAAAGTGCCGAGGCCGCCGGGCATGGTGACGAAGGCGTCGGCGGCGTCGAACATGCGGGCCTTGCGGTCGTGCATCGTCGAGGTCAGCACCATGTCCTGCACGCCGGCATGCGCGACCTCCCGCCGTTGTAGGAACTCGGGGATGATGCCCAGCACCGCGCCGCCCGCCGACAGCGCGCCGTCGGCCACGGCGCCCATCAGCCCGACCCGCCCGCCGCCATACACCAGCCGCATCCCCGCCCTCGCCAGCCCGGCGCCTAACGCGACGCACGCGGCGTAGTAACCGGGGTCATTCCCCGGGCGGGACCCGCAGAACACGGCGACGGAACGGACGGCAGGCTGCGGCATGGATAACCTTTCGGTGCAACGATTCAGGGATGACGGACCAGGGCGCGGGATGCGAGGCTGCAGGCACAACGTTGGACGGGATTATACCATGCGGAAGCTCCTGGCGGTCGGTGCGGCCCTGTTGCTGGTCGGCGGCGCGAGAATGAGCGGCGCAGGTCTAGCATTGGCCCAAGGCGCTATGGTGTCAGTGCCCGCGGACACCATCATCGCCGCCCGGAAAGCGGCCTTCGACCTGCAGGCCGGCAACGTCACCGGCATGAAGGCGGACATCGACGCCGGCAACGACGTGAAGGGCTTCAAGGACGCTGCCGACGCGCTGTCCGCCTGGGGCCACAGCATCCCCGGCATGTTCCCGGACGGCACCCAGACCGGCCATGAGACGCATGCCCTGCCGGCGGTGTGGTCCGACCGCGCCGGCTTCCAGAAGGCGGCGGAGAACTTCTGGACCCAGGCCGACAAGCTTGCCGTGCTGGCCGACGCCAACGACAAGCCCGGGTTCGCCGCCCAGTACACCCTCACCACGCAAGCCTGCGGCGCCTGCCACCGCAACTACCGGGCCAAGCTCAACTAGCGCGCCGGCTATGCGAAGCGCACCAGCGCCCACACCAGCCCGGCCGCCACCGCCAGCACCCCGGCGGCCAGCGCCGGGCTGGCGAAGCGGGGCTGACGCAGGTTGGCCGGCAGCCGCTTCTTGCCCGTCACCATCGCCCGCACCAGGTCGTGCCGCTTGAACACGGCGTAGGCGATGATTGCCACGATATGCACCGCGGTCAGCCCCACCACCACCCAGAACGACCAGGCATGGAGGCCGGTCAGCCAGTTGCTTGTGTGCTTGCTGACGTCGTGTGCCAGCGGCCCCTGCGCGTCGATGTCGTTGTTGCTGAACAGGCCCGTGCCGACCTGCACCAGCATCACGCCGAGCAGCGCCAGTATCATCCAGCCGCCGGCGGCGTTGTGGCCGATCTCGGTGTCCGGCTCGCGGTTGCCGAAGGCGGCCAGGTGGCGCAGGCCCGTGACGGGGCTGCGCAGGAACTGGCGGAAGCGCGAGGTCTCGCTGCCGACGAAGCCCCAGGCCAGCCGGAACAGCAGCAGGGCTAGGATGGTGTAGCCGGACAGGAAGTGCAGCCTGATCCAGTCGCGCTCGACGCTGACGTAGCTGAAGGCGACCAGCAGCACGATGGCCCAGTGGAACAGCCGGGTCGGCGCGTCCCAGACCCGCATCAGCAGTTGGGGCACGCGCGGCTTGGGTGGGCCGGTGGGGCGGGCCGGGCGTTGCAGGGGTCTGGGGGTGCTGGCGGGGGGGCGGGCGGTCTGGGCCATCGGGGGTTCCTTCGGTCGCCTTAGTGTGGGGGCGCGGCGGGTTCCGGGAAAGGTGCTTGACGGGGGAACCCTGCGCCGCCAGGCCGGCCGGCATGACACTGCCGCATCTGCCCGCGGTGGGCGCGGCCGTGCTGGCGGTTGCGGCAGCCTGGGCCGGGATGCGGCTGCTATGTCGATGACAGGATGATTGCAGCCGGAGAACAAGCGTTCTAGACTGATTTCCATGGCGATTTTCGATGCCCGCCCCCAAGCCATCGCAGCCTGCGGCCTTGCCTTGGCCGCGCTGGGCATGGCGGGTGCTACCGTAGCATACCTGATGCAGCCCGAGACCTCCTCCGTGGCCACTCTGGTTGCGTCCGGCGCCCCGGCGGCGCCCAGCACCGCAACGCCCGTCTCAATGGCGGCCCCGGCGGCGCCAGCCCCCATTGCACCAACCTTTGATGTCGTGCGTGTCGGCCCGCAGGGCAGCGCCGTCATCGCCGGCCGGGCCGCGCCGGGCGCGCAGGTCGTGGTGCGCGACGGCGGCCAGGACATCGGGCAGGCGCAGGCGAACAGCAGCGGCGAGTGGCTGCTGCTGCCCGCCAAGCCGCTGGCGCCGGGCGGGCGGGAGCTGACCGTCGCCTCCCGCGGGCCGCAGGAGACGGAAACCTCGGGCGACACCGTGCTGCTGTCCATCCCGGTGCCCTCCGCCACGGTCGAGCCCGCCTCCGCGCTGCTGCTGCCCAAGGGTGGCGGTTCAAGGCTGTTGCGGGACACCCCGTCGCGCTCTGCCGCGCCGGGGCTGGCCCTGTATGCCGTCGATTATGACGACCACCACGGCGCCATCCGCTTCGCCGGCACGGCCCACCCCGGCGCCCCGGTCCGCGTTTACGTGGACAACGCGCCAGCCGGGGATGCGACCGCCGATGCCACGGGCCGGTGGGTGCTCAGCCCGCAGGCGGCCGTCATCGCCGGCGTGCACCGGCTGCGGGTTGACCAACTGACCGCGGCTGGACGGGTGCAGGCCCGGGTGGAGCTGCCATTCCAGCAGGCCAGCCTGCCCGCTGCGGACGTGGCTGGCGGGCGCATCGTGGTGCAGCCGGGTCAGAACCTTTGGCGGCTGGCGCGGCAAGCCTATGGCTCCGGCGTCCGCTACACCGTCATCTACCTGGCCAACCGTGAGCAAATCCGCGATCCCCGCCTGATCTTTGCCGGCCAGACGTTTGCCACTCCGGGTGCCACTCCGGCTGCTGCGCCCTAGCTGCCGGCTTGCTCCGCCAACCGGATATCCCCATACACGTCGTCCCATGGTGCTCGTCGAAAACCTCCGTTCCGTCTTTGCCCCGCCTCACCCGGTTGGCCGCCCGTTCCTGATCGGCGCGGCGGCGGTGATGCTGCTGGGGCTTGCGGTCGGCGCATGGCTGTTCTGGCTCGGCCTCGTCTTCCTGCTGTTCTGCCTCTACTTCTTCCGGGACCCGGAGCGCGTGGCGCCCGCCCGGGCCGGCGCCGTTGTCGCCCCGGCGGACGGCCGCATCGTATCGGTCATGCCGGCCGTGCCGCCGGCCGAGCTGGGCCTGGGTCCGGCGCCGCGCTGGCGGGTGGCGATCTTCCTGTCCGTGATGGACGTGCACGTGAACCGCGTGCCGGCCAGCGGCACCATCACCGGCGTCGCCTACCGCCATGGCAAGTTCGTCAACGCCAGCATGGACAAGGCGAGCGACCACAACGAGCGCAACGCCTTGGCGCTCCGCCTGCCGGACGGGCGCAGCATGGCCATCGTGCAGATCGCCGGACTGGTCGCCCGCCGCATCGTCTGCCAGGTCGGGGTGGGCGATGCCGTGACCACCGGGGCGCGGTTCGGCATCATCCGGTTTGGCAGCCGCACCGACCTTTACCTGCCCGATGGCGTGCTGCCGTTGGTCGAGGTCGGGCAGACGATGATCGGCGGAGAGACGGTCGTCGCAGACCTGGGCCTTGCGGACTCTGGCGCCGCAGGTCTGGGTGCCGAAGGTCTGGGCGCCGCGGCTCCAGCCGTCCCGGGGCTGGGCCTCGCCGACCTGGGCACGCCGGCCTAGCCATGGACCCCACCTGATCATGGACCCGGTGCAGCGCCTTCGCACCCGCTTCCGCCCACGGCGCCGGCCGCGCTTTGCCGGGCTGTCGTTCAACCGGCTGGTCCCCAACATCCTGACCCTGCTCGGCCTGTGCGCGGGCCTGACCAGCATGCGATATGCGCTGGAGGCCCGGTTCGGCGCCGCAGCCGTCGCCATCGTCGTCGCAGCCTGCATCGACGGGGTGGATGGCCGCCTGGCTCGCCTGCTCAAGGCCACATCCCGCTTCGGGGCGGAGTTCGACAGCCTGACGGATTTCTGCTGTTTCGGCGTGGCACCGGCCTTCGTGTTGTACCTGTGGTCCCTGCAGGTGGCCGGCGGGTTCGGCTTTACGCCTTGCCTGATGTTCGCGGTTTGCATGGCGCTGCGCCTGGCACGGTTCAACGCCGCGCTGGAGGTGCCGCCGCCGATCGCGCACGCCTATGCCTACAACTTCTTCACCGGGGTCCCGGCGCCGTGCGGGGCTGGGCTGGCCCTGTTCCCGCTGTTCCTTGGGCTGGAGGCGCGGACGCTCGGCCTGCCCTGGTTGTCCACCCTGGCGCACCACCCGCTGTTCTGCGCCCTGGTGCTGGTGGGGGTAGCGGCGCTGCTGGTCAGCACCTTGCCGGTCTGGAGCTTCAAGAACTTTAAGGTGCCGAAGAACCTGGTGCTGCCACTGCTGCTGGGCGTCGGCACCTTTGTGGCCGTGCTGGTGGCGGACCCCTGGGCGGCGCTGGCGGGGGCCGGGCTGATCTACCTGGGAATGCTGCTGCTCAGCCGCCGCAGCTTCCGCCGCCTGCGGGCGGAGGCGGAGTCGCACCTGCCCGGCGCTGCCGGCCAAACCTAGCCGCGGTCGAACCTAGCCAGGGTCGAACCCAGCCGCGGGCCGGGTCCGCAGGTTGCCGCCGTTCGCCACGCACAGTACAGCGCCGCGCACGCAACAGCAGGCATCCCATGGACCTCAAGGACCACATCCGCGGCATCCCGGACTTTCCGAAGCCCGGCATCCTGTTCTACGACATCTCCACCCTGCTGCGGCACCCGGATGCGTGGCAGGTTGCCATGGGGCGGATGGCGTCGCTGGTGCGCGGCTACCAGCCGGCCCTGCTGGCGGGCATCGAGTCCCGCGGCTTCCTGCTCGCAGCGCCCTTGGCCCTGAAGCTGGGCTGCGGCTTCGTCATGCTCCGCAAGCGTGGCAAGCTGCCGGGCGCCGTGGTGGGCCTGGATTACGATCTCGAATACGGCGCCGACCGCATCGAGATGCAGGCCGACGCCGTCACGCCCGGCACCCGCGTCGTGCTGGTCGATGACCTGCTGGCGACGGGCGGCACCATGGCCGCCGGCATCGCCCTGCTGCGCCAGGCCGGCGCGGACGTTCCAGCCGCCGCGGCCCTCATCGAGCTGACCTTTCTGAACGGCCGCGCCCGCCTGGACGTGCCATTCGAGGCGCTGGTGTCCTACGATGCCTGAGTCAGCGGTTTGACAACCGGGATGAGTGCGCTGAGGGTTTCGCTGGGCCGTCCGGCCCCAAGACTTGGGAGGCGGCTTTGACCGACGCTATCGTGCCCCCGGCACTGTCTCTGGGCCGCCGTGGCGCCCTGTTCGGCGTCGCCGGCCTGTGCTCTGCCGCAGGGCCGGCCGGCTTTCCGCCCACGGCGACCCTCTTTCCGTCCACTGCGACCCTGCTGGTGTCGGGGCCGCCCGGCGGACAACTGGACCGCTGGGCCGACCTGGTTGCGCCGTCGCTCGCACGCGCCCTGCCCGGCAGCTCCCGGCTCGCCCGGCGGACGCTGGGCGGCGTCGATGGCGTCACCGGCGCCAACAACTTCGACGCGCTGGTTCCCCCGGACGGCGCCACTGCGCTGATGGTCCCGGGGACGGCGCCGCTGCTTTGGCTGGCCGGCGACCTGCGGGCGCAGTTCGACCCGTCGCGATGGGTCCTGGCCTGGGCGGCGCTGGGTCCGGCGGTGCTGCTCAGCCGGGCGCCGCTCGCGCCGGGCCAGCCGTTGCACGTGCCCGCCCCGGGTGCAGCTGGCCCGGCCCTGCCGATGCTGCTGGCGCTCGACCTGATGGGGGTGCAGGTCCGGCTCCTGCCGCCCGCGGCGGCACGTTCCCCGGATGTGGATGCCGTTTTCCTGTGCGGACCCGGCGCCCTGGCGGGGGTCGAGGCGATGCGGCCTGCCGGGCTGCATCCGGTCCTGGCGCTGGGGACGCCCGATGCGGCCGGGGTGTGGGGACGTGACCCGGCGTTCCCGGACCTGCCGACGGCCGTTCACCAGGCTGGGGCGCGCCTGGCCCCGGCGGCGCTGCTCGCGGCTTTGCGCGCCACCGCGGCGGCCGTGCAGATGGATGCGGCGCTGGTGCTGCCCGAACTATGCCCGGCGGGTGTCGCAGCGGCTTGGCGGCAGGCGGGCGCCGGCATCACCGCCGACCCCGACACGCTGACGACCGCCGCCGCCCAAGGCGTCCGGTCGGGGAACGTCGCCATGGCCTCGGCGGTGCTGGCTGCCGTCGTCGAGGGCGGCCCGGCGATCCCGGCGCTTCGAGAGTGGATCGCAGCCCACTACGCCTGAACGCCGCCGGCGCCCCCGCGGCAACTGCCCGTCATCGTATCCTGGCATCGTATGCGGTCACCCTGCCGCAGCCTGGGCGACGCGGATGCAGCGGCGCATGACGGTCGGCAGCGCCTCCCCATCCAGGGCGTCAACCCGGCGCAGCAATCCGTCCGCCGTGATCGCCGGGACCTGTGCGGCATAGATATCCATGTGCAGCTCGAAATGCGTGAAGCCGTGCGCGGCCTGCCCGGCCAGGCGCCAGGCGGCCGGCTGCGGCGCATGGGTCAGCGCGTCCTGCAACGGCCACGGCTCACCTCGCCAGGGCGTGCCCGGCAGCTCCAGCATCCCGCCCAACAGGCCCTGCGGCGGACGGCGGCGCAGCAAGACCTGGCCCGCGGAGTCCACCAGCCAGAACTGCGCGCCATGCCGCAGCGGGCGCACGGCCTTGGGCGCCTTGCGCGGCAGGTCGGCGGCGATGCCCTCCGCTTGGGCGGCGCAGGACTCCCGCCAAGGGCACAGCGCGCAAGCCGGCGCGCGCGGGGTGCAGAGGGTGGCGCCCAGGTCGAACAACGCCTGGGTGAAGTCGGCCGGTCGGGCCTGGGCGTCAGGGTCCTCCCCAAGCCGGGCGGCGGCGGCGGCGATGGCTGGGCGGGCGGCGGGCAGCGGCTCGGTGATGGCGGCGACCCGGGCGGCGACGCGCTCCACATTGCCATCGACCGGCACGACAGGCACCCCGAAGGCGATGCTGGCGACCGCCGCCGCCGTGTAAGGGCCAACGCCAGGCAAGGCGCGCAACCCCTGGACATCGCTGGGGAAGCCTCCCATTTCTGTGACGCGGCGGGCACACGCGTGCAGGTTCCGTGCCCGGGCGTAGTAACCAAGGCCAGCCCAGGCCTCCATCACCTCGGCCTCCGGCGCGGCGGCCAGGGCTTGGATGGTGGGGAACCGGGCTAGGAAGCGTTCGAAGTAGGGGACTACGGCGGCGACCTTGGTCTGTTGCAGCATGATCTCGCTCAGCCAGACCCGGTATGGGTCGGGCGCCTGACCCGGCAACGCGCGCCAGGGCATCCGGCGGCGATGGCGGTCATACCAGTGCAGCAGCGCGGCTGCGGGCGGAACAGGGGACACGGGACAGCGGTATGGGCGACCAGGCAGTCGGCAGCAAGCCAGTGAACACGCCCGGAACTGCGCCGGGTAACACTATGGGCAACATCCTGCCGGGCAGCACGGGGCCGGGCAGCACGGGGGACACTGTGCGCCACGTTTATGGACCGCGGCCGATTGGCGCCCTGGTGCCGGGGATCACCCGCCCAGCGTTCAAGAAGCGGTCGCCGGCCGGGGCGCAGGTGATGGCCGACTGGCCCAGCATCGTCGGGCCTGACCTGTCCGCCGTCACCGTCCCGCGCCGCCTGATCGCCGGCACGTTGACCCTGGCGTGCAGCGGGCCGATGGCGATGGAGCTGCAGCACATGTCCGGCCAGGTGATCGAGCGCGTCAACAGCCACATGGGCCGTGTGCTGGTCGAGCGCCTGCGCTTCGTGCAGGATCCGACGCCGCCCGCCCCTGCCCTGCCGCCCCCGCCACGCCGCCCGGCCGCCGCCGTCGCGGTGCCCGGCATCGCCCCCGGCCCACTGCGCGACGCTCTGTCCGCCCTGGGCCAGGTGGTTGCAGGGCGGCGGGACGCCGGGGCATAACGTTACCGTCCCATTCGGAGGCCGCCATGCCTGTCACCCGCCGCCTGCTGATTGCCACCGCAGCAAGCCTTCCCGCCTGGACCCTGTCACGGCCGGCACGGGCCGAGGACGCCGATGCGCGCATGGCCGAGCGCACGCTTGGTGCGGCCGACGCGAAGGTCGTCGTGGCCGAGTGGTTCTCCATGACCTGCACCCACTGCGCCGCCTTCCAGAAAGAAACCTTCCCTTCGATCCGCAGCAAGCTGATCGACACCGGCCGGGTCCGCTACGTCTGGCGCGACTTCCCGCTGGACCAGGTGGCGCTGACCGCCGCCATGGTCGCCCGCGCCTTGCCGCCCGAGCGGTATGAGCCGTTCGTGACGGCGCTACTGGGCACGCAGGACCGGTGGGCCTTCGCCCGCAACGTGAACTCGACCGACGAGCTGGCGAAGTATGCCGCCTTGGCCGGCATGTCCCGCACCACGTTCAACACCGTCATCGGCGACGCCGCGCTGAAGAACCAAATCCTGGCCGCGCAGGCCGAGGCGGAGAAGGCCGGCGTGGACAGCACCCCCACCTTCTTCATGAACGGCAAGCCGACCAAGGGCGCCGTGTCCTATGCCGACTTCGAAAAAGCCGTGGACGCCGCCATCGCGTAGCCCCGCTTGACGGCTCCTCCCCGCCTCGTCCGGCTCGCCATCGCCGGGTTCAAGAGTTTTGCCGAGCCTGCGTCGCTGGATATCCTGCCGGGCCTGACCGGGATTGTCGGCCCCAACGGCTGCGGCAAGAGCAACGTGGCGGAGGCGCTGCGCTGGGCCATGGGCGAGGGCAACGCCCGCACCCTGCGCGGCGCGGAGATGGATGACGTCATCTTCGCCGGCACCGCCGCCCGTCCCAGCCGCAACCTGGCCGAGGTCTCGGTGGTGTTGGAGGGCGGGGGCTTCCCTGCCCCCTTCACCGGCCAGGCCGAGTTGCAGGTGATCCGCCGGATCGAGCGTGGCGTGGGCAGCTTCTACCGCGTGAACGGGCGGGAGGCGCGGGCGCGCGACGTGCAGACCCTGTTCGCCGACCTGGCCAGCGGCGCTCGGTCCTCGGCGATGGTCAGCCAGGGCCGGGTCGGGGCCATCGTCAGCGCACGTCCGGACGACCGGCGCATGGTGTTGGAGGAGGCTGCGGGCATCACCGGCCTGCACGCCCGGCGCACCGAGGCGGACGGCAAGCTGCGCGCTGCCGAAGCCAACCTGGCGCGGGCCGAGGACACTAGGGGTCACCTGGAACGGCAGCTTGCCGGGTTGCACAGCCAGGCCCGTCAGGCGGAACGCTACCGTGCGGTAGCGGAGGCGATCGGGGCGGCGGAGGCCGGGTTGCTGGGCTTGGGCTATGCCCGCGCCGTTGCGGCACGCGAGGCGACGGCGGCCGCGCTTGCAGCCGCACAGGGTGCCGTCGTCCGTGCGGCAGCCCGGTCCTTGGCAGCGGAGGGTACGTCCACGGCGTCCACCGCCGCCCTCCCGGCACTGCGCCTGGCCGAGGCGGAGGCCCGGACCGTGTTGGAACGCACCCGGACGGACCATACCGGGCACCAGGCCGCGGCCGGGCGTGCCAGGGACGCCTTGGCTGCGGCAGCGGCCCGGCGCGCGCAGGCCGCCCGGGACCTCGCCCATGCCGAGCAGGTTGCGCGCGATGCCGCAGGCGCTGACGCCCGTTTGGCGGCTGAGGCCGCGGGGCTGGAGGGGAGCCTTCTCGCCGACCCGGACCGTGCCGCAGCGTTGCAGGAGGCCGCACGGCAGGCTGCCACGGCGCTGCGGGATGCCGAGGCCGCCGCCAGCGCCGCCGGGGACCGTGCGGCCGGGGTGGCGGCGCAGGTTCAGGCGCTGGCGCAGGTGCTGGCCCAGGCAGAGACGCGGGCGCACCGCTCGGCCGATGCCTTGGCCCGCCTGCAAGCCGACCGCACCCGCGCCGTGCAGGCCATCCTGGACCCGGCCCGCATCACCGCCGCCCAGACGGAACACCAGGCCGCGGATGCTGCCCTGGCGGAGGCACGCACCCGGCTGGATGCGGCCGAGCGTGCCCGTGCCGATGCCGCCCCCGCCGCAGCCGCCGCGCGCGAGGCGCAGAACCGCGCCGACGCCGCCCGCGTCCGCTTGGCAGCGGAGGCCAGCGCCTTGGCGGAGTTGCTGGCAGTGGCGGATGGTGAACGCTGGCCGCCGATGATCGACCGCCTGCAGGTCCCTCCCGGCTTGGAGGCGGCGCTGGGCGCGGCGCTGGGTGGGGAGCTGGATGCCGCCGCCGACCCTGGCGCCGCACGGCATTGGCGGGCGCTGTCCCCACTCGCGCCGGCGCCGGTGCCGGGGGAGGCGCTGGCGGCCCTGGTCCAGGGTCCGCCTGCCCTGGGCCGTGCGTTGTCCGGCATCGGCGTGGTGGCGGACGATGCGGCGGGCGATGCGGCGCAGCCAGGGTTGCAGGCCGGGCAGTCCCTGGTGTCGCGGGCCGGGGCAGTGTGGCGCTGGGACGGTTACACCGTGCGCGCCGGGACGCCGACCGCCGCAACCATCCGCCTGCAGCAGCGCAACCGGCTGATCCTCCTGCGGGCTGGGCTTGGAGAGGCCGAGGCGACGGCTGCCTCGGCCCGGACCCGGCGTGTGGCGGCCGACGCCGTGGAGCGCCAGGCCAACGCCGAAGACGCGCAGGCCCGCCTTGTCCGGCGCGACGGGGAGGCCAGGGCCGACCGCGCCCGCCAGGCTGCCATAGGCTTGCAGGCCCAAGCCGCTGCAGCCGCCGCCAAGCTGGCCCAACTGGATGCGCAACTGGCCAACCTGGTGCCGGAGGCGGAGGAGACTGCCGCAGCCCTGGGCAACGCCCGGGCGCAGCGCGCGGTCCTGCCCGATGCGGACCGGCTGCGCGCCGCGGCGGACCAAGCCCGCGCCACCCTGGCCGCCACCCGCAAGCAGGATGCCGCCGCCATCCGCGCCGTGGATGCCGCCGCCCGCGACCACGCCGCCCGGCAGGCCCGCCGGACCGTGCTGGCGCGCGAGCGCGAGGACTGGCAGTTCCGCGCCGTCGATGCACGGGACCGCGTGCGGGACTTGGATGCCCGGCTTGCGGAGGCCGAAGCTGAGCAGGCCCGCTTTGCGGACGAACCGGCCGCTATCGCCCGGCGTGCCGAGCGGGATGCCGCACTGCTCCGCCAGGCCGAGGTTTCATACAAGTATGCGGTGTCGGCGCTTGCGGAAGCCGAGCGCACCGCAGCCCTCGATGCAGCGGCAGCCCGGACGGCTGAGCCGGCGCTGGGTGGCGCACGGGAAACCCTGGCCCGGGCCGAGACGGCGGCGACCCAAGCGGAGGGCGCCCTGTCCACCTTGCCAGCCCCACCCGGCCCGGCACCAGCCGACCTGTCCCAGGCCGCCGAGGACCGCGCCCGCGCCACCCTGGCTCGCCTGGGACGGGAGCGGGACGGCATGGGGCCTGTAAACCTGCGCGCCGGGATCGAGGCGGCGGAGATCGAGGGCGCGATGGCGGTGGTCCAGCGTGACCGCGACGAGCTGGCCGCGGCCATCGCCAAGCTGCGCGGCGGCCTGGGCCAACTGAACCAGGAAGGCCGGGAGCGGCTGCAGGCGGTGTTCCAGCAGGTGGACCGCCACTTCCAGGCCTTGTTCAGCCGCATGTTCGGCGGCGGCCGGGCGCACCTGGCCATGGTGGGGTCGGACGACCCGCTGCAGGCCGGGCTGGAGATCTACGCGCAGCCGCCGGGCAAGAAGCTGACGACGCTGACCCTGCTGTCCGGCGGCGAGCAGGCCTTGACGGCGCTCAGCCTGGTGTTCGCAGTGTTCCGCTGCAACCCGGCCCCGGTCTGCGTGCTGGACGAGGTCGATGCGCCGCTGGACGATGCCAACGTGGACCGCTTCTGCGCCCTGCTGCACGACATGGTGCGGGAGACCGGGGGGCAGCAAGGCGGCACCCGCTTCCTGGTGGTGACGCACCATCAGCTCACCATGGCGCGGATGGACCGGCTGTATGGCGTGACGATGCAGGAGCGCGGGGTATCGCGGCTGCTGTCGGTGGACCTGGAGGCGGCGGTGGCGATGGTGGACGCGGTTGCGGCTGAGTAGGCGGGGCGCAACGGCGTGCTGCACCCTGTAACGCAGCACCGGGCAGGAACGTTACCGCCCTGCCTTTTGCCTGCCGGGGTTGAACCCATCTATAGAGACACCGGGCACAACAGGGCAGGCGTTAGTACCGAAATGGATGATCCGCGCGCCAATGAGATCCTGGACATCGTTGCCACTGAGACCGCGGTGGACCGGGGCCGCCTGGTGCCTGACGCTCTGCTGAGCGACCTGGGCATTCCCTCGCTCGATCTTGTCCAGGCCATCTTCGCCATCGAGGAGCGGTTCAAGGTGGACATTCCCGTGGTGTCCGACCGCACCGGTGCGGAGTTCCAGACGGTCGGCGACCTGGTCAGCCACGTCCTAGCGACGCTTGGCCCGGCCCCGGCGATGGACCTGCAGCCGGGTGCGTGACGACCGGGCAGATAGCAACTGGGTGGGTGGCACTGGCCGGCGGCGCGTCGCCATCACTGGGCTGGGCGCGATCTGCGCGCTCGGGCACCAGGTGCCGGAGGTCTGGGCGGCGATGCAGGCGGGCCAGTGCGGCATTGCGCCGATCACCGGCATCCCGACCAACCGCCTGTCGGCCGCCATCGCCGCCCAGGTGCCGGGCTTTGACCCGCTTATGCACTTTGACGCGCGCCGGGCGCCCATGCTGGACCGCGGCGCGCAACTGGCGGTCGTGGCGGCGCGGGAGGCGATGCGGCAGGCGGGATTGCAGCCCGACCCGGCCCAGGCGCACC
>JAABUX010004701.1_pt1 | contig 17168 bp, 12 predicted proteins | sample 5561851 | NCBI WGS metagenome assembly JAABUX01 (sample SAMN10711883, study PRJNA513361) | rock metagenome | isolation source: Antarctica rocks | place: Antarctica: Victoria Land, Richard Nunatak red sandstone | collected 2016-01-03 | reverse complement strand
CCGCGAAGGCCATGCCAGTCGTCGCGGCGGTCAAGGCCGCGAAGAAACCACGGCGGGAGAGCAGGCCCGACAAATAGTCACGCTCAATGGTCGATATGTCTGATGGCTGGGTAAACATGAAACGCCTCCTAGAAATGATGACACGCCCGTACGCCTAAGGAATAAAGCGCGTGATGGGGTGGGCGCTCGCCTTGATACTATAACAACGCACACCGTAGGTCCGTCAAGGGTAACGTCGTGCGCATACGCCATACGATGACAATGACAAAGGACAGTTCTCGGGAACGGCAAGGGTCGCTGTGGCCATGCATTGTGCGGCAAGCGCGTATACAGGCGGCGCTGGCAGGGGCGAGCACATGACGAGATGGGGTAGGAGGATAAACCATGGATATAACGCTGGCCGCGATCCTCAAGCGCGTTGAGGACAACCGTGAGGAGATCGTGCGCGATGTCGTGTCGTGCGTACGGATTCCCAGCGTGGTCGGCCACGAAGGCGACGTGCAGGACTTTATGCGCGCCATCTATGAGCGGCTGAATCTCGACATCGATGTGTTCGAGGCCGATCTGGATATGGTTAGTCGCCATCCCGCCTACGTGCGCGCCGGGTTAGAGACAGTGGGTCGACCAAATGTCGTGGGAACGCTACGGGGTACCGATCCAACGGCGCGCTCACTCGCGCTCAACGGCCATGTCGATGTGGTGTCGCCCGAGCCTCTCGACGCCTGGACTTATGATCCCTGGGGCGGTGCCCTCGTCGGAGCAGGGAAGGAGCAGCGCATCTATGGGCGGGGCGCCCTTGACATGAAATCAGGGACGCTTGCCTGCGCCCATGCTCTCAAGGCCGTGCTCGACGCGGGTGTGCGCCCGCGCGGGACAGTCGTCGTGCAAAGCGTCGTCGAGGAGGAGGCCGGCGGTGGAGCGGGCACACTTGCCACCTTATTGCGTGGGCATACGGCGGACGCCTTACTCAGCGCCGAGCCTTTCTACCGCACGATCGTGCTCGGCCAGCCTGGCGTCATGCTGTTCCGCGTCACCGTCCACGGCAAGACAGCCCACGCCGCGCACTCGCAGATGGGTGTCAATGCCATCGGGAGGATGATACCCCTCTACGATGCGATGGTCGCGCTCGACGCCGAGCGGGCGGCACGGTGGCAAGATCCGTTCTTCAGTGGCCCCACGGGACGAGCAGTCAACCTCAACATCGGAGTGATGCGAGCGGGCGATTGGCCGTCGACCGTGGCAGGGCGTGCCGACATGGAGTGTCGCATCGCCTTTATTCCGCCCCAAACCCGCGAGGACGTGCGCCGCGAGGTTGAGGAGCGCATCGCGGAGGTGGCGCGGGCCGATGAATGGTTGCGGGCGTATCCCCCCATCGTTGAATGGTTCGGGTGGCAGGCCGACCCCTGGCGGCAGGATACCGCGTCTCCCTTCATCACAACACACTCCGCCGCCGCCACCGCGGTGACCGGTAGCCCACCGCCACTGGAGGCTTCCACAGGAGGGCTCGACGCCCGCTTCGCCGGCCCCCTCGGTATCCCGGCGGCGTGTATCGGCGCCCGTGTCGGAGGCATGCACGGAGTTGACGAACACGTTGAGGTGGAGAGCGTGATCGAGACGGTGAAAATAATCGCGGCAACGATCGTCTCCTGGTGCGGGGTCTCGTGAGCATCACTCACTCACGACCGCCCATCGGTGTGTCTGCAACGGCCGGCGGCTAAGACGCCGAGGCGCGCACACCATTGTCAGCCGATGCTTTCCCGGCGGGGTGCGCCCCACGATTGTGAGAGCGTCAGGCACAGCGGGCGCGCCCGCTCGGCGCGCGGCGCCACGGATGCGTCGCGGCGGGGCGGCGTGCCGGGACGGCGGGGGCGGCGGGGGCCGGCGGGGTGGGTGGTGGCTCCGCCGCTGGGGGTGCGGGCCGGGCCAGCGGCCGGACATCCTCGGCCGGGGCGGGTGCTGTTGTACCCGCCCGTCGGCGTGGGCGCGCCGGCGGGCACAGCCGCAGGCGCGTCCGCAAGGGGTGGGTGGCCCAGAAAGCCGCCCCGTCGCCCGAGGCGCGCACAGCGCGCAGTGTGGCCACGGCCTGCGCGCCCTGCCGCGTCCAGCGCAGGCCGGCCCCCTTCGCGCGCGCCTGGATCAGGGTCTTGCACAGGCTCTCCCCCGCGCCCGATCCGATGGGGAGGTGCGGCACCACGTAGCGGGGGTCGTCCATCCGCGCCGCGTTGTCCGCGACATAGGCGCGTGCGCGACGCAGCACGTCCGCCGCCGCCGGGCTAGGCGGGGTCAGCGCGTCGAGGGCGGCGAGCACCGCCGCCGCGCCCCGCTCGTAGAGGGCATCCTTGAGCGGTTCCGTCCAGGCCGCGAGCGCGGCGGGGGTGTCGAAGACGGCGCGGCCGGCTTCCCACAGGTGCTCGTAGGCGTGGAAGAGGTCGAGGATCGCGATGACGACGATGCCGGGACCGCCCACGACGTGTGCCGCCCGGTTCCAGATCCAGGCCGCGCCATCGCCGAGCACCACCACCCGGCGCGTCTGCCGACCCCACCCGCCGCGCCACGCCGTGACGACCACGCGCCACCAGAAATCCTCGGCCCCCTCCAGCCCGGCGCAGATCGCCGCGTCGCCCCAGGCTAGGAAGGTCCGCCCGGTGCGGTGGTCGGTCCGCGTCGCCGGCCCTAACGGCGCGGCGCGCCCCACCTTCATGTCATGCCACCCATCCAGCAGGAGGACCTGGCAGCCGTCGACGGCCAGCACGACATCGCGGGCACCCCCCGCTGGGCGGGTTAGCACGCCCCGTCGCGCCCGGTCGATCTCCTCCTGCTGCGCCGCCTCCGCCACCGCGCCGACCGCTTCGGTGACCCGGCGCACCGTCTCGCCGTCCACCGTGACGCTATGGTCCTCGCGCACCTGCGCCGCCGCCTCGTCGCAGGCCCCCGTAATCCCCGCGCGGCACACCACCCGCGCCAGGCGCGGCATCAGCGTCTCCGCGCCCCGCCCGAGTTCCGCGTCCAGCGGCGCATGGCCCCGCCCGCAGTCCGCTCGTGTGCAGACATAGTCCGGCCGGACCAGCGTCGCGTCGCCGGTCAGCCCCTGTAGGTCCCGCCCCCGCGCCTGCTCCACCAACCGCAGTAGTCCTCCGCAGGCGGGACACGGCGGCCGCTCCCCCCGCGGGACCGCCCGTACGGCCAGCACCCGCTCCAACGTCGCCCCGCACACCCGTCGGCTCACCGCGTGCAGCCGTGCCTCGATCCCATCCAGGTCCGCCGTCAGCAATTCCGGCCCTGCCGCACGCAGTTCCTCCGCCACGATGGCGCCCACGTCCTGTCTGATGGCCTCGGACAGCTCTGTTCTGTCCATCCGTTCCCTCCTCCGGGCATGCTCTGGGCGCTGGTCTCGCCCGTGCCCGGAGGTAGGGTATCATTTCCTCTCACAATCGTGGGGCGCACCCTTCCCGGCGGCTCTTCTTGCAATTGCGAGTGGGTCGATGTACTATTACGAGTAAATCGGACATGCAGTCCGATCATCGGACAACTGTAGATGTCAAAGGAAACTGTCCAGACGGTCGCGCGCGCGTTGAGCGTGTTGCGCGCTTTCAGCCGTGAGCGGCCGACTATGAGCGTTGCCGAACTGACGCGTCGCCTCGGCCTACCGCGCACCATTGTGATCCGTCTTTTAAACACGCTTGAGGACGCTGGATACGTCGAGCGCGTCGCGGACACGTCCCACTATCGGATCGGCCTGGTGGCCCTGGAGCTGGGGGCCTTGTATTTGGCCGATAACCCACTCATTATGAAGGCTGCGGATGTGTTGGACGGTTTGGCGCGGCAGACCGGCTATACGGCGTATCTTGGCGCGCTTGATCGCGGTGACGCCGTCATCCTGGCACGACAGGAAGGGCAGCACCCCGTTCGTTTCGTGTGGTCGATCGGTGATCGACTCCCGGCAACAACAACGGCGCTCGGCAAAGCTATGTTGATGCACATGGACGGACAACGGGTTGATGAGATTCTTGGTGACGATGGCGACGATCAGCTCACCGGACTAACCGAACGGTCCATCAAGACGCGCCTGGAACTCGGTCGACAACTCGAGCGAGCGAAGGAGCACGGGTGGATCGCTGCACAGGATGAGAGTTATCCAGGAGTGTCCGCCGTAGGAGCGGCCATCGTGAACCCTGATGGTTTTCCCGTGGCGGGCGTGAGCATCAGTTTTCTGACGTATCCATCCAATCCGCCTATCGTTGAACAATTCGGAGAGTTAACTGTGGAAGCGGCCCATACGCTGTCGCAGCGGCTCGCCGTCCACCATCTGTATGGTCAACGCACCATACGCGATGCGACGACGCCCACTGCGCTTATCCAGCAAAGGAGGTCTATGGAGTAAGTGTGAGACAATCCATGATCCATGACTGGATCGGCGTCACCCGATGCAGTGTGCCGCCGTGAGCACACAATCTCACCCGCTATTCGTAAACCATGGCGCCGGATGAGGCCGTTGGGCGGCGTATGACCGTATGACCGCTTCTCCCAACCGCATCCGCTCGCCGTATCGCGCAGTCACACAGTGAGGAGACATTACATGGCCACTCTGTCCTGGCGTACTCTTACAACCGCGGCCCTCGCCCTTGTCATCGCTTCCTCGTCGTTTTTGGCTAGCGCCCGCCCCTTCGGTGCTGCGGCGCCGATCGTCCACGCCCAGAGCGTGGCTTCCATCAACCATGACCGTTCGACGTTAGTCATTGGATCACAATACGGTGATCCGCAAAACTTCGATCCTATCGCCACCTTTACGCTGGCCTGGGGCATGATCAGCTCAAACATCTTCGACGCCCTCGTCTACCGTGGTCCGGACCTCAAGATCGACAAGAGCAAGGGCTTGGCGACCAATTGGACGTATCTGAACGACAACACGCTACGTTTTACGCTGCGTAAGGGCGTGACCTTCCAGGATGGCGAACCGTTCAATGCCGCGGCCGTCAAATTCACGTTTGATCGCCTTCTTGGCCCGCTGGGACAGAAAGGCGCGCAGTATTTCCAGTACAAAACGATCAAGCAGGTACGCGTCGTCAACCCTTACACCGTTGATTTCATCACGATATCGCCGGACCCGGTCCTTATTACCAAGCTGGCGGGCTATGGCGCCATGATCGTGCCCACCCAATACATCACGCGGCACGGAAACACGTATTTTGCCAGCCATCCCATTGGTACGGGCGCGTATATGGTCACTCGCTACGTCCCAACGTCGAAAGTCGACCTGACGGCGTACGCGAAATATTGGCGCGGCGCGCCACGGATGAAACATGTGATCTACCGTTTCATCCCTGAAGACGCCACGCGACTGGCCGAACTCCAGACGGGCCACATCGACATCATGCAGAAAGTGGCGGTTGGACAGGCCAGCAGCATCAAGTCATCCTCTAGCTTGATGCTCTATCCAGTGGGGAGCACATCAGTCACGGGTATCTTCCTCAACGGCCGAATCGGGCCGACTAAGAGTGTCCAGATCCGCCAGGCCATCAACTACGCTATCGACACCAAGACGATCATCCAAACGATCCTCAGCGGGTATGGGAAGCAAGCCTCGACGTGGCAGAGCGCCCTCAGCTTCGGCAACGATCCGTCGCTGCGGCCCTACCCGTATGACCCGACGAAGGCGCGGGCGCTCATCCAGGCGGCGCATCTGTCTGGCGCCGCAAGCCTGACCTTCCAGATCGATGGGACAGATTCGGTGTTCAAGCAAATCGCCGAGGTCGTGGTCGCTGAATTGCAGCAGGTTGGCTTGACGGTCAACCTGCAGACGATCGCGCCAACCATCCTCTATAACACCAATATCCCCAAAGGGACGTACGGCAATATGTCCGAGTTCGTCTGGGGTGGGTGGACGCTCGACTTCGACAATACGGCCTACTCGCTCTACCACTCCAACGAGTTCTACAACCCTGGCTACAGCAACAAGCAGGTGGACACCCTTCTCGATCAGGCGCGCTCGACCCTGGATCAGAATCAGCGCCTCGCCCTGTACAAGAAGATCGACGTTATGCTCTATCATGACGTGCCCAACGTCGTCCTCTTCCAGAATGTCAATTTGTGGGCGACGACGAGCAACGTGCATAACTTCGTCGCGCCCCCCGACGATCGCCTGGAGCTCCAGAACGTCTACCTGCGCTAATTCGCCAAGCTGAGCGCCACTGTGGCGCTGCTGTCGCGGCCTCCACTCGACATGCGGGTGGCGGCCGCCGACACACTCTCCCTCTCGCTGGTTTGGAGCAACGTATCGTGATCCCGTACATCGTCCGTCGCGTCGCCCAGAGCATCTTCGTGCTCCTGGGCATCTCGTTGATCGTCTTTGTCGCCCTCCACCTGACCGGAGATCCCGCGGCGGCGATGTTTCGCGGCGCCACGCCGACGAAGGCCGACATCCTGGCCATGCGCCGGCAACTCGGGCTTGAGCAGGCACTGCCGGTGCAATACCTCATCTTCCTCGGCAACGCCCTGCACGGCAACCTCGGTCGGTCCTACTATTACCAGGCTCCAGCACTCTCGCTCGTGATCGACCACCTTCCGGCGACCTTGATCCTGACGATGTCGAGCATGGTCGTCTCTCTGTTGATCGCCTTCCCGCTCGGGATCCTGTCCGCGGTGCGGCGCAACGCGCCGATCGACTACGTGGCGCGCGTGTTCGCGCTCCTGGGGGTGTCCTTCCCCAACTTCTGGCTCGGCATCATGCTCATCCTCATCTTCGCCGTCCGTCTGAACTGGTTGCCGCCGTCCGGCTACGGTGGCCCCCAGTATCTCGTCCTGCCGGCGGTCACGTTGGGCATGATCATCGCCGGCATCACCACCCGCCTCGTCCGTTCGAGCGTCCTCGACGTCATTCAGGCGGACTACGTGCGTACCGCACGCGCCAAGGGCTTACCAGATAGGCGGGTGCTGCTGCACCACGTTGTGCGCAACGCCCTCCTGCCCGTCGTCACCTATGTCGGCCTACAGTTCGGAACGCTGCTCGGCGGCGCGGTGATCATTGAGCAGGTTTTTTCCTGGCCGGGGGTGGGCCAACTGGCCCTGTCGGCGGTCAACCAGGGCGATTTCCCGCTCGTTGAGGCGAGCGTGTTGGTCCTGGCCACGCTGTTGATCCTTGTCAATCTCCTCGTCGACCTGAGCTACGCCTTCATCGATCCGCGCGTCCAATTCAAATAAGCTTATCGCCGGCGGGTAGGTGGCGGCGAGGGAAGAGATAGAGAAGAGAGGTGCATCGTGAGCCTATTGATGCAAGACGAACTCGCGGCGCTGAACGAGGCGCCGCCCGCGCGGCGACGGCGCCATTTTGTGCTGCGCGATAATCTGGGGACGGTGGTCGCGGCCCTCATCCTCCTGGGGGTTCTGCTCTGTGTCGCCATACCCGGTCTCATCACACCTGGTGACCCCAACGCGATTGATTTGACCGCGCGCCTCCTGGGTCCCGGCGCGCCCGGCCACATCCTCGGCACGGACCCCATTGGCCACGACGTGTGGCGGCTCATCGTCTACGGCGCCCGTCTCTCCATCCTGGTGGCCCTTGCCGCCGTCGCGCTGTCCTGCATCATCGGCGTGACGCTTGGCCTGCTCTCCGGCTACTACGGCGGCGTCATCAGCGCCATCATCATGCGCTGGACGGACGTCCAACTCTCCTTCCCCTTCATCCTGCTGGCCATCCTGGTCGTGTCCCTCTTCGGCGGTGGCGTCGGCAACATCATCTTGGTCCTGGCGATTGGCGGCTGGATGGATTATGCGCGCATAGTCCGCAGTCAGGTGCTGACCACGCGGGAGCTGGAATACGTGACGGCGGCCCGCTCCATCGGCGCGGGGGGAGGACGGATTCTGATCCACCATATCCTGCCGAGTGTCGTTTCGTCGATCATCGTGTTGGTGACGCTGAACACGAGCGTCAACATCCTGTTCGAGGCGGCGCTGACCTTTCTCGGGCTGGGGTTGAGCCCGGAAACGCCGACGTGGGGCGGGCTCTTGAGCGATGGTCGGGTGTATCTGAGCACGGCCTGGTGGATCGCCACCTTCCCAGGCGTGGCGATCCTCCTCACCGCCCTGGCGATCAATATCCTCGGCGACTGGCTCCGCGACACGCTCGACCCGCGCCTGGGTCAGGGGGGAGCGTCATGACCGACGCCGTCCACTTGTTCGCGCTCGATACGTTCCTCATGCCGGGCGGACTCGTGGCCGATCGCGACGGCGATGGGCTCGCCGACACCGTCCGGGCGCGGTTTATGCTCGGCCCCGCCGCGCGACGCCCCGAGTATGCCGCCGCGACGGATCTGGCGGCGCGCCTCGGCCTGGCGTCCTTGTCCTGCGCCCTGTCGCTCGCCGCCGACGGGGAGCGCCTCTCTCCTGGGGACACCATTGGGAACGCGATTCCGGTGTTCGTCGGCCGTCCCGCGACGGTCGCCGCTGGCTGCCCCCCGGTGTGGGAGCGCGCACTGCGCGACCTGGAGCCCGGCGATGGCCTCGTCACGGTGATCGGTGGGACGGAGTCGGCGCTGCTCGTCGGCGGCGCTGATGAGTGCGGTCTTGCCGCCGCGGCGTTCGCCGTGGCGACATCCGCGCCGCACCTACCCATTGACGCCGACCTGGATGCGCCCGACCTAGCCGCCGCTGTCCGCGCGGCCCTGGCCGATCATCCCTACGACCAGGTGATCTTGGATGCCGTCGTCATACGCGGGGGCGACGTCGTCGAGGCGCGCATCCGCCTCGCCCCAGGATCCGGCGCGCCGCCCGATCTCCCGACACACCAGCGCCTCCTAGAGGCGCTTGGCACGGTGGCGTCCGGCCTGCCCTGCGATCTGGTCCTCTCGGTTGATCGTGGGAAAGAGGGGCGAGACGACGGGCAGGCTGCGCGACTTGCCGCCGGTCGGCCACGTCGTCGGTTCGAGCGATCGGATGTGACGCACGATCAGGGGGTGGCGGACGCACCGCTACACTCGCTCGCCGACCTCTACGGCCCGACTGGGCTCTGTGTCGACAGCGACGGAGATATGTTGCCGGACCTAGGACGCGCGCGGATCGACCTGCCGGTCGACCTTGCGCCGCCGACAGGCGAAGCGATGATCGACCTTGGGGCACGCATCGGCCTCGAGACGCTGGGCCTAGGCCTGCCCCTCGCGTCCGCGCCGGGGGCAGACCCAGCGGGCGCCTCCCCCACGCCAGGGCGAACGGTCGCGATCGAGATCAAGGCGCTGGGGACGCCCACCGGCGGCCACCCGCTGGGACCCGGCGAGGGGGAGGTGCGCGTCCAGGGTGATGGGGTGGGAGGGCGCGTCGTCGTGCGTGGGGGAGACGAACAGGGTCGCGCGCGCGCGATCCATGCCCTGTCCACGCTCGACGCGCAACCGTCCTCGGATGAGGTTCCCACCGTGCGGCAGATCGAAGAGAGCGTGCGACGTTTCTGCGCCCTCGCCGAGCCCGAGGCCCGCGCCGCCGCCGTGGTCGCCGCGCTCGACCGCATCCCCCGCGAGGGACGCTGGAGCGGGGACGGGGCGCTCATCGTACGCCTCCCGCTCGATGGCGTGTCCGCGGCCCTGCGCGCGGCGACCGCGGACGCGGCGACGGCCTGGGGATGCGCCCAGACCCTGCCCCTCCCCGTCCATGTCACCGTCGATCCGGGCGCCCAACCTGTCGCGGCCGTGACGGGGGAGCGGCGGCTCGACTGGGAGGTTGATGATGTGTGGCGGGCTTTGATCGATGCCGTCTTCCCCGCCCTTCAGGCCCTGCCCCCCGACGCCGCCTGGGAGATAGACGTGCGCGTGAGTGAGCCGGCCGGTCGGCGGGCGCAACTGGCGCGCGCGATCGGCGACGAACTCGCGGCGTTGGGCGTGCCGCCGGCCGGCGAGCGTATCCGTGTCCGGCCGGCGTACCGCCAGGGCCGCGCGTGGCTATTGGACGAGGTCGTCCCGCACCTACAGACCCTGGACGTCCGTGTGGTGACCATCCGGTGCCAGCCTTTCGTCCCCGTCGATCCGTGCCTGGAACTGCCGATCCGCTGGATCCAGGAGCTTCATCCCGTCGACGAACTGATCCGCGACCGGTTAGGCCTGCCTGATGGCGCCGTGCGCATCGAGTTGGAGGAGATCCCGACGACGTATGAGGTGGAGGCGCGGGACCCGGAGGGCGCTGTCGTATGGCAGTCCTCGTTCGAGGCGCTCCATGGGGCGCGCCCCTACCTCCCCGGCTTCCCTGAGTGGGGCGCCGTCCACCCCTGCACGGGCTGCGTCCGTCTCCTGGTCGCGGGTGAACTGGTGGTCGATCGACGCGTCGCGCCCGACCCCGAGCGCGCCTGGGATGTCATCCAGGGGACGGTCCTGCCGGCGCTGCGCGACCACGTCCATCAGGTGGCCGGGTCCACACCGCGTCCGCGGGACCAGCCTTTTTTCGGCAGCTTGACCATCGACGTCTGGCTAAGCGAGGAAGACCGGTTGGTGGGGGTGCGCGAGGAACGCGAGAGTCCACTCGAGAGTTTGCACGAGGATATCTATTTCGACACGCTGGACTACTGTTCGGCCCTGTTGGGCCACGGCGCGCACGGAGGCGCTCCCTACATTCCACCCTGGGTGCGGCCGCCTAACCCCGGCGAGCCTCGCCGGGGGGCGCGCCTCTGGACGGCGCCGGGGTCCGTGATCCCGCGTATCCACCGTCGTGACGGCCGGGGCGGGACGGTGCGCTGGCGGCTGATCGAGGCGCCGGCCCGCGAGCCCGCGCTCGCCTGGCGGCGTGGAGAAGACGGAGGTACCGTCCCGTTGGTCGGGGCCACCCCGATCGACGTGCGCGTCGCGGCGATCCGTGTCGCCGCAGCGCCACCGTCGGCGGAGGGGACCGATGAGGGGACGCGGCACGTCATCCTGGCCGTGGATGGCCCGGACGACGAGAGGGCGCGCGCCATCGACCTTTTGCGGGCGTGGGCGCGCGTGCGGGAGGCGCTCCCCGCACGCGATGATCCGCTGCACGCGGGCTGGGGCTACATGCTCGACGACGGGACGGCCGTGACCGCGTTGTGGCCCGCCGTTCGTGGCGAAAGTACGCCGGCTGAAACGGCGGCGCCCGCGCCCTCTGGGCGCGACGACGACACGCGCGTGCCGTGGGACCGCGTCCTCGTTCAGGCGGATATCGATCCGATCCTGACGCGCCTGCGGGAGTCGCCGCGCGTGCGGGCGTACGAGGCCGGGCGCTCCGCACGGGGGCGGCCTTCCTATGCGATCGAGGTGACCACGCCGCGGACGCGTGGCGTGTGGTCGCGGGCCAAGATGAGCGCGTGGAAGTGTACGTTGTTGCTCAACGCGCGTCACCATGCCAACGAGGCGTCGAGTACGAGCGCCCTGCTGCGTCTGGCCGAGGCGCTCGCGTTCGATCCGGCGTGGCAGCCGTACCTTGCACGCGTGAACGTCGTGCTGATCCCCTACGAGAATCCCGATGGGGCGGCGCTACACGGCGCGCTGCAGGATGAACACCCCACATGGATGCTCCACGCGGGACGGTACAACGCGGACGGACTCGAGTTCACGTCCGCCTATAGCGACCCCCTCACACCGCATGGCGAGGCGCGTGTCCTGCCCTCGGTCTGGCGCCGCTGGGCGCCGGACATCGTGTCGGACGATCATGGCTTCCCGTCGCACGAGTGGGTCCAGCCCTTCGCTGGCCACAGTAACGCCTGGTTCCGGTCCGACTGGATACCCCAGGGGCTTATTTACGTGTTCCTCGCGCGCGCGGTCAACCCTCGGTACCCGCGCCATGCGGAGGCGGTGGACGACCTGCGCGCGCGGATGGTCCGGGCCCTCTCCGACGATCCGGTGGTGCGCCCGCGCAACCGGGTGTACGCCGACCGCTATCGGACGTTCTTGCACCGGTGGCTGCCGGACGATTTCCCCGCGCCCTACGAGGATGATGTCCTCATCCATGTGAATGCTTATGACCCCGAGAACGCGGAGCAGACGCGGGCCAGTCTCTCCGGCTTCGCCGGGGCCTTCCCCGGTGTGACCACCGCCACCCTCGTGACCGAAGTGGCCGACGAGACGGCCCAGGGCCGCTATATGGCCGTGTGCGCTCACGCGCATCTGACGGCCGATCGTGCCCTCTTGCAGTATCTCTACGACGTCGATGCCCCCGGTCAGGTGTGCTGGGAGCGCGGCGTCGACGGGCACGGCGCCACGACGGTGCGTACGCGCCGCCCTCGCCCGGCCATGCGCGCACATCCCGCGGCGGACAGTACCGCAATGCGCGAGGAGACCATGCGCGACACCGAGGAAGCACAACGATGACGACGATCGACCTGAACTGCGACCTGGGCGAAGGCTTCGGGGCCTATACCCTGGGCGACGACGCGGCCTTGCTACGCGTCGTCTCATCCGCGAACGTGGCCTGCGGCTTCCATGCGGGGGACCCGCGCACGATGCGGCGCGCTGTCGAGACGGCGCGCGCTCACGGGGTCGCCGTGGGCGCTCACCCCGGCTTCCCCGACCGCGTCGGCTTCGGCCGGCGCGATCTCGGGGCGACGGCCGAGGAGATCACGACCGATGTGCTGTACCAGATCGGGGCGCTGGCGGCCTTTTGCGCCGCGGCGGGCCTCGCCCTCCAGCACGTCAAGCCGCATGGCGCGCTCTACAATCTGGCCGCGCGGGACCGTCATGTCGCTGGTGCCGTCGTGGCCGCCATCACGCGCTTCGATCCCACGCTTCTGCTTTTCGCGCCGGCCGGATCGGCGCTGGAGCAGGCGGCGTCCGCTTACAACGTGCGGGTGGCCCGCGAAATATTCGCGGATCGCGCTGTCGAGCCGGACGGCCGCCTCGTGGCCCGCGGCACGCCGGGCGCGGTCATCACGGATAGCGAGGCCGTCATCGCCCGCACGCTGCGCATGATCCGCGAGGGGCGGGTGACGGCCATCAACGGGGAGGAGATCGAGATGACGGGCGAAACGATCTGCGTCCACGGCGACACGCCGGACGCGGTCGGCCTCCTCGGGCGCTTGCGCACCGCGCTAGAGGCCGAGGGGATCAGCGTGCGCCCCGTGGGCGCGTGGATCGGGCGCTGAGGGGGCGTATCGTGGACGCCCAGGTCCGGCCGCACCTCACCTTCGCCGGGGAAGGCGCCCTCTACGCCGTCTATCCGGACCGCATCGACCCGCGCGTCAACGCGCTGGTCCTCGCGCTGTTTCGGGGCTTGCGGGAGCACGCGATCCCGGGGATTGTCGACCTCGTGCCGTCGTACCGCGCGCTCATGATCTCCTTCGACCCTGTCGCCATCGACGACGAGGCGCTCGTGCGGCTCGTCGTCGACACGGCCGCCACGGCGCGGCCGGACGGGGTGGAGCGGCGGACCATCACGCTGCCCGTCGCCTACGGGGGCGCGCATGGTCCCGACCTGGAGGCGGTCGCGCGCCACGCGGGCCTCGCGACGGACGAGGTTATTGCACGGCATGCCGGGGCGCTCTACGATGTCTTCTTCCTCGGTTTCACGCCCGGCTTCCCGTTCCTGGGTGGCCTGGAGCCGGCCCTCGCGACGCCGCGCCGTGCGACACCGCGGCTCCGCGTCGCGGCTGGCTCGGTCGGCATCGCGGGTTCTCAAACGGGCGTCTATCCGGTGTCGAGTCCGGGCGGGTGGAACATCATTGGGCGCACGCCGGTGGCCCTCTTCGACCCACGTCTGGGGGTGGACGCCGCTGTCCTCCTGCGGCCCGGAGACCGCATCCGCTTCCAATCGATTGACCCCGCGTCGTTCGACGCGCGCGTGGCGCGCCCCACGCCGGATAGCGCCACGGGCGAGGTGGCCGAGTGATGGGGCGGGGGATCGAGGTCATCGCGCCGGGGCCGTTGAGCACGGTCCAGGATCACGGCCGGCACGGCGTCCAGCATCTAGGGTTTTCCCCGACCGGCGCCGTCGATACGTACGCCCTCATTGCAGGAAATCTCCTACTCGGCAACGAGCCCGCAGCCGCGGCCATCGAGATGACCCTGGGCGATGCGCTGTTCCGACTGCACGGCGATCATCTGTTTGTCGTGGCCGGAGCCGAGGCGGACAGCGACCTCGACGGGCGCCCGCTCCAGCCCTGGTGTGTATACGAGGGGACGGACGCCGCCATCCTGCGGATTGGCCGCGCACGCACAGGGGCGCGTGTCTATCTCTGCATCGCGGGGGGAATTGATGTGCCGCCGGCGTATGGGAGCCGATCGACCGACCTGGTGGCTGGCCTCGGCGGACATGAGGGCCGCGCCCTGCGCGCGGGTGACATCTTGCCGGTGGGCACGGCGCGGCCAGCGGGGCGTCCGGGTCGTTGCCTCGCGACGGTGGCCCGCCCGCTCCAGCACGGAGTGCGCGTCGTCCGCGCCGTGCCCGGCCCTCAACGAGGGGCGTTCACCCAGCAAAGCGAACGGACGTTGTATGGATCGCTGTACCGTGTGTCGCCCCGCGCCGATCGCACGGGGCTGTACCTGGACGGACCCCGCCTCTCCCATGTGGGGCGTCCCGATATTCTGTCGGAGGGCGTGACCGCAGGCTCTATCCAGGTTCCGGGGGACGGCCAACCGCTTGTCCTCCTGGCCGAGCATCGCAGCGTCGGGGGATACGCGAAGATCGCCACGGTCTGCACGGCCGATCTCGCGCGCCTGGGCCAGGCGCGGCCGGGCGACCGCATTGTCCTGGTCCAGACCGACCATGCGTCGGCCCAGACGGCGTACCGCGCCTTCCATCACATGTGTCGTCATAGCGCCACGACGCCCGCGACCACATCCACACCGGCGCCGCTGTCGTTCGAGGAATGGGTGACCGCGGTGGATAGGGCCATAGACCAGGTCATCACCGATGAACGGCTTCCTCTCCTACGCTCCGATTTGCACGCCCTGCAGGCGTGTCTCGCCGCGACCCATCAGGGGCGTGGCACGCCGGCGTACCCCCTCGACCTACAGATCCAAACGGTGATGCCAGACAGCGCGTTCCCCGTCGCCCGCGTGTATGCGCGCGCGACGGGCACATTGCTGGTTTTGCACACCGACCCCGTATCCGCCCCATGCGGGGTGACGCTGGCCGCCCTGTGGTCTCCCGGTATGCTGACCCCGCTGATCGCCCTGCACCCTCTGGCGTCCTACCGGCTGCGTCACGACATGGGCGTGCTGGTGCGGGACGGCGACCTGCTTCTGGACGGTGTTTTTGTCGACGCCTTACACATTATAGACGGCGTGGGGCAACTTTAGATGTGGACCATGACCCCGCAGGACATCGTGGCTGCCTGGCCCATCGACGGACCCGTGGCCGTACACCCCCTGCTGAACGGGACCAACAATCGCTCGTACAGCGTCGTCGCGCCAGGCGCGCGATATATCCTGCGCCTCTACCAGAACACCGCCGTGCCAGAGCGCGTCCGCTACGAGCATGCCCTCCTGGCACGTCTCGCACGCGCCACGTTGCCCTTCGCCGTCTCCGCGCCGCTGCCGACACACTCGGGGGCCACGCTCGTCGCAGCCTCTCCCTCGGACGACCGTCTCTCTGCCCTCTTCCATGTCCTCCCTGGGCGCCGACCCGACGGGCGCGATCTTGCCCAGTATCGTATCTGCGGTGCGGCGCTCGCCGACCTGGACCATGCCTTCGCCCACATCGCGTTGCCGCCCCGACCCGATCCATTGCCCCCGTTCGGTGATCTGTCCCACCTCCACCGGGCGATACCCGACCCCATCGCGATGGTAGAGGAGTTGCCCCTGGAGCCACACATGCGCACCCGCATCGCCCATGTCGTCGGTGACGTCGTCGTCGTCGTCCCCGACCTGTATCAATCCCTAACCATGCCAGATCGTCCATCGCGATTACGCCGCCAGTAATGTGCTCATCGACGGGGAACGCATCACCGGGGTGCTGGACTTCGAGTTCGCCGGCCGTGATCTGCGCGCTATCGATCTTGCCCGCAGTCTGTGCCAGTTCACGACCGCCCCCTGGAGCCATCCGGAGGGATGGCGGCGTGTGATCGCATTCATCAGCGGCTACCACGAACGCGTGACCCTTCGGGCGGATGAAGTGGATGCGTTACCGGATCTGATGCGGCTCTACCGGATCGTGAGCCTGATCCACCGAGAAGGGCGTCGCCGCCAGAGGTTGGCCAGCGCGACAGACGTCCAGGTGCGTGCGGACGCACTCCTTCAACAGCATGAGTGGCTGCGCATGCGGTGGCATGATGTGAGCAGGGTTTTCACCCATGTCTGGGGCTAGAGCAACCCGGTGCCACAGGAGCGTGCCGCTCGACGAGGCGTCTGTGGCGCTGGCGCTCAACCCGTATGCGGCAGGGGGGACGGGAGAGATGACCGCGGCGCGTACGGTCTAGCGTCGGCATGGGGCGCCAGTAGACGCGCGAGGCCGGTTGATTTCCTCACGTCGCGACGGCTACGCCTGCGTCGCGAACCTGTATCCTTGGGGGATGACGCACACCACCGGCGTGGCGGCGACGACGAGCGGGACTGGATAAGGAGAGGGACATGACACGCGACGACGAGCGCGGCTATGAGGTGTTCGAGGCGGGCGACGTTGCCCTGCAAGCGGGCGAAACGCTCCGCGACGCGACGCTGGCCTATGTCACGCACGGGACGCTTAATGCGCGGCGCGACAACGCTATCGTCTTCCCGACCTGCTACGCGGGGCGGCACGAGGACAACGCGTGGCTGATCGGGCCGGGCCAGGCGCTCGACACCGACCGTTACTTCGTGGTCGTCCCCGACATGCTCGGCAACGGGCTCTCGTCGTCACCGAGCAACGCTGCATCGGGGCAGGGCGGCCCTGCCTTCCCGCGCGCGACCATCCTGGACAATGTAGCGCTACAGCATCGCCTCGTCGTGGAGCGCTTCGGCGTCACGCGCCTCCCGCTCGTGGTCGGCTTCTCCATGGGCGCGCAGCAGGCCTACCAATGGGCCGTGAGCTACCCCGACCTGGTCGAGCGTATCATCCCCATCTGCGGCGCGGCGCGCTGCGCCCCCCACGCCTGGGTATTCCTGGAGGGGGTGACCGCCGCGCTCCGGGCCGACGCCGCCTGGCGTGACGGCCACTACGACGCGCCGCCTGAGAAAGACCTTCTATGTCAAGGGGGCCTCCATCGAGATGTGCGTGACCACGGTACGGGACCTGACTGGTTATGGCAAGGCCGGTGGGGCGGGGGCGTG